>JAABUN010001155.1_pt1 | contig 61736 bp, 93 predicted proteins | sample 5559311 | NCBI WGS metagenome assembly JAABUN01 (sample SAMN10711877, study PRJNA513370) | rock metagenome | isolation source: Antarctica rocks | place: Antarctica: Victoria Land, Siegfried Peak sud
CTATGAGGTTGACGCTTCTCAGCTCATCACAGTAATCTTCGTGGCTCTTCGTGCAGGTAACCAGTTCAGTAAAGAAAGACTTAGATACCTTCAGCTGGTCAGCCATCTTGCCTATGAGAAAATTCCCAATCTCTTTCTCTCTGCCGTGCGACATGCGCGTTTTGGTCACGATCTTGCCATTATGCCTGTAAACGTAATAGTGGTGATGCGTTTCGTCGATCTCGCACGCCAACTTTCCCGTAAGCGCCTGCTTAACCTGCCTAGCTGCTAGCGGCACGCCCGCCTTGCCCGTTAGGGAAGTAGTCAGTTCGGTTGTTGCCGCCTACGGAACGCTTACCCGCAGACGAAGATGATTGGGAATTATGACCTAACCTCAACGAGGAGGGATTAAGTACTTTCTCGAGAAAGGCTAGTTCCGCACCCAATCTTAAGGAAAGATTGTCACGCTCGTTTTGCAACATCTCATAAGATTCTCGCACCGCCTGTACGAGGTCGTCTATGGCCTCCTGTTGGGATGCGCCGACCCCGTAAGTGTCAATCTCCTTCGGAAAAATGATGGTAGCGAAAAACTCGCCGTCTTCATAGCATAACGAAAAGGCAACACCTACGTTATGGCCGTAGGTGTCTAAAGTTCCAATGTTAAAGGTCGAGGAGACTAATGGGTTTGGACCTTCAATTTTGCCGGTCTGAGTCATTATCCCCCTCCTGTCCTGTAAGTTGTTGAGTAAGCTCTTTTGGTAAAGATATTGGAGCGATTCGCTGCTCATAAACAGTTATGAACGTTTGAAGCAGCAAAACGAAGGCCCGGACGTGTGGAACCACCTTGACCAATACCCCGGCTTTCATCTACGTTAAGACGTATCCATAAACCCCTCCAAATGGGCTAAACCCATCAGCGCCTCCGGGGGCGACGTGACCACTCGAGGGTGCTGCCCGCTGCGTTCGTCGCCATCTTCTCAACTGCGGCAGCGAATCTTTCGGCAGCGTCAAACTGTAACCGCGCCGCGTTCATCATCAGGCTCGAGGCGCGTTCCATACCGGCAACGGGCGCGGCAAACGAATCTTTAAGCCCGCTGAAGGTGATGTTTAAGCTCAGCGCGCGCTCTTGTTTACTGCTGAGTGCGAGCGTCCGCGAAGGTCCGAACAGGTCGAGTAGGCCGGTCGTAGCGGCAGCGTAAGCGAGAGCGCCGCTTGTGGCGTAACTGTAGTCAGGCAAGAACCCGTCAGCGGCAAACGCGCCGATGCTGGGCATAAAGTCTACGGGTGAGATGACCGGCGCTTCACCTGCGTAGCCCGATGAGCTGGGTGTAGGTGGCGTCGGCAGTTTCGGATACTTGAAGTTTTTAATTACGTCGGCAATACGGCCAAGCGCCCGCTGTAGGGCGGTCTCCTGATCGTTAATAATGCCGATGTACTTGTCCATCCCGGTTTTGTAGGCGTCGCCCTGATCGCTAAACGTCGAGTTCGTTTTACCGATTACGTCGTCTCTCATTTTGCCGAGTGCGCCGGTGACGGTTGACACCGCCGAGCTGAGCGCCGACTTTTCAACGCCGGACGCTTTATCAATGATGCTGCGGAACTCGCGGCTGCCGTTGTCGAACGTGCTGCCGATACCCCGGTAGCCTGAATCGGTGTCGCTAGAGATGGACTTTTGCCACGCGCCGAGCGCGCCGGACAAGAGCTTTTCGGCTCCTGAAATGGCACTCTGTTCAGATTTGGCGCTGCTGTCTATTTGGTTCTGATAGTCGCGGCTATCAGCCTCGTGCTCACGTTTGAGGGCGTCGTACTCACGTTGTAGGGTGGCTTTTTCGTCGCCTTTTGCCGACGCGATGAGCCGCTCAAATACGGCGGACTCTGCCGAAAACTTACTTTGCTCGGCTTCATAGGCCCGCTGAATTTGCGAGACCATCTCGCTCGAGCCTTTGCTAAGTCCGCCCGTCACGTCGCCGTAAAGCGAACCGATAGCCGACGTGATGTTTCCGCTTATGTTGCCGACGGTACCTGAGACCGCGCTGCCTTGGGTCGTGAAGGCTTGGCTTTCGTCGTTTCCTGACGCGCTTATCGCCGCCGTGAAGATTCGTGAAGCTACCCCAACGGTGTTGCCCATGCCCGCGTAATCACCGTTTAGGACGCCGGTGATTTTTGAGACCGTATCGGTAATGCTGCTGCCGATAGCGGTGCCGCTAGTGTTGACCGAGTTGGTTACGTCGCCGGTCATGCTGTCAAACGTGGCCGCGATCTCCCCGTCTACCTGCCGGGTTGCGTCGGCGATACTCATACCGCCGCGCACAAGTTCTTCAATACGGCTGTTTCGGGTCGAGAGTTCCAGGGCGACCTTCTCGCGCCCCGCCGCAATCTCGGCGGCAGTCATGTTCGCGCCGCTGATGAACTCGTCTTGCAGGCGCTTGGCGGATTCTCTGAGTGCGGGTGTTAGGTCGCTACGCTCGAGTAGACCTTGGAGGGTATTCTCCCGGTCCGTAAGGGCTTGCGCTTCGGTTTCCGCCCCGGCGTCTATACCTGCGGCGGTCTCCCTGCTGCCTTCTTCGTATGCGCCTGACTGCCCATCGTAAGTTGCTTGAATCAAGCCGATGATTTCATCGGCGGCGGGACCGAGCAGCGCACGGAGTTGAGCGTAGATATTGTCGAGAGCCGCTAATTGGCTCTGGTTACCTGTTTCAGCCGCTTGTCCGGCCTCTGCGCCGCCCTCTGTGTGTGCCGCCTGCTGGCCCTCGTACGTCTCATTGATAAGGGCGATAATCTCGTCAGCAGCTGGTCCCAGAATCGCGCGCAACTGTGACTCAATGTTGGACAGCGCCGCCATATGCTCAGCGTTCCCCTGTTCGGCCCCCTCTGAAACGCGAGCGCCGCCCTCGGTATGCGCGCCGTAGACCTCGTTATACATATCCTCGAGGTACCCGGGCAGCTCAATTCCATACTCGCGGGCGGTGGCGATAAAGTCGAGCAGAGCAAGCCGCTGTTCTTCGGTCATGTCGCCGAGAACTTCTTGGTTCCCCTCGATGACGGCTTTCCAGTATTCTCTTTCGGACAAGCCTAGTTCTTCAGCCTGCGTTTGGGACTCGAGCAGAATAGCAGCTGAGGTGTTCGCGTAGTTTTCTTCCAATGCGTCACGTCCGGGCGCAACGATACTTTCTGCGTACGCTTCAGCTTCCTCACGGCTGATGCCGGGGTTAGCAAGAATGTACGCCCGGATGATGTCTTCCTTGTCTGTTTCTAAATCAGCCATGTCGTCCATAAACGATTGATGGGCGTCTAGAATTTTTGCGTTCGTCTCGAGTATGAGTATTTCAATATCAGACGCGCCCTGTGCTTTGGCAAGCCGGATACGTGAGTCTAGTAGGCTGTTCTCCCATTCGTCGGTAGCGTCGTTAAAGCTGTCTATCTGATCTTGCAGCGCGGCTTCCATGCTTTCGCGCATTTCAGAACCGGCATTGTCCCAGTCGTTGCCGATGTCCTCGGCGTAACCGTCAATGGCGTCGCCAATAATTACCGAGCCGTTGGCTACCGACCCGGCAACACCTGAGTTACCGGACTCGAGTTCAGCGATAAAGTCTTCGGTACTTTGCCCTGCTGCGAGCGCCGTATCAATACCGCCCTGAACGATGGCGTCGGCATTTAACTCGCCACCTTCTCGAATGGCGGTCTCTTCGGCGTCGAAGCCATCGTTGATTAGAGCGATGTCATCAGGGTCGGTAATACCCTGTAGCGCCTCCCGCCTGCGTAGCGCAACGTCGGCTAAATCGTCGTTTACCTGCCGCTGGTTTTCAATGAGGTCAAGCTGGGTGTTGATGATGTTAAAGCTAAGCTCATCGAGCGCACCGGTCGCAAGGTCATTTTCGGCAAGTTGACGCATGTTGTCTATAGACTGGTCGATGGCACTGTCAAGTGCGTCCATCGAGCCCGTCATAGCGTCGGTAAACTGCTGCATCTCGCGCTTTGATTCGCTTACGAAGTCGATAAAGGCGTTTAACAGACCTCCCAGCGCCGCGATAGCCGCCCCGATATAGTCGCCGCTGGCAGCCTTTAGTGCGACCTGCGCGATGTCATCGATTGCTTTGACGCCCGCGTAGGCGGCGGGGCTAAGGTCGTCTCGGAAGCCTTCAGCTAGAGCGTCGATACCCGCGCCGAGAACAGCGATGCCTTCAGACGGCGTGACGACGCCATCTGAGAGCGCCTTAGACATTCCCTTACTTGCATCCGAGAGGGCTTGCAGACCCCCTCTTGCCTGATCGGAAAGTCCAGGTATGTCGGCAAGCGCCCGGTCTGCCGCTGCACCGATCTCGTCAAAAGTAGAGGCAACATCACGCGCCAAAGCTAAAGCACGAAGGTCTTCTTGGGTCTGCCGCGCTTGCTCGCTGAGTCTGCCTGTCCCCTCTGCCGCCGTGTCGAGCGAGCTAATGAGGTCGGCTATGTCCTCGGTGGCGATACCTGAAGCGTCACCTAGTGCTTGCTGGGCGTCGCGGGTAGTTTTGAGGTTTTCGGCGTAGCGTTCGGCAGCTTCTTTTGCACGTTCTACCGCTTCAGCCTGCGCCTGAGTCTTGTCCTCAGACTCTTGCAGCGCCGTGACCCAGCCCTGTAGCCCGACCGTCGCCGGGTCGATACCTGCACGGTAGAGAGTCTCGAGTGCGCCTTGATATATCCCGGTCTTGTCGGCGTTGAACTTCGCCGCGTCGCCTGTGATAGTGAAGGCGTTCTCTGCCTCCTGTAGGGCGTTGCGTACCGTCCCCATCACATCGGCAAGAGTGTTGGTCTGTGAGATGGTCAGGGTAGAGCTAGAGGTGTACCCGTCCTGTGTTTCTTTCAGGACACGCCACGAGTCGGAAGCCTCAGCCGCCGCTCTAGCTGCCTCGGCTTGTGCCGCTGCTAGCGTGTTGGTTTGGTCTGTAGCGATAGCCAGGCCGAGTTGCTCGAGCACGGTGGTCTGCTGATGAAAGACGGTAAGCCCATCCGCAATGGTTTTATTTAGGCCGCGCTGTGCGGCTTCTTGAGCAAACGCGGCGTCGGTGTTTGCTCTTATCGCAGCTTCGGAGGCGTCTTGGGCGTCAGCGTAAAGGTTGACGTTCTGCGCTGCGGTGCTCCATCCGAGCTGTTCGATGAGCACGCGCTGCTGGGCGAATATGGTGCTGACCGCTTGGATACTCTTATTCGCTTCGCGCTGCGCGTTGTCGTACTCGGTAACACCGTCTCTGAAGTTTGCGGCTGCGGTTGTTGCTTCCGTAAGTCGAGCCTGAACCGCCGCGATGTCTTCGTCAAACTTCTGTAAGTCTGCGGCGTCATAATCGCCAGAGGCCAGCGTATCGGCTTTTTGCTGCTTGAGTTCGGCAAGTTTGGCAGTCAGGGCATTTATCGCGGTCGTAGAGCTTATCTCCCCGCGCTGGAACGAGCTGACGATATTGTTCGCCATGTCCGCAGCGGTGCGGCCTATCTCTTCAATGTTCGCCGCAAGCCTATCGCCCGCTTCGATCTGTGAATCTATCGCCCGGATAGCTTGCAGGGCTTCAGCCTGCGCCGCCGACCCGATAGGTGAGTTTTCGTAAATCTCTACCAGCCGCTGACGCTCTTCGCGCAACGCAAGTAGTGAACCCTCTTGCGCTTGGTTTGCTTCGCCCGCTTCGCCTTGGGTCTTGATGTATTGCTCTACGCCCGCGATAAGGACGTTGACCTCTTGGGCAACGTGCGGATAGGCGGTGCGAAGGGCCTTAAGTTGGTTTAGAAATTGCTGGGCCTGTTCGGTGCTGAGGTTTTGCAGGCCGTTGTATTTTTCTTGCGCCCCGGTAAGACCGCCGAGTTTGTTCGCCGCCTCAACAGTTGCCTGACCGCCTCGGTTAAGCACTTCTATTTGGGCTTCGCCCTGAGAAATGAGGGGGCGCAAGGCCGCCTCGAGCTGCGGATAGACCTGCAACGCTGCGTTCAGACGGTCAACGTAAGCTTGCACCTCAGCTTTGTTTGTGCTGTACGCCTTACCCATATTGTCTATAGCGCGCTGCTGTTCTTGTTCGGCGGTTCCTAGTTTAGCTGCCGAGTCCGCCGCTTCATTTTGTGAGGTTGCAAGGCCGTCTATGCTGTCTGCTGCTGCGTCCGTAGCGGGCGGTAGACCGAAAACACCGCGTACGAAATTATCTACAGACACTAGGTTCTTTTGGTTCTCCGCTTGAAACGCCTGCATACCCTTAGTGTCAAGAGCGTCGTCTATAGCCGTGCTGATGGTGGCGTAGGTATCTTTAATGCTCTGACCTACACCGACGATTGCGCCACCGATACCGGCGATACCAGCGCCGAACTGTGCGAAGGATATACCGATCTGGCGCGCCAGTGTTTCGCTACGCCCCATAATCGGCTCGAGGCCAGCCAGACCCCGCGAAAAGTCAAGGACGTTGTTCAGTAGTCCCTGAAAAACCGGCAAGACTGCCAGCGCCATTTTGTCGCCTAAGAAACCGAACGCGCTACCGATGAGCGTAACCGTGCTGTTGAGGCTTTTTAACTTAGCGTCAACCTCAGTTTGAAGGGCGTTTAAGTCTTCAGCTTCAGCTCGAGCCAACTTAAGTGATAAACCAAAGTCTTCATACCCGCCGACTAAGGCGTCGAGAACTCGGATGTTTTCAGAACCGCTAAAGCCCAAGTCGGCGTAAATGCCGACAAGGGACTCGCCGGAATCACTTGCTTCTTTAATGCCGCCAGTGAGCTGATAAAACGCTTCGACCGGGTTTTCCTTAAACAGCTTGGCAAACTCTTCCGAAGTCAAACCCGTGATCGCTGCAAACTTATCTAACGCCGCGCCGCCTTCGTCTACAGCCTTAACGATGATGTTAAAGATGCGTACGGTGCTTTCGCCGCCAGCTTCGGCGCTGAACCCTAGACTCGCGAGCGCGCCCGCCATACCTAAAATCTCAGTCTGAGACGCGCCCGCCGAGGTTGAGAGTCCGGTGAGGCGTGAGGCAAGCGCCAAGATAGGTGCTTCAGTAGTACGCAGGTTGTTGCCGAGTTCGGTGATAACGTTACCGACCAGATTAGCCGAGTCGGTGATAGACACGTTTGCGTCTTTTGTCAATCCGACGAACGTAGCAAGTTGCTGAGCACCCTCTTCTCCGACAATATCTGTGGCGATGCCCAGCTTGTTCATGATGTCAACAAAACCCGCGATGTTGTCAGCGCCTTTAATGCCGAGCTGACCCGCAACCGCCGCGTACTCCTGAAGGGCTAAGACGCCTGTGCCCGTTTCAGTCGAAATGCCTTGTAACTTCGTTTGCAACAAACCGAGTTGGTCTTGAGTCAGGCCGGTAGTCTTACCGATAGCAACCAGGCCGTCATTTAGGTCGCCAGCCCGGTCGAAAAGTGCTTTGGTCGCTACCGCCGCGCCGATGATCGCGCCGACCACACCGACCGTCAGGGCGATGTTCAACGCCTTAGCCGACAGCGAAGCTCCGGTCATTCCAGCCGACGCGCTGAACATGGCAACGCCCATCGCTTCACCCGCAGGCCCGAGGCGGTAAAGGACGTTCTGAAGCTGGTCCGAAACCCCCGCCGTGACACCTGACGCGACCCCAAAGGTGCGTACCCGGCCCTCGGCTTGCGCTAACGACGATTCAACCCGAGTGAGACCGGTGGTGTAATTTGCGTAGGCGCGGGTGCTGTTATCCAGACCCGAGCGGCTCTGCTCGAGCGCCACGCCGATGCCGCGCGCCGAAACACTGAACTGTTCTTGCGAGATGTCGCCACGCTCTAAAGCCAGCTTGAGCTCGTTTAGTGCCGCAACTTGCTGCCGGACGTTCTCAGCCTGAAAAGCGTCACCGGCCCGCTGCTGGGCTGTGGCTAGACGCGTTGCCGCACTCTCGGTCTGCCCCATCACAGAGGCGAGCGTGCGCTGCTCGTTGGCACTTAGCGTCGTGCTATTAGCGAACTCGCGTAAACGCCCCTGAAGCGCCTCAATAGCGCGGGCGGTCTGGTCAAACGAGGTGACGCCGTTTTTGTTGGCGGTGACGATCTGCTCTAGGTCGCTGCGGAACGTCTTGAGCGCGTCAACCCGGAACGCTGCCTCGAGCTTGCTCTGCTCGGCGACAAGGCGGGTCGTTGCGCCCTCAAGCTCGCGCTCTACATTCTGTAGTGCCGTCAGCTCACGGACCGACAGGTTCGCCGCTTGTCCCGAGTCACGCAGTGAGGTGTCGAGTTTATTCAGTTCGCCTTCAATGCCTGAGAAAGCGGTACCCAGCTCACGCCCGGTGCTCTGCAAGTCCTTGAGTTCGGTGCTGTAAACCCGCACCGGCCCCGCGTCGAAGGCTCTGCTTGTGCGCTCGGCTGTGGTGCCGACCTCTAGCAGCGCCCGCTCGGATACGTCTAGCAACTTATTGAAGTCAGCAAACTCGCGGCTGTTCTGGTTCAGGGTGCTGCCGTACTCGCGCAGTCTGCTCTGCGAATCCGACACGGCGCGGGTAAAACCCTCTGCGCCGATCCCGCCTTTGTCGTAAGCCTGCACCGCGTTTTGCAACTCACCGACGAATGAACGCAGTGCCGAAGCGTCAAACGCTCGAGCTGCTCGCTCCTGCGCCCCGGCGAAGGTGTCGGCGCTCCGGCCCGCGTCGATCTGTAAACGTGAGAAGGTATCCAGCTCACGCTCAGCTATCCCCAGCGCGGCGGCGTAGTCCTTGAACTCGGTTTGTATCTGCTGCACAGCACGAGCCGCTTGCTCGGTGCTGGTGAGGTTGCTCTTTTGCGCTTTTTCAACGTCACGGAGGCGCGCTGTGAACTGCTCGATTTCAGCACCGCGATAAGCCTGCGCCGCGCGCTCCTGTTCCCGTGTCAACGACTGTGTAGCGCGCTCGGTGGCGTCCATGACCCGGACGAGTTCCTTGTGCTCACTCGAGCCCTCTGAGAGCCCACGAGCATAGTCCTGTAACTTACCCCTCAAACCCTCGAGACCGCGCCCTAACCCGTCAAACGACCCACTCAGGCGCTCCTGCTCACCCCGGTACTGTGAAACTGCGCCTGAGTCGTACTTTAAGGCGCGCTGCTGTGAGTCGAGCCGACCGAGTTCGGCGGTCGTATTGCGGAGGGTACCCTCGAGCTGTTTTAGTTCGGTGCCGTAGGTGCGGATCTGGGCAGCGTCGTTTGCGCGAGAAGCCTTCTCCGCTGCCGTCTGATACCGCTCCTGCTGCGCTGCCGCCTCTTTAAGTAGACGACTGAACTGATCGAACTCACGCCCGGTATTCGTGAGCGCGGCCTGTTGTTCTTTTAGTTCGGCGCTGAGTTTTTGTACACGTGTTGAGGCGTTCTCAAAACCGTCGGTGCCGGACTTTACCGCGGCGTCAATCTGCTTAAACTCGCCCGCGTAACGGCTGAGTTCATCACTGCGAAAACTAGCCGTGAGTTTGTCGGCGTCCGCCTCGAGTTTTTTGATCGCCGTCCCGGTGTCGCCCATCGCCTTAATGACAGACTTATACTCGGCGCTGTTTTTCTCGAGCGCGCCGGTCTGCTGTGCTAAGGCACTCTGATAGCTTTTGAGCTGAGAGATGGCCTGCGTTTGTGATGTGACGCCCGCTTTTTGCGCCTGCACGATGTCGAGTAGTCCCCGACCGTAGCGGGTCAGGTCTTCAGTCTTGTACGACGCGGTGAGGGACTTGTTGAGTGACTCTAGCTTTTTGCCCTCGTCGCCTGCCGCTTTCATATCTTTAGCGATGCCTAAGTATCCGGCCCCGGCTTTGTCCAGTACCGCAACCTGACCTTTTAGGATGGCCTCAAGCTCCCGGTAGCGTTGCAAGCTGCTCTGTATCTCTGCCGCGCCAGCCTTGACCGCGTTCGCCAGGTTTTGCATCTCGCGCAGGGTCAGCTGCGCTTGTTTGGCGAGCGGGTCTAGGCGAGCGTTCGCTTCTTTGGCAGCGGTAGCGAGACCCTGAAGGGCGCGCTCGAGAGTATCGGTAGATTCCTTTTTAAAGGTTTTCTCTACGGCCTGCTCGACCTCTTTTAGTGCTGTGAGGACTTTGCTGTTATCGAGTACGATTCCTACGGTTAAGGAAGCTAGCGGAATTTCTGCCATACAAAACCCCTCCTATCATGGCGTCTACTGAAGCCCCGGCGGGGCGGTATGATTAGGAATGGACGCAAACTTCACGACCGAAGAAATGGCCTTAGCCCAGACAGCTATCAACACGGTCAACGAAAACGCCGTAAGCTATGCGGAAGTGACTGCACTAATTCAGGCTTTGGCTCAGCGTCTCCAAGCAGGAGACTTCCCCGAAGAATTGCTTGAACGCATCCGCGCCCAACCGACCGCAAAAGCTAGGGTTGAGGCTTTTGCTAGCAAGCTCGTGACGCAGAACGCTGAAGCTTTAAGGGGGTTAGCCCGTGACGACTGAAAAACAAGTGTTTGAGGAAAAACACGTAGCCAGACAAATAGCCGACCAACTAGAAAGCATTTTCGGCGACACTCAGCTTGGAAACGAGATTATGAGATGGTCTAAGCTGACGCCTGAAGAGCGGGCACAAGCCCAAGAGCAGCGACAACGCGAAGAGGCCGAAGACGAAGCCGAACGTTTCAGGCTTAACCCGGACTTGAGGCGCTACTTTTTTAGCCCTACCGAGACGTTTGACCTGAGCGATTTAGCCGACGCCAGACTAGACGACTCAGACCGTCCGCACGTTCACGAATGGCGCGCGTACATCCCCGAAGGCTTACGCGAGCGTTGGGGCGAACTGTCAGATGAAACCCGGCAGGTCGCCTACTATATGGCGTGCGAGCAGGCTGACAGGGAGGTTTGGGACTAATCCCCCGCCAACCGTCTCAGCCGCACCTCAGCCTCTTTGTCGTCAGCCTTAAGCATCCTCCATAGCGGTGATCTTGACCAAGCATCGTACGTAAACGTCTTGGCGTCCTTGAGCGCGATGATCGCCTGCGCCGTCTGTTTAGACATCCCGGTAAGCGGCGTCACGACTGGGCCTTGTTTCTGCTCAGGCCAGCCGTGCAAGTAGATGTAAGCTGAACGCTGTAATTCAGGCATCAAAGAAAAGAGAATGTCCTCACGCATCTGCGCTTTTAGCGGCCCGCCTACCTTCTCCCAGCGTTTGTTTTTCTCAGCTTTCTCTTGCGCCTTTACCGGGTCGGTTTCATCGTCAGGTTCTTCAGCCTCACCCAGAGACCGCGCCGAAACGTTCAGCATGGCGAGTTCGACGTGCGGGCGGGCGTACATAGAGATTTCTAACTCTTTAGCCCGCCAGCGGCGTTCTATCTCGAGTAGCGTAGTTTGCCCGATGTCGTCATAAGCGACACCAGCAGCGAGGGCGCGCACAGTCAAGTCGCGTTCTCTCTGCGCCGCCGTTAGTTGTTTAGCTGTCTCAGCTCTAGGTTGAGTTTCTCTTGATGCGTCAGGAGTCTCGCAACCTTCCCAGACATCCTCAGTGCGTTTCCCGCAGACACCCAGCCCGCGCCGTTTGCTTTGCTCTGTTCATCCATACGGGCGTACCAGTCGTTAAAGATTTCCGTCACAAGTCCTTCACGCTCGGAAAAGATGTGGACGTAGCCCATGTACACGCGCCACACCGCTTCCTCTGCCTCACGGTAAGCCTTTTGCATCGGCCCGATGTCGTTAGCCAGCTCCTCGGTATCGATGCCGTTTTCATAAGCTTTTAGCTGTCCCTGTACTTCCTTCAGGCGAGCGTCGGCAAGCTGACGGCGACCTAAGATGTTCTCGACCGTCGTGAGCGGGATGTTCTCGTCAAGTAGCAGGGTGTTGTAACGGTCGATGAGCGCGTTACGGGACGCGGTGATCTGCGGGACTTCGCGCCGCAAGCCGTCCATCTCTTCGTCACTTGGTGCGAGGTTGATGATGGCGATGAGCGCCTTGCTACGTTTTGCCTCGAGCGCCATGAGGTTCTGCGCCTCGCTGTGCTCGAGCCACGCCACATGGTCGTCTTTGGTAAATGAACCGGTTTCGTAAACCATGTCACCGATGAGGTATTCTTCCTTGTCTACCGGGCGATGAATCTGCGGGACCAACAGCGTGTACTTGCCTTCACGTTCGCCGCCGTACAAAGGCGCTTCGGTGTGAAACGAATCCTTCATTTGGTTCGGGGCGGTGTAGTTAGCGTCGCCCTCTTTTGCGTTCCGCTGTTTGTTAAGAGCTTCGGCCTCGTCTTTGCTGAGGAAACTGCGGGTGACGATGGCGACTTTGGGAGCTTGGTAAGCTGCGCCCAGCACCTTGACGCGCTCTAGGATACTTTCGTCTTTAAGCTTGGGTACTTTCTTGAGAAAGTCTAGCCAGTCTAAATTCTCGAGCTCGAACTCTTTACCCTGGGCAAAGCGCAGCGTGAAAACGCCCTTGGGTGCGTCGGATGTCGTCTTTTTAGTTGCCATGTTTTACCTCGCTGATCTGGTATAGGAGCAACGGCTCTTTAAGTTGCCCGAAATGTTTAGGATCGCCTGGTGCCGCCCAGATACCTGCGCGTACGGCTTCTCTGAGTTCATATGTGTAGGTCGCCCGTTTCGTCTTGAGGGTGAAGCGAGTAGATACGGGATAATTCTGCTGTGCTAAATAAGTTTGAGCAGATAGGTAGTCGCTGTCGCTGGTTTGAACGTCGAAAATATAAAGTGCAGCCCCCCCATCGAGAGGCTGCACTTTTAATTCCTTAATCAAGGTTAAACGGTGACGGTGAAAATTCCAGCGTTTGCCTCGTCGTCGGTGTTAAACACGAGCGTGACCGTTTTCGGGCCTTCGGTTGCCCCTACAGGGACAACGAAGGTCAGTTCGTTGGTCGTCTGTGTACCAAAGGCCGTAATTGAAGTTGCCCCAAACCGCACCGTCGATACTACGTTCAGGTTAAGACCGCGTACTGTGACAGTCGTACCCACAACTCCCTCGCTAGGGCTCAATTGGTTAGCCTGCGGGGTGGTCACTGAGCCCGCTGCGGGATTCTGCGTGGAGGCGTAGTATTTGCCTGCCTCAAAAGTCACGGTGAACACCCAAGCGTTGGTGTCGGTACCGCGCTCGTACGCCGAGATGATGCTGAGCTTACCGGCAAAGAACGAACGGTCGCCGTTATAAGACAGGTAGCCCAGCGGACGCCCTTCCTTACCGCTAAGGACATTCTTGTCGATAGGCGCATAGGCCAGCAGCAGCGCGATCTCAGGGTCGGAGTCAAAGCCTGAGATCGTCCAGGTCGGCGCGCCGTTGGTAACGCCTGTGCGCCGGGTCTGCGTACGCCCGTTGTGGTAGACCTCGTCTACCGTGGTCGCTGTGGGCTGCGGCGTGTTGGTGCCGGTGATAAGGTTGCCCAGGCTCAGGTAGGTACCGGCAACAGCGCGCCCCGTCGCGTTGAACTCGGCAATCTTGATTTCACGCTCACCCAACACGCGGGCGGTGTCGGCTGCTGCGGTTTCGTTGGTGATGTCAATCTCGAGGTTGTTCGACGCGGCGAAAGCGTAGGCGTTGACGCGCTCGAGGTAGAGATCAATTTCTTGGTTATCAGCGAAGACAACAGCGGAGTTTTGCAGGGCGGTCTGAATTGCGTTAAGCATTTGTATCTCCCTATAGAGAAATGAGAACGCCCCAGCTTTTGAAGGCCGGGGCTGGGTTTAGGGTTGTCGGGTCTAGTGTGTGCTGGACTCGAGCCGGAGCATCGTCTCAAGGAATCCCGCCCGCCTAGCCTCGGGGCGGTAGCCACCAACAACGCGAAACGGTGCGATGAGCGGAACGCCGGGGCGCAGCTCGTCAACGTTTTCAACGCTGTTTTTTATGCCCCTATAAAACTGCTCGAGGTACAGCTTGGAGCTTTCGGAGCGCGCCTCGAACACAACATCGATGGGCGTCAGGTAGCGCGCCTTGCCGTTGTGGTAGGTCTCTATCACGGCGTCACCGACGTTCAGCAGGTAGCAATACGGCAGGCCGTCGTACTCGGGTGAGGTAACGCGGGCCTCGTCGTCTTTGCTGAGGAAACCTTCAGCGACGCAGAGAAAGGGAGCGGTGAGGTCGGCGGGTTTTGCATGTTGATGGCGCAAAAAGTAACTTAAGGTGATAGCCACCTCCTAAAACAATCTCCCCGCAAAATCTAAAGGTGATTTTGTACCTTTTTGTAAATTGCAGGTTTTGCAGGCACAAACTATATTTGAAGGATCATTGCTACCTCCATTCGCCAAAGCAATTACATGGTCAACATGGTATCCAGATTTTTTCAAATCAGTACCACACCACCAACACCTACCTTTTTGAATCTGAAACCGCTTTTTAATGTCAGTGGAATTTACTGTCCCGCCGCCTGCGCGTTTGCGTGCCTTGCGTACTCTAGCGTGAAGACGGGCCGTCTCGGGATTAGCAGCACGATTTCTTCTTGCTCTAGCCCTTTCTTTTTCGGGGTCGGCTCGTCGGCGCGCTTCCCGGCTGAGCGCCCGGCAATGTTCCACGTTAGCGTAGTATGCATCCTGACGCCGAGCCTTGCGCGTTTCGGGATTTTCCCTTTTATACAAAACCGCCCTTTGCGCTATACAGCGTTCACGATTTTTTTCATAGTGCGCGCACTGATACTTGTTATCACATTCTCGGCATGTTCTTTTGAGGCCATCGCCGTGTTTGGAAACCAGAAAGAACTCTGACGTTCTTTCATACGAACGTTGACAAGACGTACAAACCGCCCTGTCAACTTCTTTGACGGGGCGGTTTACTTCTCTCCAAGCCTTATTTTTCACACTTACACAAGATTTGCAATAGTAATCTAAGCCATCATTTCTGTCTCTTCGTATAGAAAAGTTAGAAAATGGCTTAACTTGCTTGCATGAAGCACAGGGCTTGGAGCCTTCGGGTAGACTATCCACAGCGGCCTCCTAATAGGTCGTCAGTCCCTTTCGGTGCTCTGCCAAGAATCACCGTCTGGGACGCTTTTATTCTACCATAAAAACCTTGCGCTGAGCACGAAGTAGGCGTGAAAGGGTCATAGCTTCACCGCCCGCATACGGGCGTGAACGCGGCTATCCATCGCCGTGCGTCTGACCGGAGCCCTTGCAATGAGATTCTGACGAGGCGCTCCCAGCTCCAAAGCTAAAGCCTGCTCACGTTCGTCTGCGCCGTTAGGCACAAGCCCGAAGTAAGCACCGTCGGCAGTGAGTCCAGATTCAACCATGCCTTGCAGCCGCCCGGATTGCTTAATCGGGTACTGTCCGGGCGCAGATGAACGGTTTGGAAGTGAGGCGTATTTCACGCCGCGTCCGCCGCCCGTATCGCTAAGGTTTTCCCTCAGCGCGTCAGCTCCTACCTCTGCCATCTTCAGCACTACTTTTTGAGCCTCGGCGTTGAGTTGGGCTAGGATGTTCGGGTTTTCCTTAACTATGGTCGTGATAGCCATCAGCCGACCAACTCAACCGAAACTGAATACAACCACCCGAGGTCGTCAGCAACATCAGGTATCTGCGCCGGGACGAGGCTACCGAGCGTGAGCGTCTGCTTTTGCCCCATCTCGGTAAACGTCCCGGTATCGCCCGCCTTGAGTGTGTCCGGTAGCTTTAGCGGGGCGTCGCCTACAGTCCCGACGATCTGCATGAGACGACTTGACCGGCTTACCTCTAAACCTTCTCGCTCGTTGCCTTCACGCGGGTTTCTGTCGCGCAAGAGGAATACCTCGAGCACGACGTTCTCACCTACGGGCGGGCTGTACGTGCCGGTCACGGGGTCGTAGACCTTGACTGTGGGGGCGAAGGTAACGACCACGGGTGTGCTGAGGGCAATAATTGAAGACTCCATTAGAGCCTTAGCGGGTAGGGTGCGGGGGCTAAAGTCAGAATACGGACCACCTCACTTCCTATGTAATGACAATAGGGACGCTTGAGCTACCGAATGACGCGCGTGTACCGCCCTGAAAGTCGGCGGCTAGGTATCCAGGCAGCTCGAGCCCAAGCCGCGCATCCTCTGACGCCTGTTCAGCGAGTAAGGCCGCTAGTGCTTTGTCGAGGTCGCGGTACTCAGCGCCGATGATGCCGGTCCCTTTGTTTATCCACTTAGGGTTTGCCCCGAGCCAACGGTAAGCGGCAGCAGCGGGACGCCAGTACGTTACGTTGAAAAACGTAACTGAGGTCTGCACTAGGCGGCGGGTGAGGTCGCCCTTAGTGTCTGCGTATCCCGTGTAAGCTTTCGCCGCCGCTAGGGCGTCGTCAAAGTTCGTCGGGTCTAAAACGGGCGCGGGCATGGCTTACAGCCCCTCAGTCACCGTTTTGCGGGGTGTGCTGCGCTTCTTCTCCGCTGCCAGAGCTTCGGCTTTGCTGACCTCACCCAAATCGACCGCGTCTAAAACTTCTTGCGCGGTCATATCCTCGAGGGGTTCGGGCTTAACCTGATCGCCATAAGCCTTAAAGACACCGTTATCGAAGGTGCCACTAGCGTTAAATGGGTCGGTCATGGCTAGGCCGCCTTAGCTGGGATGTTGAGAACGCCAAGTCTTTGTCTACCCTCTGCATTTCGGGTGATCGGCAAAGTCACCTGAGTTCCTTCAGCCTCGACGTTCGGCGCTTTACGATTGCCATTGACCCGGAGATAGACCGCCTTACCGTTGGTCGTCTGGGCCGTGGCGATACCGTTACCGACAAATCCGAGAGTGGTCGGGGCGATGAGTTCGGGACGGTCGGTCACAACAACCGGGTCGATGCTCGAGCTGTTCAGCATCACGAACGCTGTGTCACGCAGGTAACGCACCCGAGTACCGTCAAGCTGCTCATAGGTCGCCTCGTGAAGCGTAATACCGGGCAAACCGTTAGAGCGCAAGATGTTATCGATAGAGTCCGACAGCACCCGACCCGGTAGGGTTTGAGGTTGGCCTTGAGCGTTCGTTACCGCCATACCGCCGTAAGCCTTAATCTCGTTGTTCATGCTCATGAGCGACAAAATGCGGCGGCTCGTGATCATATCGGTAACGACGCCGAGCTTGTCAGCCATTGCAAAAATGTCGTTCAGAATCGAGTAGGCAGGGTCGTACCAGCCCGCAGGCGCGGCAGTTGTACCGGACGGAACAGTGACGCGGTGCCCTTCCGGGTTGGCATAGGGCACATTTTCAGAGTAACCGGAATCGCCACGACGTTTTACAAGGCCGTCAGCCATCGCCTCCCAACGCTGTTTCTCAATAATATCGTTAAGCGGCTTGACAATCTGAGTTAGCAAAAAGTCCTGCAAGATGCGCTCGACGCCATCAATCCGATTTAGGCGAGCAAGCTGCACAATTACGTCGTAATCGCGCCCAGTGAGTTGAGCACCCGTGTCGTTTGTCCGCAAGCGTACCGAGATGGGCTCGGATTCCATACCACCACGCGGTACCACCGGGGCGTAACGGGTCGCGTCGTAAGCAATGACCGAACGGAAGTAGATGCCGTCTTCATCAAACGCGTTCTCACGGTTGACGAGCGGCAGAAAGCGTGCGCCGACGTAATCGACGGTCGAGCCGTCAGGCATGTTCATAGTGAAACCTGCACGGGCGTCATTTACGAATGACGTAATGCTGCCGTCGTCTAACTTATCGGCAATGATCTTAGCGAGATCGCTCATTCCGCGCCGTCCTTAATTGTCTTGTAGTTGTCAAACACGAGCGTCTGTTGCGCGACGGGCAAAGTAGCCCAGCCGGGTAGACGTTCGGGGACGACGGTAAAGTTTTTGCCGACCACAATCAGCTCGACCTCGTTATCTCTAGCTGCGTCAATTACATCAAACGCCGTTAGGTAGAACTCCGTGTCGCCTGTGGCGTACGGTCCGAACAGGTTTTCAGTAGCCCGCACACGGCCCACGAGCGTTCCGGCAGACACGTACTTTCTACCTGAAGCGTCAGCGGTAATCGCCGCCTCGTCAAGCCGTCCACCAACGCGCATCAAGTGATACTCGCTATGTAAGAACTCCCCATAGAACGGCACAGAGGTGCGCGTCCGGGGTCCCATCAAAATAGGGTCCATTTATTTTACTCCATTCTTATTTCTTTACGCCAAAGCGGTCGTTTGCCGCTTGGCTCCATGTGTCCTGTGTTTGCTGCGTGCGGTTGCCCGCTTGCGACATGACGACGGGGCGGGCTGTCGAATTAAGCTTGAACCAACCGCTGTTGACTAAATCGGTTATTTTTTCGCTTTCGGCCCATTCGCTGAAAGCTAGCTCTTTATCGTCTAATACGACGCTAACCTTCCGGCCTTCGCCTTCACCCTCGACTTTTAACGACTTACCCCTTAAAAAAGTTTCAAGCTTTTCGGGATCAAGCTCAACGCCACGAATCGTTCCGTAACGGTCGTTTTTACCTTTCTCAGCCTCGAGTGTTGCCATGCGCTCTAACGAAGTTTTAAGCTGATCGACTTTCCCCAGTGCTGTATAAGCCTGCCAGCGTTCACCGTCGGCCTTGCTAAGCGTCACGCTACCGTCAGCGGGCACTTTGCCCCTAAACTCGTCGCGTTCGGTCTCAGCGGTCTGGGCGCGGTCTCTAAGCTTCGCAACGTCGGTCTCGAGCTTTTCTTTGCTGCCGAGTAGCCGATCACGTTCAGCCTCGAGCGGGCCGATCTTGCCTTTTAAGATGCCGAGTTCAGATAATGCCTCTTCTAAAGTCAGGGCCATAGTTCCTTTCACACGCCACGGGCGCGGTACTCGCCTCCACGGGGGGCTAGGTGTTTAGGTTTCTGGACTCACAGCGCGCCTACAAGACGCGACAAGCCACGAAAAAACCGCCGGGTTAGGGCGGCTGGGTAGAAATTGAAGGGTTAGTTTTCCACGGTTGGCTCCGGCGGTTCGGGTTCGTCGAGTTCTGCGCCCTCCTCCGCTATCTGTGCTTGCATCGCCGCAACGTCGGAAACGCCCACACGCCGCATTGCCTCAGCTTCGGAAATGAACCCGGCTGTTCGCAGCTCTATGGTCATGCGCTGATCGTCGGGCGTCGGCGCAGCGGCCCATAACGTCACCCGTCCATCAACGTCAGTATCGGCAAAGGCGTTCCGTCCGGTGTCAAGGTAGCTACCGAGCATGAGCGCCGTCTTGAGCGTCCAGTTTAATGCGAGCTTCACCTGCGTTACGGTCGGGCCTAAAGATGTTGTGAAATCCTGAAGGGCTTGTACCCGGGAAACCGCGCTGCTCGTCGCGTCGCCTAAGATGAGCCGGTGCTGCTGATTGCATAGCTCGAGAATGGCCTCACGGTGCGCCTTGATGTTCTCTAATAGCGGCTGTGAGCTGCTCACTCCCCGGTAGTTCATGCTCGGGGTTGTCAAGCTGCCATCGGGCAAGGTGATACCCGTGATGAAGTTAGACTGCCCGTTGCCAGCGATGTACGGCATCCGCTTGTAGACCTGTTCAATGCCTTCTTTATTTCTCCGGCGCGGGCCGTCGTCGTTCGTATATCCGGCAGCGTCTACCCATTGTCCGGGCGGCATCCCGTTTAAGATGACACGCTCCTCAAACGCTGACGCGCTGCTATGCCGATTGAGGTACGTCCATTGTGTGTTGAGGCCGTCCTGTTGGCTTACCACATCCTCAGTGATAAGCGGCGGGCGTGACATCTCGAATATCGTCAGGTTGCCCGCTAGCGGATAGGTGGTTTCGGAGACGATGGTTTCAAAGTCAATCCCGCTGCGTATCTGCACAACGGTATCGTCACCGGAGATAGAGCGGCGCTTTTCGGAGCGTGTCCACTCTTCAGCCGCGAAGGTAGACTCTAGCGCGACCAACTCGAGATGAGGTTCGTCTTTTTGCAGCGCATGGTCATAAGCGCCGTAAGCGTACCAGCCTGCAATGATCTCGTCGTCCTCGTCGCGTAACATCCCCGCCGTACCGGGCCGGGGGTGTGTGAGCCGGACGGCTGTTTCTAAGACCGGCTCGAGTCCCGACGCTTTCGCCTGTCCCTGTTCGTTAAGCCCGCGCTTAGGGATGCGGAAGCGCAGAATAGAACTCGTTTCGTCGGGGGTACGTGTGGCCCATAGCAGCGGCAAACAGGCATCTTGTAACGTCTCCTGCACGCGCCGCCCGTAGTACCATCCGGTCAGCGCGTCGTTAGCCTCTACGTTCAGCGGCGCTAACTCCCAGTCAACCTCTTTGCCGACCACGGCGTTAACGTGCGTCCCCATGACTGACGAGAGCATGTTCTGTATCACGTAGTTCTGCCGGACACGTCTCAGGCTCGCTTCATAGTCGGGATTGTCAGACTCGAGGCGCGGACCCGCCCAGTGTTCGCCGTTCTCACCGAACATACCCGCTTTTGTTCCGATAAAATATGCGTAGAGCGTCGCAAAACGTTCTTCATCGGCGGCGCGGGTTTGAAAATAATCTTTAAGGGTGATGGTCGCACCTCCTTGGGATGACGGCTAAGAACTAAAAACTAGGAAACGAATACGAAGCGGGGTAGTCGGTGGTGGGTTCGGGCTCGAGCAAATGCATGACCATGTACCGCACGCAGTCCACGCCGTCGTCAAACTCTTTCACGGGATGTTCTTTTAACGTCTCACCGCCTGCACCTTTAGCCCAGGTGTAACCCTCGATTTCTTCTTCGGTGCAAGTGGGGCCGTTACTGAGGTCGGTCGTCTCGTCTATGAGCAGCGGGTCACGCTCTACTAACGCGCCACGCATTAAGTAGAGGCGCGGCTTACCATCGTCAGCAATCGCTAAGCGGTCTAGGACGGCCTGTATGCCGGTAGTCACGGCTTTGTTTGCCGCTGTAGTTTTTATGTTGAGTTCCTGCTCGAGGGTCGCCCTGTCCTCAGCGTCATGATCGGTGATGGTCGCTTCTATTCGCTCACCTTCGCTTAGCCGCCTGATCTGCGCCGCGTGGTCTTTCACAGTGCGCTGCGTTTTATATATCTCGCGGTAGCGGTACAGGCGACCGTCAGGGTCGAGCGCAAACCAGCTACAGACAAAAGGGTGAGTGAATCCGAAATCCACTACCCTAAACTTTCGCCAGTCGGCGGGGATAGGAAAGTTGTCTATAAGATGCACAGCGGCGTCGTAGTTCTCGAATACGACGCCCTCAGACGCTACCCACTTGCCATAGCGGAGGCGTTGCTTACGCGCCCCTGTGAGTTTGTCCAGACGCGCCATGTAAGAGACGCCGAACGGGGTCAGCTCGCCCTTTGCGGTGTAAAGACGCGGGTTCTCTTCGTGCCTGCTGAGTAGCCTGTGAGTCAAGGCCGCGTCCATACGTTTATTCAGCCAGTGCGAGGGCGGGCCGGGATTACAGTCCCCAAAAAGCTGCTGGTAGGGGATGACGCCGTTTCTAAGGCGCGTGCTTAAGAACTCCCAGTCATTCAGGGTTAGCTCGGTAGCCTCTTGCACGTAGATCACATCGAACTCGGCAGACATAAGCTTGACCGGATTGTCGATACCGGCCACGATGATCTCGGAACCGTTCGGGTATTCGTATGACTGCCTTACCCGCCGCTTTTGGTTCGTGGTGTCGCAGCCGGGTTTGACGTGTGCCTCGAACGTCACTAAAGCCGTCTCGGTTATCGCTGCCCTTGCTTTACGCACGATAGCAAGGCGGCAGCCGGGATACTTCTCGGCAAGGGCGTTAAGTTTCTCGAGTGCTACGCGACTCTTGCCAGTCCCTGCCGGACCGTCGAGCAGAAACTCGTCAAGCTTGCACCGTAAAGCAGCAAGTGCAGAGCCTCGGGGGAAGTAAACGTTTGCGTTTGTCGGTATAGCTCTAGAGATCATCTTCAGACACGCCCACAAGGTATTTCAGGCCAACGTTGCCACTATGCTCAAGCTTGTCGGTGAACCGTCCGTGCAATTTTAGGATATCCACCAAGGCGCTCTGTGCGTCGTAAAGCTTAGCCTTGCGCTTAACCCGCATTGCACCGCCGTCTTTATCGTAGACTTCGGTTTCCTCTAACTCTTTAATTAAGTGCGTGACGCCTAAAGCTCGAGCTTTATCTAAATCGAGGTTGTTATCTGCATCTATAAAGGCGCTCATGTCACCCTTTGCGATACGACCTAACCTTGCTACAGCTTCATCTGCGCTCATCGCCGCTTCGGTTAAGTGCTCATCTATCAGTACACGAATCTTAGGGTTTCTTAGGTTGTCGTATCCTGTAACGCTTAAGGTACGATAGTCACCTTTGTAGCCTGCCGTTTGCGCCGCGTCGGTGGCATTGAACCCATTGGAAAGATAATTATAAACGAAAAGGCGCTGCTTATCTGTCAATTGCGGTTTTGCCATCACCTCCCTCCTCCAGAAAGTCTCGAGCCAAAGAAAAAGCCGCCCTTTCGGACGACCGTAGCTACTTTTATAAGCCCACCTTAGCACATGAGTAACGATCTTGCTACAAAACTCAGAACGCAGCCCAGTCTTCTCTGTACTCTCTTACTACCGCTCGCTTCCATATAGCGTTCATACAAAGACGTTCGGGGCGTCCGGTGCGGGCGTTCTGCCGGACGGTCAGGACTTCGGTATGGGTAACACCTTTAACCTTGCCCGCGTCGTTACGCTTGATGAGGTCGGTGTTGTCCTGCCGCACTATCCAGTAAAGCTGCCAGCCGGTAGCAAAGAACTCTCGCCATACCTCACCGTAGCCGAGGCCGTCAATCTCGCGCAAAGCATCAATATATTCTTGTTCCATGATTGACACTTCAAGGTGCTTATTCTGAAAAAAAGGATGCGGCGGGAGTAGGGCCGTAAGGTAACGCGGTGGTGAGCTGCCCTTGCCTCCCGGCAGCTGAAACGTCGGCAGTTCAAGCAGCAGCTCCGGCGGCAAACGTTTCCAACCTCCGGCTCGCAACTCGAATAGCAGCTCGTCGGCTGCCATGCGCTTCTCAAAAATCGTCAGCTCTAGGCGTTCAGCTGTCTGCGTCATTGCGCCTCGAGTACAGCTAGGTAGGCAGCAAGCAAAGCCTTGGCAGGTGTACAACTCACATAACCGTTACCTGTGTGCACAGTAGCTTCGTAAAGGGGGCCTTGGCTTGACAGTGAGCTATGGAGCCCTATGTACCAACCGCGCGCCTCTGCCGCCTCTTGCACAGCGGCTTGAATAACGGCGCGACCCACCCGGCCTGATGCGTGAACGTTTTGGGGTCCTTCGTTAAGCCATATTTGCACTGACATACTACGCACAAAACAACAGCGGCCCGGTTCTAGTTTTTCCCACAGCTCTAAAAGTTCAAGCATCCAAACTCCTCAGCGCGTGTACACTCAACTCAAGCGCGCCCGTCCCCGCTCTGGCAAGCAAGGGACGGGAGTTTTTTGTTGGTCTAAAGGTTTCGTCAGACTCTCTCTAATGGAACCTTTTGGTACTCTTTGGGGGCCGCACGTGCTAGGAATGTTCTAGGCTCATCCTTATAATAAAAATCATTTTCGAGTGATGGCTGTATCTGAAAGTCAATATTGAGCCCTGTGTAGTTGCATAGGCTGTCACCCTGCTTAACGCACTCACTTCCCCAACGTAACCGTAAAGCTGTCCACTCACCTGTGCGGCCCTCTTGCATCCACTGATGAGCAGCGGCCTCTTCGGGCAGGAGAGAACCCCACTCGATGTTTAACTCGGCTGCAAAAATCTGATAGAACGTGCGGTGTGTCATCACTACCCGCACATCCCAGTCTCGAGGGTTTTCTGCCTTGAGCGCCGAGCCGACAAGAAACACGGGTGAGCGATAGCGCACAGAGGTAAGGCGACTTCGGGCGTGCAGTATTTTCCGCTTTTTAGGGTCGAGCTTTTCATAGGCGTTCACTTTTTGCCTCCATCCCCGAAGCCCCTTTTAACAATCTCTGCCGCCTCCCTCTGCCCGTGAAACTCCAGGACGCCGATGATGGAGAGGAGGAGGGCGCGGCGGTAGCGGTCTTGTTGGGCGGTGCGCTGCGCGGGTTGGACGGGTTGGGTAGGAGTCACAGCTCTCGCCCCTCCGAGACCGCAGCCCGCACGATCTCAACCTGCCGCCGCAACTCATCGTGGGCCTCGTCTAAAGATCTTTGGGATGCTACTAGAGCAAATTCCAAATCTTCTTTTTCCCGGTTGGCAAGGTAAAGGCGATACTCGAGCCAGCCCTCACGTTCGCGTACGTCGCGCAATGTCGTTTCGTCGTCCGCGAAAGCTTCGGCCTCATAACACGCCTCGGTTAAATCGTTGGCCTCAAGCGTCCGCACGCTTTCTCGGTCTGTAGTGTCTTGATAAAAAGCTATGTAGTTTTTCACAGTCTCGCCTCCAGAAGTCTCTTAATGGTTTCTTTGGCCTTACCGCTCATAATCTGACCCGTAGTGAATCGAAGAACGACCCAACCGAGAACAGCCGCCTCCGCATATTTTTCGCAATCGCTCTCAAAACCCTTGCCAGTGACGTGTCTCCCGCCTGAGTAAGTCGCCCCCTCGCACTCGACTAAAAGTTTGTGGTCAAGCTCGACAAAATCTGCCCTCCAGCGCCGGGTAGGGTGAAAAGTGTGTTCAGAGACCCAGGTTGTACCTTCGATTTCTCGCAAATGGGCCTCGAGCAAAGCCTCACCGGGACTTCTCACGAGTCGTTTACCGGGCTAAGAAACTTCTTAAACCGTCTAATCCACTCGCCATTATCATCCTTGACCTCCTCCGAAAACTCCCTTAGTGGGCGGGCGTGAAGAGTCCGCCAAGGCTCTGCCAAATCCCGGTAGAGAACAACTTGGGTCAGGTTGTCACACTCCGCGTCCGTATACATGGCGAAACCTGAAACTTTGTAAAGCGCCCCCTTCCAATGGCGCATGATCATTCCAATTTGTGGCAGCCCCTCTGCGGTCAAGCGAACTGTGCGCGACTCTCTCATGGCCCCTCCCTATCCTCTACCGACTCGGGCTCTACAGCAGGGTCTTCGGCATCAGCCCAATCACCTTGACTCACCGCAGTCGTTTCACCTGTGGGCGGGTCGTCTGAGGCGTCGGGTGTGGGGGCGGGCTGATACTTAGGGAATACCGGCTCACCTTCCTCGGCTATCCGCATCGCTGCCGTCGCTACCTGTACCGCTTCTCTGTAGACATCTTCAGAAGAAACACCATGCCCGTACTCCTGCTCTAGCAGAGCATTAGCAAGCTCGCCCACTTCCTCCATAAGGGCGGGTAATAGGTGCCGTCCGTTCGGAAACTTTGCCCTAGCCTTCTGGACCTCTATCGCAACATCATCCAGAAATTCACTAGCCATTAGCTCCTCCTTCCTCCGCCGTGGTCTCACCTTGTGGTGTGGGCTGCTGGGCGTCCGGTGTAGTGAGGGTTTCTTTTGCCCCGGCTTTTAGAGTCTCTGCCATTCGGTAAAACGTTTTTTGATCTATGTCTGGCAACTCTGCGGTGAAGCTATAAGCAGCTCTAAATGCCCCTATAAGCTTCTCGGCCTCCGCAAGTGTTAAGCGGGGTAAATCTTCAGCCTCCGGTTTGATAGCAGGGTCGGGCGGGCGCTCGTAAGACGACAGCCGGGAGAGTTCAGCCCAGAGCGGGGCGCGGCGGGCGAAGTAGCCGGGGGCGTACAAGGCACTCACACGAGGCTCCAAGTTCTGCCGAGTTTAATTGCACTGATTGCCGATTGAGTGACGTTAAATCTTTTAGCTATTTCTTTTTGCGTAATTTTTTCGTTCAAAAGGTCTCGAATTTGAACAACATCTTTTTTGGACAGTTTTGAAAGATTACATTCTTCAGCCAAGGGGATATAATTACGCCCCTTAGCGAGCATGTCCTTGATGTTATCAAGCTGCGTACCAAGCCATAAATGTTCAGGGTTGACACAGCGGGGGTTATCGCAGGTATGGCAGACAAAAAAAGCGCCCGGCTCTTCTCCGTGAGCGAGGTAGTAACTGTAACGATGTGCTTTTAAGTTTTTCCCCGCCAGTTTGAAATACCCATAACCATTTGGCTGAAGAGCTCCCCTCCAAAGCCAGCAAGTGTCAGTTTTTTCTACTTTGCTCCAAAATCTTTTTTCATCGTTACCGATGATTGTTCCGATTTCTAGAGTTCCATTATTTGTAAATCTGCTGTAATGCTTAGAGCAAAAGCCCTTACCCCGGTGCTTGCTTTCGCAACCTTCAACTGAGCAAGATTCTCGAAAACTACTTTCAAGCTTGCCTGTGCGCTTTACCCGCGCATAATGTTTGCCACACAATCCTTTTGCTAGATACTTGTCCTCACACCCATCAACAGTGCAAGTACGAACAGGTATACTTCCCATTGCAGTCACCTCCAGTGGTTGTCGCGTCCGGGAGGTGCTGATACACCGAGTCCCGGACACTTCTATAATATCACAATTTGCCGTGCTAGACAGCATTAGTTTAGCCTTCCTCTCTGTAGATTTAACTCATCGTTCCAGTCCATTCCTGGGATTGCGGGTATGTAGACCTTAACGTTTCTCCCTTGTCTGCTAAAACGTTGCGCTGCGGCGTAGGCCGCAAGCTGACCTGCAAACTCGGTTGTGCTGTCTTCATCCCCGAAAATGGTGACGTTGCGGATGCTTTCAGGCAGCTCTACAGTCTCGAGGCCGAATGCTGAGACGCACGCCCACACCGGTAGGTTGAAAAGCTCGGCGGCGGCGGCGGCGGTCTCTATTCCTTCGGCTAATCCAACCTCACTAGCGGCAGTCCATAACCGTACTGCCGCCCCCTTAATGGTTGTCGTCGGCGTCATCGTCCTTTTCGGATCGGGTATCACTGCCTTGCGATTGCCCTCCAGAAACGTCCTGTGTATGGACACGGCCTTACCGCTCACGTTTTGCAGAATGCCGAGCATGGCTGGAAACGTCCTGCCCTCAGCCCGTAAGCCAGGGTGAAAGCGCAAACCGGTAGGTAAACGGGATAGACCTCTTGCCCGTAGGTACTGGTGAGCCTGGTCGCCATGCTTTACCGGGTGTGAACCTAGCCAGATGCGGTTGAGTGCTTTCGCAGGATCGCGTTTAGGCTGAAACCTGACTTTTTCGGGTACACCTAAGACGCGCTCGACCTCGCGGGCAGTGCGCTTGAAGTCCCATGAGTTGAGAGACATAAGCAAATCGAAGCCGTCATGAGGGCCACACGCACGGCAGTAGTAGGTGCCGCGTCCCTCGAGGTCGGTAAACGACGCCCGGTCGTTGCCACCGCACAGCACACACGGGCGGTTAGGTTTAGATAACGCCGACTCGGGTACGCCTAGCTGAGTAAGTACGTGCAGCCAATGCCCGCTCGCGGCTTCTTTCGCGGAAGTTGTCAAAACAACCGCCCCGCAAACTCTAAGGGAGTTTTTGCACTCTTACTTTGGTTGCACCAAGCGCATGAACACACAATATTTTCAGGGCCGTTAGAGCCGCCTCGAGCAAGGGCTATCACATGATCAACGTGGAACTTACCTTTGCCGGACTTTTTTAGTTTGACGCCACACCACCAGCAACGGCCTTTTTGAGCCTCACACTGCTTTGCAACATCTAACGCAGTGTGAACACCGCCAACACTTTTAACCCGAGAGCGCCGCTTGCGAGTATTCGCTAAGCCCTCTTCGGGTCGGTCACGCCAGTACTGGCGGTTTTTTTCACGAAGAGCCTCACGGTTTGCCTCACGGTACTTCGCTTTATGCTCAAGGTTTCTGACAGGGTTTGCTTGCACCCAGCGTACAAGCCTTTCGGCAGCTGCTTCAGGGTTTTCAAGCTGATACTTTGAGCGTGTTGCCCGAGCCCGCTCAAGGTTGTTTTGATACCAAGCGCGCTCTTTTGCTTTGCACTTTTCGAGGTTATTCTCTCTGTAAGCTTTATCCGAAAGGGACTTGCAGGTTTTACAAGAAGGGCTCAGGCCATCTCGCTTTTGACTGTTTCGAACGAAAAACTCAGGAGTAGGGGGTTTAGAAACGCCGCACTTAGTGCAGACCTTTTCAGGTACAATACCCATTGCAGACCTCCGCGTCTGTCGTGCCAGGGCGGTGTTGAAGCACCGAGTCCCTGGCTTTATTGTATCACCTCCAGGACGCATTTTGTACCTCCTTACGCTTCGCATACGCAATGTTTCGGCTTCTGATAAAACCGTTGACTTCCTTGCTAGGTGGCGTCGGGTGAGCTAGGCGCACGTCAGCCGTAGCCGGTTCCTTAAACTTTTGTAGATACATATTTAATATCCAGCCGTCAGACTTACTTTTTGTAGCAGCGTAGTAAAGCAAACCGCCATAGAAGGCGCGCTTATCGGTGAAGGCGTAAAGGTTGCGACGTGTTTTCGGTTTGACCTCGGTAAGGTCGGCGTCAATACGTGCGCCCGGTTCGTACTCAGCTTCTTTCTTCTGCGGGATAGCGCCGCAATTCGGGCACTTCGCAGCAGGCTTGTAAACGTGAGCGCACTCTCTACACGTCACGTCTTTGGGCTTTTTCTTAAGCTCTTCTTCTCTTTCGGTTTGCGGGTCAACGTCGCCGGATATGTCCCAAGTCACAGGGTCACTTACAAAATCGCCATGCCTGTGAATGTTAAAGCCAAGATCAAGCACAACGCAGTCCGTTTTGCCCCGGTAGGAGCGAAGGCCGCGCCCGACGATCTGTATCCAGGTCGTCAAGCTTTTCGTTTCCCGCTCTACTATCACGCATGAGATGGCGGGACAGTCGAAACCGCGCCCGAGCACTCCGTAGTTGCAAATTATCTTCAGATCGCCACATGCAATAGCCTCAAAAGCTGCTTGACGTTCGTGCTGAGGGGTATTGCTATCTATATGGAAAGACGGTATGCCCGCCTCGTTGAACAGTTCGGCGTTACGTCTGCTTGTTGCCACGTTAGGGCCGAACAGCACCGTAGGGCGTCCCTCTGCGAAAGTCTGCCAGTGTTTGACGACACCGCCGATCAGGGTTAGCTTCTCAAACGCCGCTGCCTGTGACGCTTCGGTGTAGTCGCCGCCGGAGAGTTTTAGCAGTTCGCTGTCTGACTCTTTGACGCTGAAGTAACGCGGGCGTACTAGGTAGCCTTCGCGTATCAGGGACTCGCAAGAAGGGCCGCGTGCCATAGCTGTGTAAACGTCTGTAGGCTTTGGCGTAGCGGTCAAGCCGACTTCGTAAGCGTTAGGCCAACGCGCCCGGATAGCTGCCCACATGCCGGTATCCTTTGAAGCTTCGTGCGCTTCGTCGGTGATGATCAAATCGGGCTCGAGCCAGTCCAGGTAAGCAAGACGGCTGTAAACGGTGTGTACTGAAGCAACCTGTACCGGCGCGTCCGTGCGGTAGGTGTTGCCCGCCATGAGTACCGCTGCGTCGATGCCTAGAGCCGTGTAGGAGTCTAAAGCCTGCTTGACTAGGGTGCGGCCTGAGACGATGAATAAAACCCGTTTGCCTTTACGGACGGCACTCTCGACGATGTGCGCGCTAGTTCGAGTCTTGCCTGAACCTGTTGCGCTCTGCATGATGACTTTGCGGTGACTTTGTGACAGCAGCCGTCTTGTCTGGTCGATCAGTACCTGCTGATACGGCCTCAGAGAAATCATGAGAAAACCGCCGTTTTTTCACACACGCGCGCATTAACAGAAACCCTTTTAGCTTCTGCCCTTGCACCTAAGTTTAGACTGATCCGGTTTCGACCCTTAAAAGCCCCGGTAAGGGATGAGTGATTAAGGGCTGGCTTTTCTTCGGCTGAGTCACCACGCCAAACCTCGCCCTTTAAGTTCTCTCTTACCGGGCGCTTTTTGCTTTTAGAAGAAACCCATTCACTATATATATAAAGGGGTGCTGTTTTAGACACGGGGGGGGTGTGCAGGGGACAGCACGGGGGGGGGGTGCTAAAACGGACATAGGGGGGGGTGCTAAAAATCACCTTTAACCGCCTCCCAATCCTCTGCAAACTCTCGAGTCTCGGATTGTCTGATGTGCTTAAACGGGTTGCCGAAAGCTAGGTAGTAAGTGTTTTCCGACTGACTGCCGTCCTTGCGGTACTGGGCCTGTCGTTTGACAAGCCCGTCGTCTATAAGTGCATTGAGATGACTGATTGCCACACGGCGAGAAACACCCGTTGCTTTGACGATCTCCCTAACAGTCAGGTTGCATTCTCCTGAGTCATTAGAGTTAGAGGCTAGGTAAAGCAGAATGAGCTTCCGGCCCGCTGGAGTCACGGGAGTATTCCAAGCCCACCGATAAGCGGTGCGGCTCATGCTGCGTCGTCCTCGAGCCCGGTAAGAAGCAAGAAGGCGGTTTCGGCGTCGCCTCTCTCGGCGTAACAGTTGTGACATTCGGCGTCCCATTCGGCGTAGTGCGCGCCGCAGTTTTCGCAGTGCCATACCGGGACGCTAAACACGCCGCCGCAGGTAAGACACTGATACTCGGGGCCGGTCATGCCGCTAGCTGCTGTCTGCTTTGCAGATACGCCCGTAGTGCGGCCTCTGCCTGCTTGTTCATAGCCTTCGTTACCGAGTTCTCCCAGCCGGTGCTATTTGCGTAGGAGAACCATTTTTCTACCCAGCCCTTTAATTCGTCCTCACCCGTTAGCCACACCTTTTCGGTCGTGTAGCCGGGGTAAGGATAAAAGCATTGCAAGGCGGCGGGTTTATTAGGCTGCCCCCAGATAACGAAGGTTGTTACAAGCCCGGTTGCCTGCAAGCTGCAAAACATCCGGCGTTGCCCTTCGGGGATCGGGTTATTCGGTAGCTTTGCCTCAAAAAGTAACAGGTGACTGTTTCTCTCGACCATCCCGTCACCGTCTGATACCCGTATCTTTGTGCTACCAAAACAACCGTTTAGAAATGACCAGTCCCATACTGTTGCAGCGTATTTGCCTAAGTCGCGGATATTGCCGTGAGTTGTCATGCTACCCGCCTGACAACTGGCCCGAACTGCTTAAACACTTCGGCAAATTTCTCTACGTTTTCGCCCATGTAAATAAAGCAGCTACCGTGCGTGCTGCCGCTGGCCTCACCCGTCGGTGCGTAGAAGTTGATACGGCCCTTTGTAAAGCAAAGCGTATGGTTCCATAAGGGCGCAAACCATTCGGTTTCATTGCTGTTGCTGTTGAGTAGCAGTATGGCCTCGGTAACGTTCCCGGCTTCAAACTCTGCTACCGCCTTACGGACAAACTTTCTGCAAAGGTCGCCCCAGGGCGGGTTAAGCCATAGACGACCTGACCATTCCTTGTCTAGCCCGTTTGTCTCGGCGGTGTAGTAGACCGCCGCCTGAATAACCTTTTGTGCGGTGTCGTTTGACGCCGGGTCAATATCAAACCCGCCCATAACCTCACACGCCGCCTCTATATAGATCGGTGGCGTGTACCATTCGACGCTTTCGTTTAAGAGAACGTTAAGGTGCCGCCGCCGCTCTTTTTCCTCGGGCTTTACTTTGCCCTGTGCGTCGTGCGTTTCGTAATGTTGTTTCTGATACTGCTTTTGTCGAGCGGTTGCTTCGTATTCAGTAGCAGCGATAGCGGCAAACAGGGCGCTACTCTCACCGCTGCCCGTGTCTACATGCCCGGTTAATTCGGCTTCCTCTAAGACGCTGCCGACACGCTCGAGCATCCCGGCTGTAACTGGCTTACCCGTAGACTTTGCGTAACCGTTAGCAAGCCGGACGATAGCGGGCTGTATTTCAGGGTCGAAACTCGTCAACGCTCGAGCCTGTCTCTCGTTAGCAGGTAGCGGCGTTTGTGTCCCATGGGACACATTTTCGTTTTCTATCCTATGGACAACTTCAGCCGACTCCATAAGCCGGTAGGCTTGACGCCTCGGTATCTGCCATTTCTGCTGGCAGTAGTCCTCAAACGTTCCGTATTCTTCCCGGTAGAGTTTGCCGTCACGAATAGCTAAAAGTGCGTCGCCTACTTCGTAAAACGTCTTTAGGCCCGCTTCGATTTTCAGCTCGAGCATTTCGTACTCGGTTACTTCGTCAAAGCTAAGCGTCTCCGGTATAACAACGTCAGTCACGCCGACGCCCTATCGAGTTTTATCAGTTCGTGCGGAAAGTAGCCTTCAAGGTTTTTCGGGTTGCACTCCGGCGGCAGATTGTCACGCAAAACACCGTAGGCCGGTGCATGCGAAGTTTCTTTAATTGTGCCGATACCGTCAGGCGTTTGCACCCTGTCGCCTATGTCAAAACGTTGTGTCACGTTTCTCCTAAAAAGCATGTAAAAAGGCTGCCTGAATAGCAGCCCTGCAAGGTTGTTTTAGGTTTTATTTAAGCGGCTTTCGGATCAGGCGGGTAGTGGTTCGCCTCCTCGTGGAAGGCCGCCTCTTCCCGCGCATCGGCTTTTTTGTCGAGCTCTACTCGAGCGTTGACAAACTCAAACCATCTCCGGTAGAGGTTGCTAAGGTCGCCCTCGCTTACTTTTCCTACCTGGGCCTTTACTTCATCCCAAGCAAGCATGAGCGTATGTCCGCCCTGACTAAAGGTTCCGGACTTCGCACCGTAGCTTCGAGCGTCCTCGTCAGACTGCCACTTCTCCCATACAGGTTTAGCGGCTTCAGCTTCACGCTTAGCTGCGCCCATAACGCGCTTTGCCTCGTCAACGGTAAGGTCTGAAGGTTCGATACCGATAACGTCACGTGTCGCTTTCGTTACCCGGTCGAACAAGGCGAGTTGCTTTTCTACGGTCAAGCCGAGCTTAGCGAGCGCCTTTAGCATCTCTCTAGCCCTACCCGGCCCTATGCCCTCGGGTATTGCCGTCTCCTGTACGGGCGTCTCAGCTGCTACAGGGGCAGCCTCTACGGTGTTCTCGCGTTCGGGTGTCACGGCGGTAGGGGCTACAGGCTCGGGCGTCTCAGGGGCGCTCTCAGCTTCATTGCGGGTAAGCAACTTGTGCAGAAAGTAATCGTCTTGAGACCAAAGCGCCAAACCAAGTCCCAGTCTCATCCAACACCGCTTTACGGCGTCGCTCATGGCGTCCTTGGCCCGCGCGCCGTCGTTGCTTTTTTGCAGCGGGTTCTCAACGTCTCCGGCCTCGATAACGCTGACTTCACGCCCATCGACCACGCAGCGTATTGTCACGAGCGCTCCTACTACTACGTTTTCTTGGGCCGGGAAGGTTGCGCTTTTCGTCGTTTCCTCCGGCGCGTAGCCTCGGATAAGCTCGACCGGCCCGACTGAATAGGCTCCTACGACAGACAGCGCACGCTCGGTAACGCTCGAGTGGCTGACATAATCGCCGCCCTTGCTACCCGGTTTTCGTTGCACGAGCTTTTCATTAAACGGTTTTGCCAAATCCTTAAGTTGCGACATCTTCTAAATCCTCCGCCTTCTCCAGCGTCAGCACACCGCGCCCGCCGACAAACGTCAGGGTGCGCTTAACGTCCTCCGCCGACACGCGCAGACGTAAAACCATGGTGTCCGGTTCGGTGTCATAGCTGAGGCCCAGAAACTCTCCGGTGATGGTCTCGAGATTAAGCGGGTCGGCGCTTGCAAGGTGGTCGGCGTCGTAATCGTCCTGACGCTCGTCATGGCTGGGTGAGTCTAGTGGGTCGGTCACGCCGTCGCCCGCAGAAACGACACGAACGCACGTAAGGCGGCCTCGGCGCGGTTTTCGCCGTCTGCTTGAAAAAAACGGGCGTTACCTTTTGGATAGAAATCTATCCCGAAGCTTTCATATCGCTCTTTGTTCCCATTATTCAAGAGATGGCAGATACGAAATTCAGCCTCGCCTTTGCGCGCAATCTCCTCAACCGAACTGCACACCCCCGCGTAGATATGGTTACGAAAAGCGGGTTCAGAGCAGGTGCTGAAGTCATCCCAAGGCAGCGTCCGGTAGTAGCCGTCGAAAGTCACGGCCACGTCGTAGCCTTCGTCTTGCCATCTATCCGGGTCGCGTTCCGTGCACTCCTTTACGAGTTGCAAGATGCCCATGTCTGAAACTTTTGTCGGTACAACTTCTATCGCCATCAGCTATCCTCTCCACTCAGTTTTGTTGCCATTCGCCGCTCCCAAAGCGCCATGAGGACGCCCGCCAAAATCCAAGCGGGCAGAAATGTAGTGAAGAAGTAGGTCAGTTCCATGATCCGCCGCCTTTTACGCCTTCCAGCTCCTCATCCGAACTCAACCTCACCCATCCCCCGGTCTGAAGGCTATGCTGTAGCGCCTGGTATGCCGCCTCAGATTCGCTCAGCCGCTCGCTAAGCGTCGTCGCCCGGTCCTGGTACCGCTCAGCCCGCTCACGCCACACCTGCGCCTGTGTATAGGCCACAGCGCCGACGATGTTAGTGGCGAGTAGGGCGGCGAAAAGTAGGATGATGAGTAAGGTCACGTTGGCATCTCGAAAACATGTAAGACGAGCTGACCGTTGTACATGACTGCTGTACCGAGGTGAGTAGAACTTGGACCGGTTATCTCATGACCGGTCCCGGCGATTCTGAATTTTCGGGTGATTTTCTTAGCGGCGGGGCTGACCAACGCCCAGAGGCAAAGCTGTTCGTTATCCTGCACACCTACGTGCAAGATTCTCGCGCCCATCGGCATCTCGAGCCGCACTTCATCTTGCGATGGGAGCAGGTATTTATAAACCTTTTTCATGGCGCGGCCCAATCAAGAGCCTTTACTGCTGCCGCCTCTTTACCGAGCGCCTTAAGCCGCTTTGCGCCTCCTACGAGCACGTTCAGCTGCTTAGCTGCGCTTTGTGCCGTGGTGCTGTGGTGTGGTGCGGCTAGTCGTCTGACGATTGACTCGGCGTTAGCTAGACGTATTTCGTACGGAGTCACGACGTACCCATCTCAGCGTTACGCCGGTACAAAATGCCGAGTACCTTGCCTACATGCTCCGGCCTAATCTCGACATCCGGAAACTCCCCCGGTTTCGCACTCAGCAGCGCGTCGGCGTCACACTCGGACATGTAGCGTTTGAGTTCCCTGCGGTATTTAGTCGTGCGGTCTAGCACGGCGGTATCGCTGCGGGATGCGAGTCTAAGACGGGTCACATCGGCACCTCGAAAACGTGCAGGACGAAAGTCCCGTTGTGCATAAGCGCGGTACCGAGGTGGGTTGGGCTCGCCCCGGCCACCTCGTGGCCTGTCCCGGCGATTCTGAAACTTCGCGTTTTTGTCTCGCCTTTGGGGTTCACGAGCGCCCAGAGACAAAGCTGCTCGTTATCCTGCACACCTACGTGCAAGACTCTCGCGCCTATAGGCATCTCGAGTTTTACTTCGTCTTGCACTGGTAGAAGGTATTTGTGAACGACTCTCACGTCGTCGCCTCGAGCAGCAGCGCATACCGCGTCTTGACACTTGCCCAAGCGCCATGTTTTGAGTTTGCTAAACCGGTATAGCCCCAACCTCTGAAATAAACGTGCCAGCGGTAAAGCTGACCGTCGGGACCATCAGGGTGAATAACGACGCGCATCAGGCGGCTCTCCTCTGTTCTCTCTCGGCCTTCTTTCGGTTTACGAATGCCCGCAACGCCGTTATGGACTCGGGGTGCTTGCGTTTGAGTTCGTCAACGAGGCGGTGGTGTGGATTGGTGGGGGTTGGGGCGGCGGGTTCGGTGAGATTGCGTTCAAGACTCATGCGCTGCCCCCATCTCCCCCATCAGCGCGGCGTAACCCGCTAGGTCTATGGCGCTGTCAGTGTGGGCCGGATTGTGCTGAAACCGCGCAAGCTTCATCAGCGCAAGCAGCGCAGCGGCGTCGTGAGGGGTTAGAGACCGCTCGGCAGGCAGGTCTAGGTATGCACTCCAGAGGCGTGCGATGCTTGCAAAACTGTCTTCAGCATCGCCGTGAACGGTTGCCCTCGAGCTGATGACGCACTCTTCAGCGGCGGCCAAAATGCCTACTCGGTTCATGCCTCGTCCTCTGTCGCAATCTCTATCGCCGCAAGGTAATTCCGGGCGTCGTATTCGGTGCGGGCGCGAATATACGTTTTGATAAGTTCGAGGGCGGTATCTACCGTTGCCTCGTCGGGCGTATTAGCAAAACGACTGCCAAAACCGCCCGGCTCAATAAAAAATGAACCGATTCTAAAACTGAGTCGCTTTAGGGCTTGAGTCGCTAAATTTTCTCTCACGCTTTCACCTCGACCTTCTTCTCTCGGTTCGCTTTGATCCACGCCCTAAAGCCCGCCCGGACAAGCGGGATGCGGTCTTTAGGGATGCGGGGGGTGGGGGGGACGGTTAAGGTTCCGGTGTAGGGGGTTGGGGTGGTGGTCATGACGCCCTGCTAAGCTGGTACATGGATGAAATCGACCGCTTGACCGCGATGGTCGTCATGCTCAGCAACCAAGTAGCTCTAAGCCAGTACCGGTTGGCGATTCTTGAAAACGCAACCGAGGTTGAGGCGATGGCCCAGCTCAAGACAAATCTGATGGGCAGTCTTTGCGCGCTCGCCGAGATTGAACCTGAAGACGTACCGGAAGAGATGCTCGAGAAACTTGACGAAAATGCCGCTAAGCTAGTTGCGTCCTTGAACCTGCTTAGATCGGTCAACTGAGACTTTCGCCGCCCTGAGCTGAATATCTGCCGCTTTCTCCATAAGGCGGATTCGCCGCAGCATCCGGCGGCGTTTGAACCAACGAAACATAAAACTCCTTTTGTGGTGGGGTCAGTGGACGGTGATGGTGTCGGGGTGGTCATGATCTGGTCTCTTTTTCTTCAGCATCGATTAACGCGTGGGTAACGTCCCCGGCCCAGTCATAGAGGTAAGCCCAAACGCCCGTTTGCTCGTCTCTGAGGTAGTCGCTAGCTGCCAAATACATATCCGACGCGGCGTTTTTAGCCCCCTTCAGATCGCCTCTGCGCTTGGCCTCGAGCATCGCCTCGAAAGCGTCGGTATAGAGAGCGTTAAACCAGTCTTCATCGGTCATTTCGGAAGCGGGCTTAGTTGAGGTTGGCTGTAATGGTTCGGTTGTCACCGGGCATCTCCACAATGCGGATTGCCTCCGCTGCTTTTTGTAGGTGGGTTATGGCGTCCTCAATTCCGATCTCAACGGCGTTGACGTTGTAACGCGCCGTCTCTTTGCTGTGCGCTGCGCGGTGATAGTCCGAAAGCTCGAGGTTTGTTATCGACTCGAGCGCGTTAAGAACCTTGTGGGTGATGTCGTAATCAAGCTCTCGTTTCTGGGCTAGACGAGCTTCTTTCATCTGCTTAGCGACTGACACCGCTTCGTGTATGGTCTTTTTGCCTTCGGTCACTTCTTTGCTTAGAGCTTTGTCTTTTGCAACTGCTATACCGTCATTAACGGACACAGCACCGGTACTTATCGCCTCTTGGATAGGATCAGGTGCTCTAACAACGGTGTGCGCCGCATGAGTGCTGATCTCGTCTTTTTGCCACGCTTCCTTGACAGGCTCAGGCGCACCTGCCTTAACCTGTTTTCCTCTGCGATACTGACTTTCCGACATCCCTAAGAGCTGACCGGTTTGCTTAGCTGTTGTAGGGACTCGCTGACCCTGCGGTAAATTTACTGTAGGGTCAGCTTTACCGGCTTTCATGCGCTCTTCGGCTTTTGGTGCAAAGTAGATTTCATAGGCTTCGCCGATATCTATACGTTGTGAATCCGTTAGGTGTCGCCTAAAGCGTGCTGCACCAGCTAGGAAGGTGATCTCTTCGCCCTCATCTGCAAATTGTTCGGTGATGGCCTCTAGGGTCTGATAGCCGACCTCTCGAGCGGCCCTTACGCGCTGATGACCGTCTACGATGACGGGTGAGCCGGTCCGAAGAGAAACCCTTATGGGCTCTTTGATGCCTCTTGCCTGTACGTCGGCAATAAAGGCCGTCCAGTCGTCGCCCTCAATGTTCGGAATGTTCTTTTGCCAGGGGTGACTCTGTAACTCTTCGGTCCGGTACTCGCTAAGAGAGTTCGCGTTCATCGTCAGCCACCGCCGCGAAGAGGGTTAGCTGCGCGGTCGCTTCGCTGTCTGAAAACATCCCCTGGCTACGGAAAACCTGATTATCTTTGTCGCCGTTATTCGCAATAGCCACGAGCATTTCGCCTCGGAAGTTTTGCCTTCGCTCCATACCCTGCTGAGTGAGGACGCGCAGATAACCCTTATCGCTACCTACCGCGATCTTCAGGTGCTCTCTGCAAAGTTCTTTGATGGCGTTTATAATCCCGTTCAGCCTTGTGTCTGTCGGCGCAATGTCGAAGAACGCCGCCATGTCGCTGCGCTTCCAACCCCTCATCAAGTCACCCCGTTTAGTCCATTCAAGGATGCCTTGCTTTACCCGACCCTCGCGCACAACTGCTCTAAGCCTGCCGCTCGAGTCGGTGACTTTAACGCTCATTAGGACTTCCCCGAACATACCGGGGTTTTGTTTGTTCGCGGCGACCAGCTCGGCTAGGTCTATAAACTTGTCTTGGTCGTACACGGCTAGCTTGCCGATCTTCTTGCCCATCACGTCTACTACGTCCATGATCCGCTGGGCTTCTTCCAAAAGAGCTACTTGCCCTCTCGGTTTTGCTACAATTTGGTTGTTGAGGGACATTAAAACCTTTCAGGCTGCGACTTCATGGGTCGCAGTTTCACTTTTTGCAGAGATGAAACGGGCATAAACTTTGCCGCCCGTTTTCGCTTTGCGGGCCTTGAACTCCCAGACACCATCAGGTATCCGGTAGCGCCTGTTCACAAGCTCGGTACGGATGTTGTAAGCGGTGCGGGCTGTATTCGCTTCATAGACCATTGCCCACTTACCGGGTCGCTTCATCAAGGGCTCGAGTCTTTCGATCCAAACTCCCGGCCCCATTGAAATGGGGTCTTCCCATAAAACTGTCAAGTGACCTCCGTATAATCAAATTAGTAATAAGGTCGGGCTTAAAAATAGCTCTGCTAAGATGCACTTCTCACAGCAGCATCTAGCAGAGCCAAGCGGACGGGGTGGTAGTCAGTCTATCACCTCTTTTTATTTGTAGCTCGGTTAATACGTTGAACGCACGACCTAAGCATTTGCCGGTGCGCCCCCAGTGGATCATTAGCTACCTTTGTTTTTAAGAGCCTGAACTGGCTCCCGCTACCTACACGGTTCCGGGTGGGTCCGATCCCCATAACTCGGATGCCATAAAGCAGTTGCTAAGTGCTCTATGTATCCTCCAAAGTTTTCAATGTTCTCAGGTCTTCATCGGTTCTTAACCTAGCTTGACCTAAACCAAAGCTTATAGTATAAATCTAGTAATGTCAATTGCCCACATTACTACCATGATATCTTCACCCTTAATGAAGGTTTGGGCAACAGCTAATGTCAAAACCGCCAAGACTCTTGGTGAATTGCTTACGGCGAAACGGTCTGATTATGAAGGTACGCCTGAACAGTTCGACCAGTATGTTGTGGCAGACGCTATTGGCTTTAGCCAGCCTTACGTGAGCCAAATAGAGAAAGGACATGCCGAAAACCGAGTTCGCAAGTGGCCTTCCAAAAAACAACAGGCTCTACTCGAGGCTTATAAATTCACGACCGAAGAGATTGCAGAGATCGGCGAGAAGTTTAACCTTGACCTCCCCGGCGTGACCGCCACCGCAACCTTCAGACAACCCGCCGGGCGTTTTCAGGCCACGGCGGAGATCGGCGCACCCCCGGAGAACACCACCACCCTCGAGGCCACCCGGCGTTTCGAGGTACAAGATACTCACATCACCTTTCGGGTCTACGCGGGTATTTCTGCCGGTCATGAAGAAGCGGAGCCTATAGAGGGTGAGGCGTTTAGTATCCCAAGTGCTGACCTGTCAGGCATTGACCCGGTGTGCGTGCGCGTCTACCGCGTCAACGGCGATTGCATGGTGAGTGAGTCTGCGCGCGGCCTCACTATGAACATCTGTAGCGGTGACAAGATCGCGGTAGATATATCCCAGCGGATCGTCAACAACAACGACGTGATAGCGGCCTACTGGCGACCGGGTGACAAGCTCGTGGTCAAACGCTACGTGGAGGCGGGCGACCATATCGTGCTTAAACCGACCTCACCGACCCACCCGCCGTTGATAGCCCAGAACAACGATGATTTTGAGATTATCGGCAAAGTAGTATGGCGTGGCGGCCCTTTCCGCGCTTAGTTATCCACAGGCTTATCCACAGGAGGCAATATGAAACACATCCGCACCGCTTTACCCTTCGTCCTTACTTTGCTACTCGCTGCCTGCGGCGGCAACGGCCAGACGCCGACCCCGCCCGCACCGCCGGTAGAGCAGCCCGTACCACCTGTTGTCACGCCACCCGTCACACCTGCCCCGCCTGTAACTCCGCCTACTGAACCGCCCGCGCCGCCTAGCATTCCTTACTACGGTGAGTGGGCTTGGAGTTTTACCTTAAACGAAGGTTGCTGTAACGAAGAAGGCCGCTATAGCATCGTCCAAGTACGCGACGTTGACCCGGCTGGCAGCGGCTTTGGGTTTTATCAAACCTGTTATCAGGGCGACTGTTACGACTCACTCGAGGGCGGGGCCATCATGGGACCGGGTGAAGACAACACTCTTACGATTACGTTGTTTCAAGTCGATAGCGCGGGCGATTTCGTAGCTATTTACGAAGCTACCGATGATGACGGTGGGCTAACTAAAGACGAGCAAGGTAGAGATGTTTTCGAGGGTGACGGTCAATATTTCGACCCGAATTATGACGATGGTGATGAGCGCGGCACGTTCAAAGCCATACTTACGGACTTCCCGGTAGCTTTCCCGCCTGCCCAATAAAAGTTATCCACAGGTTATCCACAGCCCCCATGCCCATCCCCGCCGCTGCTTATCTACAGCCCCCATGCCCGAAGACCCCGACACCGACCTCGAGCGCCTAGGCTACGGGCGTTTATTGCCTAAACTTTTCCCCTGCTGGTAGCGAGCGTAGACAAAGACCCCGGCGAGCGATCCGAGAGCGGTGATGATGCCAGCCAGACCCAATAGCCCGTGCCCATCCCTGATGAGTCCTACACTCCACCAGATCGTAAGAATAGCGATAGCCGCAGCAGTTATTGTTCCCATCCAACTCTGAACGATATCGGAGCCGATACGCCATGACTCAACACGCCGCCGATGCCTCCCCTGCTGCCGAACATCCTCGTACATCCCCTGCGCCATACCTGGGACAATCTCGTCATAGCGGGCAAGTGTTTCGGGATCCGGCAGCGGGCCTGAATGGAACGACCCATAAATCTGTGTTGGTTGCTCTAAACCGAGCATCCCCTGAGGGGCTTGCCTGGCCTCAAGGCGTGCTTGTCGCTCTGCGTTCTGGCGTTCTAAAGCTTCTTGAGTTCTTTTCGAGCGAGATTTACGACCCACCCGGCTTATTTAGAAACAACCACACGGTGGGGCTTGGTGACTCTCGCTCTTTCCGCCAAGGCCACCGTGGGTTTCGCCTGATTCATCACGGTTCTGAGATCATGGCCGACCATTTGCCAGTCCGAGGCGATGGCGTATGCGTCGGCTTCCTCGGGCGTCCTGCTCACGTTATAGCGATCAAAGGTGCCGAAAAGATCGAGGACGCGTGCAATACCGGAAATGAATGTCGGTTTGGCAAACAGAATGTCGGTACGCGGTTTGGTCTCGTCCATGTCAACCCCTTTAGTCAGACAACTATAGCAGATGCTCGCGCGATGTTTGCCGGGGTCAGTTACAGATTTCAAGACCCAGACCCCCTCGAGCCCTGGCTCATCCCCGAACAGGAGTGGGTGCTGATCCCGGTCATGCCTGTAGAGCCGGACGAAGAGCCGAAGCCGGAGGGCGACTGAGAAACCATGTCTCAACTTGCTACCAAAGCAACCCCCGCCGCCTTCTTGGGCCGAGTCTCCACACAAAATCAAGCAAAACTCGACAAGCAAGGGTTGCCTGAACAGCGCCGCGCTGCCCAAGCTTACGCTGAAGCGAATGATTTTGAGATTGTCGCAACATTTGAAGATGTGATTTCCGGGGCGTCGGAAGCGCGCCCCGCTTTTTACGAGATGCTGTCACGGTCTTACGAGTTCAAGGCCGTGATCGTTTCGCATACCGACCGGCTGGCTCGTGACCTCGAGCTGGGCCTGAGACATATGCGCCTCATCCGTGAGGCGGGTCTCGAGCTGCACAGCGCCGCGCGGGGGCTTGTAGAAAAGGGCATCGTCTCCGGCGTCGATATGCTCTTAGGTGAACACGAGAAAGAGCGGATCAAAGAGCGGACGCAAAACGGTTTGATAGCAGAGGCTCGGGACGGTAAATTGCCGAACGGTCTCCACCTTTTTGGCTACCACAACGTACCGGGACAAAACCGAGGTGTGATCAACCCGGACGCAGCCGCTGTCGTACGGCGCGTCTTCGACCTTGGGGCGCAGGGTCTCAGCTACCGCGCCATTGCACGTGTGATGATGGCGACGCGCGCCCTTACACCGCTCGGTAAAGAGAGCTGGTATCAGCACACCGTCCGGCGCATGATCTGTAACACCGCCTATAAGGGTGAGTTCGTTTGGACACACAAACGCGGCGGTCGCTTTGTGCTGCCTGTGCCAGCTATCGTGTCAGCCGAAGAGTGGGCAAAAGCGCAGCGCCACAAGCGCGGCCCGCCTGTACAGGTGCCGCTCCCCTTATCAGGTCGGCTCCGGTGCGGTCGGTGCGGTGCGGCGATGGGCGTGCGGAAAGTTGACCGGGGCGGCAAGCACGTCTACCTCTACTACCGCTGTGGCAGCGCAGGAACCCCGAGCGGCGCGTGCGGCGTGGGGCTCGTCAGGCGCGACAAGCTCGAGCCTAAAGCCGAAATCCTCTTACGCGACACGTTGCAACATCCTGACCTGTTACGGGACCTCACGCGCCCTGACACAGAGCGAGACCAGCACGAGCAGCGCCGCCTTGACGACTTAGGCGAAAGAGCGGAGCGGGTGAAAGAGATGCGTTTAGATGGACTCTACAGCCGCGAAGAAGCGCGGATAAAAGTAGCGGAAATCGACGCCGAACGACGTGCGCTAACGCAGCAAGACGACACCGAATTTCCCCTCGAGGAGTTTGCCCTGGCAGCCCGTGAAATGCCTTTTGCCGAGCTTTTAGAGCTTACACAACCGACGTTTTACGTGCAGGGCGACGTTCTTACGCTGGAGTTTTGACGATGCACGAAGGGGCACTATGTTACAATAGATGTGCCTCACGAGGTTCGAGCCTCTAGGCACTCTGCGCTCTGGAAGGAGCAACAGCATGTCAAATATAGCACCGGAACTAAAAGTATGTTTGAAATGTGGAGTGGCATATCCACTTGATGACTACCGTATTGAGATGAGACGAGGTAAGCCATATCGTCGGCCCGATTGTAGGACTTGTAGGGCAGAGACGTCTAAACAGTATTATGAGGCGAATAAAGAAAAGATCATGCAGACTGGCAGGGTTTGGGCAAAACAGAATAGAGAGCACGTCGCCGCTAAAATACGACAACGACGACGTGCAAAAACACAAGAGAAAAAAGCCGCTCGAGCAGTCGTACCACATCCTGATAATATTGTTTTAATATCGGCCTTAAGGCGCTCCTTAAAACAGTGGAGTCCTGAAAAAGACCGAGCGGCTGCTCATAACACTAGAGCCAAGAATTTAGGTATTAAAGGCCGAATTACCTTTTTCGATATACAAGCCAAGCTTTTAGAGCAGGATTTTTTCTGCTACCTGTGTGGCGCTATGTTAGAAGACAACTACCATGTAGACCATGTTCTGGCGTTGGCGAGGGGCGGCGCGAACGATCCGGGTAACATTGCTATAGCATGTTCGCTTTGTAACTGGTCAAAAAATGACCGTGACCTTAAAGAGTATAAGGATTTTGAGAAACAGACCCTTAAGAAACCCACTCCGAAAACGGCGTTTCATTAGCACCCGCAAGCATTACCCGTGGCGACACCGTCACCTGGCAAGGCACGCCTTACACTGTCGCCGCCGTCCGCAGCGTGCCGGACAGTGTACACGGGGAGCTGTTCTTCATTTCGCTCGAGGCTCCGGGTCGGCGTGTTGAGGTGACTTGTTCGGAGCGGTATCGGTTTGCCGTGCCTTAATTCGTGCCACAGCTTCTAGGCCCATCTTTTGCAGATATTCATGGCGTCGTTTCGTAATTGGTCCCATATTGGTACCTAAGCGTCCAACGCTATCGGGTACGGCCTCCCCCGTCAGCTCTTGGTATTTTTCTTGGAATGTGGAGAAGGGCAACTGCCCAGAACGGAACAGGCTCCATAATTTTTCTTCGTTGTGCGTCATTATTTGACCTCCGGCGCGGTATCGATTCCAGCTATGAGTTTTTATCCCGATATTGAAACTTAGTAGCAAGTATCCGACAAGCAATCTCTCTGTTTTTTACGTTGCTCTTGGCACTACCTGACTCGCCGTAAAGCCCAGTAGGTATATGCGTCACTCTTATAACAGGCCACACCATACCCTCGTTAGAATCTGCGAATGGCCTACCGCCGCCGATCATATCTACCCTGATGTTTTTGGGCTCAAACATTATTTCCCCTTCGGTGCGGTATCGCTTTGCCGTTTAATGCTTTCCAATCAGTCTGTAGATTGGGGCTAGGATTTTGCGAAGCCCATACCTAAGCTCAATCATCCGCCCGTATAGCGAATCTCTCAGGGTTCGCCGGTAAGCCTCGTCGTGCTCATCTTCGATCACTTCAACACCCGAGTAATGGTAGAGGGCGTTGTACTCCTCTTGTCGTGCCGTCTCGTACCACGGCTTAATCATTTCCCCTCCTCGCTTCCCGCCGCGACATTTGCGCCCGTATCAGCGCCAAAAGACGACGCGGACTAATCGCCGACACAGAGCTGTCTACAAAGGGCGTCCCTTCGGCTGAAAACTTGACCGGGGCTTTGTAGCTGTCAAGGATGTCGGCGTCTAGGCGTTTTATGGCCTCAACCTTGTGTTGCATTGTTGCCTCTCGGTGTCGTCTCATAACGTCGATCTACTAGCTCGCTCAACTCGTTAAGCCATTCTTTTACTGACGGCTCATTTTTGTAATTGTACGGAAAATGCCCAGCATTAGCATATCGGCTGATGGCGTCAGCGAGAGTGCACATTCTTAGCTCATCATGACGAAAGCGCGGCATAACACCGAAGGGCGGTTTTAGATCGTCGGTCACTTGTTTACCTCTGGCGATACAAACCCCTTCAAGCTAAACGCATCCGGCTCGAGGCATTGCTTCAGGCAGTCGAGTACCGCGTACTCGAATATCTCAGACTCGCCTATACGACCGATCCCGAGCATTGAAGTGCTGACTCGGTAGATTTCCATCCCCTCGTCATCATCGGTATCTATTCGGATAGTCGCGTCGGTAATCTCCGAAAGTCCGGTGTGAAGGATTTGCAGCGCCCAGCCGGTCACGATAGCGAAGTCTGAATATCCTTCACCATCTTCTTTGTCGCCATCTATGCCGGTGTCGATCTGCAACGGCTGCGACCCATCCGGAAAGCGCAGGGTAAAGTTTCGCCCGTCGTATTCGCACAAGTCAGGGCGCGTCTTGGCAATGGCCTCGAGGGTGTCGATGATTTCAATGTCCATTATTTGTCTCCCTCCGGCGGCCCGTCGGTCTTCGGCTCTACGGTTAGCGTCAGCCCCAGCGCCTCGAGGATCGCCGTGGCAGCTTCAGCGGCTTTGTTCCTATCGCCGCTGAGAAAACGGGACACGGTGGCCTGCTTTACACCGGCCTCTTTTGCCAGTCGCTCTTGTGTCCAACCCTTATTGCCCAAGGCTTTTTGCGCCGCTTTTCTTATCTCATCATTCATTCTCATGACTATAGCATACCACTTAGGTATTGACATGTCTATACCTATATGTCATAATGTAGACAAGTAAGCGACGCCTACCCCGTCAAGAGAAGCGCCGCTCACTAAATGACCGAGAACCCGAAAGGAACTCAGCAATGATCAGCTTACCCGTATTTCATCCTAAGGCCGTTGTAAGTCGAACCCTTCAGCTTAAAGTAGCTCACGGCTTAGCCCACCAGCTTGGATACGTTACCCGCGTAGGCGACCCCCGGCGCGAGCGGTACAGCGACAGACTCGAGCAGATCATAGGCAAACGGAGCTTAAAAGGTGCAACGAGAGCCGAACGCAACGCCGTGATTAGGGCACTCGAGGCAGAGCTTCAGACACGCCGCGGATTAACCTCCGCGGCAGACGACTACAGCAACGAGAGCTGCCTCGAGGTCTTGGGATGATCGGCGCTATCACAGCCCCCCTTATTATCCCGCCGTGTAACGAGTGCGCCGGACAGGGTTCATTCGTTACCTCAGATTGCACAGAGGTTCGGTGCGAGCCTTGTAGCGGCACGGGAGAAGGAATACCGATCTGCTCAGCCTGTAACGCCCCCCCTCAGCTTGTAAACGGGCTCGAGTCGTGTCAGTGCGACCCGAGCCAAGAGATAGAATGGGCTATGGAGTTTACGGACTGGCTGGCGGCAGCGTGACAGCCCTGGCAGCAACAATCGCCCGTGACCATCCCGACGTGCCCGAACACGTTGTGCAGGCCGTCGTAGAGGCGACGACAAAAGAGATATGGGCGCTTGCTGTTACCCGGTGTTTAGAGTTTCGAGACCAGGGCGATATTTTGAGGTGGGACTGTCTCAGAAGTTTCGCAAGTGAGTTTCACGGGGAGGGGGTTGCCGCTTGATATATTTGCTTCGGGTTTTCTGTGCCAAGCCCGGTTCGGCGGGGCGATAGAATGTTCAGCAAGGAGAAGCGATGATCGAGATTCACGTAGAAGTCATACTCGATAACGGCAAAACCGAAGTGATTTCGGAATATTTAGAGTTGCCCCCAGGGGCCACGGTCGAACGCGTAGGATTTAGTGTCAAGCCGGGAGGCTGGAAGGGCGTAGTCTACCCCTCGGCCCGCGTGAAAGGTAGGCGTTAGAGGCGGGGCTGCTATACTAAGGCGTACTTGCACCCTCAACCGCACACGACCTTCAGGGCGGAGGCAAAGCGGTTGGGGGACTTCTTTGTTGTTAGCGGCTTCTCGTAGGTAGCCGCCCGCACGCTACCCCATCGCCGTCCGCGTCAAGCCGGTGAACATCTCCCGGTCGCGCACCTCCGAAGAACGCTTGCGCCTCACCTTGCGTCTTAAACGAATTGCAGTTGCGGTCAACGAAACGCCCCGGCAGGTTATGCCACATCCCTTTTTTGACACTACGCGCGCCCGCCTCTGCTGCCTCGTAGAGCGCCCGGTAGCGCGCATCGTCTATAATCTGCACGCGCGCTAGCCCTGCTTGCAAGAGCTGTAGCCCCACGTCTCGCCCGTCTACAAATGCGTAAGCCAGGAGCCGCCCGAAGCGGTCACGCTCTACAAGTCCGGGCTCGAGCATGACCTGCTTGCCCGCCACGAGGCTCCGTACAAAGGCCGTCGCCTCGAGTCCGAACGGCTCAATACGTCGCCACGTCTCGGGCGAATCTACGCCGATGAATCGCAGGTACTCAAGTTTGCCGTCTATCTCGAGTCTAAGTGTATCGCCATCTGTGACGCGGTAGATGTCAAAAGGCCCGCGCATCTGGGCGAGGGCAAACGTCAGCATGAGCGTGAGGGTAAGTGAGATAGTTTTAAGCACGTCAGTTTCCTTTCTGTTCTTTCGATACACAGGTCGTCGGGATTGTAAACGGCAACGCCACGACAGCAGGCGAAGCACCCTCTGCGACAATGCCCATCCGAACCTCGTATCGCCCCGGAAGAATAGGGGCGCCAAACCTGTCTGTATGGGGAACGTAGAAACGACCAGGGTTGTGGATGGTCTCTCCGCTTAGGTAGATAGTATCCAGCTCCTGATCACGGCCCTGAGCAATGGCGGTCCGGCTGTGGTCACGGTCCCAAAGTGTCGTGACGACATGCCCGACAAAAGGCAGGCGTAACGGGTCTATGGTCACGGCAAAATCAATCCACTCGCCAGGGCAATAAGGCAGGTCTTCAAGGTCCTGCGCTAACTCGATCGAAATAGCGGGCGTCGGCTCCGTGCGGATGATGGCTTTATGCAAAAAGCTCCAGGCCCCGCCCGCTATGATAAATAGGCTGCCCACGCCGATAATAGCGAGGAGGAGTATAGCTAGCAGCATCCGCTCCAGTGAAAACTTCATGGCCCACCTCCGACAATTTTCTCACCAAGTGCAGAAAGCTGGTTAGCGAAATACAGGAACGTGCCCAGCAACGTAACGATTGTCACCAAACCCGCGATAAGCGATTTACGGCCCACGCTAAAGCCCTTCTCGCTGGTACTTTCAGCTTCGAGAGCTTTAATCCGTTTTTCGTGGTCGCCATAGTCGCTCACTGTTCGTTTCAGCTCGCGCATCTCTGCGCGCAGCCCGATGCTTTGGGCGTCGTCACCGTCAAGCAGGCGCAGCGCGCGGTCTAGCCTTCTCTGGTTATCCCCGCCTTGGCGCTGCAATTCGTCAACCGAGCGGTAGATTTTTGCTAGTAGTCCAGCCTCAATATTGTCGGACATGCTGCCCCCCTCGGGTCGGCGTCATTCGCGGTCTGGGGTTCGCTTGCGGTAGCGGCTCACGGCCTCAACTCGACACGGAAGGACTCATTTACATTTTCTAAATTGACATCCGCAAAACCCTCGAGCATCCCCGGAGGTTTGTCTATTCTTGCAACCACCACCCGAAGGCCATAATTCCCCGGAGGCAAGTCCAGAGCCCGCCAGTCACCTGCTACGGGCTTGCATGGGCGAGGCAGGACTGTTACAGCACCGGAGCAGTAGCGCGATGTCACAGGTCCCTCGAGACTGACATAGGCTTCGGTCACGTTAGCGTCTGCCGTAATGACGCACTCGCCCTTGGCGCAGGTAAATCGCACGGGCGCGCCGGGGTCGGTTGGGTCTACGGTGGTTAAGGTTGGCACGCATGAGGTCAGGAGCAGCGCGAGTATCGCAGCGACGAGGTATTTAGACACAGATACTCCAATCTTGAATAGGGTTGACAAGTAGGCTTGAATAGAGTACACTTAGTTATCAGAGAGAGGGGAGTAGAGACCCCAAAACAAACTCTCTGACACGAGGAGAACGAAATGACCTACCGAGTCGAATACAACACGGGCGGTACCACCCACACAGACGCAATCCGGGTTTCCGAAGGCTACAAATGGGCATTGTTTGACGGCGCACTCAACGCCGTACTGGTCGGCACCGGCATGTGTGAGCTGAGCGACCTAGACGCCGCCCGGACTGCCGCTGAAGCTTGGTTACAAAAGGGTGAGGCTAAAGTTGCAGCGGCAGCCACCGCAGAGGCTGGCAAAGTTGTCGTAACCGTTCGCAATACCGGCAAGGGCCGCGACTTCTACCGCGCGAACGACTACGCCAAGGCCAACGAAGGTGATTTCGACCCCTCGAGCAAAACCTGGTCAATCCGCATCCCCCGTGAGGACGTAGCCTTTCTGTACATGCACACCCTCGAGGTCGTCAAGTCCTCCGATCTGACAAACTACGGCGACTGGCAGTGACCCGCCAAATCGTGCAAGATCTAAAAAGCGGTGAAAAGTACGCGGTACGATTTGAGGGCAACGGCACCGTTTACATGAGCGAGGCATTACGCCACACCGAGACCGAGTTAAATTTTGACGATTACGAATACGACAACGAAGAGACCGAGTGGTACAACGCGCAGGAGTGGCAGGTTATCCGCAATGCTTAAACAACCCCGGCCCCGCAGTAGAGAGCGGGCCGGGGTATCTCGCGAGGAGGAGTTTAGTATGTCACAAACCAGCAAACACGGTGGCGCACGTCCTGGCACCGGCCCCAAGCCCAAGTTTCAGAACCGCGCGCGCGTCGTCGTAGATTTTGAGGCGACCGACCGTGACGCCATCGACGCATTGGCGAGGCGGGCGAAGTGTACCCGAACCGATGTTGTCAGGGCGGCGGTAAAGCAGTATCTCGAGCTTGGCTAGCCCTCACCGACCGTCACCCTTTATCTCTACATCGAAGAGATGATAGCCTTCGGGTTTATGTAGCAGCGCCAGATCCGTCGCTGCCGAAACGTTGGGAGATACTTCACTGTCCGGCCCTGCGTTTCAGCTCCGCGTCTCTCGAGGCTTTGAGTTGTTCGCTCGTCAGGGCTTTTTTAGTAGCGTTACGCGACGCCTCGAGTGCGATCTTTGCCGCTTCCGGCCCGACCATTGCTGCAAAGTTAGCGGGAAAACCTGCCGCCACAAGCGCTGCTGTAAGTGCGGGCGGGATGATGGTATTGACCGCACCCTCAAGGACTTTTCGGGCTACTTTTGTCCCGGCGAAAGGAACGCTGCCGGTAGTGTCAGCGGCGCGAACGGCTTTAGCCAGCACCTCACGCTGCTCTTTAATTTGTTCGGCGGTAGCGGGGCTGTAGATTAGCCCCCGGAGTAGCAAGGTAAAGGCGCTCACCGCTGCGATAATCGCCGCCGCTTGCTCCGGCGAAATGAGATCGAAACCGAAGGCCGCCACGAGTGCTAAAAGACTCTGTACAGTCCCGACAATAATCGCCGGTTCTTGCTTGAGTAGATTTTTCATTGTGCCTCCAAAAAGATACTCGGGTATCACTACCCGAGTCCTTGCGATACCAAAACAGTGCGGCGGTATCTTTACGCCGAAAAACGAGGCGGTACATGACCGCCTCGAGAGTGTTTAGATCGACCTAGGCGCTAGGCATTGTGAGCGAAAACGCGGAAATGGTAAATTCCCCGTTCTAAAGAGATTTTCAGCTCAGCAAAGTTTCAGTTTCAGCCCGCGCCCTTATTTCGAGCATCTGCGCGGCCTTCAGCGTGCGAAAGCTCATGTGCGTGTCACGTTAAGGCCAGCCAAACATCTTCAGGGCTGCCTACAAGTGCCGGGTATTTCACATCGACATCTAAAATTTCAAGGCATTTTCGTGTCCTAGACGTGTTATAATGGAAAAACCGACAGGTCATAGGGATGTCCGTCCCTCGCTGCCGGTCACTAGGCACATCGGAGGTGCATAGCATGACAATTTTACCCCTTTCTAAAACTTGCGTACATTGTGATAACGAGTTTCCGGCTACCGCTGAGTATTTTCACCGCGATAAAAAACGTGAGGGTGGACTTTATCCGCGTTGCAAAGTTTGTAAGTACATAGCGACGCGAAACCTAACAACCGCACAACGTTTTGGGCAATCCGTAAATAAAACGTCAGATTGTTGGTTATGGACAGATCGGCTTAAAGACAACGGCTATGCAACATTTACATGGAAAGGCGTCGGGCATTATGTGCACCGTTATAGCTATGGACTACACTATGGAAAATTTGACACAACCTTACAGGTTTTACATACATGCGATGTCCGAAATTGCGTTAATCCTGAACATCTCTTCCTTGGCACAATTGCGGACAATATGGCTGACAAAGTGGCTAAAGGTAGACAGCGGCGGGGTGTAGCACATCTAATGGCAAAGCTTACGGAAGAGGATGTAACGAAGATTCGGCATGCCTACGCCGAGAAACGTTACAGCCAGAGCCAACTAGGTAAGCAATTCGGTGTTACCCAAACTTGTATCGGGGCGATTGTGAGACGGAAAACTTGGTCTCATATTATGTGAGCCAAATATCTTCGGCGGTTCCAATTAAAGCCGGATATTTTGCGTCAATATCCATCAGTTCCAAATGAGGCCAGTCCCAATCCCACAGCTGCCCGCCGCTAACGAGTCCATAACGGCGCGGGTCGCACAGGGTGTAGGCTGCTTTGTAAGCAAGGTCTGACCAGTCAATTTGTCCAGTTACGGTATTTAGTAGAGCTATATCTATAGCCCTGCCGAGTAAGTGGTTTGAGTGCATCGTTTTTGATGCGCCTTTAGCTTTTAGAAACTCTTGGCGTTCTTTACTGCGCCGCGTCTCGGTAACGATAATTTTGTAGTTTGGTAGGCGCTTTTGCAACGCTGCCAGATAGACGGTGAAAAGCCCCAGATAATCAGCGTCCAGGGCTTCCAGATCTCTATTCTGTTCAGGTTCTATCATCGGCTCGCTCCCAAAATCACGCTCACGGCGGGCGCTATAAAGTCGCCGTCGTGTAGCCGTTCGGAGACGTTCACAATCTCCCCCGTTTCATCCCAACGTGCAAGCAGGGCATACCCTCGGGTTTTCCACTCCCAGCCCGTGCCGCGTGGTTCGGCGGGCGGATTGAAGTGCGTCACCTTACCCAGCAGCGGATAGTACAGATCGCCCCCGGTATCGCCGGAGCAGTTGCTTGACAACAGGCCTACGGCTTTACCGTCGAGCATATTGTCCGTGACCGTGTTAGCGAACCGCTGCATATCCTCCTCGGTCAAGACGCCCTCGAGTCCCAGGTCAGCCACAGCATTCAGAGTTTCGCCCGAGTAAGAGCACTTCTGAAATATCCAGCCGTAGTTACCGACAGCCCGGTAGCTGTTGACTATGTGCGGCCAGACATATGAGCTGCCCTTTACCATCAGCTCTTTTCGCACGACGCGGATCAGCCGGTCACGTTCGGTGTGATACTTCGCTTCGCCCGTCAGATCGCCCAGATAGTGCATGAGCTGAACCGAGTTCGTAAACGGGTGAAACAGGTCTTTTTCGATAAACGGGAATCCGGTCGGCTTGTTGCTGCGTTTGCGCCACTTCGCCTCGAACTCGTTTACGAGGTAGTCAATCCAGAAGTCGGCAGCCTCGGCATACTCCGGCACGTCCCGGTTCACGTCAAACAGGCGAGCCGCCAGCGCCACCATAGAGTGCGCCATGATTTCTTCCATAGTCGTTGTGTCTTTGTTGTGCAGCTTCAGATCGTTAGGATTGTAGTAGAGCCAGCCCCGAAAGCCGTCGCCGGTGTTTGCCTTCAGTGTTGCCCGCGCAAACTGCATAACCTCGTAAACGCGCCTCACGAGCGCGCCGTCACCTGTAACCCGAAAGGCAGAGATGACCTGCTCGAGCTGCAAATTCGCGTGACGGCTCATGTCGTTCAGCCGTCCCGACTTACCCAGCGCGTCAAGGTCGTACTCTTCACGAGTGCCACCGGGCGCGTAGACTTTGCACGCCTTGAGACGCCCTAGCCACAGCTTCTGCGTATCAGTGAGGGGTACGTCTCGAATCTTCAGCGACGGCGCCCGCGGGTCTACTGTAGGCGTAATGGGCGTCGGTTCCGGCGTCACCTCCACAACTACCTCATCTGGCAACATCAGGATTTCAGCCCGCAACGCTGCGGTGTGAGACTCGATAACGGCAACGCTTGCGAGCATGTCGTTTTTCATAGTGCATCCAAACGCCGATATTTTTCTTCGTCGGTATGACCATCCCAAGTGCGTCCCGCATCACGTGCTAGATGTGAATAAAGGTGCAAGTCGTCTAGCGCGATATGCCAGCTAACTTGTCCGGTTGGCAAGTCGATAAAGCAGACATTGCGCCAATCATCCTCCCAGTCCTCGCCAACATGCTGCTCGATGCTGCTTGGGTATAGCTTGGACAATGCCGCCACTAAATGCGCTCGTTCGGTATAAACAGAATTACTCACAGTCTTTCCCCTTTCATCTCGGTTCATGGCATCCTCTTTTCGTACAGCAACAAGCTCACCCACGACGCCTTCCGGTTCTCTCTACCCGAGTCCGGGCGGGCGTTGAGGGCGTGCAGGGTATCGACGAACTCAGGCCGGTCGGTTGCAAACGCCGAGCCGAGTGTGGCGAGCCCGCGTGAGATTTGGAACACGTCTTCAGTCACGGTCGCCCTCGTTTGCAGCGGCCCACAGGGATAGGTCTTACCCCGGTATGAGACGACCCGCTGACCGTTATTCGACAGCGGCCCGTTACCCCCGACAGTCGCCGCAATCTTGTCACCCGCGCCCTGAAACATGACCACGAGCTGCACCGTACGCGCCCACGCTGCCATGTACCGAGCCGTGTAGTGTGGTGCGCCGCTGCGGTGCATGGCCCACTCGTGGGGTACGTCTTTACGCTTGTACGTCGCGTCCTGCATCGCTGGCCTAGCGGCGTCGAGTACAAAGTGAGGTGCTACCGCAACCTCACCCTCGGGCGTTTGCACGTAGCTCACACCCGCCATAAGCTTGTCTGCCCAGTAGGTATAAGCCTCGAGGTAGTAATCCTTGCCATGCGTTAGCCAGCGATGCCAGAAAAAGCTAGCCATCGACACGACGGCGTGCCGCAAGTCTTTAACGTAGGCGTACCAGGGCTGACCTGGTTTCAGCTTCTCGGACAGAAAGCGAAGGCGCGCCTCGAGGTCGTCAGCGTAGGAGCTTACCCGTTCGTACTCCACACCGCCGCCCGGTTTCAGGATGTACTCGAGTTCGCCGACGGTGCCGAAATGTAGACACCAGTCCAAGTCGTGCCAAAAGTCAAGGTCTAGGTATGGGGGTGCTATCCCGTCACCCGGAGTGCCGGAGTCGATGAGTTGATAGTTGATTCTTTTAAGGCCAACCTGCTCGAGGTCGTCAACCGTATAGCGCCCTTTTGTAAGCGCCCGGTTGGCTTTTGCCCCATATCCTGTCGCCATAGTCGCGGGGTTAAAGATGATACCCGCCTGTTTCCGTAACAGCACCTCAGCTTTAGGGTCGCCGTAGTGGTCAAGCAGCACCTGAAGGCCGTGCGCGATGTAGCCCTGATCGCGCATGTTCTTGAGGTGCATGTGGCCTTCGATCAGCGGCTCATTACTAAAGGGCCGGATACCGCGCTCAACCTTGCCGGGGTTGGCTGCCCACTCTCGCTCGAGCCACGCCCAAGAGCCGTCATACGCGGCTTTGGCGCTGCCTGTCAGCTTGCTCGAGTCGAAGTCCGAGTTGGCCCCATAGAGGGGCCGTGGTTTGCCGCTAGACGCGGCCCAGGTCTTTTTTGCTGCGACCTCGGCGGGCGTCAGTTGCTTAAACCTTTCGTAACTTCCCCCCGCCAGCACACGCCACGCCCACGACTCAGCGCGCCACGCCTCTTTGTAAACTGTCTGGTTGGCTACCTCTATTTTTAGAGCGTCGAGTTCGGCACGCAGCGCCGCAACGTCTACGGGCGGTTGCATGGTTGCCTCTAGCTCGAGTAGTTTTCCTTCCGCGCTGGCAATGTCGGCGCGCGCTCCGGTCACTAAGTTTTCGGGGTTTGTCGGTTCTGTCGTCATAATTTCCTTTCCTAACTATTCCTTTGGCCTAAAAGGCGGGCGGGGCGACCACGCTCAAGGATGGCAGTCTGCACGTTGCCGCCAACGGAGGCGATACCTAGGCTGTATTTTTGAGACTCAGCCGTGAGATCAATAAGCCAACTTGCGAAGTCCGCTGACGCCGCTAGAGGAAATAGCTCGAGCGTTGGTTTGACCGTGCCGATAATCAGCCGCGCCAGTTCGTCTTTGCCGCCTGTAGCTATCCCCCAAGACGCTTGTGGGTAAAGTTCTTTCAGCTCGCCGGGTAAGTTGATCTGAAACATGCGTCCGTAAAAGTTTGTGGCGTCGAAACCGGCAACAGTAAGCGCGATGTTGCCGAGCCCCATCGGCCTAAGTTTGCCGTGCAGATCCTGCGCGATCTCCTCAACGGTTTTACGGACGCCGACCGCTTCACCGTATTCGCGCAGTAGCGAGCCGACCGAGCGCACGCCCGAGGCGGCTTGGCCGACGAAGCCGACCGCGCAAAAATTGTTAGGTGGCGATAGGATAAAAACCTTCACACCGGAATCGAAGTAGGCCGTATCCGGCAGCGGTGTGCCATTTGGTTGAGAAACTGACAAACGTGAATCCGAAGCGATGACTATCGCTTCGGGCGTCTTTACCGAAATTAAAAGTGAGATGAGTACCTCCTAACTAAAAAGCTCTCTGCTTTTGCAGAGAGCGGGCGTCAAGTTTTAGGGTTTACTACGCACCAAGCAAGGTTTTCACATCCGCCTCCTGATCAGCGCCTACTAACCCTCGGCAGATAATCAGCGCAAGGTTCTTTGTCTTTGTGCTCTCAGCGTAGACACCGTTTGCTCTTGGGATTGCACCGATACCGACGACGAGGTTTCCCGGATACGTATTGTCACTAACTCGCGCCCTTGCGCCTGCCGGGTCGTAGTAAGACAAGCCCTCTATCCGTTTCTCGGTCGGTTTCCAAATGAGCCGGTGAACAGTCTCGGCGGGCACGGGCTTCGCGCCAACATAGATGCTGTTTGTAAAGAAATCGTTGTTACGGATGAGCAAGAAGGGTCGCCCGTCGGCGTGTCGCCCAAGCTCTCCGGACGCTTGCGCCCGAACACTGTCAGCGAGCGCCACTTGCGCGTTGTATTCAACCGTCTCAGCAGCGGAGATACCCTGAATCTTGGTGAACACGGTGGTCGGTTCGGTATTGCTGACTCCCGTGTTTATCCGTACGCAAGCGCCGCCACCTTGGGGGTAAACACCTCCGGGTATCTCAAGTACGTTGCCGATAACTTGCGCTGTGATGGCGAGTGCGGGCGCTGCGTCGTTGACGTACTTTCGAGCACCGTCGTCCCACAAGAAAATACCCACAGCCCGGTCAGGATGTTCCACAACGTCGTTACCGGGGTCGTACGGCGTAAGCGCGCCCATGTTGCGGCGGCGTTGCAGCGCGCTAAACGAGTAGGGGTGCATGGTAAGCGTGTGCAGGTGAGCGCGCGCAAGCTCGTACGCGACGCCGTTTGTATCGCGCAACCCGCCGACGATAATCCGCACGGTCGCGTCAGGCCACGCGGGCCGGTTGAGTTTGATACTGCGCCCGTCGGTGTGGTCGTACAGCACGATCTCGGTCGTGCCGATGTCAAGGATGAGGCGCGGGTGGTCGCCGGTCCAGGTGAGGGTGTCGGGTGAGGTTACGGTGGTCGTGCCGATAACGGTGCGGAGCTTGAAGCCGCCCTGCACCTTAAGCAGGTGTACCCCGTCTTCGCCCCCGGAGGCGTCTACTTGCAACATCACGCCATCGTTGGCGGTTTTACTGACCTCACCCCAAATCATGCAGATGATCGCATTGCCGTTCATGCGCTGCGCCTGCGCCGGGTTATTCAGGGCCAGGGAACGCACCTGAGAACCGTACACGCCGGTCGAAAGGATGCCCTTAAAGCGGATGTCAGGCCGCGCTAGACCTTCCCACAGCAAAGCGTTGTTGTTGCCCGAGCTGTCGGTAAGTATCGTGGTTGGGTTTTTGTTCACGGGGTCGTTGGCGTAAATCACGAGGGTAGGGTTCGGCATGATGGCGGGTCCGGCGGCGACCTCCACAACCGCGCTGAAGGTATCGCGCACGTCTGCCAGCACCGAACCAGGCGTGTCGGCTCCAGCGGCTTTAATCTCAACAAGCATGGTGTAGGCGGCTTCAACCGTCCCAGTCGGCGCGGTGACGGTAACGCGCCAGAGGTCAAGGTTTCCGGTCTGTGAAATGAGTGCAGCGGTAGCGGTAAGTCCTTCGCCCATCGTCACGGTCATCGTCAGGTTGCCCGCGTAACCACCGACCCGGCGCACATTAAAGTCAACCGTCAGCGACTCACCCGGTGCAAGGTCGAGTGATTTTGTGTCGGTGCGTGAAAGTGCAAGGGAGAAGTCGGGCGGCATAACGGCCCAACTCAGGTCCGGTTCATTTAGGTCGGCGTAGCCCCGGCGGGTCAGGGTCTCGGCTTCGGTCTCGTCAAAGTAGCGCGGCGCAAAGACCGGCTCACCGATGAACCCCGCTACCGCGAGGCCGTCGCTCCGTACACCCGCCGTCAGCAATGGTTCAGTAAGCGCCTGCAATGGCGCAGGCAATGGTGCGCTTACTATTGACGAGCCGTTATCACTCGTGACGTTCAGCCGTGCGTACGCACCCCGCCACGCCAGCAGCGCCGAAAACTTCTGCACGCTGAGACGCGGCAGCTTCACCGCCATCTGAACGTCGCCGACCCTGCCGTAGATGTAATCTATCCCTTCGCCCAGCCTCGCGTAGATCGCTGCGCCTGACGTTTGTCCGTAGGCGTCAACGGGCGGCCCGACCGACACCAGGCCCCACGTGCCGTCGGCGGTTATGTAAGCGTCAACCTTCAGCGTGCCTTTGCTCACATCTTTCGCTAGCAGCGGAGCCCGGATGCTGCCCGCCGGGTCAAAACCGTAGATCGGGCGCTCGGGAGTGCTGCTCTCGGTCGGTAAGGCAAGGTTAAGCGTGCCGAGGTCAAGAAAGGGGTGCTGCGGATCGGGGCCGGTCGGGAACAAAGTCAGCTCGAGCTTGTCGTCATAAGGTCTACCGACAAAGGCAACGTACTCGAGTCCTATCACGTCGCCGTCCGGTAGCCACAGCTCGCGTACGTCGGGCAAAAGCCGCTTCATCCGGTCGCCGTCGCGCCGGGGGTCGTCTCGGTCTATCAGAAGCGCAGTGATAGGCTTGGTCTCCGGCAAACGCGAGCGCAGACCCGCTTCTGCAAACCACGCGCCCGGAAGGTCGGACTCGCCCGCGATACCTGTTCGGACGCCGCCGAGGGTGGTATCAAACCCCGCCGAAAAGCGCAGCACTTCGCCCGACTCGGTAACGAAAGCGTGCGTGTCGGCGTCGGACATCTCGAACGAAAAAGGGGTGTTAGCGCTTGAACTGGCTATCGTCGCCGTCAGCTGCAAACGCGGGGCGGGCTGCCTGAAGGTGGCGGTCGCGGAGCGTGGCGCGGGGGTACCAACCTCGGCCTCGGCGTAGAAACGTGGGGCGCTCTGTCTAAAGGTAGCGGCAGCAGTCGTTAAATTGCCGACTTCTGCTTGAGCTATAAGGCGCGGGGCTGGTTGCCTAAAGGTAGCTGCTGCGTCAACGCCCTGAGGTGTAGTAACGCTCAGGGTTGCCGCGCCGCCACCTTCTATAGATTTGTGGGTTGTTTTACCACCCACGAGGTCGGGTGCTTTCCTGATGATGACGACAATTGAGCCGCCCTTGACCCAACCCGGCTTGTTGACCTGCTCTTGTAACGCGGGTGCGATGTTGTAAGTACGCAAGCCGTTCGGGGCGTTTGCCGGGACTACATGCGTTCCGATGGCGGTAGTACAAGCGGTCGTCCGCATTGCAGGCGCGTCCAGAGGAAACGTCGGATTTATGGCAGCGAAGAGACGCAGGTCGTAATTAGAGTCGAAGGTCGTAGCAGCGGTCATCTCAAGCGTAAACGTTGCGGCGTTTACCACTGCACCTTGCGAGACCTGAATATCGGGGAACTCGATGGCGCTATAGGCGTCTTGAGAACTCGCGTTACCAAAATAAAGGATGGTCGCGGTGGCGTCGTAAACGCCACCGGCGTAACTATAGGCGTCTTTGGTCGCGGTACGCGTAATGGTGGGCATGTCTCAGCCCCCTTAAGGTAGCGGATCGAGTTCGATGGTGTAACCGGTGATGCTAAAGGGTGCGCCCTGGGCGACAGTTGCGGCGCTGACGATCAGCTGCCCCGGTACCGCTCCGGCAGCCACACCGCAAGGGCCGCGTTGAACGATAACGCCTAGCGAGTTCGTGACGGTAAAGCAGCCGAACGTACCGCCCGCGTTTGCAGCGGCGTCTTGCCACACGCCGCTCAGGGTTGCCCGCGCAAAGCCGCCCGTGTTCCAGGTGGCGGCGTTATGCGAAGGGTTCGGTAAGACAACTTCAGCGAGCAGCAGGCCCGTAGGCGTAGCCGTAAAGGTCGTTGGCAGCGCCCCCACGTAAAGGCGCATCGTGCCGCCATCGAGTTTTGAGGTACGAAAGTCTAAAAGCTCGAGTTCTATTGTTTGGGCCATTGGTGGCATGTTTTCTCCCTTTTTTGTACTAAGAACGATAGTAGGAACGCACAAGCTTATTTTTGCCGGAGAACTCGGCTTCAAACGCGCTAGCTGATAGGTCGGTAACGGTGGTATCGCCCTCTTGAGGTGTCCAAGTCCAGCGGAGGCCCGCATTCTCAAGCTCTTTCGTGCCTCTTGGCCCGTCCAGCAGCTTCACGATTGAAGGGTTAGAACCTATACCGTCCCTCACCAGCTGCCCTGGTTGCGCCTCGGGAACGATGGCGCGGGTTGTGCTATCGAGCGCGTCGATGTCAAGGCGCAAGAGATAAAAGGCGTGCAATTCGGCTATCCCCGTAGCGCCGCAGCTAAAGCGGAACCACTCCCAGCGGGTGAACGTCCCGGCGTGCGGTGGCAAGATGATGTCGAGTTCCTGCACCTCGCCTTGAGTGTTGGGCAGCGCCACGTCGTACAGCACGCCACACCATGCGCGAAAGCGGACGGCCTCAACCGTCTCGGCTGTCATGTAGCGCAGACGTACACCGAGCACGGTCGGTTCGGGGTTGTCGAGTCTAAAGCTGCCTGCCGTACCGCTCGCCTTGACCGAGGGCGGCGCGACGCTTGCGTCCACAGCGTTTGCCGGGTTGCTGAAGCCGGTGACGATATAAGAGGCGTCATACTCAGGCGTGAAGGCGTAGGGCGGTATTTGCTTTGTCCGGGTGTAGCCGTACTTGGCGTGTAGCTCGGCGTCCGGAATGCTCAGATGAGTGTATGGTTTCGGGACGTACGCGCCCGACCACGGCGCGATGGCGGGCGGCTCATTAAAGATGTGCCTCACCGCTGTGGTGATGGCAGGGGCTGTTTGCGGTAATCCTTCATAATCACTCGCTACATAAGGAACCTCGAGTACGGCCCGATTTGGCTTGAAAAAAACGTAACCTTCAGGGCTGACGCCGGAACCATAGTCGGCGTCGGCGGTAGCTGTCAGCAGTTCGTCCAGCACCTCTCCCAACTGACCTATAGCCGTGAACTCCGGCATGGCCGAGCCGGACGCTGGAAAGTCGGACGCCCTCACGTTCAGCGCCACGTGTTTGTTTTTACTGGCAAGGTCGTAAGCAATGGCGGCGGTGTCGGTATCCTTATACGTCTCACCGTTGCACGCGCTGCCGATGAGTAGAGCGCGGGCGTTGGCCTGGTAGCCCTCGAGCGACCCGCTCCCTTCAGTCGTGTTGTTAGGGATAACCGCCCCGTAGAAAACGCTGTGCAGCGCCCCGGTGCGGTCACGGATAAAAGCACGCAGCACTTCGCCGCCGCTGAGTTTCAGCAGATCGGGACGGCCTGAGAACTCAAGCACGTCACAACCCGATAGTGGATCGACGGCGGCAGCGATACCGCCGCTTATCCCTTTGCCCTCCGCCTCACTGGTGAAGGTCTGGGCGGTCGGTTCGCCTGTAGGTGATAAAACGTTAACGATGTAACCGCTTTTTGATGTTGACATTCAACCTCCCCCCGTTAAAAAAGCCTCCCTGCAAAATCAAGGGGGCTTCTAGCGTGCTTACTCAAATTGCATGTAGGGCAACTGCACACTAGATTCTCTGGGCCGTTAGAACCGCCTTTTGAAAGTGCTACAACATGGTCAACGTGGTACTTACCCTTGCCGGACTTCTTGAGCTTGGCTCCACACCACCAGCACATGCCTTTTTGGGCATCAAACTGCCTAGCCACATCCTCGGCGGTATGTGTGCCTTGAGCGCCGCGCTTAAGTGCCTGCCTTTTTCTTTGATAAGCTGCATCTTTGTCAAGGTTTGCTTTTCTCCAAGCTGTTTTTCTTCCTGGGTTTTCTTCACACCACCTTGCAGTACGCGCCCTTGCTTCTGCGGCATGGGTGGCGCTATACTCCCTATTTTTTTCTATAAACCTTGTGCGATTGGCTGCGTAATGTATTTTCGCTTTGTGTCTATTTTCCGCGCGATTGGCTAGGTAGTGTTCTCTCTGATACTCCTTAACGCAAACTCTACAGTGTGATGATAAACCACTTTTAGACCGAGAGTATTTAAGAAATTCCGATGGGGGTTTCTTTTCCTTGCACTTATTACAACATTTCAGCGATAAACTATCCATTAGCTCAACTCCTCATAAGTTGGGTTAGCGTCCCTTTCGGCAAACTTCCACGTATGCCGTCTGGGACGCGCTTATTATATCATCATCAGCGCCGCCTCGGTCGCCGCGACCACTCGAGGGTGCTAGCCGGTTCAGCGCCGCGCCCCAGACGCTCTACGGTGTCACGCATCATCTCAGCGGTAACGCGGTTGGGGACCGGGTTACGAATTCTTGGCATGGTGGCTCCTTAAAGGCATGAAAAAAGCGCCCGGTGAGGGGCGCTGGTATATCAGGTTCTTTCTTTTACTCTATGAGGTTGACGCTTCTCAGCTCATCACAGTAATCTTCGTGG
>JAABUN010001156.1_pt1 | contig 61707 bp, 66 predicted proteins | sample 5559311 | NCBI WGS metagenome assembly JAABUN01 (sample SAMN10711877, study PRJNA513370) | rock metagenome | isolation source: Antarctica rocks | place: Antarctica: Victoria Land, Siegfried Peak sud
AAGCGTTTGCTTACGGCTGTTTTTCCTTCTCCTTGGTCTACTGCCTTAACAATCCGTGCTCGCAAATCTAAGCTGTAACCTCTCATTCATTCAGCTTACTATGGCTCAGTAAATGCTGGAAGTGCTAGATGAACGCCCGCATCAAAAATCATCTTGATATTTGGCTTGAAACCACCCAACAGGCGCGCAACTGGGGCCGCTGCGAGGGGGAGATCAGGCTGGTTCAAGCTTCGGCAGAATAGAGGTCAAGCAAACTTAGAGACGGGTCGGGAGCTTCTATTCTCTCTCCACCCTTTCGTATTCTTGTCCCTGACGCTAGATAACCTGAGCGCCCGAGTTTATTTCAAAACAAAACAACCTTAGCTAAAGATGTGAAAACCCTTAAGTACGCCGCTTAAGAGTTGCGCTTAACCTACATGCTAGACTAGAACGTTAATTTAGGTTCTTTTGCCCTGAAGGAGACGGCATGTTTGGTTTTATCCAGAAAATGTTTGACAACAACGAAAGAGACGTTCGCCGTATCGAAAAAGATATTGTCGCAGCGGTCAACGCGCTCGAGCCCAAACTCAAAGACGTAGACGACCTCGCCGCCGAGTACGCCAAGCTGAGAGAGCGTTACAACGGCGGCGACGGCGAAACGCTCACGGAGCTGATGCCCGAAGCGTTCGCCCTGGTGCGCGAGTCGGCGGTGCGTAACTTAGGGATCCGCCACTACGACGTACAGCTCGTCGGCGGCGTGTCCTTGCACCAAGGCAAAATGGCCGAGATGAAAACAGGGGAGGGCAAGACGCTCGTCGCGACCCTCGCTCTGGCGCTAAACGCCATTCCCGGTCACGGCTCGCACCTCGTTACCGCCAACGATTATTTGGCGAGTACCGGAGCCGAGTGGATGGGGCCGGTTTACCGTGGTCTAGGTCTGACGGTCAGCGTCATCTCTCACGACCTTAAACCCGACCAGCGCCGCGCCGCGTATGGCTGCGACGTGACCTATATGACGAACTCGGAACTAGGCTTTGACTACCTGCGCGACAACATGGCGTTTCGCCCGGAGCAGCTCGTGCTACGCGAAGACGTTCCGCTCCACTACGCCATCATCGACGAGGTGGACTCGATTTTGATCGACGAGGCCCGGACGCCGCTGATTATCTCCGGCCCCGCCGAACTCGCCACCGACAAGTACTACCTGATGGCAAAAATTGCTGGAACGATGGAACGTGGTGAGCCCGCCGAAGGCGACAAACCCGCGACCGGCGACTTTAGCGCCGACGAAAAGACCAAAGATATCCACCTGACCGAAGACGGCATTACTAAAGCTGAAAAAGCCCTGGGGGTTGACGACCTTTTCAGCGCCAAAAATATGGAACTCGGACATATGGTGCGGCAAGCGCTCCGCGCCCGGATGCACTACCACCTCGACAAACAGTACGTCAAAGACGAGCAGGGTCAGATTGTTATCGTGGACGAGTTTACCGGGCGGCTCATGCCTGGTCGCCGGTTCGGTGAAGGCTTACACCAGGCGATTGAGGCTAAAGAAGGCGTCAAGATCGAACGTGAAAACCAGACGCTGGCGACGATCACTTACCAGAACTTCTTCAAGCTTTACGGCAAAATCGCGGGGATGACCGGAACGGCGAAAACCGAAGAGAAAGAGTTCCAGGAGATCTACGCGACCGACGTGTTGACCATCCCGACGAACCAACCCGTTATCCGTAAGGATTCTGAAGATATCGTCTACCGTACCGAGCAAGGAAAATACGACTCGGTTGTTGCGGAGATCGAAGAGCTACACAAAACCGGTCAGCCGATCTTAGTCGGTACCGTAACGATTGAAGCGTCCGAGCGGCTTTCCACAATGCTCAAACGTAAAGGTATCAAGCACCAAGTGCTGAACGCGAAATACCACGAGCGTGAAGCGGAAATCATCTCTCAGGCAGGGCGTAGCAACACCGTTACTATCTCGACGAACATGGCAGGGCGCGGAACGGATATCAAACTCGGGGGCGACCCCGAAGCGTTGGCGGGTCAGCTTTTGGAGCGGCAAGGTACCAGCCGCTACGACGAAAACGTCGAGCTGTTTATCAAACTTGTGATGCGCGGCAAGACAGCCGAAGCCCGTGAGATCGCGCGTGAGGTCGAAAGCCTGCCCGAGGACATCATCCCAACCTTAGAGCGTCTCCGCGACGAAGCGAAAATCGACCACGAAAAGGTGGTCAGTTTGGGCGGGCTCCATATCATCGGGACCGAACGCCACGAATCGCGCCGGATTGACAATCAGCTGCGCGGGCGCTCAGGGCGGCAAGGCGACCCCGGCTCGAGCCGTTTTTACGTCTCGTTCGAAGACGATCTGATGCGGCTTTTTGCTAACGAACGCGTGTTGGGTATGATGGACAGGCTCGGGATGGACGACGAACAACCCATCGAGGCGAAGATGGTCACAGGCGCGATTGAACGGGCACAAAAACGGGTGGAAGACCGCAACTTCGGCACGCGTAAACAGCTTCTAGAGTTCGACAATGTGATGAGCAAGCAGCGCGAGGTCATCTACAAGCAGCGCCGCGACATTTTGCTCGGTACGGACATCTCGGACGATGTGCAGGACATGATCGCCGAATACGTGGACGCGCAGGTGCAGAACTACCTGAATAAAGAGTTGGAGCCTGAAGAACAGGACATCGCTGCGCTGAGAACCGCCGCCGTAGACGCAGTACCGGCGCTTGAAGCCTTCGACTTTGAAACGCTTCGCGGCGTCGAACCCGACCAAGCGACCGATACGTTGGTCCCTGAACTCGAGCACGCCTACAAAGCCCGTGAAGCCGAACTCGGCGCGCCGCTGATGCGCGAGTTGGAACGCTACATCGTCTTGCAAGTGGTCGATAACGACTGGAAAGAGCAGCTCCACGCGATGGACGTGCTGCGCCAGGGCATCGGCCTGCGCGGGTACGGTCAGCGTAATCCGCTGCAAGAATACGCCTTTGAAGCGTTTAACCTGTTTGAAGAGATGAAAGGCAACATCCGTTTACAGGTGGCTAAACTCCTCTTCCGCGTGCAGGTTCAGCAGCAAGCGCCCGTACCGCAACAGCGTGCGCCGCAACCCGTGAACTACGAAGCGCCCGCCTCCGCTGACGGGGGCAGCGTCAGCAGTACCTATGCGGGAGGGTCCGGCGGGGCGGTAAGCTCGAGCCTGAGCGCCAACGGTTTAGGCGCTACGAACGCTCAGCCCCGTGCTCAAGCGCGTTCTGCGCCGCTTCCGGCGGGCGGCGCTGCCAATCCTTTTCAGGACCGACCGCGCGGCTCTCAGCCTCAGGGCGGCGCACAAAAAACGCTGCCGCTTCAAGCCGACGCCAAGGTCGGTCGCAATGATCCGTGTCCGTGTGGGAGCGGCAAAAAGTTCAAACACTGTCACGGGCGCGAAGTCGGGGTTGGCGCGTCGAACTAAGCCGGCTGCATTAAACCGGGTAGCCTCTGCCCGGAGAATACCTGAAAGGTAATTAGCCTTGACAAAGCGCACGTGACGACGTGCGCTTTGTTCGTTCAGGCCAACCGAATGTTTTGTACGGTAATGCCAAGTTGGGGTGCACGGGCGAGAGGCCCACCTGCTGAAAGCAGTGGCGCGCCGTAAAGTTTGGCCACCGCAACGTAAACGCTGTCATAGGCGCTCAGGTTGTGCCGGTGTGTCCAAGCTGCGGTTAAGAGTGGTGGATGCGGAACGCGCTCGACAGGCCAGGTCGTTAAATCTTTGACGGCTGCGTCTGCTCGAGCTTCACTCAATACCCCCCTAAGCAGCGCGCGCCTCAAAACTGACAGTACCTCTACATCTAAGAGCGCAGGCGCGAGCAGGTAAGAGGTTTCTATAAGCTGCGCGGCCTGAACGCCCAAGGGAGTTTGGAGCAAGTATTCGGCTGCAACTGAAGCGTCTATCACATAGACTGTCATTCCCGCTTTTCACGCTCTTCTTGAAGAAGTTCGGCAGCGGACGTCTGGAGATCGGTACGCGTACGCGTGGTAAAGGTGCTTTGCCACCTTCTCTTAGCGAGTTCGTGTTCTATAGCGACGCGCACAAGGTCGCTGATCGTCGTGTGATTTTCGGCTGCACTGTCTCGCAGCTGCTGATGTAGGTCTTCAGAGATATTCTTGAGCTGCAAATTTGCCATAGGCAAGTTTAGCATGAAAAACTCATGCTTTATGCATGACAGGTATAGGAGCCTTTATGATTTGAACCGGATTTCTTTTCCGACCCCTTCATGTCATAGAATTAAACGCTGCCTGAAGGTTCGTCTTTGGGTCTCGAGGGAGCTTTATGAACGACGTCACCGCACAAACTATCACCGCGCAAACTATCACCGCGCAAACTACCACCGCGCAAACTATCGTCGTGCAAAAGTACGGGGGTACCAGCGTCGGCGACCTAGAACGTATGCGTAAGGTAGCGGCGCGTATCGCCCGTACGGTCACAGAAGGGCGCAAGGTCGCCGTGACAGTTTCAGCGATGGGCCGCGCCACCGACGCGCTCATTTCGCTTGCCAAAGAGGTGACGCCGCGCCCCGACCGGCGGGAACTCGATATGCTGATGGCGACCGGGGAGCAGCAGTCGGTGGCGCTCCTAGCGATGACGCTGCACAGCTTGGGGCTGAAGGCGCGGTCGTTTACCGGGGCTCAGGCCGGGTTTTTAACCGACAACGCCAGCGGCGGCGCGCGTATTATCGAAGTCGATCCGGGGGCACTTTTAGAGGCGTTTAAGACGGTTGATGTGGTGGTCGTGGCGGGGTTTCAGGGCGTTGACGACCTCGGCATGATTACGACGCTCGGGCGCGGCGGTTCGGATACGACGGCGGTCGCGGTCGCGGCAGCTTTGGGCGCACCCGAATGCGAAATCTATACCGATACCGACGGCGTATACACGACCGACCCACACCTGATTCCGGCGGCAACGAAGCTTAGCTATATCGACTACGACGAAATGTTAGAGCTTGCCTCGCTCGGAGCCAAGGTTTTGCACCCGCGCAGCGTCTGGTACGCCCGCCGCTACGGGGTGCGGATTCATGTTCGGTCATCGTTTTCATACGCGCTTGGTACACTGGTCGGTAGCAGGGAGCCAGCGAAAGCAGTCTCAGAGGAGAAGGTCGTGAAAACCGATAAACCTGTTTCCGGGGTCGCCCTCGACCGCAACCACGCCCGCATCGACCTTGTGGGTATACCCGATACGCCCGGCGTCGCCGCGCAGGTCTTTAGCGCACTCGGGGCGGCTGGGGTCAACGCCGACACCATTATTCAGGGCGTGCCGGGGGGGAACCGGCAGCAGCTGGCCTTTACTGTGAACAAAGACCTGGTCGAAGACGCGTTGGAGGCCGTTCGTCCGGTGCTGGGGCCGCTCGGCGGCGAGGCACACGCCGACCTGAATATCGCGAAGCTTTCGGTTGTCGGGATCGCGCTCGGTTCGACGCCGGGTTTGGCGGGCCGGATGTTCGGAGCGGTCGCGGGGGTGGGGGCCAACATCGAGATGATCACCACGAGCGAGGTGCGAATTACCGTAGTCATCGGCACGGCCTACGCGGTCGAGGCGCTGCGGGCGGTGCATCAAGTGTTCGGGCTCGAGACCCCTGACCGGTCAACAAGTGACGCTGCTGACGCGGTGGCAGACGCTGCGGCTCGCAGCTAGTGCGCGCGAGTTCGGTCGGGAGGCGCGAGTGGCTGATAACCCCAACATAGTGGTGGCAAGGAGGCCGCAGCAGACCAGCGCGAAGCCGCAGTCGGCTTCGCGCAAACGTCGGCGGCTGCATAAACTCTTTTGGGGTCTGCTGTTCTTCGCGTTTCCGCTCGTCATTATGCCTAAAGAGGTTTTGGCGCTGATTCCGGCGAGCATCGTAACCTTTCCCAAAAACGGCTTTGCCGAGGTTTTGCTCCCTAAACTCTTGGTGTTCGCCGTGCTCTGGGCTATCGGCGCGCGGCAGGCGTACGGGCTGTTGCGGCGCACTGAAAACGGCGTACTGGGCCGCGCCTCACCGCTGCGTCGGCCGCTCTCGTGGTTGCTGCTCTTTTTAGCCGCGTCGTTTGTGGTCAGCCTCCTCAACCCGGCCCCGCTCGGATTATCGCTCCCGTTCATTCCGGCCCGTTATGAAAGCATCTTGTTTCGGCTGTTAGAAAACGCCTGGTACGCGCTGACGCTCCTTACGGCGGTGCTGAGCGCAAGCCGAACCGTCAAACTCAGCTGGATCTATCACCTGGTCGTGCTGGGCGCGTGTTTGGCCGGGTTGTGGGCGCTGCTCGAGGCGTACGGCGTCGATCCTTTAAGGTTGATCGACCCGGACGCCCGGGTCGGGATCAACGTTCAGGCGACGATGGGGCATCAGAGCTACGTGTCGGCCTACCTCGCCGTCGTGCTGGTCTTCTGGGTGACGTGGCGGCTGTTAGGTCGCCGTCTGCGACTGCTCGACGGGTTTATCATCGGCTTTTTAACGGCGTGTTTGGTCGCTACCGGGGGGCGCGCCGGGCTTTTGGCCGCGGTGCTGAGCCTGTCGGTTTTAGGAGTCGCCTGGTTCCGGCGGCGGGGCCGCTCACGCTACTTGCTCTTGTTAGGCGGGGTGATGCTCTTGGCAGGTACCGTTCCGCTCTTAACCTCACCGCACGCCCGGGCGCGGCTCGACCGGCTCGGTAACGCCGTACAGGGAACCGACCCGGCGACGAGTCACCGCCTGATCTTCTGGCAGGTCGGGGTCAAGGCTATTTTGGAACGGCCTCTGACGGGCTACGGTATCGACGCGTTCGGCAACGCCGCCTGGTTTTTTGCAACGCCCGAGCAAGCCGATGAGATGCTCACCGAATTTTTGCCCCCTAAAACAGCGGCGCGGGCGTTTCGGCTCGGTAATCTGGCGCTCTACCGGACGCCGGGTTCAGGGACGCTCGAGTTGCAACCCGTTAAACCTTACCGGGTGCACAACTATTTTTTAGATATCGGGTTTGCCAGCGGTATTCCGGTCTTGCTGCTTTTCACTGCATTTTTACTGAGCACCGCTTGGGCCCTTCTAAAAGCTCGCACGCCGGTCTCGCTCGCGACGCTGCTCGCGCTTCTGACCTACCTGATTTACGGCATGGTCTGGTTTGCGACGCCCAACGTCGATACGCTCGTCTGGGGGCTTGTGGGTTTGGGTTTGGGCAGTATTACGCCAAACCGCGCCAACGAAGGGGCGCTCAGCGAGCGTTAAGCAAAGGTCTTTAGGCTGGTCGGTGGAGGTTCTGATGAAACGTTACGGTATTTTGCTTGCAGCGCTTCTGCTTTTTTCAGCTAAAGCGCAGATATTGGGCGACGGCGCGCCGGAACTCTTGAATACGCTGGCCCGGGTTCCGCTGAGTCTCGAGGTCGGCCCGGAAAACCTCTTTGCGCGGCGCGTCGGGTTGCGTGTCGGCGCGTCGGTCTATCCGCTGCCGCTCGTACTCGACCGTGAACTCAACATCGACGGTTTCGCCGACGTGATCTATACGCTGCGGGGCGGTATCGGAACGTTTCTGGCGAGCGCCGACGCCGCGCTCTACGCGGGTGCGGGGCCGCGCTACCGGCTGATCAACTCGGCGCTGTTTTTAGACGGTACCGCACCCGGCGCGTACTACGGGGTCGGCGGGGTGGCCGGGGCCGACTTTCGTCTCGGGGTGATCGGCTTTTCGCTCATCAGCGCCTTCGCCGAGGCCGGAACGGATTACCTCTGGCCTGCGGGTGAAGGTGAAGCTTTCCGTGATGGCCGCTGGAGCCCGCGTGTGCGCGTTGGTCTGAGCCTGCCGCTGGTGGGGTTTTAAGTGGGCGGCTACACTGAAGTTTTTGACGTTTGGAGCGCCGATGAAAGTTCAGCATGTGGCACTTAAAACAAACGATTTGGAGAAAACCTACACCTTCTATAAAGACGTTCTGGGTTGTAGCGGTAAATATGACGCGGAAGTCGGACGTGTCTGGCTGGACTTTACGGACGGGTTTACCTTGATCTTCGACCGCACGGATGAGCCTCTACACCCCTCGGCAGTTCAGTATCTCGGCCTCGAGCTTGAGGACTTCGGCGCGGTTGACCGGTTGTACCAAAAAGTCGCACCTCACGTAGCAGTGGGTCGGGATACGCGAGAGCTGTACCGGGAAGTGCGGGGGCCTTACGGCTTTTTTATCGAAGACCCCAACGGCTACCATATCAAAGTGTTCAAATACAACGGTTAAATCTAAACCTACCTGCTGAGGAGATTAGCGGAGAGCCTCTACCCAGATGTTGCGAAAACGTACCCGGTGGCCGTGGTCTTGCAACACGATAGGGCCTGCTAAAACGCCCGCCGCATCTGCCGCTGCGCTCGTTTCCGGGTCGCCGAGCCGGGTGGGGCCGGGAATCACGGTCTCGTCTTGCACAAGCTGACCGTTCCACCAGACGCTGACGCGCGCGGCTTCGACCTTTTTGCCGTTTTCGAACCGTGCGGCTCTAAACGCGACGTCGTAACGCTGCCACGTTTCGGGCGGCAAGCTCGCATTTTGCGACGCGTCTTTTACTTCATAGATTGCGCCCGCGTCGTTTTGGCCGCTAAGCGTGTGTCCGTAAGCGTTTAAGATCTGCACCTCGTAACGCCCCTGTAAATAGACGCCGGAGTTGCCCTGCGCCTGTTCAGACGTACCCGGTGGGGTTTTGGGAACCCAGAACTCGAGGTGCAGACGAAAATCGCCGAAGGTTTCTTTCGTCTTTAGATTGTTGTCACCGACGCTTCGCCCCGGCTTGACCTCGGCGTAATCGCCTTCCAGACGCCAGTTTGCTGCGCCGCCCCGGACGCGTTTCCAGGCGGCGAGGCCGTCCCCCGAAAAGAGCACGGTCTGACCGGGTACCGCTTCAGGTTCCTTTTCGGGCGCAGCGACCGTAATCGTTCGGCTGCTGCTCGTCGGTTGCGTTTCGTCTGTTCCGTTTGTGTGCGTCAGTGTGACGAGGTACGCTCCGGCGCGGGCGTAGCGGTGAACGACGTGCGCGCCGCTGCCGGTTTGCCCGTCGCCGAAAGTCCACGTAAAGCGCGCGTCAGGGGCTGAAGCCTTCGCCGCGAAGGTGACGCTGAGCCCGCCGTGCTGCGCCGTAAAATCCTCGGAACCTTTTGCTGCGGCGCGAACGGTAACTTCCGCTGTCCGGATGAGCGTTACACCGCCCTCGGTATACGCAAGTTCGGTTAAAAAAGTTCCGGCTCGGTCGTAGCGCTCGGTGACCTCCCCCTGGTCGCAATTTTTCGGCGTGAGTAAGCGCTGACCCGTCGTCAGGGTACACGTCGCCGCGTCCGTGCTGCGCCACGATAACGTCACGGGGTCGCCGACCGTAACCTCGGCGGGAACCGCGTCAAAATAGCTGGCCGGAGGCGCGGTGCTTTGACAGGCGGCAAGGCCCAATGCCGCTACGAAGGCTGTATAACCGGGGTACCACCGGCGTCGCTCTGAAAGCTGTTTAGTTCCTCTGCCAATCAGGTTTTTGAGGTTGCTGCGCGTCATGTCTAATCCTCTTCTCGCCCTATAAGTGCGAAAGCCTGCGTGATAAAAGCGTCCAATTCACGTTCGAGGCGTTGCGCCGCGACGTAGTCACCTGCTAGGCGCTCGGTGTGGGCGAGCCGCTCGAGCCCTCTGACCTCCCGGTCGAACCAGCGGCGCGCTTCGCCCTGAAGCCCCTCCCCGTAGGGCAGCCCCAATTTGCGCTTGGGGCGCGGCGGGGAGCCGAGCCGACCCTGAGAACGCGGGTTGCGGGGTGGCGTCAGCCCCGCGCGTTGGGGTTGGGCTTGCGTGGGTTCGGGTTTCGCCTGCCGCTCCGCCACCCCTACGGAAGCTGCCGAATCTGAATGTTGCGGTAAAAAACCTCGGCACCTTCAGCCTGAAGCAAGATTTTCCCTGTGTCGAGCGCGCCGCCGCCGGGTGTACGGAGGTTGTAAGCGCGGTTATTGACCTGCCCATTGATCATGTGCGTTACGGTATCGCCCTCGACGATGATATCGACCGTGTTCCAACCCGCTCGTTCGTGTGTGTCGTCTTTTGCGATACGGACAAAGCGACCGCTCTGGCTCGTATAAGAGAGGCCGTTTTCTGCGAAGCGCGGCTCTTTCGCGCGTGGAGACGCGACCGTAGTCGTTAGGGTCGTACCGCTTAAAAGCCAGAAGTCGCCGGTGTCGCCCTCTTGAATCTGGTACTCGACGCCCCTGGGCCACACGGTGTCGCGGCCCGTCACGTGATAAACGACGCCGCTGTCGCGTTTGCTGTGGTTGCGGGGGGCGAAACGTTTTTCACCCCAGCGGTACTCGAGCCGCAGATGATAGTTCGTGTAGCTCTTATCGGTCGCCAGGTAGCCGAATTCTCGGCGGCTGCCGGTATCTTTGACCCCTAAAATATGAATCATGCCGTTTTCAGCGCGAAAGACGCCTTCGGGATCGTTGTTTTTACCTTTTGAAGGCAGGTAGCTGTACCAACCGCTGAGGTCGCCCCCGTTAAACAGGTCTTCCCACCCTTCAGGCGCTGCCGGGGCAGCTGTGCTCACACCGGCCAAGCGGACGTTGCCTAAGATAAAAAGTGCGTCCTGGTAGTCGCGGCTGGCGTCGCCCGCCTCGAGGCTGAGCAAGTAGCTGTGAGAAACAGGGTTGCCCCCCCGGTCGTGGAGTGGGTAAACGCGGACGGCGTGGGCACCTCCCGGGTTAAGTCCGTCCAAGCTGTACCGCACGTCGTCGCCGGACTGGGCGTAAACGCCGAAAGCCGCTGTGCCGGGGTCGAACGACGTACTCCCGGTAGCGCGGGGCGGCAGCAGTTCTTGCGTATCTTTCGCCGCCACCCGTCCAACCTCGCGGGTCAGGGGGGTGCCGTCGCTAAAGGTAAACATGCCGTAGGGCAGTGTTTGACTCGGGCCGTAACGGGCCACGACGCTGAGCGTCACCGGACCTTCGTCGGCTCGCTCGAAAAATGGAGCCGAAACCTCGTCGCCGACCGGGTCGTCTCCGGTCGTGCGGGTATCCCCGACCTCAACGCGGTAGCCGAGCGTATCGACAACTTGTTGCAGCGAAGGTTCGTCGCCGCGGCTGCCGAGGCCGTAAAGACCGATTTCGACCGCGCGGCTACCCTCAGCGGTGTCTGCGCTACTTTCAACTTGCAGGGCCGCGCGCCGAGTACCGGTGGTGGGTGGCGAGAACGAAACGGCGGCCTCGGCGCTGCTTCCCGGCGCAAGGACCAGCGGCAGGTTCGGCGCGACGAGTCTAAATGCGCCCGCGTCGGGACCTCCCACACTCAGCATTTGCAAGACGAGCGGCGCGTCGCCGGTATTTTTGAAGCTGACCGATTGCGCCTCACTGACGTTCCCGGGCGACCCTGAAAAGACCAGTTCGTGCGGACTGGTCGTCGTCACCTCGAGACCGGCGAGCGGGGCCTGCGTGCCCTCTTGGGCGCACGCGGCGAGGCCCAACACGAGCAGCGCGAGCGCCGCTCCCCGTAGACGCGCGCCGCCGACTGCAGTTTTAGCTGCAGTTTTAGCTGCGCTTGTAACCATGTTTACTGTTAAACGTACGTTGTTCGTCATCTCTAACTCCCTAGTGAAAAGACAGGTTGTGCATGGTCTCGAGCGCGCTGGCCAGCTCACGGATATCGTGCGGCGCTGAGGTTTCGAGCAGGCGAATTTCAGTTTCGGGTACACCTTCGGGACCCAAAACGTCGCGGACATTTTGCAGTAGCGTCTGCCGGTACTCGAGGTCGATAAGGGCCCGGTTAAAGGCGCGGTTAAGCGCTTTACTCCTCACGCTTAACCGCCCGTATCACTAGGGCGGCCCCGGCGGTAGCACGGATGAACGAGGCGGGTACCGCGCTGCCGTAACAAAGACCCCGGGCGGTGGAGCGCTTGCAGCAGGCCGCGGCGTCTCAGCGTCTGAAACGAATCGAACGACGTTTCTTTTGGGAACTGCAGCGGTCTGTGAAATGAATGTGTTTTCATGAAAGGCAGTTTGGGTTGCCGGTGTTGCGGTTCCCTTGCGTAAAGCTTGCGGAGAGAACTTGCGGGCGGAATACCCGAAACGCCTAAAAAACTTGCAAAAAATCTTTTTACGCAAATCAACCGCTGGGAAAGGGCTTTTCGGTTTCTTGAACAAGCCGGACGGGTCCGTCGTGACGCGAATGTGAACTATTTAACCTCTGCGGATGTATAAAAGTCCACATCATGTGGCTTAACTGCGGTATGCTTCATGAGGTCTTCACAAATGAAGGCTCAGGTTCGGGGGAATCTAGCTCTTAGGTAGGACACATTTTGATGAAATGGTTTTTGCCGCAAAAGATCATCCGGCCGTACGCGCCCACAAACGTCGTCGCACGCCCTCGGCTGCGGTCGCGTATCTTGCCGAACTTAGACCGGAAGCTGACGCTGATGGTCGCACCGGCAGGCTACGGCAAAACGGTGTTGGCGCTCGAGCTGACCGGCGCGGCAGAACACCACGACCTCTGGTACGAGCTAGACGAACACGACGCGCACTTAGAGGTCTTTTACGCCTACCTTTGTGAAGCCTTTTCCCAGCGTATCCCGGACTTTTCCGAACGCCTTCCTGAAACCCCCAAAGACGCGACGCCCTGGGAACTCGCGGGCATCTTAACGGCGACCCTGTTTGAACTTAACGAACCGCTGCTGCTCGTTCTCAGCAATTTTCACAAAGTTTCGGACGCGCCCGAAGTGACGAGTTTCGTCGATACGCTGATCACCTATTTGCCGCCGACGTGCCACCTGATAATCTTGTCGCGTAACCAGACGCAGCTCAACTTGGCGCGCCTGGTCGCCAATCAAGAGGTCAACTTGTTGACCCAAGGCCAGCTGGCCTTTACCGCTGAAGAGGCGGCCGAGGCAGCCGAGGCGCTCGGTTGCGCCGACGCGGACGCCGTAGCCGCCGGGCATGAGCGTCTCGGCGGGTGGCCTGCGGGCTTTACTCTGCTGCTCGGTCACGGCGCGGCGCAGCTCCGTGACGGCGGCGCGGAAGACCTCGTTTACGCTTATCTGGGTTCAGAAGTTTTAGGCGAGCTCTCAGAGCGTGAACAGCGTTTTGCCTATCTGACCGCGCTTTTAGCTCCTTTTACCCAAACTGAACTGACGAGCTACTGCACCCCGGACGAGCTTGAACTTCTAGAACGCCTGAGCAAACGCCACGCGCTGCTTTTTACCACCTCGACCGACCCGGTCAACGGCAACCGGCGCAGCGAGCCGGAGTACGACCTTCAGCCTTTAGTCAGGGACTTTTTGCGCGACGCTTTAGCCCGTAATCACCCTGAGCTGTGGCGTGAACTCAACCTCCGGATCGGTGTGCAGCGTTTTGATAGTGGGCAGCAGGGCGCGCTTGAAAACCTCGTCAACGCGGGCGCGGTCGCGGCGATTGTCGAACGCTTAGGGGCGTTACAACGCACTTTGCGTGAAGCCGGTGACTATAGTCATTTTGCGCTTTGGCTCCGCCGTTTACCCGAAGAAGCGCTTAAACATCACCCTGAACTGCTGATCTTGATGGGCGAAGCGCTCGTACAGCGTGACGCCGCCGCCGCCAAAGAGCTTTACGAACGCGCTTTGGCGCTCGGCGTGAGCGACCGCCGCCTCTACGCCGCCGCCCTCAGCGGCCTGTTACGCGCCGAGCATAACCTGCGCCGCTATAAGGAGCTGTTGGCGCGCGCGCCGCAGGTGCTCGCGGAACTGCGCGAGACGCGGCAACTTCGTGAGCTGGCGTTCTCTTACAACTCGGTCGCGCGCGCCCACATGAGTTTGGGCGCGTACAGCGAGGCGCGGACCGCTTTCGAGTTCGTTCGCGCCATCGGTCAAGAACTTTCCGACGGTTACTTCGAAGCTTTGGCGACGCGGGGTCTGGCGTCTTACGCGGACTATAGCGGCGACGTGCAGCGCTCGCTGCTCTTAAACCAAAAAGCGCTGTCGTACTGGGAAACGCGCGCGAACTCGTATCAGATCGCCTCGACCCTAAACAACGTCGCGAGCTGCCACTACTACCTAGGCGACCTGCACGAAGGGTTGAGCGCGGGACTGCGCGCACTCTCGCTTTGGAACGACCTGTCGCTCGAGGAGTCGCCGGTGCTGTTGCACTGCACCTTAGGCGATTTGCGTCTCGCGCTCGCTCACGACGAGGACGCTGAAAAGCACTACCGCTTCGCCGTCAACCAAAGTCCGTCGGACGCCTTTAGCCACTCTTACGCGCTGCTCGGTCTGGCGCGAGTTTACAGCTTAGGGGCGCAGCGCGCCAAAGCCGAGCGCTACGCCGAGCACGCCCTCGAGCTTTCGCTCGCTCACGGCTTTCGTTTTTGCGAAGGGCTTGCGCAACTTCTGAGCGCGCAGCTTACCGGCGCAGAAGAGCGGCTTACGAATGCCGAGAAAATATTTACCGCTATCGGCGCGAAACGCGAGCTCACCCAGGTCTTTTGGCTCTTTAGTGAACGCTCCGGCGCGGACGCGGTTCAATACGCGAAGCGCGCGCAAGAGGCCGAAAGAGACCTCGGCTACCGCGCCCGCCCGCCGCTGGTGGTCCGCACCGCCGAAGTTCCGACCCCTGCGCCGGTCGCGTTGCCACCAGCGCCCAAAGCGGTGCTCGAGCTGTTTGCCTGCGGTCACGTCGAAATCTCGCTTAACGGTACGCCGGTCGCCATCAACGATTGGAACGGCCGCAAACCGCGCGACATCGTGCTCTTTTTGGCCTCGACCGGCGTCGGCGCGTCGCGCGACGACTTTTTAGACGCGCTTTGGGAAGGTGAAGGCCGCGACCCGGAGCAGCAGTTCAGCGTCGCGTTGTCGCGCGCCCGCCGCACCCTGGGTTGGCGCGAGTCGATCGTCCGAGACGGTAACCTCTACACCTTTTCAGCCGACCTGCTGGTTCAAGAAGACGCCGGTATCCTAGAGCGCCTGCGCCCCGGCGACCCGGTTGAAACGCTGATGGCGGCGCTCGACACCTACCAAGGCGACTACCTTCCTGGCTACTACGCCAACTGGGTCGAGGTGCGCCGTCGGCACCTGCAAGAGCACGCGCTCGTGCTTCTCTCCGATTTGCTCCCGCGCCTGAACGAAACGCAGCGCTACCTCGTTCCGACCTACGCCAAGCTCGCGTTTAAGCTCGACCCCTGTCATGAACCGGGCTACCTAGAGCTGATCCGTTACCACCTCGACAACCGCAATCCCGAGCAGGCGCGGCGGCAGTACGGCAACTACCTACAGGCGATGAAAGACCTGGACCTCGAGCCGAGCCCGCACCTTCTTGAAATGCTGAGCGCTTTTGCTACGCAGCTCGGTTGGGGTGTAGAGGGCCGCGCCGCCAGATTTTCCGACTATTAGCGGGCTTCAAGCCCTTTGCAAACGGTAGGAACTTGCTGCGCGCTTAAGCTAAGCTGGCGTGGGGCTGTCGCACTGCCTTTTCGAGTTGCACAATCTAAACGTTCGGCGACCCCGCTCCTGACAGGTAAAATGTTTGGTGGCCTGAACGAAATAGCCGAGCCCGGTACGAGGCGGTGTATTCGGGTACAACCGAAACGGGTTGAAAGCTCGAGCCTGCTGCCAACTTCGCGTCACTGCTAACTGCAATCCGAGAAAAAGCTATTTTACCCGGAGCTTGGGTTTCGTTGGTAAAACCTGCTTTTAGGCTAATAAAACAACGCTACGCTTTCCAACGCTTTTGAGTGCTCCGCCATCTTTCGGAACGACCTAATAAGACTAAGAAAAATGCGTCCAGAACGGAACGAATCGATTTGACAAGTTGCCTCTCAGTGACCTACGATAGCGTCTGTCGAGGTTGAGTAGCGTTTGCCACAACTTTCAATCCGACGGTATTTGTTTCGTTAGGCGGAGGTACATGAGTTACCGGGACTGGCACATGATCGATTCGACGCTCCGTGAGGGCGAACAGTTTGCGCTGAGCAACTTTACCCTTGCCGACAAAGTAGAGATCGCCAAGGCCCTCGACGCGTTCGGGGCCGAATATCTAGAACTCACCACGCCGGTCGCCTCACCCGAATCACGCCGAGCTTTAGAAACCATCGCCGGGCTGGGCTTAAACGCGAAAATCTTGACGCATACCAGGGCGAACCTCAGCGACGCACAAATGGCGGCCGCGTGCGGCGTAGACGGCATCGACATCTTGTTCGGAACCTCGTCGGAATTACGCGCGTTTTCGCATGGGCGCGGCGTCGCGGACATTATCGACGAAAGCTTAGAGGTCATCCGCTTTATAAAGTCACAGGGGTTAAAAGTCCGTTTTTCGTCCGAAGACACTTTTCGCAGCGAAAAGGCCGACCTGCTGCGTGTTTACGCGGCCGCCGACGCTGCCGGAGTTGACCGGGTGGGACTTGCCGATACGGTCGGTGTGGCGAGCCCGAGCGGAGTACGCGAGTTGGTCGCCGACGTTCGGGCGGTCGTTCACTGCGACATCGAGTTTCACGGTCATAACGACACGGGCTGCGCCGTCGCCAACGCCTTTGAAGCGGTGCGCGCGGGCGCAACCCATATTGATACGAGCATCTTGGGGATCGGTGAACGCAACGGCATCACGCCGTTAGGCGGTTTCTTGGCCCGGATGTTTACGCAAAACCCGGAACGGCTCCAGCGCAAATACAACTTGGAGATGCTCCCCGAACTCGACGCGATGATCGCCCGGATGACGGGTTGCGGCGTCCCGTTCAACAACTACCTGACGGGCGCATTCGCCTACAATCACAAGGCTGGAATGCACCTTAAAGCGATCTACCTAAACCCCGGCTCGTACGAGATCATCCCGCCGGAAGTGTTCGGCGTCTCGCGGACGCTGCAACTCGGCAGCCGTCTAACGGGGCGCAACGCGATTACAGCTCGAGCGTCAGCGCTAGACGTCGCGCTCTCACCAGAAACGTTGGGACGGGTGACGCGTCAGATCAAAACGCTGGCAGACACCGGGGACTTGGAGCTTGCCGAGATCGACGCCCTTATTCAAGAAGCTGCCCTAGAAGACGATTTGCGTGCTGAGACTCTCGAGGTCGCCCTGTGACCCCCAAACTTCATGGGTTAACCTTGGCTGAACGTATTCTATCGGTCCGAGCAGGAAAACGAGTTCGGGCCGGTGAACTCGTCGTCGTACCGGTTGACCAGGTGATGGTCGTCGATTCCATCGCACCTTCGGTCATCTCGAGGATTGAAAACGATCTGGGGGGGCGTGTGCGTCACCCCGAACGCGTCTCGTTCGTGTTCGACCACGTCGCGCCTGCCGCCAACGTCGAAGTCGCGACCGCGCAGCAAAGAGCGAGGCGTTACGCCCGTGAACGCGGCATCCAACTCTTTGATGTCGGGCGCGGTATTTGCCATCAGGTCTTGATGGAAGAAGGCTTGGCGCAGCCTGGTGGCCTCGTGCTGGGTTCGGATTCGCATTCAACGACTTACGGGGCGGTCGGGTGTTTCGGTACCGGGATGGGCGCAACCGATATCGCGCTGGCGGCAGCTTCGGGCAAAACCTGGCTCAAGGTGCCGGAAACCGTGGTCGTCAAACTGACCGGGACACGGCCTGCTGGGGTAAGCGCCAAAGACGTCGCCCTGACCATCATTCGAGAGCTGACAGCAGAAGGTGCGACCTACGCAAGCCTCGAGCTTCACGTCCCTGAGAGCTTTACCCTGTCCGAACGGATGACGCTGGCAAACCTTGCGGTCGAAGCGGGCGCAAAAGTTGGACTGGTGCCGCCGAGCGGTGAGGTTTTGGAGCAGTTCAGTGTTCCCGAATGGCTTATCGTAGACCCGGACGCGTTGTATGAACGGGTGTTGGGGCTTGACCTCAGCACCCTCACCCCGGTCGTCGCCGCGCCGTCTTTTGTAGACAACGTTCATCCCTTGACGGATTTTGCCGGAATCCACGTCGATCAGGTTTTCGTCGGGACGTGTACCAACGGACGTTTGGACGACCTGCACATCGTCGCGGATATTCTACGCGGCGCGCATGTCGCTGACGGTACCCGGTTGCTCGTTATTCCGGCAAGCTCACGCGTGTTGGAAGCTGCGGCTGCCGATGGCACGCTCAGCACCTTACTGGCAGCGGGTGCGGTACTCGGCACACCCGGTTGCGGCCCCTGTATGGGGCGGCACATGGGCGTCCTGGCCCCCGGCGAGGTCTGCGTTTCGACCTCGAACCGTAACTTTATCGGGCGGATGGGCAGCGCTGAAGCGCAGGTCTTCTTGACGTCACCGGCAGTCGCGGCGCGGGCGGCACTCTCCGGGACGATCTCTCCGGCTGAACCTGAACGGGCGGTCGCGTAATGGCCCGTGTGTGGATGTTTGGCGACAGTCTGAATACCGACGACATTTTGCCGGGTAAGTACGCCCCTTTTATGGTCGGTGAAGACCGGTTTCACCGCTACGCGTTCGCACATCTGCGGCCTGAATTTGCTGAACATGTCCATCCCGGCGACCTGCTCGTCGGCGGGCGCAACTGGGGGCTCGGTTCGTCACGTGAGTACGCGCCGCAAGCCCTTAAAACCCTCAGTATCGGCGCGGTCGTCGCCAAGTCGTTTGCCCGCATTCACTACCGCAACCTACTTAACTTGGGGATTCCGGCGTTTACCTCGGACAGCGTACCGGACGCACTAAACGACGGTGACACCGTGTCGTTCGACCTTGCTGCCGGAACCGTAACAAGAGGAGATGAGGTTTTTAGGCTCGAGCCTCCCCCGGCATTCTTGCAAGAAGCCCTTAAAGAAGGCTCTATTTTGGCGTACTACCGAAAACACGGGTGCTTTCCGGGCGAGCACATATAGAACATACGTGTAGAGCAAAGCTAAGCCCCAAGCGCCGAACTACCGCCCGAAACAAACTCTTACTCAATCTTTTGCGAGGAAACCATGTTAGAAACCGTTCATACACCCTACGGCACCGTCGAAGTCGATACCGAAACCGTTGAGTTAGGCGAACTGCTCGTCTCGGACGACGGCACTGAACTCGAGGTCGTCGGCCTTGACCCGCTGAGGCTCGAGCCTGCCCCTGAAGAAGACGAGGACTGGGGCGAATGACCCAAATTTTAGAACCTCCGGTTTTAGAACACCCGGTTTTAGAACATCCAACCGTAACTGCGCCCCGTATCGCCGTTATTTACGACCGTTTACGCCCGGAAGAAAAGATGCTCTTCGACGCTTTCGAGCGGCAAGGGGTCGCTTTTGACAAGCTCTACGCGCCGCACCTCGTGTGCGACTTTAGCGCTCTGTCCGAGCTCCCGCAGTACGGCGTGGTGATCGAACGCTGCGTGTCACAAACGCGTGGCCTCGCCATTTCACGTATTTTTACGGCGCTCGGGACTCGAGTCCTCAACACGCCTGAAGTGATCGAAGTCTGCGGGGACAAGCTGGCGACGAACGCCGCACTCGCCCGTGCTGGAATTAAGGTGCCGCGCACGGGTATTGCGTTCGATACCGAATCGGCAGTCGCCCTCGCCGAACGTTTCGGTTATCCGGTGGTGCTCAAACCTACGGTCGGTTCTTGGGGCCGGATGGTCTCAAAACTCAACGACCAGGACGCGCTCGAGGCCGTCTTAGAACACAAAGAGACGCTGGGCGGACCGCAGCACAAGGTTTTCTATTTGCAAGAGTTCGTCTGCAAACCCGGTCGGGACATCCGCGCGTTTGTCGTCGGGGATGAAGTCGTCGCGGCCATCTACCGCACGTCGGAGCACTGGGTCACCAATACGGCGCGGGGCGCGGTGGCGACGAACTGCCCGCTCTACAGCGAACTCGTCCAGACGGCGCGCTCTGCGGCGCAGGCGGTCGGCGGCGGGGTGCTGGCGGTGGATTTGCTCGAGAGTGAACGCGGCCTGCTCGTCAACGAGGTCAATCACACGATGGAGTTTCGGAATTCGGTTTCGACAACTGAAGTAGATATTCCGGCTTTAGTCGTCCGTTACGCTGCTTCTCAACTTGTTGCACACGTCAGCGCAGCATGATGAGAAACGCTATAAATGCAGCTCCTAAAATGACTACAATGGACGAAATCGGCACTAAACGCCTTGCTTCGCTGCGCCTGTCTGCACTGTGAAGAGGTAGGAAAACATTTGCCAGAGCGTTCAAAAGGAAAAGCGACATTGACTCGAGTTGAGAGAATTGGGCGAGCTGACGAAATGAACTACTCGTCAAGTGGATTGCGCCACTTTAGACCGGGAATGCGTCTAAAGCCCTTGTCGGCACTTGCAAAGCTGCAGTCGGCCTCGAGCGCCAAAGCCGCTAGATGCAAATCAGGAACAGCATTGCCGCGTGCTTTTAAGCTGCTACAGAGCGTAGAAAACAGCTGCCAATGCCGTATGCCGGGCTCGAGTACAGTGCAGTTCGGCCTTTCTAAAAGGTTTTGTACAAATGCTGTAGCTGCGTCTATATCCGAAGGCGATTCGTAAATACGCGGATGCGTCACAATTCGCATAAAACCAGCGGTTACAGCGCTCGTTAGCGCAAAGGTCTGGTCGCTTTTAACGAATGTTTTAAGCCACTCCGAGATAACCGGATAAAAAGGTGACTCACTTCTATGGGCATAGACGAGAATATTTACATCGAACAGGGTCACTCTAAACCGTCCATAAGGTCTCGCAGGGCGGCATTATTTGAGATATCAACGCCTGGGCGTTCTTTTCCTTTGCAAGTAACGAGCTTAAAAGGTTTTACCGCTGGTTTTGCCAGCTTGGTCTCGAGCGCTTCTGCAACTACGGCGGTAAAGGTTGTGTCATGCTCGAGCGCGTAACGTTTCGCAGCTTTGAGGAGGTCGGCGCGTAAACGAATGGTTGTTCGGTGCTGTTCCATAAATGAAGTATAAAAATTGTACACTAGTATGTCAAAATGTCTATATGAGGTTTATATATGTCTGAACAACTCAACGTTGCTATCGTCGGCGCGTCCGGCTACGCCGGGGGCGAATTTTTACGTCTTGCCCTCGCCCATCCACACCTCAACGTTACGCAAGTCTCGAGCGAACGTTACGCCAAACAACCCGTGCCTATCGTCCACCCGAACCTGCGCGGCGCAACCAAACTCCGTTTTAGTGCCCTAGCAGATTTGCAAGATGCCGACCTGTTGGTTCTTGGTTTGCCGCACAAAGAATCAGCCACACGCTTTGACGATTTCACCCAAAAAGCGCCGCGTATTCTGGATTTAGCCGCAGACTTTCGCCTCAAAGACCCGGCAGTATACGAAAAATACTACGGTGAACCGCACCCACGCCCGGATTTGCTGGAACGGTTCGTCTATGCCAACCCCGAACTTCACCGGGAGGAATTGAAAACCGCAAGCTATATCGCCGGGGCAGGTTGCTTGGCGACTGCGACCATTTTAGGACTCTACCCGCTGCTCAAATATGCAGTTCCTGCAAAAGGCGACATCATCGTCGAGGGGAAAATCGGCTCGTCGGCAGCTGGAAACAAAGCGTCTTCAGCGGGGCATCACCCGGAACGTTCCGGCGTCGTGCGTACCTACGCGGCGACCGGCCACCGCCACACCGCCGAGATTATGCAGGAGCTGCCCGGTCATTTTCCGGTTCACCTGACGGCTACGGCGATCGAGCGTATTCGCGGAATCCTGGTTACGGCGCACATTTTTTTACCTGACGGTTACTCTGGCCGCGACGTGTTGGGCGCGTACCGCGAAGCTTACGAAGACGAGCCGTTTATCCGGCTGGTGACGGCGAAACGGGGGATTCACCGCGTTCCCGATCCGAAGATTTTAGACGGTACGAACTTCTGCGACGTCGGCTTTGAAGTTGACAACGACACCGGGCGCGTCGTGGTGATGAGCGCTATCGATAATCTCGTCAAAGGAACGGCGGGGCACGCGCTGCAAGCTCTGAATATCAGTATGGGCTGGCCCGAGACGCTGGGATTGGAGTTTGCGGGGCTGCATCCGTAAACTACGCGTAAACTGGGGGATGACGCCACTGCAAAAGTTGCTTATCTCAGATGGTGCCTTCGTAACGCCTGCGCAGGTGCTCGAGTCTCTCTCGGCAACACAGGCCAAAGTGCGTCCGTCCGGTGCGCCGCACAGTCTGTACGAAGAGCTGTGGCACACCGACTTTTGGCAACGTCTTATGCTGTCGGTCATTCGCGGCGAACCTGTCTCGTACCCTGAGCACGCAGAACAAAGCTGGCCTGAAGATAATGAAACGCTGACGCGTGAGCGCTGGGACAGCTTTGTTCAGCAGTTCTTAGCCGAGCTGGACGAGGCTGCAAGAATAGCCGGGTCGCCGGAGACAAAAGACGAAGTGAGAGACGAACTCGAGTCCCTCGTCGCCCACAACGCCTATCACTTCGGGCGAATGGTCTTTTTAAGGCAACTTTTAGGACTTTGGCCGCCGCCGTCAGGCGGGGACACCTGGTAAGAGATACGGGACGCTATATCAGGACGTGTTTTGACCGCTTTAGTGGTTAACATAAAGCGTGACAGGAGGCAAAATAGTGGCTGTTAATGTTTGGGAGCACCTCTTTTTGACCGGCGAGTTTGCGCCGCGCGACCATATCATGAAAGGGCTGACGCCCCAGCAAGTCGGTACGCGTCCCGCTGGAGCGCCGCACAGCATTTTTGAGGAGCTGTGGCACGCTGCCGAGTGGCAACGACTCGTCCTCGAGCGTGACGAAGCAGCTTTTGAACGTTTTGACCACGGTGGACAGTTTCCGCCCAATTCTGCACCCGAAGAAGCGGCTTGGCAAGCACTTGTTGATTCATTTCTCGACTATTCGGAACGTGCCGTAAAACTTGCGCGAGATGAAGCTTGGCTCGAGACCGAAGAAACCGCCGACAACCCTGGGTTTACCTGGAGGAATGCGCTTACTTGTCTTGCCGTTCACAGCGCCTACCACATGGGCAAAATCGTCCTCTTACGGCAGCTGTTAGGCTGCTGGAGCCCGCCACCTGACGATGCTCAAACTCAGTAAAGGGGACGCGCGCCGTCTCCTCGCCCGTTATCACTTCGCCGATCATTTCACCCACGGCAGCTTAGAAGACGTTTTCACCCGCCTCGGCAGCGTCCAGTACGACCCACTAAACCCGGTCGGGCGCAATCACGATCTGGTCTTGCAGGCTCGCGTTCCGGGCTACCGTGTCGGGGATTGGGAGACGCTCGCCTACCAAGACCGTTTTATCTACGACGCCTGGGACAAGCAAGCGTCGCTGGTGCTGATGCGTGACTGGCCCACGCGCCGCATCTATCACGAGTGGCACAAAAGCTGGTGGGATGAACGTATTTTGCAGGCGTTTCCAGAGGCTATCGGCGCAGTTTTAGGCGAACTACGTGAACGTGGGCCGCTGACGAGCACGGCGTTTGCGTATCAACTGCACAAACCCGAGTGGGAAGGGTCGTGGTACGGCCCCAAACTGACCAAAAACGTGTTGCGGGCGCTTTGGCACACGGGCAAAGTCATGACACAGGCGCGTAAAAACGGGCATCACATCTACGACCTTGCGGAGCGTGTCGTCCCGCCGGAGCTTTACGGGGCTGCACCCATTCCGGAACTGGAGATGCTGAAGTGGCTCGTTCGTTTACGGCATCAGGCGGTCGGACTTTTAAGACCGAACGCCAGTACCGAAGTTTGGAGTTTAGGCGTTTCGTCGGCCGTGCGGCGGGCGGTTATCGCGCAGCTCGTTCAAACAGGGGAGCTAATACCGGTTGACGTTGAAGGGGTGCGCTTTCACGCTCTGCCTGGAGCGCTGACGCGTCTCGAGCAGTTCTCACTACCCGAACGGATGACCTTCGTCGCTCCGCTCGATCAACTCGTCTGGGACCGCAAGGCCGTCAAGCACCTGTTCAGTTTCGATTATCTCTGGGAGGTCTACGTTCCCGAAGCGAAGCGGCGCTGGGGCTACTATGTTCTGCCCGTTTTTTACCGCGACCGTTTTGTAGCGCGGTTCGGTTCACGGCTGAAGGGCGGCGTTTGGGAGTTGTACGCCTGGTTTTGGGAACCGGACGTGACGCCCGAGGCTGAGATGCTGACGGCGCTCTCCGAGGCCATTCGGAGGTTCAAGCTTTATTTGGGCGCTGACAAACTCGTGTTACCTACCGGCCTTACGCGCCAAACTCGAGCCGCCCTAACAGCAGGAGCCAAATGAACACCACCATCAGTACCGACAAAACCAAGCTGGACATCCTGCTCATCCACAATTTTCTGACAACTTCATACTGGGCTGAAGGGCGAACGCTCGAGGCCGTCAAATTACTAACTACAGGCTCACTCTGTCTGTTTTGGTAAAGGTGTAACTCTACTTCTCGCTATCTTTAGGTAATAAAGCTAAAGTCGACGATTCTATAACCTATTATTTACCTCTATTCTTAGGTGGATGTTCGTGTAGCGGAATATAATAGACAAAGAAGCTATTCGTGACAGAGTTCTGTACATAGGAAGGGAAGCATGAAAATATTTCTGGCTTTAATTTTTGTTACATCCAGTTTTGCCTTGGGACAACCAGCTACAAAGGCTTGGAGGGATATAAATTTTGGCGAATCAATGCAGGTAGTAGCAGAAAAACTAGATTCTTATAAAGATTTAGAAATACTTATTCCTGGAGGGCCAAGTATTACCGAATTCAGTGGAACCCCGCTTGAGTTGCTGGAATCTCCCGGTTTTGTCTACACCTACTTAGGTAGCGTGCCTTTTGCCTTAAACTTTGACTTTTTTGAAGATCAGTTGTTCCGCGTCCAATTTGAAGGTGAAGAGAAGACAGCTAATTACTTCGATACAGATATAGTAAACGAGAGAAATACTTTAGTTAGAATTATCGAGAAAACCAAAGGCTTTCCAGATAATGTTATTGACGTACGGTTTTCTAAGCATGGAGCCACAACGCGTTTTGTGGAGTCATATTTGGAATGCTGATGATACCAATGTGCGTTACAACATTGGCATCGGAGAGCGTGAATCCGAGTATTACGCCGCATTATGGATCAACTATCTACCGTTACTTAACGCTTACGAAAAATCTTCAAGTCAAAGAAACGGTAGAGAAGTGGGAGAGGATGCAACTGATTTCTAATAGCGTCAATGCTTTTGAAAAAGCGTCCTGCTTCAGCATTTAGAGGAAACGAAATGATTATCGTCAAAGTCGGCGGTTCACTCGGCATCGACTACGACGCGCTCTGTGAAGATGTTGCGGCCCTGCATAAGGCAGGGGAAAAGCTCATCGTCGTCCACGGCGGCAGCGCCGAAACAAACCGTGTGGCTGAACAGTTGGGTCATCCACCCAAATTCGTAACGAGTCCGTCGGGATACTCGAGCCGCTTCACCGACCGCAAAACCTTAGAGATTTTCGAGATGGTCTACTGCGGCAAGCAAAATAAAGGTCTGGTCGAGCGGCTTCAGCGCCTGGGCGTCAACGCGGTCGGGCTCTCAGGTCTGGACGGACGCATCTTTGAAGGTAAACACAAAGACAAGGTGCGGAGCGTCGAGGACGGCAAGGTCAAAATTTTGCGCGGCGACCACACCGGCACCGTCGAACGGATCAATACCGGGCTTTTGACGTTGCTGTTAGATAACGGCTATTTGCCTGTTTTGACGCCGCCGGGCTCGAGCTATGAGGGCGTTGCCATCAATGTAGACGGCGACCGGGCAGCGGCGGCGTTAGCGGCCGCGTTTCAAGCCGAGGCGCTCCTCTTGTTATCGAACGTTCCCGGTCTACTCCGAGACTTTCCCGATGAAGCTTCGCTGATTTCAGAGATACCGGCGGACGATATGGAGAGCTTTATAACGTTTGCTCAGGACCGGATGAAAAAGAAAGTCTTGGGGGCTGCTGAGGCGGTGCAGGGCGGCGTCAAACGGGTTGTGTTTGGCGACGCTCGCATTTCGGACCCGGTTTCAGCGGCGCTCGCCGGACGCGGGACAGTCGTTTCGTAAGGCGCGTAAACTGACCTTTAGGAGGCACTATGCCTGAACCGCACACCCTGCTACTCTTCGCCGTGACCGCGCTGCTGTTCGCTGCAAGTCCCGGCCCCAACTTTATCTTTGTGTTGTCACGCAGCGTAAGTCATGGGCGCACCGACGGCTTGATGTCGGTTCTCGGTATCGGTACGGGGGCGCTATTTCACACGCTTGCTGCGGTTCTCGGTCTGTCCGCACTGCTCGCAACATCGGCGTTGGCATTTAGCACGGTTAAACTTTTAGGCGCGGTTTACCTTATCTATCTTGGCATCCGTGTCTTGCTGGGAACACACGCGCCTCCGACTGCTTCAGTAGGTGAAACGAATAGAAGCGCCGCCTATCGTCAAGGTCTACTGACGATGATGCTCAATCCTAAAGCTGCAGTCTATTATCTGGCAGTTTTGCCGCAATTTGTAGACGCCTCGAGGGGAACCGCGCCGCTTCAACTTTTGGTCTTCGGCACCGTTCAGGCGTTCGCTGCGGTGTTGGTCTACACGGTGGTCGCGTTTCTGGCGGCTTCGGTCGGCCTTTGGCTGGGGCAAAGCGTTAGGGCGAGACGGATACAGAAATGGTTTACGGGCGGTACTTACATTGTACTCGGCGCTGGGCTGGCGCTGGGTGGACGCAAATAGGAGTGAAGATGACTCAAACGCAAACCAAAACCCAAGTGCTACTCGAGCGCGACGCCGAACATCACACCGGTTTATGGTACCCGGACATCGTTTTGACCCACGGCGACGGCGTAAAAATTTACGACGCCGAGGGCAACGAATATCTGGACTGCATGGCGGGTATCGCGGTCGCCAGCATTGGGCACGGCAACAAACGGCTTGCTAAGGCTATAGCGGAACAGGCTGAAAAACTCATCATCTGCTCGCAGGCGCAGGGCAACGATACACGGGTACGGTTTTACGACAAGCTCTTTGCGGTCGTCCCGAAAGAGTTGGGTCTGACTCGAGTCTTTATGGCCAACTCCGGCTCCGAGGTCAACGAAGCGGCGCTCAAATGGGCGAGGGTAGCGACGGGGCGGGGGAGCTTTGTTGCCGCAAAACGCGGCTTTTCGGGCCGGACATTAGGCGTTTTGGGCCTGACCTGGGAGCCTAAATACCGTGAACCGTTCGAGCCTTTGCCTTACGACACGACGTTTATCAGCTTTAATAAAATAGATGAGCTGGACGTAGCCATCACCGAGGAGACAGCGGCGGTGTTTCTCGAGCCCGTTCAGGGTGAAGGCGGGATGCACGCGGCTGACCCGGAATTTTTAGAGGCAGCGAGAGCGCTGACCCAAGAGCGCGGCGCACTGCTGATTATGGATGAGGTGCAGTCCGGCGTCGGGCGTACCGGCAAGTTTTTGGCCTCTGAGCACTACGGCGTCAAACCCGATATGGTCACGCTCGCCAAAGGCTTGGGCGGCGGCGTCCCTATCGGCGCACTCCTTATGACTGATGAAGTCGCTGCGAAGATGCCCGCCGGGGGCCACGGCACGACCTTCGGCGGTAACGCGCTCGCGTCGGCAGCTGGGGTTGCGGTGCTAGAAGAGTTTGAGGCGCGTAACCTTATTCAGAATGCAGAGGAAATCGGGGCGTACTTTCAGGAGCGGCTGCGCGCCCTGAACGCCCCGCAGATTCGGACGGTGCGCGGTCTTGGTTTGATGATCGGCGTCGAGTTCAAGGGTAAAGTCGCGCCTATTGTCGCGGCGCTCCGGGACGCCGGGGTGCTGACGATCAACGCCGGAGCGACGGTCATCCGTTTTGTGCCGCCGCTCATTATCACTAAAGAAGAAGTGGACGAAGTAGTGCGGCGGCTTGGGGAGGTGCTTAAAGGGTATTAGATATAAGGGACAAGGAGATAGTTTGAATATCACAGTTTTTCTCACCAAGTTTATAAGTTGGGCGTCGGCTCAGCCTGATGTGACAGGCGTCGCACTGGTAGGCTCTCATGCACACGGTACGGCCCGACCAGAATCGGATGTGGACATCATGGTTCTGGCGACGAACGTCGAAGGGTACTTTCAAGATAAGACTTGGGCGTCTCTATTTGGTCAGCTCGAACGGGTTGAAGAGGAGCATTGGGGCGCAGTCGAAACGCTACGCGCCTTTTACAAAAATGGAGGTGAAGCCGAGTTCAACTTTTCAGTACCCGACTGGGCTGGGATTCCGGTTGATCCCGGTACGCACCGCGTTGTTTCTGACGGTATAAAAATCCTTTATGACCCACAAAACCTTTTGAGGTCTGTTCAGCAAACAGTATTAGACAAAACGGTGTTAGATAGCAAAAGCAAGCAGTAGACAACTACATTTAGGATAAAGGAGTCCCTAATGAGCCAACCCTTACGCGAACCCCTCGAGCATCTTCACACCGAACTTGATAAAGCCGACCCTGACGCGTCGGACGAATCTCTAAAAACGTTAAAACGCGATACCAAAACGACCCTCGAGCACCCCGACCCGCACGTGGCGGTCGCTGAAGACCCAAGTTATAGAACACGGCTCGAGGAGGCTGTCGAGCGCTTTGAAGTGTCACATCCGGGCGTCACCCGCGCGGCCAGGAATGTGCTCGAGGTGCTTACGGCAAACGGCCTTTAGCGTGCAGTCCATTCTTAGATGACGGTCTTCTCGGCGGCTCCGCGTCATTCTCCGCGAACTGCTGATCGCGCTCGCTGTCTTGCTGCTTTTTTTGTTTGCCGGACAGTTTATCTTGGACGCCCTCGGCATCTCGGAATCGTCTTTAACGGCGGCGGGCGGCGTGATCTTGTTTTTAATCGCGCTCAGGATGATTTTTCCCCGTGCGGGCGGCGGCGGGATTGTGGAGTACAGTAGCGAAGACGAACTGCTGGTCGCGCCGCTCGCGGTTCCGCTGATCGCGGGACCATCGGCTTTAGCGTCGGTGATGTTTGTGATGTGTAGCGACCCCTCGAGGGCGGGCGTTTGGGCCGGAGCGGTGTTTTTAGCGCAGCTTTTAACTGGCGGTGTACTGGTGTTGGCGGTGCGTTTTTCGCGCTGGCTCGGACCGCAATTCAGCGGCTGATGGGAATGATCTTAACGGCTGTTGCGATCAACATGATCATGACGGGCGTTCGTGACTTCTTCGCGTAGGCTGCTCGTCACCGGCACCGAGTTAGGGTACTTCCCGGAAGACGGTTCGGAGACGTACCAGCTCACGTTTACCACCGGCTGACACAGATGAGTTAGGCTGGAGCACGGAGGTTTTATCGTGAAAAGTTTACTGCTGGGTTTAGCGCTTTTGCCTTTGGCTACGGCGCAGACAGTCGAATTACGGTTACTGGAAACGACTGATATCCATACGAACATCGTTCCGTACGACTACTATCAGGACGCCGAAACGGACGCTTTCGGTCTCGCTAAAACCGCGACGCTGATCAAGGCGGCGAGAAACGAAGCCCCCAACAGTCTGTTGTTCGATAACGGCGACCTCATTCAAGGCACACCGCTCGGCGACTACAAGGCCAAAATCGATGTGCTCGAGCCCGGCGAAATCCACCCCGTCTATCAGGCGATGAACCTTTTAAGCTACGACGCTGCTAATATCGGCAACCACGAATTCAACTACGGCTTAGACTTTTTGAACCGAGCGCTGGCTGGCGCGGATTTTCCTTACGTCAACGCGAACGTTTACAAAGCGGACGGTAAGACGAACTATTTTAAGCCGTACATCGTTTTAGACCGTAAAGTCACCGATACGGCAGGGAAGACGCACACCCTCAAGGTCGGCGTGATCGGCTTTGTACCGCCGCAGATTATGACCTGGGACAAGTCGAACTTGGACGGCAAGGTCGTCACTAAAGACATCGTAGAGACGGCGCAAAAATTCGTCCCGGAGATGCGCCGGGCAGGTGCGGATATTATCGTCGCGGTGCCGCACTCGGGGTTTGAAGCGGGTGAGCGTCGGGGTATGGACGAAAACGCCGTCGGCTATTTGAGTGAGGTCGAAGGTATCGACGCGATTTTGTTCGGTCACGCGCACAGCGTGTTTCCGTCCGAGCAGTTTGACGGCTACCCCGGTGCGGATTTGGACAAGGGCACCATCCACGGCGTTCCCTCAGTGATGCCGGGGTTTTGGGGCGATCACTTGGGCGTTATCGACCTGACTCTAACGCGGCAAAACGGTCTGTGGCAGGTAACGGATTCTTCAGCCGAAGCCCGCCCCATTTACGACGCTGAAAACGAAAAAGCTTTGGTTGACGCTGATCCTCGAATTATGGAAGCGGTCGCCGAGGCGCATCAGGGAACCTTAACCTACATCCGCAGCAAGGTTGCCGAGACCGAAGCGCCGATCACTTCGTTTTTCGCGCAGGTACTCGACGACCCGTCGGTGCAGCTCGTCAATCAGGCGCAAACCTGGTATACAGAACGGGCGGTGCAGGGAACGCAGTACGAAGGTCTGCCGATCTTGTCGGCGGCGGCTCCCTTTAAGGCGGGTGGGCGCGGCGGCGCGGACTACTACACGAATATCCCTGCCGGAACGCTGGCGATTAAAAATGTAGCGGATTTATACATCTATCCAAATACGCTCAAGGTCGTCAAGCTTACGGGCGTAGGGGTGAAAGAGTGGCTCGAGCGCTCCGCCGGTCAGTTCAACCAGCTTAAATCTGGCAACCCCGACCAACCCCTCTTAAACGAAGACTTCCGTTCGTACAACTACGACGTCATCGACGGCGTCACCTACCAGATCGACCTCTCGCAACCCTCCAAATACGACGCCGACGGCAACCTGGTCAATAAGAACGCCTCGCGTATCGTCAAGCTGAAATACAACGGCGAACCTGTCGCGGACGATCAAGAATTTTTGGTTGCCACGAACAACTACCGCGCCTCGGGTGGCGGAGCGTTTCCCGGCTTGGACGGCTCGAATATCGTGATCGACTCGCCCGACGAAAACCGGCAGATTTTAATCGACTACCTCACTGCCGAAAAGTCGGTGAACCCGAGCGCCGACGATAACTGGAATTTCACCGACTTGCCCGGTGAGGTGACGGCGACCTTTGAGAGTGCGGTTGCCGCGCAAAACGTGGTGCCGCAGGGCGCACACGTGACCTTTGAAGGGCCGAGCGCACAGGGGTTTGGGACGTATCAGATGACGTTTTAAGAGTAAGTAGGAGGCTAGCGAGCAGTGAGGCGAAAAGCCTGCTGCTCGTTGCTTTGTACTGTGTAATAAGGAGCGTCCAGCTTATAGAATAGACGGCAATCGGTCTTCTTTCAACATTTGCAACAGTTGAAGAACTCCTACAAATTGGCAAGCATCCCGACTCTAAGCCGTGCTATCTAGGTTAAGGTTTAGCTATGGCATCAGATTATTTTGTCGGAATTTATTCTAGAGGGTCTAGATGGTCGCATGGCAAGACAGTTCTTGAGCAACCTTTAGAAGCTCACTTTGCTTACATGAAAGAGTTGCAACGCAGCTGTATTCTTGTTCTGGGTGGCCCATTCAAAGATGACGAGGGTGCATTAGCTGTTATCAAAGCCGTTTCTCTAGTTGAAGCACAGCTGATTTTTGCTGACGATCCTGGAGTCAAACAGGAAATCTTTAATGTTAGAGTTCATTCTTGGTTTGTTTCCGTTGAAGGCAGAGTTAGCCAGAAACCGTGGTGAAGCTTGAGTATTAAGAACGAGTTCTAAAAATCGTTACAATATTATCTCGAAGAGCACTTCATCAATATACAGCTCACCAATCCTTGCGTGTTGTTTTGCCACGCCGACTTTTTCAAAACCGTACCGAGTGTAACTGCGTAAACCTGCCTCGTTATCTGCACGTACCCACGCTAAAAGTTTTCTAAAGCCGACTTTCTTGGCGCGTTCAAAAGTTGCCTGGTAAAGTTTTCCTGCGACGCCCTGACGTTGGTGCTCGAGTGCTACATAGGTACCGATTTCGGCGACGTGGTCTGAAGCTGATGTGTAACTTGCGAGAGGCGTCACAACTTGAAAACCAAGCAGTTTCTCGCTTCTAGTGTCAAAAGCACCTAAAAAGCTGCCTTTAGCCGGGAAGTTCTGAATAAAAACTTGCTCGTTATGAACTGTAAAAGGAGTGATAAAGGTGGTGTAACAGCCTGTCTCAATGATCGGATTTATCACGGTAACAACCTCTGTCGCATCAGAAAGCTGTACGTTACGGACAACAAGCATATACCACCATCATGACCATAAATGACGCCTTTACAAGGATGTTTCGGAAAAATTTTGGCTCGCTACGCTACACAAGTGATAGCCTCAGCACTATGCGAGGAACCCACGCTTCTCTATCCGATCCACGTAACGAAACCGTCCAGATTTACATCAACGGTGAGTTCTTCCCCCGTGCCGAAGCCAAAATCTCGGTGTTCGACAGCGGCTTTTTAGTTGGTGACGGCGTTTGGGAGGGTATCCGGCTACACGAGGGCAAGTTCGCCTTTTTAGACCGGCACCTGACCCGGCTCTTTGAAGGGGCACGGGCAATCGGCCTCGAGATCGGTAAAACGCGAGCTGAACTGACCGACGCCCTTTACGCGACCGTTCAGCAGAACGATATGCACACCGATATTCACGTCCGGCTGATGGTGACGCGCGGAACCAAAAAAACGCCGTCGCAAGACCCGCGTCTGGTCGTCGGCGGCCCTAACATCGTGATTATTGCCGAGCATAAACGCGCCGACCCGGAGGTGACGAAGGCCGGGGTACGGCTTTTTACGAGCACGGTGCGCCGTCCGCCGCCCGATACGCTCGACCAAAAGCTCAACTGCCACAGCAAACTGCACGAGGTCATTGCGCTCGTGCAGGCGCTTCACGCGGGCGCTGATGAGGCGCTGATGTTAGACCCCGACGGTTTTGTCGCAACGTGTAACGCGACAAACTTTTTTATCGTCCGGCGGGGTGAGGTTTGGACTTCGACCGGGCAGTACTGCCTGAACGGAATTACCCGGCGGCTGGTTTTGGAACTCTGCCGCGCAAACGATGTTCCCGCGTTTGAAAAACCTTTTTCGCTTTCTGAAGTCTATAGCGCCGACGAAGCGTTCGTGACGGGGACCTTCGGCAGCCTGACGCCGGTCGCGTCGGTTGACGGGCGCGAGCTGGAGGCGGGTTTCGGCCCGGTGACGGCGCGGCTGAGTGCGCTTTACAAAGAGGCTGTTGCCGAGGTTACCGCGTGAACACGACGAAACGTGTGTCGGTCTGGTCGGGGCCGCGCAACGTTTCGACGGCGCTGATGTACAGCTTTCGTTCACGCGCCGATACGGTGGTCGTCGATGAACCGCTCTACGGGTACTATCTTGAACGTACCGACGCGCCGCACCCCGGCAAAGCTGAAGTTTTAGCCGCTATGGATACGGACGGCGAGCGAGTCGTCCGTGAGGTTTTGTTGGGTCAATACAGCGCTGACACTGTGATGTTCAAAAATATGGCGCACCACCTGCCAGGTTTGACCCCTACTTTTTTAGACGAGTTGAATAACGTCTTGTTAGTGCGTGACCCCGCCGAGATGTTGCCATCTTTAGCACAAGAGCTTCCCCAACCAACACTCCGCGATACCGGTTTGCAAGAACAAGTCGGATTGTTAGAAGAAATTTTGGCGGTGGGTAAAACACCTGTGGTGATCGAGGCCAAACGGCTGCTCCAAAATCCCGAGAGTGTGCTCCGTGAACTGTGCCGTGCGTTAGCGCTGCCCTTCGACCCGGCGATGCTTTCGTGGCCCGAAGGCCCTAAACCCGAAGACGGTGTGTGGGCGAAACACTGGTACAAAAACGTTCACGCCTCGAGCACCTTCGCCCCGTACACACCCAAAACCGCGCCGTTTCCTGGCCACCTAAAACCACTGCTCGAGGTCTGCACGCCGCCCTATGCTAAGTTGCTGCCTTACGCGCTGTAGAGAGTTGCCCGGCAGTCAGGAAGGGTAGAGACGACGCTGAATATCGGAAGATGAAAGCACGCTTCAAACGCTCGAGGAGGTCACCGACGCGCTCAACGCTTTTAACCAGGCATTGGAGGGAGGCAACGCCCACCAAAAGGTTTTTTCCTGCGGGGTGAACAGGGGCAACTCGTCCACGAAACGTTTCGGGGTCGAGGTCGGGGCAGTCAACTCCTACGCGCAGTGGAAACTTATGCCAAGCCGGAAGGGTGTGTCGGCGCGTACCTCGGCGTCCTGGGCTTTCAAGCGCCCGACTTTTACCGCAAGCACGGCTACGAGGTCTCGGCTGAACTCACCGGTTTTCCGCCCGGCCCGAACCGAAAAACCTATTTCGTCAAACGTTTTTGAGGCAGCCTTACACTAACTGAGCCGTTCTCTAACCAGCTCCTGCGCCAGCTGCGGATTGGCCTGCCCTTTCGTTTCACGCATCAGCTGCCCGACGAAAAACCCCAGCAAGCCGGTTTTGCCGCCCCGGTAAGCGTCGGCCTTGTCGGGGTTTTGTGTGATGAGCACGTCGATAAGCGGTTCTAACGCGCCTCTGTCCGAGACCTGCTCGAGCCCCCTAGCGCTAACAATCTCTTCTGCACCCAGCCCCGTTTTCACCATCTCTGCAAAGACCTCTTTGGCAAGGCGTGTGCTAAGCGTCCCTTCGTCAACCAAAGCGACGAGTTCCGCCAAATTTTGCGGCGGTACCTCGAAGGTGCCGCTCAGCTTGTGTTCATGTGATACGTCCCCGACGACCCAGCTGGCAAGTTGCGGGCTCGTATGGACTTTTACGGCGTTCTCAAAATACGCGCCGAGCGCGCTGTCCCGAACCAAGACAGCGGCCTCTTCGGGGCTTGCGCCCTGAGCCGTAAACCCATCAAAGCGGCTCCGCTCGTCGGTAGAGAACTCGGTGGTTACGTCTCGAGGCGTTTCTCTGGCGGGTGTTTCCGCAGCTTTTCTGGCTTTGCCTCTCGCCTCGAGCCTGCTCTGGCTCCCGCCATGCGCCTGCGCGTCGTGCGTTTTCGTCCAGGTGTCTTTTAAGGTAATCGTGCGGTTAAAAACGAGCGCTTTCGGCGACGCGCCGAGGTCACGGACGAAATAGCCCTGCCGCTCGAACTGATAGTGCGTCTCGGGTGGGTCGTTCTCTACACTCGGTTCGGCGAAACCTCGGTCGATGTGAAGCGAATGGGGGTTGAGCTTGTCGGTAAACGGGATATCGTCGTCTTCGGGATTAGGTACATTAAAAAGCCGGTCGTAAAGCCGAAACTCTGCTCGTACAGCCTCTTTTGCAGCGACCCAGTGGATCACCCCCCCAACGTCTTTGCGCGGCGTTTTGCCCAGCGTGTCAGGCTCGTAGGTGCAGCGGAGTTCGGTGACAAGGCCCGCTTCATCTTTGACCACTTCGTCACAGCGGATGACGTAGGCGTGCCGGAGCCGCACCTTGCCCCCCGGCGAAAGCCGCCGGAAGCCCTGCTCGGGCGTCTCCTGAAAGTCGCTCTGTTCGATATAGAGTTCGCGGCTGAAGGGGAGAGGGCGCGAGCCTTCGTTCGGTACGTCGTGCGGCCAGTAGGGGGCCTCGAGGCTTTCGGTCTGCCCCTCGGGGTAGTTTGTCAAGGTGACTTTAAGCGGGTCTAAAACCGCCATCACACGCGGTGAGACCGGGCTCAGGTCGTGACGGATGGCGTACTCGAGGAGCGCGATATCCACGGTTCGGTTCGTCCGTGAAATCCCGATACGTCCGGCGAAGTCGCGGATGGCTTCGGGGCGTACGCCGCGCCGCCGGAGCCCTGCCAGGGTCGGCATCCGGGGGTCGTCCCAACCTGACACCGCCCCCCGGTTGACGAGCTCGATCAGTTTGCGTTTGCTGACCACGGTGTACTCGAGGCTCCGCCGCCCGAACTCATACTGGTGCGGCCTCGGCTCTTCCCAAAGATTGTCCATGAGCCAGTCGTACACGGCGCGGTTGTCGCTGAATTCCAAGGTGCAGAGCGAGTGCGTCACGCCGTCGAGCGCGTCCGAAGGGGCTTGGGCAAAGTCGTAACTTGGGTAGATATGCCACGCGTCCCCCGTACGGTAGTGGGGCGCGTTGACGACGCGGTACAAAACCGGGTCGCGGAGTTTCATGTTAGGGCTCGTCAGATCGATTTTGGCCCGGAGGACGTGCGCGCCGTTTTCAAACGCGCCTGTGCGCATCTGCTCTAACAAAGCCAGGTTTTCTTCGACACTTCGGTCGCGGTAGGGGCTCGGCGTTCCGGGCGTGGTCGCGGTGCCGCGCAGCTGCGCCATCTCCTCTTCGGGGACGCTGTCCACATAAGCTTTTCCCGCTCGAATAAGGGCTTGGGCCATCCTGTAAAGGTCTTCAAAATAGTTCGAGGCGTAGGAGACCTCACCCACCCACCTCCAACCGAGCCAGCGCATATCCCGGACAAAACCTTCAGCGTACTCGAGCCGTTCGGTCAAGGGATTCGTATCGTCCAGCCGGAGCCGGGTCAACCCGCCGTAATCTTGCGCCAACCCGAAGTTCAGATAGCTGGCAACCGCGTGCCCGATATGTGCGTAGCCGTTGGGTTCAGGCGGAAACCGGGTCACGATCTGCACACCCTCTTGCGCGGCCCGGTCTAAAATATCGGTTAAAAAATTTTCCGAAACGAGACGCTCCGGTTTTATGTCTTTTGTACCTGTAGGGTCTTGTGAAGCGGTTCCAGCCATCCCTGAGCCTATCACTAGCATGGGGCTCCTACAACCGAACGCCGAACGTCTGTGATGTTTCCAGAGCTGTTCGTCAGTGTGTGTGACAAAGCTCTCCGGGCTCGTGTAACTCGCCGGGGCTACAGGGTCGGGGTTACGGCTCGAGCCGCACCGCCGAGCGAAACTTTGGCCTACTTGTCAAAGCCACGTCGTGGGTAAAGACCGCTCCAGCCCCCGTCCCTTCACCCGCCGCCGTCGTTACGTAGAGCGTGTTTGACCTCCTTCCGCCAAACGCTGCCGAGGTGACGTTTTCAGCGGCCACAGGAATTTTTGCCAGGACGCGCCCGTCAGCGGCGTGCTGAACGAGCACGCTCCCACCGTAGCGCGCTGAAAAAAACGTCCCGTCCGTTGCGACGGCTAAACCGTCGGGGACACCTTCGGCTTCGGGCACTTCGCAAATCAGTTCGCGCCCGGTCAGGGTTTGCGTCGTTTCGTCGTAGTTAAAACGGTAGATATGCCGCGCGTCCGAATCCGTCCAGTAAAAGTGCCGCAAATCGGGGGAGAAGCCCATTCCGTTGGCAATATGCGAACCGTCCCAAAGCTGTTCCAGCACGCCGTTTTGAAACACCCGGTAGACGCCGCCCGAGGTTTCGGAGCGGCCGACCGTCCCGGCAAACACATCGCCGGTAGGCGTGGCGATCACGTCGTTAAAACGTTCCATACCCGGCTCATGAACCTCTAGAAGCGTTTCGGCAACGCCGCCGGGCTCGAGCCTGGCAACGTCCGACACCCGGAAGAGCAGCAAGCTGCCGTCTCCCTGCAGGGTAAAGCCGCCGACCTTGTCGCCTCGGTAAATCACGCGGTGCTGCCCGCCTTTATAGCGGTGTAAGGTGCCCTCATCGATATCTGTCCAGTAGAGGCAGCCTTCGCGGTCATCCCACAGGGGGTTCTCGCCGAGGGTACAGCGCGTTTGAATCAGCATTTTCATAACGACCTCGCTAACTTCGGTGCTGCGGTCAAAGGTGTTAGGGCACACTCTAGCAGAGCCGAGCCGAACACAAGCAGATCGGGTGGTTTTAGCAGGATTGAAGCGTCAGCAGTTCCTCGAGCCCGGCTATCTCGGTAGGTGGGCTCAGCTGCCGGGGCCACGTACGCCCGTGCCGCAGCCAAACGGTACGCATTCCTACTTTTTGCGTACCTACAATGTCCTTTTCAGGGTGATCGCCGACAAAGGTACAAGAGGACGGCGTAACGTTAAAGCGCCGAGCCGCCTCTAGAAATATTTCAGGGTCGGTTTTGCGTAACCCCACGGCTTCCGAAATCAACTTGAACGTGACCAGCGGAGCTATCCCGGACGCGTTTAGTTTCTGCTCTTGCGCCGCTACCGAGCCGTTTGTGACTACGCCGAGCCTTATGCCCCGCCGCCGCAACTCCTCGAGCACGTGCAGCGCGCCCGGTTGCGGTCGGCAAGACTTAAAAGCGTTGCGCCGAAAGTCGGCAACCAGCTCAGGTACTGAAGCGTTTAGCATGAACTCACGGACGAGCGTCTCGTAAACTTCATGCTTGGGCGCGTGTCCGGCTCTGTCAAGCTCGAGAAAACCCGCGACGAAGCTTTCAAGAAGAGCTGCACCAGAGCTGCCGTAACATGCGTACTGTTCCGGCAAAAATTGTTTGAGCGAGGGTAAGCGGTCGATGAGCGTACCGTCTAGGTCGAAGAGGTAGACGCTGGCAGACACGCCTCACTATAGCGGCTGCGACCGGTCTTTCTTCCAGAGCCGACCTCGAGGAGGGCGAAAAACTCCCACCCGCCATATGTTACACTCGTCCGCGTGGCGCAACCTAAGCTCGAGCTTCCCAACCTAGAAACGCTCGCCCCGGTTCTGGGTCAGCTGACTTTCGGTGCGCTCGCCGGATTCGCCGCCGGGTACGCCCTCAAAAAAATCGGTAAGGTCGCGGCGGTTGCGCTCGGAGTCTTTTTTATTGCCATTCAGCTGCTGGCCTACTACGGTCTGGTTGAGATCAACTGGTTGCAGATTCAAGAGGGCATCGATCCGCTGTTACGGCCTGAATCGTTGCAAGCCCTGTGGCAACAGCTGGCCGACCTGCTGACGCTGAATCTGCCCTTTGCCGGTGCGTTTATCCCCGGTTTGCTGCTCGGATTGCAGCGCGGCTGAGCAACGTTGCGGCGCTGAGTCAGCCGTATTTTTGGCCTGAGCGTACCCTGGGCGATAAAACATCCTGAGTAAGGTGCGCTCAACCTACCTGATATAGACCCGCTTGACAACGCCCGGACGCCGCGCATATGATGGCGCTTGGTTAGCACTCGTCATGCTCGAGTGCTAAAAAATTGCACAAGTGTACCAGGAGGTTAACAGATGGCATTAAAACCCTTAGGAGACCGGGTGATCGTCGAGATTGTCGAGGAGCCGCAGACCACCGCAAGTGGGATCGTTCTGCCCGACACCGCCAAAGAGAAGAGTCAGCGCGGAAAAGTGATCGCCGTAGGACCGGGCAAAATGCTCGACAACGGTGAGCGCGCGGCCTTAGAGGTCAGCGAAGGCGACACCGTAATGTTCGCCAAGTACGGCGGCACCGAAGTGACGCTAGACGGTCAAGACCTCATGATCTTGCAAGAGCGCGACATCATCGCGATTGTTGCGTAAAGGAGACTAGATATGGCAAAAGACCTGATTTTCCAAGAAGAAGCACGTCGTGCGTTAGAGCGCGGCGTCAACGCCGTCGCTAACGCCGTTAAAGTCACGCTCGGGCCGAAAGGCCGTAACGTCGTCCTAGAGAAGAAGTTCGGCAGCCCCACCATCACCAAAGACGGTGTGACGGTCGCTAAAGACATCGAACTGCAGAAGCCCTTAGAGAACATCGGCGCAAAACTGCTGATCGAAATCGCCAGCAAAACGAACGACATTACCGGTGACGGCACCACCACCGCTACGGTGCTCGGTCAGGCCATCGTTAAAGAAGGCTTACGCAACGTCGCTGCGGGCGCGAACCCGCTCGCGCTAAAGCGCGGCATCGACAAAGGCGTCGAAGCAGCGGTGGCTGAAATCCGCAACATGTCGAAGTCGGTTGAAGACACCAAAGCGGTCGCCGAAGTCGCGTCGATCTCGGCGAACGACAAAGATATCGGTCAGCTGATCGCTGAAGCGATGGACAAAGTGGGCCGCGACGGGGTTATCACTGTTGAAGAGTCGCGCGGTTTGGACACCGAACTCGACGTCGTTGAAGGGATGCAGTTCGACAAAGGCTACATCAGCCCGTACTTCATCACCGACTCGGACGCGATGGAAGTCGTGCTCGAGGACGCCTACATCTTGATCAATGAGAAAAAAGTTTCGGCGCTGAAAGACCTGCTGCCCGTTTTAGAGCAGATTGCCCAGACCGGTAAGCCGCTGCTGATTATCGCTGAAGATATCGAAGGCGAGGCGCTTGCTACGCTGGTCGTTAACAAACTGCGCGGCACGCTCAACATCGCCGCCGTCAAAGCGCCCGGTTTCGGCGACCGCCGCAAAGAGATGCTTAAAGACATCGCGGCCGTCACCGGTGGCACCGTCATCAGCGAAGAACTCGGTTACAAGCTCGAGAACACCCGCGCCGACATGTTAGGCCGTGCCAACCGCATCCGCATCTCGAAAGACGAGACTACGATCATCGAAGGTAAAGGCGAGCAGAGCACCATCGAAGCCCGCATCAAAGCGATTCGCGGTGAGATCGACAACACCGATTCCGACTACGCCCGTGAAAAGCTCCAAGAGCGCCTTGCCAAACTTTCCGGCGGCGTCGCAGTCATCCGCGTCGGCGCAGCGACCGAAACCGAACTCAAAGAGAAGAAGCACCGCTTTGAGGACGCCCTGTCAACCGCACGTTCCGCCGTTGAAGAAGGCATCGTTGCCGGTGGTGGCGTCACCTTGATCCACGCCGTCAGTGCCGTCTCGAAAATTGCCCAAGACCTGCAGGGCGACGAGCGCACCGGCGCGATGATCCTGATGCGCGCGCTTGAAGAGCCCGCCCGTCAGATCGCCGCGAACGCGGGCGCTGAAGGCAGCGTCATCGTCAACGCCATCAAAGGTAAAAACGATGGTCGCTACGGCTACAACGCCGAAACCAGCGAATTCGTTGACGATATGATCGCTGCGGGTATCGTTGACCCCGCCAAAGTGACCCGTACGGCGCTGCAAAACGCCGCGTCAATCGGTTCACTCCTGCTCACGACCGAAGCCGTAATCGCCGACCACCCGGAAAAAGATGATTCGGGTGCAGCTGCGGCGATGGCCGGTGCCGGTGGTGGCATGGGCGGCATGGGTGGCATGGGCGGGATGGACTTCTAAGTCCTGCTTACCCAGCTATACTAAAGCTACAAAAAGAGGCGGCCTTCGGGTCGCCTTTTTGTGCTGTAAGGTGGGAGCGTGAACTATTTCGTCTTCATCTACCGCCCCGGCCCCGCTTGGCTCCCGAACCGAAGCGTGTTGCAGCAGCCGTTAGCGGGGCATTTCGCCTATATGGAAAAGTTGCAACAAAATGGCGTTTTGTGTCTGGGCGGCCCCTTCAAAGATGACACAGGCGCGTTCGGTGTTATTCAAGCTACTGATTTTGAAAATGCTTCTACCCTTATTTTAGACGACCCTGCTGTACGTGACGGGGTAGTCGAGGCTGAGGTTCATCCGTGGCATCCAGCGGTTCCAGGTACGGTAGAGGCGAAGGCGTGGGCTTAGCTGCTCCCTTTGGAGATCAGGATACGCTCGAGGTAAGGCTCGAGGGTCAAAAAGTTATCGCCGAAATCGCAGGAAAACAGGTTGGTTCGCTGAGGTTTTTTCATAACCGGTTTCACTATCATCCGCGTATCTACTCTGTGTCTTTTGCTGATTTTGTTTCAGGTTCTGATACCACGTTGATTGCGCGCAAGCTTTACGACTGCCTCGTTAAGGAATTGCAACCGCACAACCCGCTGCTTTTACGAACCGGTATTGATGAAGACGACCCATTTTACACTGTGCTCAGGGCGCTAGGATTTCGGGATTACAGACGTGTTTATAACCCGGTACTTGAGGTCACGGCTGTTAACCTCGAGTCTCTCAAGACCAACGCAACTACCTTTGCAGCGTTGGGTTACGAAATCGTTCGGCTTTCGGATTTGGACTGGACGACTGAGGTTGCCGCCAAACTTTATGCACTTCATACCGACGTGTATAGCGATACGTCAACTGTTGTGCCCGCGACGCCGGAGCGGTTTAGTCAGGCTGAATGGTTAGCGGCGACCGTCAAAGATGACGCCGTGATTCCCGAAGCGTTTTTCATCGCAGTTCAAGATGGCGAGTTTGTGGGCTTCGGCAATCTCTTCAGGGGTGAGATTGAGGGTGAACTGGAGACCGGCACCTTCGGGACCCGCCGTAGCTACCGCCATCACCACCGAGAGATTATGCTCGCCCTTAAAGCGCAGGAAATCGCCTACGCTAAACGTCACAATCATAAAATGATTCGGGCTGAAATCGACGCCGAAAACCCTTTGATACTGCAAATCTGCGCTGAACTTCCTTTTATGCAGGGTAAAGACTATATCAGCATGGTTAAAGTCATGAACTGGACGGTTGCTCCGTAAGCGCTGACTTTTTCGAGCTAATCTTTGGAACCGTGTTACGCCGCAACTTTACGCGCAACGACCTCTTCATCCTCGAGTTCCCCAGTCTCAACAAAACCCAGATGTTTGTAAAGCTTTCTGGCAACGGTATTTGTGGGCAAGTATGACAGGGCAAACGATTTACTCCCGGTTCTTTCGCCGAGCGTAGCGACAGCTTTAATTACTGCGTTTTTACCATACCCCGCTGCTGCTGAGTTTTATCGATCAAAATGCCGCCGAGCCAGCAGCTTTTGTCATCGTCAACGCCCCACATCATAAAACCGACCACCTGCTCGCCCACATAAACGGCTAACGGATTCCAAGTACTGCCGTAACAGCAGAGCGTCAGATAGTAGCTCGGCTCAGCGACGAAGGCGCGCTGCCCCGGCGAGACCTCGAGGCCCACTACCTCACGCCAGTTCTCACCATCAACAGGTCGTAGTGTGACGGGTGGGCGGACAGAACCTTGCATATGGAGCCGAGCCTAGCATACAGCAGGTTTTGCCTGAAGTGCTCGGTAGCACGCTTTTAATCTCGCCGTTTTGGGCGAAACTAGCTGTATGGATAGAGCAAACGATTTAGGCCCGGCAACACTCGGCACACTGAACGGCACAGGTTTTTTGAACCAGGAACCGGACGATCCCAACGGGTCTGTTCAGGGTCAAGGCACGCTTATCGTAGACGGCGTAACCCGCGAACAGGTTGAGGCGTTGATGGGGGAGACGCTTACGTATTTTGGCCCAACCGAGGCGGGCGATACGAGCGTCTCCGGGTGCCGCATTGATTCTGTAGAAGACTTTCCGACGATTACGTTTTCGACCGGTGGCGGTTAAACATAGTAGATAGCAGCTGGTCGGCAACGCACTCCGCTTGAATTTCACGGGCTGACACGTACATTCTGAGATGCTTTCGGTAGCAGCAGTTTCTTTTGGCAGTGCTAACAGCTGGATTTTGAGAGCGTTTGATAAACCGTTCGTACCGTTTAAGCTGCAACCAATACACAGTTGAGCCGTACTAGCCCAGTTTTTTCAGGGCTTCTGCGGCTCTTTGTTTGTCTTCGGTAAGCTGCGCTGTAAGCTCAGCTAACCCACCGAACTTTTTTTGTCCCCGCAGAAAATGCTCGAACGATACACGCAGTGTTTGACCGTACAAGTCACCGTCAAAGTCGAACAGGTGGACTTCAAGCGCGGGCGGCGCGTCCGGGTACGACGGGCGCGGGCCGACGTTTGCCATCCCGTCAAAACGGCCTGCCGGCGTCTCGGCGCGTACGGCGAACACGCCGAGTGGCAGGGCTTTTTCGGGGAGCAGCTCGAGGTTCGCCGTGGGAAACCCGATCGTGCGCCCGCGTTTGTCGCCTTCGATGACCTTGCCGAACGCGAGGTAGCTGTAGCCCAAGAACCTGCGCGCCTCTCCAACTTGGCCCCCTAACAGCAGCTCACGGATATGCGACGATTTGATGGGTTCTTCCTCGAGCCGCTCCAAGCTAAAAACCTCGAGCCGTTGGGTCACGTGCTGCAGGTCGTCTAAACCGCCGCTGCGTTTATACCCGAAACGAAAATCGTCGCCGATGACCAGGTGTTTAGGACTAAGCTGCTCTAACTCACGTAAAAACGTATCTTTCGGTGTTTGTGCGTATGCCGAACTAAACGGGATCATGACCACCGCGTCAGGGTTAAAGGCGCTTAGCAGATAGAGTTTTTCCTCGGCGGAGGAGAGGTACGGCTTACCCCGAAAAACGACCTTGGCGGGGGGGAAAAAGGTCAGAATAACGCTCGGTACCCCAAGCTTGAGCGCTACGTGCTGCATCCGCCGGAGCAGCAGTTGATGGCCTAGATGTACGCCGTCGAAATTGCCGATGCAGAGGACGCAGCCCTCGAGTGTGAGCGCGTCCGGTGAGGCGACGACCTTCAAGGGTTTAGTCCGGGTAGACCGCCGCGTTTGCCGAGCGCGTAGGTGAGACCGAACAGGGTCGGCGCGCTGCTAGGGACTGCTCCACCGGCGATCTCTCGCCAGGTAGGTGCCAGCGGTTTCCAGGAGAACTCGAAATCGTCGTCTTCATCCCCGGGAAGCTTGTGATCGAACAGCTCTGTCGCTTCGAATACGTAGACCTTTTCGTCGGTAAAACCGGGGCTCGAGAATACCTGCGCGATCAGTGTCAAGGTTCCGCCGAGGCCGACCTCTTCAGCGAGTTCACGCGCGGCTGCCGCTGCGGGTATTTCGCCTTCGTCAACGAGACCTGCCGGAAGTTCCCACGTCTTTTGCCCGACAGCCGGACGGTTTTGTAAAACTAGGAGTACCTCGAGCTGCCCTTCAACTTCCCGCAACGCGAGTACCGCAACTGCCGGAGCATGTTCGACAATCTCCCAGCGCCCTTCGAGTTTGCTGACCCGGACGACCTTGCCGTCGTAGATCGTTTCTTTCGTCATAGAGGCCGTGTCGGAGTTTTTGTTCACAAGGTCACTATGACGTGAGGAGCGGTGTGTAAAAGGTGCCTCAGCTGACGGAGACACCTCTTAAAGGTTAGTTTTCGTCCGGGTTGTAACGTAAAAACGCCGGGATGTCGAAGTTGGTCGGGTCGTAGCTGCGGCCTCCACCGATCGCGGTGCGAAGCTGCGCTGGACGCAAGATTTTAGGTTGCGCGGCGTGATCGAAACCGGCGGCGATCACCGTCACGCGTACCTCATCGCCGGCAGCCTCGTCGTACGCGACGCCGAAGAGGACGTTCGGCTCTTCAACCTCGGTCGCTTCGCTGATCTTCTCGACGATCTCGTGCGCGTCGAAAAGCGTCAGCTCTTCGGAGCCGGTGATGTTGACCAACAGTTGATGTGCGCCTTCGACGCCGCGTGCGAGAAGTGGCGAGTGCGTCGCGCTGTTCGCCGCTTCCTCGACGAGCCCTTCACCACGCCCCGAACCGATTCCCATCAGGACGGTGCCCGCGCCCGAAAGGAGCGCCCGCACGTCGGCGAAGTCAACGTTGATCAGACCCGACTTGTTAATCACGTCGCTGATGCCCTTGACGCCGTAGTAGAGCACGCGGTCGGCGACCCGGAACGCGTCGGACAGCTTGACCTTGCGGTCCAGCGCGGACAAGAGGCGTTGGTTTTCAACGACGATTAACGCGTCTACCTTGTCCTCGAGGCGCCGCAATCCCTCTTCGGCCTGCCGCATCCGGTTGGGGCCTTCAAACTGAAAGGGCGTCGTAACGACCGCGACGGTTAAAGCGCCCTGCTCGCGCGACACCTCAGCGACAATCGGCGCGCTACCCGTACCGGTCCCGCCGCCCATCCCGGCGGTGATAAAGACGAGGTCGCTGCCGCGCAGCTGTTCGGCGATCCGGTCACGGTCTTCGACAGCGGCCTTTTCACCGATCTCCGGGTTGGCTCCGGCTCCCAGACCTTTGGTCAGGTGGTCGCCCATCTGAATCCGGGTATCGGCCAAGCTGGTCGTTAAAACCTGCGCGTCGGTGTTCGCAGCGATAAACTGTACGCCTTCCAAACCGGCCTCGATCATCCGGTTGACGGCGTTGTTGCCGCCGCCGCCCAGACCGATTACCCGAATAACCGCATTTTCCGTAATGTTACTGATCATCTTGTGCTCCTAACCTTGGGTTTACCCCAGAAAAACTCTGAAAAAGCGCCTACAATAAGATAAAACTAGAAAAATTCCTTAAGAAAATTGCGAACCGAGCTGACGAAGCCGCCGAGTTTTGCTCCGCTCTCACCGGGTAGCCGGGCGGAGCGCGCCACCCGGACGCGCGAACCGCCGGGCGTTCTAGAATAGACGCCGCCTGCACGTTTAAGCTGCATCCCGTGCCGCACCAAACCGACCGCCGTCGCGTGAGCGGGGCTGGCGACGACGTCCACAAGTCCGGAGACGTTGAGCGGTTTGCCGATCCGTACCGGCAGACGAAAGCGTTCGGTGGCGACCTGTTCGGTTCCGCGCATCAGCGACGCGCCGCCGGTAATGACGACGCTTCCGGCAAGCAGTTCTAAAGCGCCCATCCGCTGTTCGATGGCGCGTTTGACGAGGTCTAAAATCTCGATGACGCGGGGGCGAATCACCTGGGCGAGTTCAAAGGTAGTTAAAGACGAGGTGTAGTTGGGGTGCGAGACCTCGAGCTCGACCTCGCGGTCGGCGAGTTCCGGGAGCGCGACACCGTACTTTTTCTTGACGCGTTCGGCCTCATCGGGGGGAATCCGCAAAAGCTGCGAGATGTCCTGCGTGATGTGGTCGCCGCCCAGGGGGATCACGGCCGAATCGGTCAGGGTACCCCGGCGAAAGACGCCGACGTCGGTGGTGCCGCCGCCGATATCGATAAGGACCGTAGTCAGCTCGCGTTCGCTGTCGGTCAGGACGGCTAGACCTGAGGCGAGCGCCTGCACGACCATGCCGTCAACTTCGACTCCGGCGTCTTGCGCGCAGCGTCGCAAATTTTGCAGCGGCCCCTGCGCGCCCGCGACAATGTGCACGTCAACCTCGAGGCGCACACCGCTCATTCCCACAGGGTCTTTGATCCCGTCTTGCCCGTCAACCACGTACTCTTGCGGGATAACGTGAACGACGTCCATGTTAGCCTCTAAGGGTACCGCTTTGGCGTTGTCGATGGTGCGTTCGACGTCGGTGTCGCTGATCTGCTGCCCACGGCGAATCGCGGCCATCCCGTGGCTGGTGAAGGCCCGCAGATGGCTTCCGGCGACGCCGATCCAAGCGTCTTTAACTTCGACCCCGGCGACGCGTTCGGCGGCGGCTACGGACTGCCGTACCGAAGCGATGGTGCGTTCCAAATTGACGACGACGCCTTTGCGAAGCCCGTCGCTGGGAACCGTACCTTCACCGATGATGTCGAGCACGCCGTCGCTCGCAACTTCACCGATGACGGTACAAATTTTTGTCGTACCGATGTCAAGGCCGACGATAATACGTTCGTCTGTCATGATGTCAAAACCTTTGTCAGGATAATCACTGTTGTATGCTCACTCCCCACGGGTAGACCGCGACGTGCTGTGCTTGCTGCTCTACAAAAGCCGACCAGTGCGCCCGCAAAAGCGCTGCGTCAGGCGTATAGAGGGAAGAGCGAGCGAAGCTAACCGTAAAGCCGCTTGGTGCGTAGCTTAACATTTGTGGACGCTTGCGCGCCACGAGTTGATAGATGGCCAAAGCTTCCTTACTACGGTCAGGCCCCCACCCTGCTAGCGGGACAGCGCGGGCGCGGTCCGCGTCGGTCGCGCCCGGTAAGACCGTACCGCCGAGCGCGTAGGCCGTTTTGCCGCGAACCAAGACAGGGGCGCGTTCTGTGACCGAGATATAGAGCGTACCGGGCCATTTGCGGACGACCTGCGCGCCTAAAATCCAGGGATCACGTTCTAGCGCTCCGACCCGCTGCTTCGTAACCCACAAAAGCGGAAAACCGACGCGGACGCGGGCCAACCGGAGGATATCGGCCTCGCTGTAATGTGACGCGCCCGACACTTGAACCCGTTCGATCTTAGGATAAAAAAGGCTGACGCCGACGATGAGCAGGGAAAGCCCCAACAGGATACGGAGCGCTATACGGAACACGTCAGCTCCTGTCCTGCGACCTGCGCCGGGTCGAATCCCCACAGCTCCCATTCGGTCTCGAGCGGTGCCCCTACACGCGTACGAATCTGCGTCAGCAGCGCTGCGACGTCCGCTGCAGTTGCGCCGCCCAGATTGACGATAAAGTTGCCGTGTTCGGGCGATACCCTCGCCTGCCCGACTTGCAAACCTTTGAGCCCGGCGGCGTCGATCAGGCGTCCGGCGCTGTCACCGGCAGGGTTCTTGAAGGCGCAACCGGCAGATTTCGTTTTGGGTTGGCCCCGGCGAGCCGCGTCAACTTGCGCCAGTTTCGTTCGCACCCGCTCGGGAGACGAGGGCGTAAGCTCGAGCCGGACCCTAGTAATGAGCGCGCCGGGAGGTAAGGTGCTGCGCCGATACGAGAGCCCCAGCGCGTCGGCACTCACGCGGTGAAGCCGTCCGTTTGCAAACAGTTCAACCTCGCGGAGCGTGTCCGACAGCTCGCCGAAACGCGTCCCGGCGTTCATCGCGGCTGCGCCGCCCAACACGGCGGGGATCCCTAAAAGACCCTCGAGCCCCGACAGACCCGCCGCCGCCGCGCGCCGTACAAGTCCCGGCAGCGGGGTCGCTGCGCCCAACCACACCTCAGGGGTTGCCCCGAAGCTGCCGAGATCGTTGAAAGAGCGGCCTAACTTGACCACACGTTCCTCGACCCCGGCGTCGGCGACGAGTAGGTTCGACCCGGCACCCAACACGCGGTAGGGCTTACGGGTGGCCTCCGCAAGATCGGCTTCGTTTTCCACCGTCCACAGCTCAGCCTCGCCGCCTACACCGAGCGTCGTCAGGCTGCTCAGCTTGACCCGCTGAGGGTATCTACGAACTTCGGGCGCAGCGTCAGGCACTGCCGTCGTCCCCTCCAGAGGCGGCGATAACGCCCTCGGCCACCCGCCACACGTCACCGGCCCCGAGCGTAATAACGAGGTCGCCGCTACGGAGCGTTTCACTTAGATAGCCCTTTGCGGCAGCGGCGCTCATCAAGTCGGCTGTGCTGCCTGCGGAGCGCAACCGCTCGACGATCCTCGCCGAAGACACCCCGGGAATCGCCGTTTCGCCCGCGCCGTAGATGTCGAGGACCAGAACCTCGTCGGCGAGCGCGGCGGCGTCGGCGAGCGCGGCCCAGTGGCGCGCGGTGCGAACCCAGCGGTGCGGTTGCAACACGGCCCGGACGCGGCGGCCGGTATTGCGGGCAGCCTCGAGCGTCACCCTGACCTCAGTTGGATGATGGGCGTAGTCGTCGATCACGAGCGCCCCCCGGACGCTGCCCATACGCTGCCAGCGCCGTCCGACGCCGCTAAAGGTGCCCAAATGCTCCGCCGCCGCGTCAAGCTCGAGGCCCGCCAGGTGCGCGGTAGCGAGCGCCGCCGCCGCGTTTTGGACGTTGTGCGTTCCGGGGATCAGCAGCTTGACGTCGCAGCGCGTGTCCGGCGCGTAAAAGGTAAAGGTGCTGCTCTGCTCAGAGAGCTCATGAATTTCGGCGCGGTAGGTCGCCGCCTCGCTGAGGCCGTAAGAGACCGCTTCCGGAACGCCGTCCAAAATACTCGCCAGCCCCGGCCAGTCGGCGCAGTAGAGCACCTGCTCGGCGCGCCCCGCAAAGGCGCGGGCGGCGTTTTCAAGGTCGCTCAAGCTTGCGTGATAGTTGCGCCGCTCACTAAATTCTCCGGCGATGTGGTCGTCCTCCAAGTTGGTGACGACGGCGATTTCAGAAGGGAGCTGAGCGAAACCGGGATCGGATTCGTCAACTTCGGCGACCAGCCACGCCCCGTGCCCGTAACGGACGTTCGAGCCCAAGCTCGCGAGCTGCCCGCCGATAAGGATGGACGGGTCGAGATTGGCTTTAAGAAAAAGCGTGGCGATCATCCCGGTCGTCGTACTTTTGCCGTGCGTTCCGGTTACCGCGACGCCCCGGCGCGTTTCTAAAAGCTGCGCCAAGAGTTCGATGCGGCGGAGCGCCGGTTTGCCCTGCTGCGCGGCGGCCTGAACTTCAGGGTGCGTCGTCGGTACGGCGGTGCTGCTGACCAGAATGTCGGCGTCGTCTACGTGACCCGCGCTGTGGCCCAAAAACGCGTCGATACCCTGACGGCGGAGCGTCTGGAGTTCGGCGCTGTCAAGGGCGTCGCAACCCGACACCGGGTAGCCGTCGGCCAAATACCAGCGGGCGAGCCCGCTCATGCCGACCCCGGCGATGCCCATAAAGTGAAGGTGGGGTTTCATAAACTCTCCTGCATCTGCGTTTGTCGGCCCTTCGGGGCAGTCTCGAGCGTACGTTCGACGAGCCCCGCCAACCGCGCGGCGGCTCCCTCAGGGGAGCGTAGCCGCGCGCTCATACTCATCTGCTCGAGCGTGGACACCTCTAGCAGTCCAGCCCACGCCCGGGTCAGCGTTCCCAAGTTCTGCTCCTGCACGACGACGCCCGCACCGGCCTCGGCGACCGCCTTAGCGTTATAAAGCTGATGGTTTTCAGCAGCTGAGGGCAAGGGCACCATCACGAGTGGCACGCCGTAAAAGGCAGCCTCGGCGAGGGTCCCGTTACCGCTCCGGGTAACGCCTAGGTCAGCCGCCGACCACGCTAACACGCCGTCCAAGTAACCGTCCACCCGGTAGTTGGAGAGGTCTCGAGCTGCTCGGCGCGTGGTTTCCAAGTTTGCAGGGCCGCTACTATGCAGCACGAAGAGGTCGTTTTCGACCGTTTCTGGCACCACTGTTTCTGGCACCACTGTCTCTTGCAGCGCAGCAAACGCTTTTGGAACAGCCTGATTCAACACCACAGAGCCCTGCGACCCCCCCATCACCAGCGTCACCAGCCCTGTTTCGGGCAGCCCCAAACGGCGGCGCGCCGTGCGTTTGTCCACCCGCACTTCGCGGACCGGCAGACCTACGGGTTCGACCGGAGCCTCGAGGTGTGTCTGTGTTTCCGCCGCTGCGACTGCGATAAACCGAGCGCCCCCGGCAAACCAGCGGACAACCTTACCCGGAAAGACGTTTTGTTCGTGCAGCGCGTAAGGGACACCTAAAACCCTGGCCGCCGCGAGTGCCGGAAAACTGGCAAACCCGCCGAAGCCTAATACTAGACTTGGCCGCAGCCGCCGGAGCAGCGTCACCGCGTCCCCAAGACCGAACGTCGCCCGAACTGCTTGACGCGGGTCGGGGCGACCCCGGTGCCACTTACCGGCCCGGACGCCGTAAAAGGGGAGACCGTCAGCCGGGATGACGCGGGCCTCGAGTCCCCCCTCTTGCCCGATAAACGCCACGCGAAACCCGCGCCGCAACAGCTCGTGAGCTGTGGCGAGGGCCGGGTAGATATGCCCGCCCGTACCGCCGGTCGCCAACACGACGAGGCTCACGCGCCGACCTGTTGCAGGGGCGCATCGGGTTCGTGTTGAGGGTTTTGCGCGCGGGCGGCGCGGTACGCGGCGTGTAAAAAGCCGAGGGCGATAGCGACCGAAATCAGGCTGTTAAATCCGTAAGAGACGAACGGCAGCGGTACCCCGGTGACAGGCAAGATTTTAGCTGCCACGAGCAGGTTGAGCCCCGCTTGACCACAGATATAGGTCGTTGCGCCGATGGCCAGAAGCGAACCGGGGCCGGTGACTCTCGAGGCGATCTGCACGCCGCGCAGCGCGATCAGCAAATAGAGCGCAAAGAGGGTCGCGGTCCCGACCAGACCGAGTGCGTGCCCGACTGAAATAGCGATCATATCGGTGTCTCTGGCGGGTAAATAGTAGGGTTGCCCAGCTCCGACCCCGACGAGACCACCGCCACGCAGGTACGCTTCGGCGCGGTCGGCTTGATAGTTAACAGCTTCCGACTCCTCGGTGTCGAGCGTCCCGAAGTGCCCGCCGATACGCTCGGCGAGGTACGGGTACTGGGTATTGAGGAGTGGTACCACGACGACGGCGACGAGCACGGCGATCAGCAGATTAAGTCTGACGAGTCGCCAGAGGGTCGTCCCGGCAGCGATCATGATTGCGAGGCTTAGAAAAAAGACGAAGATCGCGGTGCTGATGTTGGGTTCGGCGATGATGAGGCCGACGGCGACACTGATCAGCAGCATCGGTCGCCACACCTGAAAACTGCTCAGGTGGTTGTAAAAAAAGGCGGTCAGGTAGGCGATCACCGCGACCTTCATCAGTTCGGACGGTTGCAGGGTAAAAAAGCCCAGATCGAGCCAGCGGTTCGCGTCGCTACCGTCGGGCGAAACCCCGATCAAAAGGACGAGGGCGAGCAGCACCAAAACGCCCAGAAAAAAACCGGTGCTCAGGCGTACGACGCGTCGTGGCGAAAGCCGGGCGATAAAGAAGGTGAAGATGACGGCGAGGGCGACACGCCAAAAATGGTCGAAGGCCACGTCCGGGTTAGCGGTCGCGACGCCGAGTACCCCGAGCGCGCCGAGCGTCAGCTGCGCCGCTAGGAGGAGAGGGTCCATGCTGGCCTTTCTGCGGCAAGAGGGTCTTTGTCAAGCTGTTTTGTAACAACGTGTACGGCCCGCCGAAACGCGTCGGCTCGAGCCCGGTAGTCGCTGAACTGGTCGAACGAAGCGGCCAGCGGAGCCAGGAGCACTGTGCCGCCTGTACCGCGCAACGTCTCAGCGGCGAGAGTGACGGCCTCGAGCAGCGCCTGCTCACCGTCTTTCGTCTCGATATAAGCGGTGTCGGTCCACGCGGACATGCGTTCGGTAAACCTTCGTCCCGCGTCGCCTAAACCGATAGCGCGCACCACGCGCTCACGGACGAGCGCCCCCAGCGGTTCCAAGTCGGCACCCTTATCCTGCCCGCCGACGAGCCAGACGACCGGTGCGGGCGTCGCCTCCAACGCAGCTAAAACCGCCAGCGTCCGGGTGGCGACCGAATCTTCGATAAACCGTACCCCGGCTTCTTCGGCGACGAAACTGTAGCGGCCCGGTACGCCCGCAAACGTGACGAGTCCGGCGCGTATTGCCTCGGCGTCCAGACCTCGCGCCGACGCTGCGAGGGCAACCGCCAGCGCGTTCATCAGGTGGTGCTGCCCGGAGAGCCTCAACTCGGACGCGCGGACGAGCGGCGCACAGTGCAGCATCAAGGTGTCGCCGTCCAGATAAGCCTCGGCCTTGGGGTCGTGCGCTGAAAAACCCCACGTTTGCGCCTCTGAGTCGGCGGCCCAGCTCCGCAAAATCGGGTCGTCTTGGTTATAGACGAGCGTCTCGGCCTCGGTCAGGTGCGTTATAAGCTTGCGTTTAGCCGCGTGATAGGCCGCCAGCGACCCGTGCCGGTCGAGGTGGTCGGTACCTAAGTTGAGGAGCACTGCCACACTCGGTTTGAGGGTCGGGCAACGCTCGAGCTGAAACGACGAAAGTTCGGTTATGAGCGTCGCGCCCGCCTCGGCGACGGCCGCTAACGCCGGATCGACGTTGCCCCCTGCCGGTGCGTTTAAGCCTGCCCGCGTCAGCACGTGCGAAAGCCAACGCGTGGTCGTCGTTTTACCCGCTGTACCGGTGATACCGATGATATCGGCAGGAACCGTACGGTAGACCCATTCGACCTCGCCGATGGTTTCCACGCCGCTCGCCCGTAACGCTACCAAATCGGGTGCGTTGTAAGGAACGCCGGGTGCGGCGACGCAGATATCGGCGGGAGTTTCAAGGGGCGCGTCGGTGCGCCGACACCCAAGTGCGTCCAAATCGTCACCTTGAGGCGTCACTGCGTCGTAAGTCCACACCTCGTGACCCTGCCGCCGCAAAAGTCGCGCGACCGCGCTGCCGCTCCGTCCGAGGCCGTAGACGAGAACGTGCTGGCTCATTGCAGCCCGCCTTTAAGTCCCCACGCGAGCCCCACACAAACTGCTGTTATGAGCCAAAAGCGGAAGGTGACGAGTGTTTCAGGCCAGCCCGACTTTTCAAAATGGTGATGGAGCGGAGCTATCTTGAAAAACCGTTTGCCACCGGTCAAGCGGAAATAAGTCACTTGAATCATGACGGAGACGACTTCGAGCATCGGCACCAGCGCGATCAGCGGCAGCCACCAGCCCCAACCTGCCAGAATCGCGGTTCCAGCTATGGCTGCGCCCAACGCTTCCGAGCCGACGCCGCCCATAAAGACCCGCGCTGGATGGATGTTAAACCACAAGAAACCTAACAGCGACCCTAGAAGCGCCCCGACAAAACTCACACCGACGAACGGCAGCAGAATAATCACCGCCGTACCCCCGGCAAGTCCGTCTAACCCGTCGGTGAGGTTGAGTGCGTTGATGGTGCCGACAATGATAAACACAAACCCGAGCGTGTCGATAAAACCCGGCCCGAGCAGGTCTTGCCCGTTACGTACGGCGTAGATGGCAAAAGGCAGCGCAGCGAGCGCCTGGATGAGCAGCCGGTACCGCGCCAGCACACCCGTCGTAAGGTCGAGTGTGGGGTTTTTGGCTTTCGCTTCACCTTCTTCGTCCGGTTCGGACGCGTCAGCTTTGGGGTCGGGTGCTGCGACGACCACGACACGCCGTTTTTTACGCAGTGCGGTGAGGTCGTCTAGCAGACCTAAACCTGCAACCGCGAAGGTCAAAAGGGCGACCGCGAGGCTATCAACGCCGGGGCTGCCAAAAAAAAGCCAGGTGAGGAGCGCCGCGAGTAAAAACGCAGCGCCGCCCATCGTCGGGGTTCCGGCTTTGCTGAAGTGTGTCTCAGGCCCGTCCGGACGGATGCTTTTGCCCCAGCCGTAACGCGGCGCGAGCTGAATAAAGGTACCGACGAAGATGAGCGATAGCAGCGCTGAAATGAGGATGATCACGCGCCGACCCCCTGTTTAGGCTTACTCAACAGCGCCGTAACGAGCCGCTCGAGCCGCGTCCCTCTCGAGCCCTTGACCAGCAGTGTGCCGCGTTCGGGGAGTTCAGTTAACAGCCTTTCCAGGTCGAAGGTTTCAAAATAACGTGCGGCTAAATTTCCTTCTATCAGCGCCCGCATCTCCGGCCCTACCGCGATAACCTTGTCGAGTCTGGCGGTCTGCTCGCCGAGTTCTCGGTGAAACCGCGCTGATTCGGAGCCGAGTTCGAGCATGTCGCCTAAAACGGCTGTGTGCGGTTTCGGAAAGTGCTTTAAGGTCGTAAGCGCCGCTGCTGCCGACGCCGGGTTACTATTATACGAATCGTCGAGCAGGGTCAATGGCCCCAACTTGTGGATTTGCAAACGTCTGGGCTCGAGCTGCGCGCCTTCCAGACGGTGGGCTGCAGCCTTCAGGTCGTTGCCCAAGTGCGCGGCCAAGGCGAGCGCCGCGAGCGCGCCCTCGGCAAGCGCCGTTCCGACAAAGGGCAACCTGACCGCGACGCCGAGCGCCGAGAGCGTTTGGCCCTCAGCTGAAACCTCGGAGAGCGTTCCGGTCACGTCCGCGTTCCTGAACCCGTACGTTGTGACTCTGCGGCGCTGAGCCGGACTTAAGAAAGCTGCAGCCTGCGCGCTGACCAACGCGTACTCGGCGGCGTCAACGAGCTTGAGCTTTTCGCGGGCGACCCCTTCGACACTACCCAGGCCCTCTAGATGACTTGGGGCGATCAGGGTCAGCACGGCGTGGGTCGGCCTGGCGAGCCGTAATAGGATGTCCATCTCACCGGGGTGGTCGATACCTAGCTCGAGGATGAGTCTTGCCTCCGGCTGTGTCCGCAGCCCTACCGCCGCGTCGATCAAGGTTTGCGCGAGCGCAAGGGGCGTATTGAAATTACCCGGCGTCACCTCAGCCCCTAAAGCCGCCCCTAAAAACGCTTTACAGGTCGTTTTACCTGCCGACCCGGTGACGCCGACGACCGGACCGCGAAGCGTGCTGCGGGCGTCAGCACCGAGGTCTAACAGGAGCCCTGCGGGATCGGGAACCGTGACGCCTTGCGGGTGAGATTTGTCCGAAACGATATAAGCTGCGCCCGCCGCTAGCGCCGCGTCCGCGTAGGCGAGACCGTGCCCGGCTGCGCCGGGAAGCGCAAAAAAAGCGTCCCCGGCGCGGACGCGGCGACTGTGAAAGCTGACGCCGGTCGCGCCCGGGAGAGCGTCTGCAGCGCGACCGCCACCGCGCTCAGCGAGTTTGCCTGGCTCCAGCTTGTACGGCCCTACCATCTGCTTCTCCGGCACGCACGCCTCCCACCCTCATGTACCTCTCTAAAATAGTTCGTGAGCATTATACGCATAATGCTCACTATACGCTGCTGGCGCTAACGGTCTCCCAACGCCGCTTCATCCCACAAGGCGACCGTCTGCGAACCGATCCGACGAAACGCCGGGGCCGTAACTGAAACACTCAGCGCCCCCGCTTCTTTGATGCGCTGCAGATATATCACGCCGATGACTTTAGGGTGCTCAGCGGGAAAAATACCGGCAAATGAAAGCGTACCCGCGTCGATATATTCACCCTTATTGAGGTCGAACAAGTCGGCGCTTCCGGATTTACCCGCAAGTTTGACGCCCGGCGTTTTCGCGTCTTTAAGGCCGCTGTTTTCAACCGTATAGGTCAGCATCTGCCGAACGGTACGGGCGACGGCGGGGTCTAAAATCTGTTTGGCCACCGCTGCGCCGACTTCGGACTCGACAACCTGCGGAGTAATATAGCGCCCGTCGTTAGCGAAGATGCTGTAGGCCGCTGCGAGCTGCAAGGCGGTCGCGGCCATGCTCTGACCGATCACGGCCGAGGCGTGGTCTTGCGGTACCCAGCTCTCAGGGGGGTTGATAATCCCTGGGGCGTTGCCCACAAAACGCGTGCCGACGCTCTGCCCGAAACCGTAACGGTGATACCACGCAGCCAGCTCTTCTGACGAGAAGCGCTCGCCGAGTTCGATCATGCCGACGTTCGACGAATAACGCAAAATATCTTTGATCGCCAAGGCGGGTTCGTGCGCGGTCACGTCGGTAAACGTTTTGCTTCCGACGCGCCGCTGCATCTCGACGCCCAGCACCTCGTCCGCCCGGAGTTTGTGGTCTTGTAGCAGAGCCGCGACGACGAATGGTTTCATAACCGAGCCCGGTTCGACCGCCGCCGTCATCGGGCTGTTGCCGATGACGTTGCGACTGTCTCCAACCAGCGTCCGCTGGGTGTTGGGGTCGAAGGTCGGATACGACGCGCTTGCCAAAACCCGGCCCGTCCCGGCCTCGAGCATCACCATCGCACCGTTTTTGGCACCGTGAAGTTTCGCGGCGCGCCCCAGTTCGGTCTGCACGATGCCCTGCAAAGCCGGGTCGATCGTCAGCGTGACGTCGCGCCCCGCTTGCAGCGCCCCGTCGAGTTTGCGCTCGAGCCCCTCTAAGCCGTAGGTATGGTCGGGTTGCTCCGCGCCACTAAACCCGATTAGCTGCGCGGCCAGCGTGCCCTGCGGGTAGCTCCGCGTTTCGGCGGTACCCTCAGCCAAAACGGTGCCGTCGGCAGCGTAAAGGGTACCGCGTAGGGAGGGTTCCTCGAGCAGCGGCGACGGCGACGGCAGCCTTACCCCGTCGCTGACAAAGCCGTAGAGCGCGGCGAGTAGCGGCAGCGTCAGACACAAGATAAAAAGCCAGCTACGCTGGAGCCGTAAGTCCTGATCTTCAGGATCACCTTGCGGCGCGGGGAGCGGCTGAACCCGAACGCGGGGTAAAACGCGCGCTCGGCGTCGGGTTAAGTCGGGTGCGTTAACCGGCCTCAACGCCATAGCGTATACACCTCCAGCTCGCCGTACGGCAGCGCCGCCTCGGGCGCAGCTGCCCCTTTAACTTCACGGATGTTAAGCGCTTCGGGCGCGGCGACCATCCCGTGCGCCAGCGCCCAATGACGAACCGCGAGCGTACCGCTAACACCCGCTGCCTCGCGGCGCAACCCTTGCAATTGCCCCTGCAGCGTTCTTTTTTGCTGTAACAGGTACTCGTTTTGGTGGTAGCCCCTTTGGTTTTGCACCCCTAGATAGGCAAGCGCCAAAAGTGCGCTGAGGTAAAGAGCGAGCAGGCGGCGGCTGGATCGGGTCATAACGGCTCCCTGGAGGATATGGGACGGGGCTGCGGGGCGGGTGTAAACGCGGCGGCGCGCAGCTTGGCGCTACGCGCCCGTGGGTTGCGGGCGGTTTCGGCGTCGGCGGCGGTCAACGGTTTTTTGTGTAGCGGCGTCAGCAGGGGACTACCCTTAAAGAAATGTTTGACGATACGGTCTTCTAACGAGTGATAGGTCAGCACTACGGCGCGCCCTTCGGGGGCCAGCGTTCGTTCTAACGCCTCTAATGCGCCCTGCAACTCGCCCAACTCGTCGTTGACGGCGATGCGGAGCGCCTGAAAGGTGCGCCGCGCCGGATGGTCGCGGCGGCGTCCGGGCGGATAGGCGCGGGCGATCACCTCAGCGAGTTCGGCGGTCGTTTCGATCGGCGCGTCGTCTCTCGCTTCGGTGATACGCCGCGCGATGCGGCGGCTGTAACGCTCTTCGCCGTAACGGAAGATGATCCCGGCGAGTTCTTCAGCCGAGGCGTGGTTGACCAAGTCGGCGGCGGAGAGCCCGGTTTTACCCATCCGCATATCGAGGGGGCCGGGTTGCCGAAACGAAAACCCGCGCTCCGGTTCGTCAAGCTGCATCGAAGAGACGCCTAGATCGAGGAGAACACCGGCTACCGGCGCGACGCCGAGCCGCTCGGCGTGCGCGCTTAGTTCGCTAAAGTTGCCTTCGGCAAAGAGTAAACGGCCCGCCTCGAGCGCCGCTGCAACCGCCTCCGCGTCTAGAAACCGCCGCACCTTCGCGTCGCGGTCGATGGCCAGCACCCGCCCGCCTGCGGCTAAAATCGCGTTCGTATGGCCGCCTGCGCCGAACGTCCCGTCGATATACCAGCCGCCGGGTTGAACGGCGAGGTGCTCTAAACACTCGGCAAGCATGACCGGGGCGTGGGGCGCTCTGCCAGACTCGGTATTTGGCCCTGTATCGGCGGTCATCCGACCATCCCTTGCAGCAGTTCGGGAGCGTCGAGGTCGTCGTGCATCGCTTCGATCGTCGCGTTCCAACGCGTTTCGTTCCAAATCTCTAAATGGTTCGGCGCGCCTGCGACCATCACGCTGTTCTCGAGTTCGGCAAACGCGCGCAGGGTGCTCGGTAGGGTGATGCGCCCCGCCCCGTCGAGCTTGGCATTGGCAGCGCCGGAGTAAAAGTAACGTAAAAATTTGCGCGATTTAAGGTCGGTCATCGGGAGTTCCTCGAGCTGTTTGGCGACCTGCGACCACGCAGTTACGGGAAATACGTAAAGACATTTTTCCATTCCACGTGTGATAATCATGCCGTGTTCGACGAACGTCCGAAACGGCGGTGGGACGATGACACGTCCTTTGTCGTCCACCGCGTAAGGATATTCGCCAAATGGCATCTTCCACCCTTCTCCCACCTGAAATTCTGTGTCGTTTGGCCGTTGGCTCCCTCTGGCCCCGCAGCACACGCCGTTCTCGCTACGGTGAAGTTTAACACACTTTCCCACGTTCTCCCACAAGCCCCCACTAACGACTCACTTTTAAGACACTTTCGGGCAAGTTCTACCACTTGAGACCTTTTAGGAGGGTTCGCGGCGTTCGTGTGAAAGTCGCGGTAAAGGTGTCCTGACCTAAAAAAAGCGCAGCGACGTCGCTGCGCTTTTTCGGCATAATAGTGCGGGAGAGGATGTAAGCCGGGTTCTGTCTTGCCTGATCATCTATCTGGGACGCGGCTCGCGCCGCGCCTCAAGCGGTCAACCCGGAGATTTTAACGAGCCGGGCAAGCTCTTTCTCCCTATCGGACCTTGCACCGGGTGGGGTTTACCTAGCTGCCCTAGTTACCTAAAGCACTGGTGCGCTCTTACCGCACCGTTTCACCCTTACAGGGGGTACCACCGCCACGCACACACTCGAATAACTCGAGAGTCACCGAGAGCGTCCGTGACGGGGGCATTACCCCTGCAGTCTACTTTCTGTTGCACTTGCCGTCGCCTTACGCGCCCAGGCGTTACCTGGCACCCTGCCCTGCGGAGCCCGGACTTTCCTCAGAAGCCTTCCGGTACACCAATAAGTTATTGATGGTGCCAATAAGGTTTCCGCGATCAGGTTCCTCTCACCGCAACTGAGGATTGTATCATGGCACCACTGCCGAGGAGGGCGTATATCTGAACGTAAAGTGCTATTTGACGACTGGGCCGAGGCTTATGACGAAAGCATGGAAGATACCGCAGGGTTTCCCTTTGAAGGGTATCAAACGGTACTCGGTAAGGTTGTCGGTGAAGCTGAAGTGGGAGACGGGGCCAGCGTGCTCGATGTGGGAACCGGCACCGGAGCCTTAGCCGCCCGTTTTGCTGAGCTCGGCTGCCGCGTGTTGGGCGTAGACCTGTCCCAAAAGATGCTGGTACAAGCTCGTCGTAACGTTCCCGAAGCTGAGTTTCGGCAACTCGACCTGCTCGGTAGTTGGGACGATCTATATACCTACCGTTTTGATGTAGTTGTCTCTGCCTATGTGCTGCATGAGTTCGAGCTGGCGGTCAAACTCGGTATCTTGGCAAAGCTTGCAAGATTGCTCGGGTCCGGCGGTCGTATCGTAGTTGGTGACGTCTCATTCGAAACGGCCCAGGCCCGAGCCGCCGCGCAGCAAACGTGGGCTGAGGTTTGGGACAAGAGCGAACATTACTGAGCCGCTGAAGAGGTGCCGCCTGCACTAGAACAGCGTGGACTCAGCGTCACTTACGTCCAAGTCTCGTTCTGCGTGGGAATCTATACGATCTGTATATAAAGCCCCCGACCGGGGGCTTCTCATCATAGCTGGGTAGCGCGTTAAAACTACTGTGTGCGGTAATCGGTAACGACGACCTCGCCGTCAATAATCTGCTGGCGGGCGGTCTCGAGTTCGTCAACGACCGCTTGCGGGATGAGCGCTTTATTGTACTCGTCAACCGCGTAACCAACGCCGTCTTCAGCCAAACCGAGGTTCTGCACGCCACCTTCAAAGTTCTCGTCCACTACGTCGTAAACTGCGTTGTAGGCAGCCGTATCGACCCGTTTAAGCATACTCGTCAGGCCGAAATTCAGGGTTGCTGGGTTCCCGTCGGTGTCGCCGCGCGGGTTCTGGTTCGAGTCTACGCCGATGAAAAAGAGCGGCTGGCTGTTGCCGCCACACTTTTTGGTGTAGGCGGCGGGCATCTCCATATCGGCAAGTTGTCCTGCGAGCGGAGACTCGCGCACTGCGCCCTTCGGCGTGTAGCACATGGTCTGGGTGACAAAGTCAATCACGCCGTTGCCCGAAGCACCGGCGGCGGCGTACATGATATCGGCACCTTGCGCCCGCTGCGTGGTGGCAAGTTCGCGCGCGCGTGCGGGGTCGTTCCAGGCGGCGGGCGTCGAGCCGACGTAGTTCGACACGACCTTGCAGTCGGGGCAGGCGGCTTTGACGCCCTCTTGGTAGCCGAGGTCGAACGCGTGAATCAGCGGAATATCCATCCCGCCGACGAAACCGACCGTCCCGGTCTGGGTCATCGTCCCGGCGAGGTAGCCGACCAAGTAGCTGCCTTCGTGCTCCTTAAAGAGCACGCTACGCACATTCGGATTTTCGGCAACGGCGTCGATCAAAACGAAGTTGGTATCGGGAAATTCGCTCGAGACCGCCGTGATCGCGTCGGCTTGCAGAAATCCGGGGGCGAGGATAAGTTCAGCGCCCTGCGAGGCGATGTTGCGTTGCCCTTCAGCGGCCGTGTCAGGAGTGCCTTCGAATTCTAAAACGTCGATAGCGAGGCCGTCTTCGTCTTTTAGCTCTTGAACTGCTTTAGAAAGGCCGTTAAACGTCCCTTCGTTAAACGAGCCGTCAAACTTGCCGCCCGCATCATAAGTAATCCCAAAAACGTAGTCTTGGGCCGCAGCTAGCGGCAACCCTAACGCCAAAAGTGAAAGCAAAACTTTACGCATGTATCCTCCTAGAAATATGGGTGAATCCCATAGACGAGTATAGCAGTCTCTCTAGGGCTGGCGGCGGCCCGCATTGGGCTTGTCACTGAGTAGACCTCTTGCAAAAGTAGGTCAATAGGGCTGAAAGTAGGGCATGAGGTATGAAGCGATCAGGGAACTTAAACCGGAGGCGTTCAAACGGTTAACTGGCGTGAAGCCGCGAGTATTCAGTGAC
>JAABUN010001157.1_pt1 | contig 61679 bp, 53 predicted proteins | sample 5559311 | NCBI WGS metagenome assembly JAABUN01 (sample SAMN10711877, study PRJNA513370) | rock metagenome | isolation source: Antarctica rocks | place: Antarctica: Victoria Land, Siegfried Peak sud
CCGACTCGGCGACGATCCCGGCCCCGGCCTGCACGTGCGCTATCCCGTTGCGCAGCACGGCCGTCCGGATCGCGATGGCCATGTCGAGGTCGCCCGCGAAGTCGAGGTAGCCGACCGCGCCGCCGTATACGCCGCGGCGCACCGGCTCGAGCTGGTCGATCAGCTCCATCGCCCGTGGCTTGGGGGCTCCTGACAGCGTCCCGGCCGGGAAGGCCGCCCGCAGCACCTGCATCGCGGTCGTACCGGCGCGCAGCTCCCCCGTCACGGTCGAGACCAGGTGCATGACGTGGCTGTACCGCTCCACGCTCATGAAGTCCACGACGTCGACGCTGCCTGGTTCGCAGACGCGGGCGAGGTCGTTGCGGGCCAGGTCGACCAGCATGAGGTGCTCGCTGCGCTCCTTGACGTCGGCCAGCAGGTCCTCCGCCAGGAACACGTCCTCCTCCGGCTTCTCGCCACGGGGTCGGGTACCGGCGATCGGGTGCGACAGGACCATGCCGGCCTGGACCTTGACCAGGGCCTCCGGGCTCGAGCCGACCACGTCCAGTCGCGTCCCGTCCGCGGTGCGGCACCGGAACAGGTACATGTACGGGCTGGGGTTGGTGGCGCGCAGGCACCGGTAGACGTCCAGCGCGTCAGCAGGGCAGTCCAGGTCGAAACGCTGGGACAGCACGACCTGGAACACCTCGCCGTCCCTGATCGCCTGCTTGCCCGCGTGCACGGCCGCCAGGTAGTCCTCGCGGGGAGTGCGCTCTCGCGGCCGGACCTGTTCGGGCGCATCGGTCACGGCGACGGTGGACGGTGCCGGCTCGGCCAGCTCGGCGGTCATGCGGTCCAGCCGGGTGACCGCGTCGGCCCAGGCCTGGTCGACCCGCTCGTCGGTCGCGTCGTGGTTCACCGCATTGGCCACCAGCAGCAGCGTGCCGTCGGTGTGGTCGAGGACCGCGACGTCGGTAGCCATCGACATGACCAGCGCGGGCACACCCAGCTCGTCGCTGGCCTTCTGCGGAAGCCGCTCCCAGTGCCGCACCGCGTCGTAGCCGATGACGCCCACCATCCCGCCCGTCAGCGGAGGGAGCCCGGGCATCCGTGGGGTGTGCAGCACCTCGAGCGTCGCCGCCAGTGCCTCCAGCGCGGGGCCGTCGGTGGGGACGCCGACGGGCGGCTCGCCCAGCCAGTGCGCCTGGCCTGCCACCTCTGTCAGCGTCGCCCCGGAGGCGGCACCGACGATCGAGTACCGCGACCACACCCCGCCGTGCTCAGCCGACTCCAGCAGGAAGGTGCCGGGCCGGTCGCGCGCGAGCTTGCGGTAGATGCCCAGCGGGGTTTCGGCATCAGCCAGCAGCCGACGCACCACGGGGATGACGCGGCGGTCCCGGGCCAGCTCGCGGAACGAGTCCAGGGTCGGCCACACCCCGCCCAGGGCGTTGCCCGGTCCGGCGCTCATGGTGTTCCGCCGGCGACGGCACCCAGGTCGCGGCCGTCGAAGCAGCTTCCCGAGCCCGTATGGCACGCAGCCCCGACCTGGTCCACGGTCACCAGCACCGCGTCACCGTCACAGTCCAGGGACACCGAGCGCACGTGCTGGGCGTGGCCGGATGTGTCGCCCTTGCGCCAGTACTCCGAGCGGCTGCGGCTCCAGTAGGTGACGCGCCCCGTCGTCAGGGTGCGGTGCAGGGCCTCGTCGTCCATCCAGCCCACCATCAGCACCTGACCTGTTCCGTGCTGCTGGACGACGGCCGCCACCAGTCCGGCGTCATCCCGCTTCAGGAGTGCGGCCACCAATGGGTCGAGGTCGCTGGGGCTCTGGTGCACACCACGATCCTGCCAGAGCCCCACGCGCAGCTCAGACGGAGCGCAGCTGGGCGGTCCAGGAGGCGTGCATCCGTGAGTAGACGCCGTCGGCCAGCACGAGCTCGCTGTGCCGCCCGACCTCGACGATCCGCCCGGCATCGACCACCACCACCATGTCCGCGACCTCCGCCGTGGACATGCGGTGGGCGATCGTGACGGCGGTGCGGCCCTGCGTCACGCCGTTCAGGGCACGCTGCAGTCGGACCTCGGTGCCGGGGTCGACCGCGCTGGTCGCCTCGTCGAGCACCAGCAGGTCCGGGTCGGCCAGGTACGCCCGGGCCAGCGCGACGAGCTGCCGCTCCCCGGCGGAGAGCGACTCCCCGCGCTGGCCCACCCGCGAGTGCAAGCCCCTGGGCAGGGTCTGCACCCAGTCGCTCAGGCCCAGCTCGGTCAGGGCCAGCTCGACGTCGGCGTCGCTGGCCGCCGGCCGACCGTAGCGGACGTTGTACAGCAGCGTGTCGTTGAACAGGAACCCCTCCTGCGGCACCATCACCACCCGCTGGCGCAGGCTGGAGAACCGCAGCTCACGCAGGTCGACACCGTCCAGCAGGATGCGCCCGGAGCCGGGGTCCTGCAGCCGGGTGAGGAGCTTGGCGAGCGTGGTCTTGCCCGAGCCCGTCTCCCCCACGACGGCCACCTTGGTCTGCGGCGGGATGGTCAGGTTGACCTCGCGCAGGACCGGCTCGCCGCCGGGGTAGGCGAAGGTGACGTCCTCGAATTCGACGGTGATCGGGCCACGCGGCAGCGCGGTACCGCTCGGCCCGGGATCGGCGACGTCGGCCGGGGTGTCCAGGATGGCCAGCACCCGACGCCATCCTGCGACGGCGTTCTGCAGCTCGTTCAGGATCTCGGTGATCGACATGACAGGACCGGTGAAGATCTGGACCAGGAAGAGGAACGCCAGCAGCTCTCCGAGGGTGATCCCGCCACCGACGCCCCACCAGGTACCCGCCAGCACCACAGCGGCCACCACCAGCCCGGACACGAGCACGCCGGAGGAGAAGCTGAGGGAGACCAGGGTCTGCGCCCGCACCGCCGAGCGACGGTGCTGCTCGATGCTGGCCCGCACCCGGGAACCCGTGCGCTGCTCGATGGCGTAGGCGCGGATCGTGTCGGCGCCCACGACCGTCTCGGAAATGGCGCCGAGCATGTCCCCCATCAGCTCGCGGACCCGGCCGAACGCCTTGGAGACGTACTTCTGCGTCCAGCGGCCGAACAGGATCAGCGGGACGAACGTGCCGAGCACCAGCAGCGTCAGCGGCAGCGAGTACAGCCCCATCAGGATGGTGGCGATCACCAGCTGGCCGAAGGACAGCACCAGCAGCAGCCCGCCGTACTGCATGAACTGGGAGATGGTGTCGACGTCGCTGGTGACCCGGCTGACCAGGGCGCCGCGCCGCTCGGTGTTCTGGGTCAGCACCGAGAGGTCGTGCACCCGGCGGAAGGCGGTGGTGCGCAGCTGCGCCAGGCCGGCCTCGGTGGAGCGGAACAGGCGCAGGTTCACCACGTAGGAGCAGATGCCGGTCAGCACCACCACCACAGCCGCGGCGCCCACCAGGATGCTGACGGCGTGCACGTCGGGCCCGCCGTCGGCGTTGATCCCGTCGTCGACGGTGCGCTGGACCGTGATGGGAACCACCACCCGGCCGAGCGTGGCCACCACCGCCAGGCTGAGGGTGAGCCCGAGGCCCTGCCGGATCTGCGGGGAGAGCTGCAGCCCGCGCTTGAGCGTCGCGAGCACGCTGGTCTGTGCGGCGGTCTCGATCGAGGACCCGCCGTCGCCCAGGTCCGTGCGCTTCGGGGACTTCTCCGGGGTGGTGCTCATCGGGCCGCCGCCTCTTCGTCATAGGCGTTGACCATGTGCCGGTATCGGGGCTGACGCTCGAGCAGGTCGACGTGCGAGCCGCGATCCACGACGCGGCCGCGCTCGACGAACACCACCTCGTCGGCCAGCGAGATCGTCGCCTTGCGGTAGGCCACCACGACGACGGTCAGACCGTCGGTACCCTCCCGCAGACCGGTGAGGATGGCCTGCTCGACGCGGGGGTCCACCGCAGAGGTGGCGTCGTCGAGCACCAGCAGCCGCGGGGACCGGACCACGGCGCGGGCGAGGGCGATCCGCTGGCGCTGGCCGCCGGACAGGCTCGCGCCCCGCTCACCCACCCTGGTGTCCAGACCGGCGGGCATCGCAGCCACGAACCGGTCGCCCTGCGCCATCCGCAGCGCCTCCCAGACCCGGTCGTCGTCGAGCTCGCCCCCGTCGGAGCCGGTGGCGCCGAGGGTGATGTTGCCCCGGACCGTGTCGTCGAAGACGAACGTCGACTGCGGCACCAGCGCGGCCGCCGCTGCCAGCGTGCCCGAGCGCACCTCGCGCGCGTCGACCGTGTCGATGAGCACCGTGCCCGCCGCAGGGTCCACCAGCCGCACGAGCAGCCCGACCAGGGTGGACTTGCCCGAGCCGGTGGGGCCGACGATCGCCACGGTGGATCCCGCCCGTACCGGGAGGTCGATCCCGTGCAGCACCTCGATGACCTCCTCCACCTCCACCAGCCCGTCCGCGCCGCGGGTGGGAAGGTCCGACAGGTCGGCGTTCCCGGCGGTGGAGTAGCCGTAGCGGACCCGGTCCAGCTGCAGCTGCGCAGGCCCGGAAGAGGGCAGGTCCTGCTGGCCGAACACCATCTCGCCCTTGGCCTGCAGCACGGACTCGATGCGGCTCCAGCCGACGGCAGCGCGGGGCAGGTCACCGAGCACCCAGCCGATCGCCCGCACCGGGAAGGCCAGCAGCGCCAGCAGGTAGGCGACCTGGACCACGTCACCGGCCTGCGCCTCACCGGTGCTGACGCGCCACGTGCCCAGCCCCAGCACCGCGAGGGTGCCGAGGGTGGGAAGGAGCTCGATCATGGGGTCGAACACGCCGCGCGTCTTGCCGATGTCGACGTTGGCTGCGCGCAGGGTGTCGGTCGCGGCGGCGAAGCGGGTCGTCTCCTCACCCTCGCGACCCATGGCCTTGACGACCAGGGCGCCGTCGAAGCTCTCGTGCGCGATCGCTGCGACTTCCGCGCGAAGCTGCTGGGCGCGCACCACCTTGGGTGAGATGACCCGCTGGTAGACGACGTTGGCAATGGCCACCGCCGGCAGCACCGTGAGCCCGACGGACGCCAGGACGGGGTCCGCCGCCACCATCGCGGCCCCGGCGACGAAGAGCATCACGATGACCCCGATCGAGAACGGCAACGGGTTGAAGACCATGAACGTGGCCTCCACGTCGCTGCTGGCGTTCGAGAGCAGCTGTCCTGCGGGGTGGCGGTGGTGCCAGGTCAGGGGCAGGCGCAGGTACTGGGTGGAGACCGCGTTGCGGTAGTGGGCCTGCAGGTTCACCGAGGTGAGGCCGGCGAAGATCCTGCGCAGCGCGACGGCGATGGCCGTGATGGTGGCGACGAGGGCCAGCAGACCGGCCGCCTGCAGGAGCGCACGGGGTTCGACCCGTCCGGCGTCGAAGGCGGGAGACAGCACCCGGTCGGTCACCCGACCGAGGATCCACCCGCTGCCGGCCGTGCCCGCGCCGTACACGGCCGCCGCCGCGACGGCGACCGCGAAGGGCTTCGGTTGCTGGCGGATCCCACGCCACAGCACCTTGAAGCCCCGCTTCATGGTGCCCTGCTGCACCGCCTCGGGGACGGTGCGCTCGGGCACGACGGGGCCTCCTGGAGAGTGCTGGGTGGATGAGACCTCACTGTCTCACGGTGCCCGGACAAGTCCGAATCCAGACGCCCCGGCGCGAGGCGGGTGCGCGGTGCGGGAGACTGCCAGCATGACCACCTACTCCGCTCGTGAGCGCACCGCGCTGGCCGACGCGCTGGACGCCGCGGGCCCGGACGCCGCGACGCTGTGCGAGGGCTGGAGCACCCGCGACCTCGCCGCGCACCTGGTGCTGCGCGAACGGCGCCCGGACGCCGCGGCCGGGATGGTGCTCGAGGCGGTGCCCGCGCTGAAGGGGCACACCGACAGGCTGATGCGGCAGACGGCCCAGCGCGCCTACCCCGAGCTGGTCGACCAGTTCCGCACCGGCCCGCAGCGTGCCAGCCTGCTGGCGCTGCCGGGGGCCGACGCCCGGGTCAACCTCGCCGAGCACTTCATCCACCACGAGGACGTACGCCGTGCGGCGCCGGGGTGGGCGGCCCGGGTGCTCAGCCCCGGCCACGAGGCTGCGCTGTGGGGCGCGTGCCGCCTGATGGCGCGCCGCTCGTTCCTGCGCTCCGCGGTCGGGGTCGTGCTGGTCGTGCCCGACGGACCGCGCGCCACCGTCCGGCGCGGCTCCTCGACCATGGTGCTGACGGGGCTGGCGTCCGAGCTGCTGCTGTACGTGGCGGGCCGCCAGGACCAGGCCGAGGTGCTGGTCGCGGCTCCGTGAGCCCTGCCCGCCCTTGAGCTCACGCCCCGCCGACTCAGCGGACGGGGTGACCAGCCGACCGCAGCGCGTTCTTGACGTCGCCCACGGTCAACTCGCTGAAGTGGAAGACGCTGGCCGCGAGCACCGCATCGGCCCCGGCCTGCACAGCGGGGGCGAAGTGCTCGCGCCGCCCCGCGCCCCCGCTGGCGACCAGCGGCACGTCCACGGCGGCGCGCACGGCGCGCACCAGCTCGAGGTCGAACCCGTCCTTGGTGCCGTCGGCGTCCATCGAGTTCAGCAGGATCTCCCCCGCCCCCAGCGCGACGACCTGGGCCGCCCACCGCACCGCGTCGATCCCGGTACCGGTCCGACCGCCGTGCGTGGTGACCTCGAAGCGCGCACCGCCGGTCCGCTGCCCGGGGTCCTTGACGCGGCGCACGTCCAGGGAGATGACCAGCACCTGGGAGCCGAACCGCTCCGCGATCTCGCGCACCAGCTCTGGGCGCGCGATGGCTGCGGTATTGACCCCGACCTTGTCGGCGCCCGCACGCAGCAGCCGGTCCACGTGATCGGTGCTGCGCACCCCGCCGCCGACCGTCAGCGGGATGAACACCTGCTCCGCGGTGCGCCGCACCATGTCGTACGTCGTCTCACGGCTGTCGGAGGAGGCCGTGACGTCCAGGAACGTCAGCTCGTCCGCGCCCTCGGCGTCGTACCGTGCCGCCAGCTCGACCGGGTCGCCGGCGTCACGCAGGTTCTCGAAGTTGACGCCCTTGACCACGCGGCCCGCGTCGACGTCCAGGCACGGGATGACGCGCACGGCGAGGCTCACGGCTCAGCCCTGCCGGGTCTGCACCTGGACGAACGGCGGGCGCACCACCTGGCACCGGATGCGCCGGCCGCGCACGTCGACCGACACCTCGTCACCCTCGCCGACTGAGGCATCGAGCAGCGCGAGCGCTATGCCCTGCCGCAGCGTCGGCGAGAAGGTCCCCGAGGTGGTCCGCCCGACCACCGCGCCGGCCGCGCCGACCACGTCCTGGTCGGCCCTGGGGACACCGCGCTCCAGCGCGAGCAGGCCTCGGGCGACCCGGGCCGACCCGCTCGCCTTCTCGGCCGACAGCACGGCCTTGCCCCAGAACGACTCCTTCTTCCACCCCACCGCCCAACCGACCCGCGCCTGCACCGGGGTGATGTCCGCGCCCAGCTCGTGGCCGTGCAGGGCGTAGCCCATCTCGGTGCGCAGCGTGTCGCGCGCCCCCAGTCCCGCCGCGCGTCCGCCCCGGGAGCCGGCCGCCTCCACCAGCGCGTCCCACAGCGGTCCCGCGTCATCCCAGCGGGGCAGCAGCTCATAGCCGCGCTCGCCGGTGTAGCCGGTCCGGCAGACGATGAGAGGCGCTCCGTGCCAGTCGACCTCGACGAACGACATGTAGTCGTGCCCGACCGGCAGACCCAGGTCGGTCAGCACCTCGTCGGCGAGCGGGCCCTGGACGGCGAGCACGCCGTACCCGGTGTGCAGGTCGGTGATCTGCAGACCCTGCGGAGCGCCGTCCTGCAGCCGACGGACCACCTCCGCGGTGTTCGCCGCGTTCGGCACCAGGAAGACGTCCTCGTCCGATCGCAGGTAGGCGATGAGGTCGTCCACCACGCCGCCGCTCTGGTCGTCGCAGCACAGCGTGTACTGCGCCTGCCCTGGACCGATCCGGCGCAGGTCGTTGGTCAGCGTGGCGTTCACGTGGTCCGCGGCACCGGGCCCGGCGACCCTGGCCTTGCCCAGGTGGCTGACGTCGAAGACGCCCACCGCCTCGCGCACCGCCGCGTGCTCGGCCAGGACGCCTCCTCCGGCGTGCTCCAGCGGCATGGACCAGCCGCCGAAGTCGGCGAGCCGGGCGCCCGAGGCGACGTGCCGCGCGTGCAACGGACCGGTGCGTGGTGCGGGGTGGGAGTCGGTCTGCTTCCCAGCGGTGTCGGCCATGTGTCAGAACCTACCGCCGGCCCGCGGTGGTTAGCATCGAGGTTCCACGGCACCGTCGCACCCGCCGGATGCCCCGCAGCGAGCCGCACCGCTGGTTCGCGCACCCCGAGGAGAACTGTGACCACGCTCAGCCTGACCGGCAAGGCCGCCACCTCTCTCACCGCCGACGCACTGGTGCTCGCCACCGCCAGCACCGACGACGGCCCCGTCCTGCTGGAGGCGGCCCAGCTGTCCTCGGGTGCGCGCCGGTCCCTGGAGGGATCCCTGCGGGCGCTCGGCGTCAAGGGCAAGGCGGACGAGGTGGTCAGGGTGCCGGCCGGTTCCGGAACCAAGGCCGCCGTGCTGGTGCTGACCGGGGTCGGCAAGGTCCAGGACGGCGGACGGGGGACGGTGCGCCCCGAGGCGCTGCGTCGCGCCGCCGGCGCAGCGCTGCGGAGCCTGTCCGGCCTGGGGCACGTCGTGGTCGCCCTGCCCGCGGGGAGCACCGAGCAGGTCGCGGCCGTCGCCGAGGGCGCGCTGCTGGGCGCTTACTCCTACAACGCTTATCGCAGGCGCAGCGCGTCCTCGTCGCAGACCCCTGTCGAGAAGATCACGCTCGTCACCGCGCGCTCCCGTGACAAGGGCGTCCGAGCCGCGGCAGAGCGCGCCGCCGTCGTCGCCGACGCGGTCGCAGGCACCAAGGACCTGGTGAACTGCCCTCCGCTGGACCTGTTCCCCGCGCGCTTCGCCGAGATCGCGCAGGAGCTCGCCTCGCAGCAGGGCGTCAGCATCGAGGTGCTCGACGAGGATGAGCTGCGCAGCGGTGGCTACGGCGGTCTGGTCGGCGTGGGGCAGGGCTCCAGCCGCGGCCCGTGCCTGGTCAAGCTGACCTACTCCCCCGCGGGTCGGCGCGGTGCCCGCAAGCACCTGGCGCTGGTGGGCAAGGGCATCACGTTCGACTCCGGCGGCCTGTCCCTCAAGCCGGCCGCCGGCATGGAGACGATGAAGCTCGACATGGCCGGCGCCGCCGCGGTGCTGCACACCGTCCTCGCGGCCGCGCGGCTCCAGCTGCCTGTCGCCGTCACCGGCTGGTTGTGCCTGGCCGAGAACATGCCCTCTGGCACGGCCCAGCGGCCCTCCGACGTCGTCACGATCTACGGCGGCCGCACGGTGGAGGTGCTCAACACCGACGCCGAGGGTCGCCTGGTGCTGGCCGACGGGATCGTGGCCGCCAGCGAGGAGAAGCCGGACGTCATCATCGACGTGGCCACGCTCACCGGCGCCCAGATGGTGGCCCTGGGCAACAGGGTCAGCGCGATCATGTCCAACGACGACGACCTGAGTGCCCGGGTCGCGGCGGCGGCCGAGCGCTCCGGGGAGCAGTTCTGGCCGATGCCGCTGCCGGTGGAGCTGCGTGCGTCCATCGACTCCGCGGTAGCGGACCTGTCTAACGTCGGCGACAAGTTCGGCGGGATGCTCGTGGCCGGCCTCTTCCTGAAGGAGTTCGTCGGCGAGGCCGCGGACGGCACCCAGATCCCGTGGGCGCACCTGGACATCGCCGGGCCCGCCTTCAACGGCGGCTCTCCGCACGGGTACACCGGCAAGGGCGGCACCGGCGTCGCGGTGCGGACCCTGCTCGCCCTCGCGGAGGAGCTCAGCGGCTGAGGCGCAGCCGCCGGAAAAGGTCACGACGCCCGTTGCGACGCGGCGGGCCGGTAGTGCCAGGATGGGACCACGCCCGTCCTGTGGTTCAGGGGCCGGGCGCCTGACACCGGACCGGACGGGCCGGACGAACTGTGCACGACGACGCGCAAGGGAGCATGCGACATGGCGGCTGAGGCCACCGGCGACACCTTCGACATCGTGATCCTGGGCGGCGGCAGCGGCGGGTACGCCTGCGCGTTCCGGGCCGCCGAGCTCGGCAAGAGCGTGGCCCTGGTCGAGAAGGCGAAGCTGGGCGGGACCTGCCTGCACTGGGGCTGCATCCCCACCAAGGCGCTGCTGCACGCCGCCGAGATCGCGGACGCCTCGCGCGAGGGCGAGAAGTACGGCGTCAGGACGACGTTCGAGTCCATCGACATGTCGGCGTTGAACGCCTACAAGGACGGCGTCGTCTCCAAGCTGTACAAGGGTCTGCAGGGACTGGCCAAGGCGCACCAGCTCACGGTCGTGGAGGGAACCGGCACGCTGTCGTCGCCGACCACCGTCACGGTCGGCGACCGCGTCCTCACGGGCAAGAACATCGTCCTGGCGACCGGCTCCTACGCCCGCTCGCTGCCGGGCCTGGAGATCGGTGGTCGGGTGCTGACCTCTGACCAGGCGATCTCGCTGGACTTCGTGCCCAAGAGCGTGATCGTCCTGGGTGGAGGCGTCATCGGGGTCGAGTTCGCCAGCGTGTGGCGTTCTTTCGGTGCCGACGTCACCATCGTCGAGGCTCTGCCGAGGCTCATCGCGGTCGAGGACGAGGGCGCCAGCAAGGTGCTCGAGCGTGCCTTCCGCAAGCGCAAGATCGCCTTCAAGACCGGCGTCCGGTTCTCTGGCGTGGAGCAGGACGACTCGGGTGTGAAGGTCTCGCTCGAGGGCGGCGAGACCCTGGAGGCCGAGCTGCTGCTGGTCGCCGTCGGCCGAGGCCCTACCACCGCAGACCTGGGGTTCGAGGAAGCCGGTGTGACCCTGGACCGCGGGTTCGTCCCCACCGACGAGCGGCTGCGTACCAACGTGCCCGGCGTCTTCGCCGTCGGCGACCTGGTCCCCGGCCTGCAGCTCGCGCACCGCGGCTTCGCGCACGGCATCTTCGTGGCCGAGGAGATCGCCGGCCTGAAGCCGGTCCCCGTGCTCGACCCGAGCATCCCCCGCATCACCTACTGCGACCCCGAGGTCGCCTCCGTCGGGCTCACCGAGGCGCAGGCCAAGGAGAAGTACGGCGCCGACAACGTCGAGACGCTGGACTACAACCTCGGCGGCAACGGCCGCAGCCAGATCCTGGGCACCGCCGGCTTCGTCAAGCTCATCCGTGAGAAGGACGGTCCTGTCGTCGGTTTCGTCGCCGTGGGGGCACGGATGGGCGAGCAGGTCGGGGAGGCGTCCCTGATCGTGAACTGGGAGGCCTACCCCGAGGACGTGGCGGCTCTCATCCACGCGCACCCTACGCAGAACGAGTCACTGGGCGAGGCTCACCTCGCCCTGGCCGGCAAGCCGTTGCACGTCCACAACTGAGCCTCCAGACCACCGCAGATCGGAGAACCGATGTCCAGCTCCGTCGATATGCCCGCACTGGGTGAGAGCGTCACCGAGGGCACTGTCACCCGCTGGTTGAAGGCGGTAGGCGACCGCGTGGAGGTGGACGAGCCGCTGCTGGAGGTCTCGACCGACAAGGTCGACACCGAGATCCCCTCCCCCGTCGCAGGGGTGCTGCAGGAGATCCTCGTCGAGGAGGACGAGACCGTCGAGGTCGGCGCCAAGCTGGCCATGATCGGTGACGGCGAGGCCGCGGAAGGCTCGGACGACGGGAACCAGGGCGAGTCCAAGCCGGAGCCCGAGCAGGAGCCCGAGCCCGAGCCTGAGCCGGAGCAGAAGTCCGAGCCCCAGCAGGAGGACGAGCCGGAGACAGCGCAGCCGTCCACCGACAAGGACGTCTCGCAAGAAGACCAGGACACAGTCACGGGCGACTCCGGCGAGGGCTCGGCCGACGGCGACGACAGCGACGACGACAGTGGCTCATCCTCTGGCGGCTCGTCCTCCGGCGGCACGGAGATCGTGATGCCGGCGCTCGGCGAGTCGGTCACGGAAGGAACCGTGACCCGCTGGCTCAAGACCGAGGGTGACGACGTGGAGGTCGACGAGCCGTTGCTGGAGGTCTCCACGGACAAGGTGGACACCGAGATCCCCTCACCGGTCGCGGGCACGCTGCAGAAGATCCTGGTGGCAGAGGACGAGACCGTCCAGGTCGGTGCGCCCCTCGCGGTGGTCGGCGACGGCGGCGGTGCTGACGCGGGGTCCGAGCAGGCCGAGCCCGAGGCCAAGGCCAAGGCCAAGTCGGAGCCGGACAACGCGAAGGAGCCGGAGAGCAAGCAATCCGAACCTGAGACCCAGCAGTCCGAACCCGAGACCAAGCAGTCCGAAGAGGCTCCGGCCGCCCAGGAGCAGGAAGCAGAGCCCGAGGCCAAGAGCGAATCGGCACCTGCCCCAGCCTCGGAGCAACCCTCAGCGCCAGCCGAGGGCGGCGGCGGCGACGCTGCCAACTACGTGACCCCGCTGGTCCGCAAGCTGGCCTCCGAGCACGGTGTGGACCTGACCGCGCTGTCCGGCACTGGGGTGGGCGGGCGCATCCGCAAGCAGGACGTGCTGGCGGCTGCCAAGGCGGCCTCGGACAAGGCCGAGTCCGAGTCCGACAACGCTGACTCTGACAAGGCTGAATCCGACAAGGTCGAGGCCGGCAAGGGCCAGACCCCGCAGGCCGAGGCGAAGCAGGCCGGTGGTGCATCTGCTGGCTCTGCGCCTCCTGCGTCTCGCTCGGCTGGGGTCGGGCCGCAGCGAGGCACCACCGAGAAGATGTCCCGCCTGCGCAAGGTCATCGCCAGCCGGATGGTGGAGTCGCTGCAGACCTCGGCCCAGCTCACCACCGTGGTGGAGGTCGACCTGACCAAGGTGGCCAGGCTGCGCGCCCGGGCCAAGGACGCGTTCGCCTCCCGCGAGGGCGTCAAGCTCTCCTACCTGCCGTTCCTGGCACTGGCGACGATCGAGGCGCTCAAGGCCCACCCCAAGGTCAACGCGACCCTCGACGGCGAGACCATCGTCTACCCGGCGCAGGAGAACCTGGGTGTGGCGGTGGACACCGACCGGGGACTGCTGGTCCCGGTGATCCGCGACGCCGGCGACCTCAACATCGCCGGCCTCGCCCGCAAGATCGCAGACCTGGCCGACCGGACGCGCAACAACAAGATCACCCCGGACGAGCTCGGTGGCGGCACCTTCACGCTCACCAACACCGGCAGCCGCGGTGCGCTGTTCGACACCCCGATCATCAACCAGCCCCAGGTCGGCATCCTCGGCACCGGGGCCTTGGTCAAGCGACCCGTGGTGGTCGAGGACGCCGACGGCGCCGAGAGCATCGCCGTCCGCTCGATGATGTACCTGGCGTTGTCCTACGACCACCGGCTGGTGGACGGAGCGGATGCAGCCCGGTTCCTGACCACCATCAAGGAGCGGCTCGAGGAAGGGTCATTCGAGGCGGACCTGAACCTGTGAGGCGGCTGCCGTGAAGGTCGTCCTCAGCGGTGCCTCGGGCTTCGTCGGTGTCCCGCTCCTTGAGAGCCTGCGGAGCCAGGGCCACGAGGTTCTTCAGCTCGTCCGGCGGCTGCCGCGGACGGCGGACGAAGTCGAGTGGGCCCCCGAGAAGGGCGAGATCGACGTCGCCGCCCTACAGGGCGTGCAGGCGGCGATCAACCTCTCCGGGGCAGGCGTGGGAGACAAGCGCTGGAGTGCGGAGTACAAGCGCGTCATCCGTGACTCGCGGGTGGACAGCGCTCGCACGCTGGCCACCGCCCTGGCTGGCCTCGATCGCAGGCCGGAGGTGCTCCTGCAGTCCTCCGGCGCCGACTACTACGGCGACACGGGCGAGGAGATCGTCAGCGAGCGCCACCCCAGGGGCGACGGCTTCCTCGCCGACGTCTGCGCCGAGTGGGAGGCGGCTGCGCGTCCCGCGCAGGACGCGGGGATCAGGACCGCCGTCCTTCGTACCTCGTTGGTGCTGGGCCCGGGCGGCGGTGCCCTCGCCAAAATGATGCCGCTGTTCCGGCTCGGTCTCGGGGGCCGGATGGGCCGGGGCAAGATGTGGTGGAGCTGGATCTCCTTGCACGACACGATCGCTGCCTATGCGTTCCTGCTCGAGAACGACGTGCACGGTCCGGTGAACCTGGCTGCGCCCGGACCGGTCACCAACGCTGAGTTCACCAGCGCGCTCGCCGGCTCCCTGCACCGGCCGGCACTGGCGGTGGTTCCCCCGTTCGCCCTGCGGGCCGGTCTCGGGGAGTTTGCCTCCACCGTGCTGGCGAGCCACCGCATCGTCCCTCAGGTTCTGCTGGACGCGGGTTTCACGTTCACGCACAACGACATCGGGTCCGCGACGCAGTGGCTGGCGGCTCAACCACGCAAGTGAGACGTCGCTAGCGAGTCGGCGACCTCGCCACCTCACCCGACGGCAAGCACCTGCCACCGGCCCTGGACGCGACGCATCTGCACCTCGACCGTGGTGGGGACGTCGGCCTGCACCGAGCTGAGTACCGCACCATCCGCGCGACGCACCACCTCGTGAGCACCGCTGACGATCGTCACCCGGACCTGCGCCTCGTACTCCGAGCTGGTGAGCACCTGCGTGCTGCGGACGTCAAAGGCCAGCCCGCGCAGCACCACCTGGCGGGAGTCCAGCCGTGCCAACGTGTCGAGGTCGTCCTCCAGTGCCGCGGAGCCGGCGACGTTGGCCTGGTGCAGGGGTGCCGTCGTGCCGGTGGCAAAGGCCTGTGCCCGTAGCTGGCTCAGGGCGACCACGGCCGTAGCGGGGTCCTGCCCGCGTTCTGCGGCGGCTGCTACCACCTTCGCCGTCGGTGTGGAGGACGGTTCGGGGGCAGGGGAAGGGGCAGGGTCAGGGGCGATGGCTGCTGGCTCGCTCCGCGTCGGTGCCGCCGCGTCCTCCTGGCCACCGCGCCCCGGCAGCCACCCGAAGACAGCAGCAGCCAGAGCCGCCACCAGGCCGGCGCCCACGAGCGCGGACGCGATCCTGCCGGGGCGGCGCCTTCGACCCTCCGGGACGGGTTCGGGGGCCGGCACTGCGTCCCGGCGCAGCCGGTGGGTGACGATCTCGCACGGCTCGGCGTGCGGGTCGGTCGGAACCAGCCGGACGGGTGCCGCCTGCACTGTCGCGTACGCCGCCATGGCGACCTCAGCGGCACTGGGGCGCTGCTGGCGCTGGGTGTGCAGGCAGCGCTCCACCAGCGCGGCCAGACCGGGTGGTGTCGCGGGGGCGATGGGGAGCAGCGGTGGCCGCTCCCCGGCCGGCTCAGGGGGGCGACCGGTCAGCGCGAACCACGCCAGCGCCCCGAGAGAGAACACGTCGCTGCTGGGTGCCAGCACAGCGCCCGCTGCCAGCGACGGGTCGCTGAAACCCGGCGTCGCGTGTGCCACCGGGTCGACCCCCAACAGCCCCGAAACGCCCAGGTCGGCCAGCAGCGGACGACCGGTGGCTGTGAACAGCACGTTTGCCGGTGACAGGTCCCCGTGCACCATGCCGCGCCCGTGCAGGTGGGCCAGCGCTGTCGCCAAAGGCGTCAGGGCAGTGACCACCTCACCGGGGTCCAGCGCCCCGCGGGCGGCGACCAGCGCACCCAGGTTCCCTCCCGGGGCGTGCTGCAGCACCAGCGCCAGCTGGTCGTCCGCCGTGCTCTCGATGCGCAACAGGCGCACCACGTGCGGGTCGTCGATGCGAGCCAGCAGCGAGGCTTCGCGCCGGGCCGCCTCTGCCTGCTCCGGCCCCAGCCGCAGGATCTTGACGGCCACCGGTCCCCCGGTCCTGCTGTCGATGCCGGACCACACCTGGGACTGGCCGCCGCTGCCGAGCAACCGGCCCATGGTGACCCCTGGCACCTGCGGAGGCGCAGCGGGCCTTGCCGTGCTGGTCGTGGAGCCGGTAGGTCGGGGCACACAGTGATCCAACAGCAACCATGTCCTGTGCCCGCGAAGTTCTCCACAGGGGCGTGCGGCATCATCGCCGGATGACCACCGACCTGCCCACCATCCTGGCGACCTCCGGCGGGTACGCCCCCGGCGTCCGCAGCCGGCTCACGCTGGCTCCTCTGCTGCACCACGCCGCCGAGCTCTCCGGCGCCAGCGGCCGGCGCCCGCGCATGTGCCACCTCGGGACCGCCAACGGGGACCAGCGCTGGTTCAACGCCGAGCTGAGCGAGGCGGCGGAGGCCGCCGGATTCGACCTGACCCACCTCAACCTGTTCCCGATGCCGTCCTTCGACGACATGGAAGGCCACCTGCTGGAGCAGGACGTGGTCTGGGTCAACGGCGGCAGCGTGGCGAACCTGCTGGCGCTGTGGCGGGTGCACGGGCTCGACCAGGTGATGGCCCGGGTGTGGTCCGCCGGCGTCGTCCTGGCCGGGGTGTCGGCCGGCTCCATCTGCTGGTTCGCAGGGGGCACCACCGACTCGTTCGGGCCCGAGCTGGCGGCGGTCACCAACGGTCTGGGTCTGCTCCCGTACGGCAACGGCGTGCACTACGACTCCGAAGCACGCCGCCGCCCGCTGGTGCACGCCCTGGTGGCCGCCGGGACGCTTCCCGAGACCCACTGCAGCGACGACGGTGTCGGCCTGGTCTACCGGGGCACCGCGCTGGTCGAGGCCGTCTCGGAGCGACGCGGAAAGGGTGCTTACCGGGTCACCCGCGAGGCGCCCGTCGCGGGGGCGCCGGCCTCGGCGGTCGAGGAACGGATCAAGCCCCGGCTGCTGCCCGGCGTCTGATCCTGACCAACCTGCTCCCGTCCGAGGGCACTGGATCTATCAAGGGCACTGGATCTCCCGAGAGCACTGGGCCACCAGATGCGCGGACCGATGTCGTAGGAGAGCGCCGGCACCAGCAGCGACCTCACGACCAGCGTGTCGATCAGCACCCCGATCGCGACGACGAAGGCGACCTGGACCAGGAACAGCAGCGGGATGCTTCCCAGGGCGCCAAACGTCGATGCCAGCACCACGCCGGCACTGGTGATGACGCCGCCGGTCACGGCGAGGCCCACCAGGATCCCCGGCCTGGTGCCACGGCGCCCGGACTCCTCACGCACCCTGGTCATCAGGAAGATGGAGTAGTCGATCCCCAGCGCCACCAGGAACACGAAGCCGTAGAGGGGGATGCCGGGGTCCGAGCCGGGCATGTCGAGCACGTGGTTGAAGATCACCGCGCAGATGCCGATCGTCGCCCCGAACGAGACGACGTTGGCCAGCACCAGCAGCACCGGCGCCACCAGGCTGCGCAGCAGCAGGATCAGCACGAGCAGGATGACCACCAGGACCGCTGGGATGATGACGATCAGGTCCCGGGCGCTGGCGGCCTTGATGTCGAGGTTGACCGCGGTGTTCCCCCCCACGAGCACCCCCTCGCCGACCTCGTCCAGCTCGGTACGCAACCGCTCCACCACGTCCTCGCCCGCCGGGCTGTCGGCCTTGGGCTCCAGCACCACCTGCACCTGCGCCAGGCCGCCCACCACCTTGGGCTCGGGGTCAGCCGTCCCTTCCGCCCCAGGTGTCGGGCCACCCGGGACGGAGGGAACCTCCGGTGTCACCGAGACCGAGGCGACCCCCTCCACCGACCCGGCGAGGTCCACCACCGGACCCAGCCGTCCGGCAGGTGTGAGAACGATCGTCGGGTCACCGGCGCCTCCCGAGAAGTGCTTCTCGAGGAGGTCGGAGGCTGCCACGGAGTCGACCGGGTTGCGGAACGTGTCGGTCTGCGACGTCCCCTCGGCCTGGAAGGTCGGCGCAAAGGCGGCCGCACCCAGCAGGACCGTCAGGGTGAGGACCCAGACCGCGCGCGGGTGGGCACCGACGAGTCGGCCGACGCGGGCCCACAGGCCTCCACCGGTGAGTGCGCCGGTGGCGTCCGTCCTGTCGACGGCGTGCCGGTGGTCGAGCCTGGGCATGCGCGGCCAGAACAGCCAACGGCCCGCCAGCAGCAGCAGCGGCAGGAACGTCAGCACCGAGGCCATCGCTGCGGCGATGCCCAGCGCCCCGACCGGCCCCAGCCCCCGGGTGGAGCCCAGGTCGGACAGCAGCAGGCACAGCAGCCCGAGGATCACCGTCGCGCCCGAGGCCAGGATCGGCTCGAAGGACGCCTTCCACGCCGTCCACAGCGCCGCACTCGCCTTCTGGTGATCGTGCAGCTCCTCGCGGTACCGTGCGATCAGCAGCAGGGCGTAGTCGGTGGCGGCGCCGACGGTCAGGATCAGCAGGATCCCCTGGCTCTGACCATTCAGGTCGAGGACCCCGTTCTTCGCCAGCGGGTACACCGCGGCGCCGGCCGCGCCCAGCGCGAAGACGGAGGACAGCAGCGCGACCAGCGGCAGCACCGGGCTGCGGTACACCAGCAGCAGGATGACGAACACGACGATGAGGGTGACTTGGAGCAGCCTCCCGTCGATTCCCGAGAACGCTGTCACCAGGTCGGCCAGCACCCCTGCAGGCCCGCCGACCGCCGCGGTCAGTTCCTCTCCCGCAACCGCCTCGCTCAACGACGCGCGCAACGCCTGCGCCACCCCGAAGACCACCGAGTCCCCGTTCGGCAGCTCCTCCTGCGCCATCTCGGCGTCCAGCGCGACCACGACCAGCGCGGCACGTCCGTCCTCGCTGGGCAGCACGCTGCGGCCGCCCGGGGCGCTGAGCGCCTGCTCCGATCCGCTGCTGAGGTACTCCTGCACCGCAGCGCCCTCGGAGCCCGGGACGACCAGGTCCGGGACGGACGCCGCCCACCGGGCGACGGTGTCCTGCTGCGACGCGTCGAGCTGGGACGGCGCCTCCATCAGGGCGAAGAACGGCAGCGACGAGTCGTCGGCGAACCCGCGTGAGAGCTCGATCACCCTGGTGGACTCGGCATCCCCGGGCAGGAACGAGGACTGGTCGTTCGAGGCGACGTCGGCCAGCTTCCCGACCAGCTGGCCGCCACCACCGCCGACACCGACCCAGACCAGCCCGAGGAGCAGCAGGGCGACACCCCGCAGGATGCTCTGTCTCCGGGACCGGCCGGAACCGGTGGCGTCGCGTGGCATGGTGTTCCTCTCGGAGCGCGCTGATCCTCAGCGTGCTGAGTAATATGGCAGCAGACCCCTGCCGGGCCGTCAAGTCGAGCAGTGGAGGAGGTCTCACGATGAAGCGCCCTTCACCCTCGTCGACCCGCTCCGCACCGGACGAGCCCGACGACCGCACGCAGCGCACTGCGCCGGGGCACGATGAGGGGCTGGAGCGATGGGCCACGGGCCGGCTGCTGTCGACCGCCGCCCGCCTGAGCGAGCACGCGTGGGACGCGCACCTGGCGCACTTCGACCTCGGGCACGCCGGCTTCGTGCTGCTCTGGGCCCTCACCCCCGGGCCGCGAAGCCAGCGCGAGCTGGCAGCGATGATGCAGGTCCAGGAGCAGACGATGGGCAAGCTCGTCGAGCGGATGGAGCGGGCGGGCTTCGTGGCCAGAGAGCGCTCGGCCGCGGACCGCCGTCGGATGGTCGTCTCGGTGACCGCGGCTGGACTGGCTGTCGCCCGGGACGCGGCAGCCGGCGATGCGGCCGAGGGCATCATCACCGGTGCCCTGGACGCCGACGAGACAGCCGAGCTGCGCCGGCACCTGGTGGCGCTGGTTCGTCACCTGGGCAAGGCCAGGTGGTCCTGAGCAGGTTCCGCCGGCAACGCCCCGGGGCGGGCGTAGGCTGGCGCGATGCGCTTCGAGCACCCCGGTTTCGCCCCCGCCACGGTGGACTACGTGGCCGGCTGGGAGCTGCAGCGCAGCGTGCACGCGGGGGTCGTTGCGCGCACCCGACCGGAGACGGTGCTGCTGCTGGAGCACACCGCCGTGTACACGGCGGGCAAGCGGACCCTGGCGCACGAGCGGCCCCTGGACGGGACACCGGTCGTGGACGTGGACCGTGGCGGCAAGATCACCTGGCACGGACCAGGCCAGCTGGTGGGCTACCCGATCGTCAGGCTCCCCGACCCGGTCGACGTGGTCGCCTACGTGCGGCTGCTGGAGCACGTGCTCATCGACGTCTGTGCCGACCTGGGCCTGGACGGGGCCACCCAGGTCGAGGGCCGCAGCGGCGTCTGGGTGCGCGGCGACGGCGGCACGCCGGACCGCAAGGTCGCCGCGATCGGCATCCGGGTCGCGCAGGGCGTCGCCATGCACGGGTTCGCCCTCAACGCGGACTGCGACCTGTCCTGGACCCGGGGCATCGTCCCCTGCGGCATCCCGGACGCCGGGGTCACCACCCTGAGCCGCGAGCTCGACCGGGCGGTGACGGTAGGCCACGTCGTGCCCCTCGTCGAGGAGCACCTGTCGCTGGCCCTCGACCGGCATGGACTGCAGGGAATGAGCCCGCTCGGCCACCGCTTAGGCTAGGTGGGCTACCGCGACCGGACCGGTCGCTGCACCAGAGCTGGGCACCCACGAAGGAGCCGCCGCGTGACCGTCGCACCCGAAGGCCGTCGCATGCTGCGCCTGGAGGCGCGCAACGCCCAGACGCCGATCGAGAAGAAGCCGTCCTGGATCAAGACACAGGCACGGATGGGGCCGGAATACACCGAGCTGAAGTCGCTGGTGAAGCGCGAGGGCCTGCACACCGTGTGCGAGGAGGCCGCCTGCCCCAACATCTTCGAGTGCTGGGAGGACCGCGAGGCCACCTTCCTCATCGGCGGCGAGCAGTGCACGCGCCGCTGCGACTTCTGCCAGATCGACACCGGTAAGCCGTCTCCGCTGGACCGGGACGAGCCCCGCCGGGTCGCCGAGAGCGTGCAGGCGATGGGCTTGCGCTACGCCACCGTCACCGGCGTCGCACGCGACGACCTGCCCGACCAGGGTGCGTGGCTGTACGCCGAGACGATCCGCCAGGTGCACGAGCTCAACCCCGGCACCGGCGTGGAGATCCTGGTCCCCGACTTCAACGCCGTGCCCGAGCTGGTGGCCCAGGTGCTCGATGCGCGCCCGGAGGTGTTCGCCCACAACGTCGAGACGGTGCCGCGCATCTTCAAGCGCATCCGGCCGGCGTTCCGCTACGAGCGCTCGCTCGAGGTGATCACGATGGGGCGCAGGGCGGGCCTGGTGACCAAGTCGAACCTGATCCTGGGCATGGGCGAGACCATGGACGAGGTCGTCGAGGCGCTGCAGGACCTGCACGACGCGGGCACGGACCTGATCACCATCACCCAGTACCTGCGTCCCTCCCCGCGGCACCACCCGGTGGAGCGCTGGGTGCACCCTGAGGAGTTCGTCGCACTGACGGCGCAGGCCGAGGCGATCGGTTTCGCCGGCGTCATGTCAGGGCCGCTGGTGCGCTCGTCCTACCGCGCCGGACGGCTGTGGGCGCAGGCGATGTCCAGGGCCGGCCGGGAGGTCCCTGCCTCGCTGCAGCACCTGACCGAGCTGACCCCGGCCCGCCAGGAGGCCAGCAGCGTGCTACGGAGTCTCTGAGCCCCATCGGGACGGCCTATCCTGGCCCTCATGTCCTCCGAGTCGCCACAGACGAGCAAGCGCAGGCCGTTCGGTCGCCGCAGCAAGGCCGCCAAGGTCGCCAAGCCCCCGGGCCGCATCGCCCAGGTGCGGCAGGTCTTCAAGGTCACGCGCCGCGCCGACCCGGCGGTGGTGTGGTGGATGCTGCTGGTGTTCGCGGCCATCCTCGTGGTGGGCCTCGCGCTGGGGTTCCTGTTCAACCACCCCATCTATGCCACGGTGCTAACGCTGCCGTTCGCGCTGCTGGGCGCCATGTTCGTGATGGCCCGCCGCGCCGAGGGTGCCGCCTACCGCCAGATCGAGGGTCATCCCGGTGCGGCCGGCGCGGCGCTGCGGGTGCTGCGCCGGGGCTGGACGGTCGAGGAGCAGCCCGTCGCGGTCGACGCCCGGACCCAGGACACCGTCTTCCGCGCGGTCGGTCGCCCGGGTGTGGTGCTCGTCGGCGACGGGCCGGCGCACCGCATCGGCAAACTCCTCGGGGCGGAGGAGAAGAAGCTCAAGCGGGTGCTGCCAGGCGTGCCCCTGCACATCATCCAGGCCGGTGACGACGCGGGCCAGATCCCGCTGCGCAAGGTCGGCTCGCACGTGATGAAGCTCAAGCCGACGCTGACGAAGGAGGAGGTGTCGGTGGTGCTCAAGCGGATCAGGTCCCTTGGCGGCGTTCGCGCACCGATCCCCCAGGGCGTCGACCCAATGCGTGCGCGCCCCGACCGCAAGGGCATGCGGGGTCGCTGATCCATGTCTGAACTGTTGCAGCAGGGCGAGATCCCCCTCGTCCCCCTCGACCGCGACGACCCGGCGATGGTCGCCTCGTGGGTCCGCTCGACCGCGGCGACCTACCTGATGCCCGCCCCCACGCCGGCAGACATCGCCTGGCGGCTGGAGCGCACGCTCGAGCACCGGATCGACGTCGGCCGGGACGAGGAGCAGGTGGTGGCCGCCTTCCGCTCCTTCGACACCCCGATGTCGCTGCCGGGAGAGACCAGCACCGAGGTGAACGCCATCAGCGGTGTGGTGGTCCTGCCGACGCACCGCCGCCGGCGGCTGCTGTCGCGCTGGATGACCCAGGAGATGGAGCGTGCCAAGGAGTCCGGGCTGGCGGCCAGCATCCTGATGGCCTCGGAGGCGCAGATCTACGGTCGGTACGGCTTCGGGGTGGCTACCTCCTCGAGCCGGTGGACGGTCGACGCCCGGCTCGCCCGCTGGCGCGACCCGGTGCCGCCGCACGGGGCGCTGCGGCTAGTGCAGGGCCAGGAGTGGGCGAGCGAGATCTCCGACCTGTACGACCGCGCCCGGGATCGGCGTCCAGGGGCGATCGGTCGCGGCCCGGAGATCCACCGGTGGATCGCAGGGCTCGTCCCCGGTCTCAGCGGGGATGAGTCGGCGAAGAGCCTGTACGTGCTGCACCGCGATCCCGCGGGTCGGGTCGACGGGTCGGTCGTCTACTCGGTGGAGTCGTCCTGGCTGGACAAGCGCAGCAACGCCACCCTGACGGTGCACGACCTCGTCGCGACCAGCCAGGAGGTGGAGGCCGCTCTGCTGAGGTACTGCTGCGAGGTCGACCTGGTGGAGACCGTGGCGGTGGAGGAGGGGTCAGCGGGGGACGCGCTGCCGTGGCTCCTGCAGGACCCCCGGGCGGCCAGCAGCGGGCCTGCGCGGGACGGGCTCTGGGCCCGCATCCATGACGTGCCCGCGGCGATGGGCGCACGCCGGTACCCCGTGCCAGGTCGGCTGCGGTTCTCGGTGCAGGACCCGGCAGGACAGGTGGACGGCACGTACCTGCTCGAGATCGACAGCGCCGGCACCGGCCGGTGCAGCCGCGACAGCGGCGAACCTGAGCTCACGGTCGACGTGCAGGGACTGGCGGGGTTGTGGCTCGCCGGTGGTGAGTCGGCTCCGACGCTGTCGTCCCTGCTCAGTGCCGGCCGGGCCACAGTGACCGACCCGTCGGTGCTGGCGCGGGCCCACGCTCTCTTCTCGTGGCCGCTGGCGCCGCGGGTGCTCACGCACTTCTGACCGGGGGCACGAGAGTTCACACCGATGTCACGTCCAGGAACCCGCACGTCATCCGGGCAGGGTCCACTGGTGGTTGCCGCTGTCCGACGCGAAGGAGATCGCCGTGAGCCGAGCATCATGACCAGCAACGCCTTCGGTACGGGCAGCGCCTGGTCCGCCCTGACCACTGCGCTCGGCACCGCTGACAGCTTCCTCGCCCGCACGGCTGCGGAGAACGCCGTCCAGGCCCTGCACAGCGAGAGCCAGCGACGGCTGGGCTGGCGCTACGAGGAGAGCGAGTACCTGCTGCTGGGCGAGCCGGCATTGGGCGACCGCCAGGCTTGACTGCTCAGCTGTTGCTCAAGGGTGGGTCACCATCAGGATCCCCAGGCACATCTCGTCGGTCGTGCCCTCGCCCCACAGCACGTACCGGTCCGGCTTGCCCTCGAAGGCAGGGAGCATGTCCCTCTTGGCCTGGTCGTGCTCGCACGTGACGCGGACGACGTCATCCTTCTGCAGCACCACCGGCTCCGGCAGCGGCTGGGCCTTCTGGTTGTCGAAGTCCCAGACCGGGACGTCGAGCAGCGTCCTGGCCGTGTCCGTGCCGGCGTTCACCTCGATCTTGATCGACGTCCCCAGCAGGTGCATGTGCCCTGCGGCGGCCCGAACGGTGGTCGGCTCCTGGATCCGGCGGTCGCAGGTCTGCACCGGAGACGCCTGCGGGGACGCGAAGTCCCCGTCGCAGAGCAGCTGCAGCCCCGCCGCGGTCGTCCCGGCTTCCTCGCCGAACCGTTCCATCACCTCGAACAGAGCCGCGTCCCTGCTGCACAGCGGGCCGTCCGAGTGCTCCGCGCGGCAGGCCAGCTCCACCGGGCCGGGCAGCAGCACGGTCTCCAGCGCCTCGAGACCCGCCGATCCGTCGGCCAGGCGCAACGTGGCTTGGCTCGCGTCGGCGTCGTTCCCGGCCGCCAGGTTGTAGTGCACCTGCATCACGATGCGGCTGCCCGCCTCCAGGGGGATGCCGATGTCGGGCGCCATCATCGACTCGCCGCCGCCGGGGGCCCAGGCGCCCACCCAGGGTGCGCTGGACAGGTCGCCACCGGGGCTGTCCCCTGCGTCCAGACCGGTGCCGCCGAAGCAGGTCCAGCCCTGACCATCGGTGGCCTGGTCCGCTGCCGTGGCCACAGGCACCTGCTCGGCGGGGACCCGGAACAGGATGACGTGGTGCACGATCTCCGGTTGTCCGGGCACGACGTCGACGCCGGTGATGAAGGCCGGGTCGACCAGCTCGGGGTCGAGCAGGAAGCACCGGTAGTCGTCGGTCCCGCTCGCAGTCGGCGCCTCGGGCGAGTAGGCGGCCGGCATTGCCAGGTCGAGAAAGCGCTCGCCCGCGCGCAACGGAGCAGACGGCGGTGGCGGGACGCTCTTGCGCGCCGGGTGAGCCTGCTCCGGCGTCGAGACGGTCGACGACTCCTCGACCTGGGCAGCGGAGCGGGACTCCGACTGACCACCGGCGCCGCACCCTGCCAGGAGCAGGGCGCCGATGGCAGCAGCGGACCAGGGAAGAAGTCGTCGACGGATCACGTGCTCAGCCTAGGAGGTGCCGGGCGGCGCCGTCCGTCGATCGCGGTGCTGACCACCAGACGGCCGAAGAGTAGGCCTGCGCAGGCTACGGCGCAGACGGTCGGTAGCCGGTCGGTTCTCCCGCACCCAGGTCCACGATGGCGGCCACGGGCCCGCCGCCGTCAGGTCCCTGGTGCGCCGCGGAGACCGACACGAAGACAGCCGGGTCACCGGTCACCGACGCGGAGACCCCTCCCACCGCGGACTTGATCTGCCGGTGCCAGTGCACGTCGGAGTCGTCCAGCATGGCGTTGCGGCGGCCTCGGACGGCACCGTCCTGGGACACCTCGCACTTGAGGAACAGGTTGACCAACCGCCCCTGCAGGTCGTCGCGGTGCGGGCGCTCGGGCAGATCGAGCCCGGCCACCCGGATCGCCTCCCACAGCCCGTCGGTGTCCAAGGCGTCCTTCATCACGGAGTGGCCGATGCGGTAGCGCCCACCCACCCCGCGCGCGTTGCCGACCACCACGACCTGAGCCTGGTCGAGCTCCACCCCGGACGAGCACGAGGCCACCGAGGAGTACAGGCCGCGCTCGTGCATGACGTCCTCGTCGGTGGGCATCTCGATCTCCCCCAGCGCCACCGCGATCCCGAGCGCGGTGCAGCCGTTCGACAGGTCCATCGACTCGTGGGTGTGCTCGGTCCAGACCTTCTGACCGCGCGACTTGGCGTCCTGGATGGTGTGGATCGTCAGCAGCGGCGTCTTGGTCTGCACGTAGTGCACGTCGGCGGGGTCGGTGATGCCGGCGCGCTCCATCGCCTCCGTCACCGCGTCCGCGACCTTGCGCACCATGGCGGTGTAGCCGATCTCCTCGGGCAGCAGCTGCTCGCTCATCGCGAAACCCACTGTCACCCGCGGCTCGTCGGTCTGCTCGGCCTTGTCAGCCGGGAGGGTGGCGAAGATGGTGGCGTGCGGGCTGATGATCCCGTCCGTGCCGCCGGACCACACGATGGGCACCTGCTTGACCTCCTGCGCGGAGCGGGAGCCCTTCTCCACCAGCACCTCCCGGAAGGCGCGGTCGGCGATGATCCGGGTGTAGTCGTTGACGCCGCCGTTGCCCTCGGTCTTGCCGATCACCGCGACGACCCGATCAGCCTCCAGCACCCCCTCGTCGATGAGCGCGGCCAGACCGGAGGCGTCGGCGACGCTGAGGATGGGGACCTTGCGGACCTCGATGGCTTCGGGCATGGGCTTCTCCTCAGGTGGTCGGACGGGTGATCCACGCTAGTTCACGTCAGGGGTGACGACGGTGCCGACGTCGCCCGCCAGGGCTTCGTCGATGCGGTCCAGACGCGTGATGACAGCGACCGCTCCGCCGCCGGTGACGAAGTCGGACACGGCCTGGACCTTCGGCCCCATCGAACCGGAGGCGAACTCGCCCCGCGCGGCGTAGGTCGACAGCTGCGACGGGGTCGTGCGACCCAGGGGCTCTGCCTGCGGTGTGCCGAATCCGACGACCGCGTTCTCGACGTCGGTGGCGATCACCAGGGCGTCCGCGCCCACAGCCTGTGCCAGCACCACGGCTGAGAGGTCCTTGTCGATCACGGCCTCCACCCCTCGCAGGCTCCCGTCCGGTTCGCGGACGACGGGGACTCCCCCGCCACCACCCGCGATCACCATCAGACCAGCGTCCAGCAGGGCGCAGATCGCCGGCGCCTCGAGCACCTCGAGCGGACGGGGACTGGCCACGACCCGGCGCCAGCCCTTGTCCCCCCTGTCCTGCCAGACCTCTCCGTGCTCCATCAGGACCGCGGCGTCGTCGGCCGGCAGGTGGCGCCCGATCGGCTTGCCGGGGTCGGCGAAGCCGGGGTCGTCGACGTCCACCAGCGTGCGGCTGACCAGCGCGACCGGACGGACCTCGCTGCCGACAGTCGCGAGGGCCGCCTCCAGCGCGTTCAGCAGGATGAAGCCGATGGTTCCCTGCGTTTGGGCGCCGCACCAGTCCAGCGGGACCGGCGGCACGACCGCGGCCGCGAGCTCGTTCTTCACCAGCAGGTTGCCCACCTGCGGCCCGTTGCCGTGCGTCAGGACCACCTCGTGGCCGGCCGCGACCAACCGGGCGATCTCCCCCGCCGCTGCGGTGATCGCGGCGATCTGGTGCTCGGGCGCGGCGGAGCCGTCTGCTGCCGTCATCGCGTTGCCCCCGAGGGCTACCAGCACTCTCACGGTGGAAACCTATGCGAGCCGCCGCTGGCGCGGGATGGGGAGTCTTGCCCAACCGGGGGACGCCGATCAGCAGGGGTTGCCTAAGAGCATTCGCTGGCTAGAGTTCCGGCCATGTGGATCCACCGCCTGATCAAGGTAAAGGCGAATCTGTTGAAGACCATCGCCCTGCTGCTCGAGCCGGGAGCGCTGGAAGAGGTCAGGCGCGGTCACGCGGAGATCGACGCGGGGAACTACGTCACCGGCGAGGAGCTGGCGATCAGGTACGTCCTTTGAGCGTGCAGGAACACTCATAGGCTTCCCCCATGGCACTGACAGCGAAGTTCGCCACCACCTGCGGGGTCTGCTCGCGCCCGATCGCTCCCGGTGAGGAGATCCGCTCCTTCGCGGGGAAGGGCAAGGGCCGCTGGGCGCACGAGGAGTGCCAGCCGGCGTTTGACCTGGGGGCGGCGGCCGACCAGGACATCCTCCTGACTGGGCCTGCTGCGGCACCCCTGGACACTTCCGCGCCAGCCGGCGCGACGGAGGTCTGGACGGACGGAGCATGCTCGGGCAACCCTGGCCCTGGTGGCTGGGCGTGGGCGACGGTCGACGGTCGTCAGGGGTACGGCTCGTCACCGGCCACGACCAATCAGCGCATGGAGGTCGAGGCAGCGCTGGAGGCCGTGCGTGCCCTGGAAGGTCCTCTGGTCGTGGTCAGCGACTCCACCTACGTCGTGAACTGCTTCAAGAACGGTTGGTGGAGAGCGTGGTTGGCCAAGGGCTGGATCAACAGCGCCAAGAAGCCCGTCGCCAACCGCGACCTGTGGGAGCCACTCATCGCCGCCGTCCGAGACCGCGGAGACGTCACGTTCCGGTGGGTGAAGGGCCACTCCGGCGACGTGATGAACGACCTGGTCGACCAGCTGGCGGTGCGATCGGGCAAGGAGCAGTCGCGCAGCTGACGCTCACATCCCCAGCCGGCGGTACCGGGCCAGGCGGGCGGCATACCGCTCAGGGGCAGGTGCCTGCAGCAGCTGGACGAGCTCGTGCTGGAGCACCTGGCCCATCCGAGCGCAGAACGCCTCGGGCTCGTCGGCGGCGTCAGGCTGCTCCAGGACCACCCGGTCGACGATCCCGGCCGCCAGCAGGTCCGCCGAGCGCACGCCCTGCTCGGCCGCCATCTGCGCGGCGTGATCGGTGTCCCGGTGCACGATCGCCGAGGCCCCCTCGGGCGGCAACGGCGACAGCCACGCGTGCTGCGCAGCGACCACCCGGTCAGCCGGCACCAGGGCCAGCGCTGCGCCACCGGTCCCCTGGCCCAGCAGCACCGACACGGTGGGCGCGTCCAAGGTCACCAGCTCGGCCAGGCAGCGCGCGATCTCCCCGGCCAGGCCGCCCTCCTCCGCAGCCTTAGACAGCGCTGCTCCAGGCGTGTCGATCAGCGTGACCAGCGGCAGCCGGAGCTCGCTGGCCAGCCGCATGCCGCGTCGGGCCTCCCGCAGAGCGGCCGGCCCCAGGGGCGCCTCGGCCGTCTGGCCACGGCGGTCCTGGCCCAGCAGCACGCACGGCGCCCCGCCGAAGCGCGCCAGCGCCAGCACCAGGCCGGGATCGGACTCCCCTTCCCCGGTCCCGTTCAGTGGCACCACGTCCGAGGCCGCGTACCGCAGCAGCCTTCGCACGCCAGGACGGTCGGGTCGCCTCGACGCGAGCACCGAGGTCCAGGCCGGGACGTCGGGCACGTCCTGCTGCGGCAGCGGTGATACCTGCGGCAGCTCCTCGCGCGGAGCCAGCAGCACGTTGAGCGCCCGGTCCAGCACGTCGGACAGGTGCCTGGGCGGTAGCACCGCGTCGACGAGTCCCTTGTCGTACAGGTTCTCCGAGAGCTGCACGCCGGGTGGGAAGGGCTGGGAGTAGAGGGCCTGATACACGCGTGGGCCCAGGAAACCGATCAGCGCACCGGGCTCGGCCACCGTGACGTGCCCCAGGGAGCCCCACGAGGCCAGTACGCCTCCGGTCGTCGGATGGCGCAGGTACACCAGGTACGGCAGTCCGTGTGCCTTGTGCGCGGCGATGGCCGCCGCGATCTTGACCATCTGCAGGAAGGCGACCGTCCCCTCCTGCATCCGGGTGCCGCCCGAGACAGGCGCCCCCAGCAGCGGCAGGCCCTCACGGGTGGCGCGCTCGATGCCCAGGACCAGGCGCTCGGCCGCGGCCCTGCCGATGGAGCCGCCCAGGAAGGCGAACTCGCAGGTCAGCACCGCGACGCGCCGCCCGTGCAGGCGTCCCTCGCCGGTGAGAACGGCCTCATCCGTCCCGGACCGCTCCCGGGCAGCGGCCAACTCGGCGGCGTACTCGGGCGAAGGGTTCACGTCCAGCGGCGCGACGTCCCAGCTGCGGTAGGTGCCTTCGTCCAGGACCAGCGCCAGCAGCTCAGCGGCGGACAACCGCTGAGCGGGCTGCTGTTCGACGGTCACTGCGACTCCATGGTCACTGCGGCTCGCCGGCTCCCGCCAGCCACGCCCGGATGGACGTTGAGTCCTCGTCCAGCAGCGGCGGCGCCGCGTGGTCTCCCCGCGTGGTCTCCTGCCCCGCGGCGTCGAAGAACCGCAACGGCGGCCCAGGCAGCGACACCGTCCCCAGCGTGGGGTGCTCGACGTCCACCACCAGCCCTTGAGAACGCGTCTGGTCCCAGTCGTAGACCTCGTCCAGGGCGCGCACCTTCCCTGCCGGGACGCCGATCTCGGCCAGCCGTGCCAGCAGCGGCTCGGCCCGCCACTGCGCGAACGCGCCCTCGATCAGCGCGATCACCACCTCGCGCCGACCTACCCGGTCGGAGTTGGTGGTCAGCCCCTCGGCATCCGGGTCCAGCCCGAAGCCGACGCAGAAGCGCTGCCACAAGCGGTCGCTACCCACCGAGATCTGCACCGACCCGTCCTGGCAGCGGAACAGCCCGTACGGCGCGATGGAGGGGTGGTGGTTGCCCTGGGCCGTCCCGACCTCACCCGCCACCGTCCACCGCGTGCCCTGGAACGCGTGCACGCCCACGATCCCGGCCAGCAGCGAGGTCCTGACAACCTGCCCCCTGCCCGTGCCCTCGCGCTCCAGCAGGGCAGCCAGCACGCCGTAAGCGCCCCACATCCCCGCCAGCAGGTCCCCGATCGGCACCCCGACGCGCTGCGGGTCATCAGGTCCTGTCCCGGTCAGCGACATCAGCCCCGCCTCACCCTGGGCGATCTGGTCGTACCCCGGACGCCCTCCCTCGGGGCCGTCGTGGCCGAACCCGCTGATGCTCAGCACCACCAGCTGCGGGTTGAGCTCGAGCATCCGCTCCATGCTGAAGCCCAGCCGGTCGAGCACCCCGGTCCGAAAGTTCTCCAGCAGCACGTCCGCCCGCAGGACCAGGGCCTCGAGGGTCTCCCGGCCGTCCTGCGACTTCAGGTCCAGCGCGATCGACTCCTTGTTCCGGTTGCAGGACAGGAAGTACGTCGAGACCCGCTCCGAGCCGTCGGCAGGCTGGACGAACGGGGGACCCCACCCCCGGGTGTCGTCACCTGTGCCCGGCGACTCGACCTTGATGACGCGTGCCCCGAGGTCGGCCAGCATCATCGCGGCCTGCGGCCCGGCCAGCGCCCGCGTCAGGTCCACCACCACGGTGCCGGACAGAGGGCCTGCTGCTGCGCTCATCGCCGTCCGCTACTTGTAGTCGTTGCGTGGCCCGGCGTCCATGTCGATCACGACGCGACCCTGGACGAGGCGGGCGGTGGGCCGGTTCTCCGAGCCCTTGGCGGAGTAGAGCTCGACGCGCTCGACCTCCACACCGTTTGGACGGTTGTAGATGATCGCCGGCACGCAGGTGAAGATGTTGTCGTCATCATTGGCTTCCTCCGACGACACCCGCACCGCCTCGCCCTGACCGTTCTCCACCTCGAGGGCCACGTGGTAGCGGGCGAACGACCCTGACCCGTTGGACTGGGCGGAGTACGCCACCGGCACGACCGCCACGATGTCGTCCTGGAACCCGATCTGGATCAGCTCCACGGCTTGGGCAGCTGCCTGCTGGGCGTCCCAGGCCGCCTGCTCCTTGGCCTCTGCCTCCCGGGTGGCCTTGTTGGCGAACAGCTTGCGCCGTGGCGCGGCCTCCACGGCCGTCCCGCGTCCGGTGACGTCGCCCAGGTGCCGGATCCCGCGGAAGGACTGCTGCGGCGGCACACCCTGGGCGCCGAACATGGCCACCGTCTCCACCGTGCCGTCGCGCAGCACGACCAGGGCGTACACGTCGTAGTCGGTCTTCGACGACCACGAGGCGCGGGCCTGCATGGTCGCGGTCTTGGTCAGCGTCACCGGTGGCGCGCCCTTGCGCAGCTCGATGGTCGGACGGGGTGCCGCTGCGGCCTGCACCGGCTCCGATCCGGGCGGGACGGGGGACTGGGGCTTGTTGTAGTCGATCGGCATGCCCACCACCCTGCCAGAAGGGCGTACGGCATGCTCGTACCCGTGCACCCCGAACCCGTCCGGCAGGGATGCCACCTCATCGGCGTCGACGGGCGCAGCGGCACCGGCAAGACGACCTTGGCCGCCCGGCTGGCGCAGGTGCTCGAGCCGGCGGGCGCGCCGGTGGTGCACCTGGACGACATCTACCCGGGCTGGGACGGCCTGGCAGCGGGGATCGACATGCTGGTCGCCGGCATCCTCGCCCCGCTGTGCGCCGGACGCGACGGCCGTTGGCGACGCTGGAGCTGGGAGCGCGACGAACCGGCCGGCTGGGCCGAGATGCTCTGGGCGCCAACGGTGGTCGTCGAGGGCGCCGGAGCCGGCGCGCGGGCGTGCCGACCGTACCTGTCCAGCCTGCTGTGGCTGCACACCGACGATGACACCAGGTACCGCCGCGCGATCAACCGCGACGGCGCCGGCTTCGCCGACCAGTGGGACCGCTGGGCCGCGCAGGAGGCCGCGTACCTGGCCTGCGACGAGCCTGCTGCGCACGCCGACGTGCTGGTGCGGACGTGAACGGCGCGTTCCCGGGCATGGGCACGGTGATCAACGTGGTCGCCGTCCTGGTGGGGGCGCTGCTCGGGATGGGCATCGGCCACCGCCTGCCCGAGCGCACCCGTGCCGTCGTCACCGACGCCTTGGGCCTGGTCACGCTGCTCGTCGCAGGCCTGTCTGCCCTCTCGGTCACCGACGCCGCGTTCACCGACGCCGTAGGACCAGGGGTCGGCGTCCTGGTGGTGCTGGGTGCCCTGCTCGTCGGCGGCATCGCAGGGTCCCTGTGGCGGATCGAGGCCCGGTTGGAAGGACTGGCCGGGGCGCTGCAGAAGCGCCTGGTCCGGCGCGGTGCGACCTCCGGGGACGACGCCGGCAGGCACCAGGCCCGCGAGAGGTTCGTCGAGGGCTGGCTGACCGCCTCCCTACTGTTCTGCGTCGGTCCGCTGACCATTCTCGGGACGCTGTCGGACGGCCTGGGACGCGGTATCGACCAGCTCGCGCTCAAGTCGACCCTGGACGGCTTCGCGGCCATCGCGTTCGCGTCCTCCTTCGGGCTCGGCGTGCTCATGTCGGCGCTCTCCGTCGCGGTCATCCAGGGCCTGCTCACCGTGGCCGCCGTGCTCCTGGGTTCGCTGCTGCCGCAGGCGCACATCGCCGCCCTCACCGCGACGGGTGGTCTGCTCCTGGTGGGCGTGGCGTTCCGGCTGCTGAGGGTGCGAGACGTACCGGTAGGAGACCTGCTGCCGGCACTGCTCGTCGCGCCCCTGCTCACCCAGCTGGTCGTGATGCTGCGCTGACCCAGTCCACCGCCGCCGCGGGCCGGCCCCCGGAGAGCTGCGCGTAGCCCGGGCCGCGGTCGAAGAACGGCTCGTCGCCGGTGCGCAGCGCGCCTCGCGCGGTTCGCTCAGCCTGCGTGGCGCGCTCGTCGAGCACGGGCTCGTCCGGCGTGCCGCTGACGTGGACCCCGTAGTCGCGCAGCGCGCCCTGCATCGAGACCTTCCCCCAGCGCAGGTCCTGTGCCACCTCCTGCAGCGGCCGCTCCAGCGGATCGCCCCATCCCCCACCGCCGGTCGTGCGGATCCGGATCAGCTCTCCGGCCCGCACCGGCTCCGCGTCGGCCAGGGCGTCGACCTCACGCTCGTCCGGGCCGCCTGGGTCGATCACGACCGAGAACGACTGTCCCGCAAGGCCGCCCTTGACCCCCCAGCAGGCCAGGATCGACCTGTCCGCGATCGACATGAAGTGCCCGTCCTTGAGCATCCTGATGTCCTTCTGGTAGCCGAGGCCGCCCCGGTACCTGCCCGGCCCGCCCGAGTTGACGGCCAGCCCCAGCGCCTCCACCCGGAAGGGGAACCGGCTCTCGGTGAACTCGGTCGGCAGGTTCCGTGAGTCGGGCACCACGTGGATGGTGTCCTCTCCGTCGGCGTAGTAGCGCCCGCCCGACCCACCGCCCAGCACCTCGCGCATCAGGTACGGCTGGCCGTCGTGGTCCTCGCCGTACACCCCGGTGTACCGGATCGTCTCCTGGTCCGCGGGCATGTTGCCGTCCACCGCCTTGGCCACCACCCCGGCCAAAACGCCCAGCAGACGCAGGATGACAAAGGTCCGGGCGTTGGTCGGCGCCGGGAAGATCGGCGTCAGGAGCGTGCCCTTCTGCGGGAAGCGCAGCTCCAGCAGCGGGACGACGCCCTCGTTCACGTCCAGCTCTGCCATCCGCTCCGGGGAGTCGGCCAGGTTGCGCAGCACGGGCGCCAGCCACTTGGCCAGGAAGTTGCCGTCGGCATAGTCGCCGCAGTGGTTGATCGGACCCTTGGCCTGCGGGCCGGTTCCGGTGAAGTCGAGGATCAGCCGCTCACCCTGCGGGTCGTCGTCGGGGGTGCGCGTCAGCGTGATCCGCTGGGTGTGCAGCCGGGGCTCGTCCACCCCGTCGTGCTCCGCGTAGTCCTCCCAGACGTACTCCCCCACAGGGATCTTCGACAGGATCTCGCGCCGGTAGGTGGCGGTGGTGGCGTCCAGGAAGGAGTCGAAGCAGGCCTCCACCATCTCGACGCCGTACCGCTCGAAGAGCTCGCCGAGCCGGCGGGCACCCATCAGGCAGGCCGAGCACTCGGCATCGAGGTCGGCTGCCAGGGAGTCTGGCATCCGGGAGTTGCGGGTCATGATCTTCAGCGCCGCCTCGTTGGGCACCCCGGCGTCCCAGAGCCGGATGGGCGGCACCATCAGACCCTCCTCGAACACCGAGGTGGCGGTGGAGGGCATCGAGCCGGGCACAGCTCCGCCGATGTCGTCGTGGTGGCCGAACGCCTGCACGAAGGCGACCACCGAGGCCTCCTGACCCGGGCGGGCGGCGAACACCGGGACGGTCACGCACAGGTCGGGCAGGTGTCCGATGCCGCCCTCGGACCGGTAGACGTCGTTGTGGAAGAACACATCTCCCGGCCGCATGGTGTCCAGCGGGTAGTCCCGGGCGACCGGGTGCACCAGCGCGGAGTAGGAGCGCCCGGTCAGCTTGCGCAGGTTCCGGTCGTGGATGCCGGCGCGGAAGTCGTGCGCGTCCCGGATCATCGGCGACCGCGACGTCCGGGCGATGGCGGTCTCGACCTCCATCTCGACGCTGGCCAGGTAACCGGCGACGATCTCCACCAGCACCGGGTCCGGAGCCGGCGCACCGACCGGGGACAGCCGGTACGGGCGCCCGGTGCGGGTGGTGGGGCCCTGCTGCTGGTCCGCGCTGCTTGAGCTCATGACGGGTCCTCCCGGGTGATGCGCACGTTGCCGAACCCGTCTACCCGTGCCGTGAAGCCGGGATGCAGGGGGATGGTCGAGCCGAACTCCTCCAGCACGGCCGGCCCGTGCGCGACATCACCTTCCCCCAGCCGGGCGCGCTCGTAGAGCGTGGCCTGCACCCAGTCGTCGAAGTAGGCGGCCCGTGTACCTGTGCGGGCCTGGTCAGCACCGGACCCGGCGCCCACGCGCGGCAGGTCGGGCCGCTTGATGGGCCCGACGCCCGTCACCCGCAGGTTGACCCACTCGACCTGCTGGCTGGGGTCCGCGGCGAAGTCGTAGCCGTAGAGGGTGTTGTGAGCGCTGTGGAACGCCTCGGCCGTGACGTCGGCGAGGGCCTGGTCGAAGCCTCCGTCCGGCAGGTCGACCCGCACCTCAAAGGCCTGGCCGAAGTACCTCAGGTCAGCGGTGCGGTGGAACTGCCTGTCTGCCTGGGCGAATCCTTCCGCGGCCAGGGCGGCGGCGGCGTCGGCGGTGAGCTGGTCCAGCACCTGCTGCACGCCCGCGTGGTCCAACCGGTCGTGCCGGCGGACGTGGGTGCGCACGTAGTCGTTGCGCACGTCCACGGTCAGCAGGCCGAACGCAGACAGGTTCCCGGGGTTGGGTGGCACCAGCACCCCTGCCAGCCCGAGCACGTCGATCAGCCGGCAGGCCAACAGCGAGCCTGATCCACCGAAGGTGACGAGGGTGAAGTCCCGCACGTCCAGGCCCCGCTTGACGCTGATCTGTCGCAGCGCGTTCGCCTGGTTCCACGCGGAGATCTCCAGGATCCCTGCGGCGCACTCCTCCAGGCCCATCCCCAGACGCGTTGCGAGCGTGGTGATCCCACTCTTCGCCGCCTCCGCGTCCAGCGGGATCTCTCCTGCGAGCAGGTGCGGCGGGATGCGACCCAGCAGCAGGTGGGCGTCGGTGATGGTGGGGTCGGCGCCACCGTTGCCGTAGCACTGCGGCCCCGGGTCGGCCCCGGCCGACTGCGGACCGACCTTGAGCGTCCCCTCGGGGGTGACCCACGCGATGGAACCGCCACCGGCACCGACGGTCACGACGTCGATCATCGGGATCTTGGACGGGTAGGCGCCCACCGTGCCCTCGGTGGTCAGGGCCGGCTGTCCGTTCACGACGACCGTGACGTCGGTGGAGGTGCCCCCGCCGTCGCAGGTCAGGACGTGCGTCACTCCCGCGGCGCTGGCCACCAGCGCGGCTCCCAGCGCACCCGCCGCCGGCCCGGACAGCACCGTGGTGATGGGCTGCTTGACCACCTCGGCGGCCGAGAGCACACCGCCGTTGGACTTCATCACGTAGAAGGGCACCTCGCGCCGCTCGCCGGCAGTGGTGGCGTAGTCGGCCAGCCGCAGGGCGATGTTCTGCACGTAGCTGCGGATGCTCGGCTTCACCGCGGCGTCCACCAAGGTGGTGACGGACCGCTCGTACTCGCGGTACTCGCGCAGCACCTCCGAAGAGATGCTCACCGTGGCCTGGGGGTGCTCCAGCGCCAGCACCTCGCGCATGGTCTCCTCGTGGCTCGGGTCGACGTAGGAGTGCAGGAAGCAGACGCCGATCGTGGTGATACCCGCGTCCCGGAAGAAGCGGGACGCAGCGACGGCCTGCTCGCGGTCGAAGGGCCGCACCACGCTGCCGTCGACGGCGAGCCGTCCGGCCACCGTGCGGACCCGGTCGGCCGGCACGATGCGAGGCGGCTTGACCCAGAAGTAGCTGTTGCCGTACCCGTCCGGGACAGACTGCCGGGCGATCTCGAGGATGTGCCGGTACCCCTGCGTGGTGATGAAGCCGAGGTTCTCGACCTTGCCTTCGAGCAGCTTGTTGGTCGCGACGGTGGTGCCGTGGCTGACGGCCGTCAGCGCCTCCCCGCCGACCGGCCGACCACCATGGGACAGCTGCGCCAGCACCTTCTCGATCCCGGTGAGGAAGCCCTCGGCCGGGTCGGCGGGGGTGGACGGCGTCTTGGTGGTGACCAGCTCGCCGGAGTCCTCGTCCACGGCGACGACGTCGGTGAAGGTGCCGCCGGTGTCGATGCCGACCCGGATCCTGCGTGGCCTCACGGCGCCTCCTGGTCGTGGTCCGCTGCTCAGGAGCAGTCTCGTGGTGCAGGGTTCCGCTGGGCGTCGGCACCTCCTGCCAGTGCGCCGCACGAGGCGTTGGCACTGTGTAGAAGAAACTGTGTGGAAGGACGTGTCGATCGCCTCAGTTCTGCCGTGCGTCCCTACCAGGCAGCAGCGAGCCGACGCGCGGGTTCAGCGGGGCGAGGTCGAACGGTCGCACCACGGTCCTGCGCTGCATCCGCCAGCGACCGTCCTCGCGGCGGTAGACGTCGTCGTAGGTGCCCCCACCAGTGACCCAGCGCTCGTCGGGCAGCTGGATGAACAGAACGCAGTCGGACCGGCCCACCGCGCGGTCCAGGTCTCCCTCGACGCCCACCTCCACCACGTGGTTGACCGTGCCGTGCTGCATGATCGGGAAGGCTGACCACTGCTGCTGGACAGCCGCTCTGATCGCCTCCAGGCCTTGGTGCACCTGGTCGGGGCTGGTGACCCACACGGCATCCGGCGTCCACACCGCCGACCAGCGCTCCAGGTCGCGGTGGTCCGCCCCGACGCAGTACTCGTGCGCCAACCGGCGCAGAGCGAGCTCGGACTCGACCCGGTCCAAGCGGGCGGAGAGCACATCCACCCGGTCCATCCCAGCGACGCTACCGCGACACTCAGCCTCTCGCGCTCCGACGGGCACGCAGGTAGTCGTCGATGACGTACCGCCCGAGGTCCTGGGCCGAGGGGCTGAGCACGCGGCCACCGCTGCGTCGAGCCACCGCGTCCACGAAGCGTCGCAGCCCGGGGTCGGTGCCCAGCATGAACACGTTGAGCACCGCCCCGTAGCGGGTCAGCTGGTCGACCTCGCGCACCGTCGCGCGGATGGTGTCCGGGTGCGGCGGCCACATGAACGCAGACTCCCCCTCCGCGTCCAGGTGCGCGGTGGGCTCGCCGTCGGTCACCACCAGCACGACCGGGTCGGACCCGCTGTTGCGTCGCAGATGCCGCCCCGCCAGGGCTAGTGCGTGCGAGAGGTTGGTGCCCTGCTGGTAGTCGGGCTCGATGGCCGCCAGCTCGGCCTGCGACAGCGTCATCGCGTAGCGGCCGAAGCCGATGATCTGCAGGGCGTCCTGCGGGAACTGGGTCGCTACCAGGTGCGCCAGCGCCAGCGCGGTCTGCTTCATCGGACCCCACCGGCCCTCGGCCACCATCGAGAACGACAGGTCCACGCAGAGCGCCACCGCCGCGCCCGCGCGCCGCTCGGTCTCCACGACCTCGAAGTCGGCCACGTCCAGGGTCACGGCGCCCTGCGCCTGCCCTGGTGCGGCAGGACCGTTGCGCCGGACGGCGTTCTGGACGGTCCGCACCACGTCCAGCGGCTGGGTGTCCCCGAACTCCCAGGGACGGCTGGCCCCCGTCGCGTCGCCGCCCGCACCGGCCGAGCGCAGGTCGTGGTTGCCACGGCGGCCGTTCTCGAGGTCGGCGAACACGTGGCGCAGGGCGGTGGCCCCCAACCGGCGCAGGGCCTTGGGGCTCAGCGTCAGCCCGTCCGGGCTCGTGCTGACCCAGCCCTGGCGGCGCAGCTCGCGCTCCAGCTCAGCCAGCCGGCGCACGTCGTCGGCCGCTGCCCTGCCCAGGTGGCGCTCGAGGGCCTCCACGTCGACGTCGTCCAAGGTCGCACCCGGGTGCTCCTGGCCCAGCTGCTCGATCACGTCGTCCAGGTCGGCCAGCTCGGCCAGCGCACCGGTGGCGTCGCCGTACCCGAGCGGCTCCTCCCCGCGCATCGCGCGCGACCGGTCCCACGCCAGCCCGGGCCGCAGCGCTCGCAGGTTCTCCGAGAGCGCGGCCATCTGGTCGGCCAGGCCCGCGCCCTGCAGGGCCTGGGCCATCAAGCCGGCGAGCTCCTCACGCTGGCTGGGCGACAGCGACCTCATCAGCTGCTCGGCGGCGGCGGCCTGACGTGCCAGCTGGTCGACGAGCTCGTCGGTGTCCGCCGGGTTCTCAGGGAACTGCTCCCCGTGCTCCTGCATGAACTGGGCGAAGTCGTCGGTCGTGTCCTGCCCGGAGGCGTGCTTGGCCAGCAGCGCGTTCAGGTCCTGCAGCAGCCGGGCGACCTCCTCGGGGGCTCGCGGGTCGCCGGCGGGACCGATCCCCTTGATCCCCTCCCTCAGCCCCGCCACCCGCTGCTCCAGCACGTCGCCGCGAAGCTCGTCCAGGATCCGCTGGTAGTCGGCGCGCGCGTCCTCGCTCGTCCAGTCGTAGTCGGCCAGTGCCCGTACCGCTGCGGCGGTGGACCTCGGCAGCGCGTCCAGCCGGGCGCGGGAGAACTGCGCACCCTGGTCGGGGGGGCCGTCGCCCTCCGGCCCCTGGGCTGCAGCGACCCGGTCGTCCAGGGCGTCACGCTCGGCTGCCAGTGCCTGGTCCAGCAGGGCCCGCGCGCGCGTCAGGGTGCCGTCCAGCCGCCCACGCCGCGATGCGTCCCGGCGCATCCTGCGGGCGCGGGCCTCGAGGTCGTCCAGCCCCCGTCCTTCTTGCGTGCCGCGCCGCAGCAGATCACGCAGGGCGTCGCGCAAGCTGCCCCCGGCCAGGACCTCTTCCCCCACCGCGTCCACCGCCGCGCGCACGTCGAACGGGGGCGCCAGCGGGTCCGGACCGCCGCTCCAGGAGCCGTAGCGGTACCGCCGGTGCGGTGGCTGAGCAGCCGAGCCGGGCACGCTCATCCGCCGTAGACCGTGCGGCCGTCGTCACTGGCCTCCTTGGCGAGCCGCCGCGTCAGGTGCAGGCCCTCCAGGACGAGCTCAACCCCGGCGGCTGCGTGGCCGGGCGACGGCGCGTCCCCCAACCCGAGCCGCTCCAGCACCTTCGCCAGACCGCTGACGGCGCCGACCTGGCCGAGCACCTCCGCCGAGGTGACCAGCTCGCCCGTCTCCACGGTGCTGCCTTCGGCGACCAGAGCCAGGAACCCGGTCAGGTCCAACCCGCCCAGCCGCGCCCGGAACGTCTCCGCCACAGCAGTCCTCAGCAGGTGGCCCAGCACCTCGAGCTCGCGCCCCTCGTGGCCGGACTCGAACTCCACCTTGCCGCGCAGGGTGCCCACGATCGACTCCGTGTCGCCCACCCTCGCGACCGGGATCTGCTCGCCACGCAACGCGCCCCGCCGCAGGGCGGCCGCGGCGACCGTCTCTGCTCCCGCCACCGCGAAGCGGGCCGAGACCCCCGACCGTGCGTCCACGGCCGGGGACTCACGCACCGCACGGGTGAAGCGGGCCACCACCTCCAGCACGTGCTCGGGCACCTCGGCCACCAGCGCCGCTTCCTGACGCACCAGGTCCGTCTCGACGACCAGGTCGAGCGGGTAGTGGGTGCGGATCTCGGCACCGAACCGGTCCTTGAGCGGGGTGATGATGCGCCCGCGGTTCGTGTAGTCCTCGGGGTTCGCGGTCGCCACCAGGAAGACGTCCAGGGGCAGCCGCAGCTGGTAGCCGCGGATCTGGATGTCCCTCTCCTCCAGCACGTTCAGCAGACCCACCTGGATGCGCGCAGCCAGGTCGGGCAGCTCGTTCACGGCGATGATGCCGCGGTGGGTGCGGGGCACCAGTCCGTAGTGGATCGTGTCCGGGTCTCCGAGGCTCCGCCCCTGGGCCACCCGCACCGGGTCGACGTCGCCGATCAGGTCCCCGATGCTGGTGTCCGGGGTCGCCAGCTTCTCTGCGTACCGCTCGGTGCGGTGCCGCCACACCACCGGTAGGTCGTCGCCCAGCTCGGCGGCCCGGCGGATGCTCGCGGGCACGACCGGCTCGTAGGGGTGATCACCCAGCTCGGAGCCCGCGATGACAGGTGTCCACTCGTCGAGCAGCCCGACCAGGGAGCGGATCAGCCGGGTCTTGCCCTGGCCCCGCTCGCCGAGCAGCACCAGGTCGTGACCGGCCAGGATGGCCCGCTCCAGCTCGGGAAGCACGGTCTCGTCGAAGCCCACGATGCCGGGGAACCGTTCGGAGGGGGTCTCGGTGCTGCGCAGCAGGCCGAGCAGGTTCTGCCGCATCTCCGACTTGATGCTGCGCTGCTCGTGCCCGCTGGCACGTAGGGCGCCGAGGGTGGTGGGCAGGTCGGCTGGCGGCGTCGTGGTGTGGCTCACCCTTCGACCGTACGTCCGTCCGGTCCGTGATGGGCACCTGAGGTCGTTGTTGCAAGGCAACCCACCGCACCGGCACCGCGCAATTCCCATGACTCGGGCACCGACCCAGGGCTACCGTCGACCGCATGCCGGTCATGGAGCGGGCCATTGACGCAGCCGCGTCAGAAGCGGGATTCACCGGACTCCTCACCATCGACACCGGCGACGAACGGGTTCTCGCCAAGACCTACGGATTCGCCCATCGGGCGCTCGCGGTACCGAATGCGACGACCACGCGCTTCGCGATCGCGAGCGGAAGTAAGGCCTGGACGGCGCTGGCCGTCATGCGCCTCGTCGAGGACGGCGTCATGGCCCTCGGGGACCGCGTCCGCCCGATCCTCAAGAATGACCTTCCGCTGATCGACGACGGCGTGAGCCTCGAGCACCTGCTCACGCACACGTCCGGGATCGACGACTACCTCGACGAGGACGGCGACGGGGATGCCGCCGAGTACGTCCTGCCCGTCCCCGAGCAGGTGCTCGCTGAGACTGAGGAATTCATCCCGGTCGTCGACGGCTACCCGCAGGCGTTCGTCCCCGGGGAGCGCTTCAAGTACTGCAACGGCGGGTACATCGTGCTGGCACTGATCGCCGAGCGCGTCAGTGGAGTGCCGTTCCACGACCTGGTCGAACGAGAGGTGTGCGATCGAGTTGCGTTGAGGCACACCGCGTTCCTGCGCTCCGACGAACTGCCCGCCGACACCGCGCTGGGCGACCACTTCGCTGAGGGAAATCGGACCAACGTGCTGCACCTGCCCGTACGCGGCAACGGCGGCATCTATACGACTGCCGATGAGTTGCACTGGTTCTGGCTCGCCTTGACCGCGGGCCGGATCGTCACACCCTGGTCCGTGGAGCAGATGCTCCGTCCCCGCCACGACGTGCCGACGAAGGGCTGCGGTACGGGATGGGCTTCTGGCTCCACCCGACCGGACCGTCGATCGTGCTCGAGGGCTACGACGCCGGGGTGTCGTTCCGCTCGACCCACGACCCGCAGACCCAGACGACGGTCAGCGTGCTCGGCAACAGCTCCGAGGATGCGTGGCCTGTGATCGCGGCACTGACTGCTGCCCAGGACTGAACGCACTCTGGCGCGAGGTGAGGATCTCGGACATGGAGCTTGTCTCGCCACGTAAAGCTCGACCCGGCGACAAGATCGCTGTGCTGTCGCCATCGTTCGCCGCGCCCGCTGTTGCCCCCGCTGTGCACGAGCAGGCCTTGGAGCGGCTTGAGGCCATCACGGGCCTCGTACCCGTCGAGTTCCCGACGACACGCAGGCTCGGCGCCAGCGCGCGCGACCGGGCCGACGACCTGAATGCAGCCTTTGCAGATCCCGCGATCCGAGCGGTGCTGGCCACGATCGGGGGTGAAGACCAGATCACGGTCGTTCCGCATCTGGACGCCGCACTCCTGACGAAGGACCCGAAACCGTTCCTCGGGTATAGCGACAACACGAACCTGTTGAACTGGCTGTGGACGAACGGTGTGTCTGGCTACTACGGCGCCTCGACGCAGGTCCATCTGGGCCCCGGTCCCGAGGTCGACCCGATCCACGAGCAGTCCCTGCGTGCCGCCCTGCTGACCGGCGAGCGTCTCGAGCTCACCGACCCCGGCGAGTCTGAGGACATCGGTCGTGACTGGAACGACCCACGGGCTCTGACCGAGTTCGGTCAACGCGAACCGACCGAGCCATGGACCTGGGCCGGGCCGGCGAGATCGATCACCGGCCGAACGTGGGGAGGCAACATCGAGGTCATCCAGTGGCTCCTCACTGCCGCTCGGTTCCCGACCGACCCCGGTGTCCTCGCAGGCGGCATACTGCTTGTGGAGTCTTCAGAAGAGCTCATCCCCGCGCGAGAATTCGGCTGGATCCTCAGGTCCCTCGGCGAACGGGGCGCGCTGAGCGTCGTGGACGCGGTCGTCGTCGCTCGCCCGCCGACCTCTGACTTCACGACTCGTCCCACCGCAGAGGAGAGGCGGGCAAAGCGCGATGAGCAGCGCGACACTGCCATCGACATCGTGCGCACGTACAACCCCGACGCAGTCGTCGTGGTCGGGCTCCCCTTCGGCCACACCCGACCCCAGTGGGTCGTCCCCTATGGAGGCTTCATGACGGTCGACGGCGAAAGCAGACGTCTCTTCGCCGATTACTCCTGACCAAGTTGTAGCGAGACCAGTTTTCCGACAACGTGTTTCGGCGCCTCGTTGTCGGGGTCGACTGTCGGTGGTGGGGTCTACCGTTTGAGTCATGGAACCGAGTGAGGCGATCGAGCTGATGGTGGATGTGGCGCGGGCGGAGGAAGCGGAGATCGGTTTCCTCGCGGCGCGGCGGGTGCGCCGGGTGTACGAGATGCTGGGGCTGGTGCGGGCCGACCTGGCCACCTTCCACCCGACGTTCGTCGCTGATCGCGCGTCGTGGACGCTGGCTGCAGGAGGCTGAGGTCGAGACGTTCGCTGCGCATGAGATCGCCTTGCTGTACGGGGTGAGCCCGATGTACGCCGCCATGCTGGTCGATCAGGCGGTGCACCTGGTGGAGGTGCTGCCCCGGACGTTGGCGGCGTTGGCCGCCGGGGGGTTGGACCTGACCCGGGTGCGGATCCTGGCCGATGCCACCATGGGTGATGACTGGACCAACAAGGCTGTTCGTGCGGTGGAGGACGCGGCCCTGGCGGGGGCAGGGGCGGGGCCGTGGGATGGTCCGACGTTGCAGACGTTCAAGGCCAGGGTGCGTCGGGTGGTGAAGCGGGTCCGCAAGGTGACCGCGGCGGTGGAGGCGGCGTCGGTGGCGAAGCTGACCGGGATCAGGGTGGACCTGGAACCCGACCAGCCGGGCGCGGCGACGTTGAGCGTGTGCGGCCCTACCCAGGACATCTTGTGGTTGAGCCAGACCTTGTACGACCTGGCCGACCGTCGCCCCGGCACCGACCCGCGCGGGGAGCGTGTCAGTACCGGCCGCCGCCAGGTCGCGGCTCTATTCGACCTGGTCGAACGCGCAGTCAACGGCGACAACGCGGGCGAGGGCGCAGACGCCGGCGCCGCGGGGGACGCGGCAGTGTCAGGCCCGGCCACGGCCAGGCGCCCCGTGCCGGGGCGTAGCCGTGAGCTGGGGCTGGTGCTGCACGCGGACACCTTCTTCGGGCAGGGACCGGCCGCCGACGACCCTGGTGAGGTCCGCGGGTTCGGGGTCCCGATCCCAATAGGCGCCGACACGGCTCGGGCCGGCGCCATTCGGGCCGTCAAGGCGGGGACGTCGACGTGCGTGCTGCTGGCAGGGGCCGACGGCCGCCTGCAACGCCTGGTGCGGGTCGGGGCCGCCCCGGACATCGGCTGGACCCCCAGCACCCTGAACGAGGCCGTACGACAGGCCCTGGCCAAAGCTGCTGCGAAGGGCGGCGCACCCTTGGCGACGGACGGGTACACCCCCACCACGGCGATCGCCGACCGTGTCCGCGCGTCCCACCCCACCTGCACGTCCCCGACCTGCAACCGCTCGTCCCGCAGCTGTGACCTGGATCACGACGAGCCGTGGCCCCGCGGACCCACCGCTACGACGAACCTGAACCCCAAGAGCCGACGGTGCCACCGCTGGAAGACGCTGGGGCTGTGGCGATCCCGCATGCACCCCGACGGGTCCATCACCTGGACCACCCTCACCACCACGGTCACAGTCAGGCCCGAACCACTGCCCGGGTACGGCCACGACGAGGGCTACTTCGTCACGCGCCGCGGCCGGGGCGAGCTCAGGACGCCAGCGTTGTAGGCCGCTCCGCACGGCGGGCCCGCTAGAGCTTGGGCAGGTCGAGCAAGGTCTGACATCGGGGGCAGGGAGCCTGGCTGCCCGGGGTTCCGGCATACGTAATCGCAGCTGTTACACCGAAGGCATGGGCGCCTGCCCTGCTCGGCCCCCTCCGGCGGCGCTCCGCCATCGCTGCCATTGCCTCAGCCACTCGCTGTCTCCCGGCTGGGTTGACTGCTGGACGAGCAGGGGCGCCTGTCGCTCCTCGAACCGGGTCACTGCGGGTGATTCGCTGCGTGGACTCCGTCGCGCTGCTGGGCCTCGGGTACAGCGGCCGCAGAGGCATTCGGGCTGGCACCAGTCGCTGCGTCGGATGTGGCGCCTGCCGCCAAGCCGGGCCCGCCGAACGTCGACCGACCGAGGCAGGAGGGTACGGCGGTGGTCGCCGAGAGCGCCGGGGTCGTTTGCTGGCGGGGACGCGAGGAGGCGGCGGACCTGCCGGTGCTGAGTTCTCGCCATCGGGGTCGTACCAGGGCAGCCAATACCGGTCCTCGTAAATCGCTCCGTCCGGGATCGACAGCCCCGCGTCCCGCAGATCAACCGACGGCACATGCAAGAGCGGTCGGGGATGCACCAGATCCGTTTCCAGCAGGTTCGTCTCGAGCTCGAAGTACTTATCCAGAATGTTGCCGGCCCGCATGTTGAAGAACGTCCACTGCGTCGAGACGCCCGCCCGCTCCAGCCGCTGCCATAGGTCCCGTCCCTTGCGGCAGTAGACGGCGACGTGTCGCGCTACTCGGTCGAGCCACCGGCGGGTATTCTCGGGCGACTCCTCCAGTACCCACTGAATCAGCGCTATAGCGGCTGCGCACCCTGCGGCTCGACCGTGGCTCTTTTCGACGCTAGGCCAATCGACCCGCGTCCGCAGCCACTACATGGGCCCGGCTCCAGCTGCCTTGTCGTAGGCGAGGAACGCCACCTGCAAATCCGTCGTCGCCTGCAGGAGCCGCTCACGAGGCGCATTGCTCGAACGTGCCTGATGCAGGTGTTCGACAGCCGACCGCAGATGCACGTCGCCGATGGCCTCAAGGGTGTCGGTCAACCGGCCGCCGCGCACAAACTGACGGGCCTGCTCGACACGCCGCGAGACGACTGCGACCTGTGCCAGCAGCTCGAATGATCCCTGCGCTTCCTCGGTGCCCATCTGCGGCTCCTCCACGGCGGTGGGGCCGAGCATTCACGGGGCATGCAGCCCCGTCAAGCCTCGGCCGCCGCCGGTCCGACCAACGCCCCCTCGACGACGGGACCAGCTCCTTGCAAGAGGTAACGGGCCGGGCCAGCGCGATGAGTTCGTCGGGGGAGGTGGTCGAAGCCTGCCGCACTGAGGACCCCAGCATCATCGAGCGCATCGTCTGCTCCCAGACGAGCCGCGCGGTGATCCAGTCCGCCGCGACCTCGTCATCGGGGGTCACCCAGCCGCCGCGGCTGACGATCTCCGTGCGGCTGCAGTGAACGCGCGCATCAACTCCTACCTGCGCCGGGAGAGCAGGGCCCCGACAGCGACGCCGGCGAGGGTGCAGAACGCGCCGGTGCCCACGCCGGCGAGGACCACCCAGAACGGCACCCGCATGTCCTCGACGACCGCGGAGCGGGGGCGCGCCTGCGCGCCAGCAGCAGCTGGTACCGGCACGGGTGTAGGCGCTGGGTCGGCACCGGGGGCCGCTTCCACAGGCACACCCTGGGCGGGTGCCGGAATGCCGTTCGCGATCACACCGTCCACCGCCGTGAAGAACTGTCCGGCCATCTTCTTCGCGACGCCGGAGAGCATCCGCTGTCCCACGCCGCCGATCATCCCACCGACCGCAGCATCGGCGTCGTACTCGAGCCGGGTACCTGCCCCGGCCTCGCTCAGCCTGACCGCGACCGTGGCATCAACCGTGCCGGGGGCGCCAGAACCGCTGGCACGCAACGTGAACGAGTGCGGCGGCTGCTGGTCGGCCAGCCCCACCTGACCCTCGTAGGACCCCTTGATCGACGCCACACCCGCCACGACCGTCATCCGGTAGGTGTCGTCGGAGACCTGCTCCAGCGACTGCACCCCCGGGATGGTCGCAGCCAGCACGGCGGGGTCATTGAGCGCCGCGAACACCGTCTCCGGTGGGGCATCGAGGTCGGCGGTGCCACTGATCTTCATCGGTTCTCCAGGGTGCTCGAGGCGGTGGACTGCGCGGCTGCGTGCTGCAAGCGCAGGTCGAACAGCTCGCTGGGTGAGATCGGCATCGAACGGATGGCGAAGCCCTCCGCGTCCTCGATGGCGGAGGCGAACAGTGCGGCCGAGGGGATGACGCCAGCCTCACCGGCCCCCTTGATCCCCAGCGGGTTCAGCGGCGACGGGGTCTCCAGGTGGTCGATCTCCACCCGTCGCGGCATCTCGCTCACGTAGGGCATGAGGAAGTCCATGTACGAGGCGTTGAGGATCTGACCGTGCTCGTCGTAGACGATCCGCTCGTAGAGCGCGCCGCCGATGCCCTGCGCCACTCCGCCATGGATCTGACCCTCCACGATGCGCGGGTTGATCAGCGTCCCGCAGTCGTGCACGACGCAGTACCTCAGGACCGTGATCTCGGCGGTCTCAGGGTCGGTCTCCACCACCACGGCGTGGACGCCGGAGGCGAACGTGGACTGATTGGGCGAGTAGTAGCCGGTCGCCTCCAGCCCCGGCTCCTCCCCCTCCGGCACCGGCGCGGTGCTGTGGTCCCCCACGCTGAACTGGGTGGCGGCCTGGGAGGCCGCGTCAAAGGCGTAGCGCAGCGGGTTGGACAGCACCGCGATGGTGGCCAGCGGCAGCTCGCTGCCCGGCCCACCTGCGGGGGTGCCCTTCACCCTGGCGACGCCGCCGACCAGCTCCAGGTCGCCCGGGTCCACCTCGAGCGCGTCCGCCGCGATCCGCAGCGCCTTCTCGCGCACCTTGCCGGCCGCCACGTGCATCGCCGACCCGCTCATGACCGCGGCCCGGGAGGCGAATGTCCCTACGGCATAACGGAACCGACGGGTGTCACCGGTGGTCACCTCGACGTCGTCGACGTCCACCCCGAGCTGGTCGGCCACGATCTGGGCGAACGAGGTCTGGTGCCCCTGACCCTGCGTGGTCAGACCCGTCGCGACCTTGACCTTGCCGGAGGTCTCCACCACCACGTGCGCGCCCTCGTAGGGGCCGGGGCCGGTGCCCTCCACGTAGGCGGCCACACCGATGCCGACCCGGCGTCCCTCGGAGCGGGCCTGCTCCCGGTAGGCCTCGAACTCGTCCCAGCCGACGAGCACCTTGAGCTTCTCCAGGCCGGCTGGGTAGTCCCCGGAGTCGTAGACCAACGGCTTGCCGTCCTGGAACAGCAGCTGCTGGTCGTAGGGCATCTCCTCGGGGGTGATGAGGTTCACCGCGCGCACGGCCGTGCGGTCCTTGCCCAGGTACTGCGCGATGGCGTCCATGGTGCGCTCCATCGCGAAGACGCCCTGGGGGCGGCCCGCCCCGCGGTAGGGCGTCACGATCACGGTGTTCGTGTAGAGGGAGAACGCGTTGCACCGGTACGCCGTGGGCTTGTACGGGCCGAGCACCTGGGTCGAGGTGATGATGGGGACGATGATCCCGTACGGGGTGTACGCGCCGTTGTCGTGCCAGAAGGTGAAGTCCAGGGCCAGCAGCCTGCCCTCGTCGTCGAAACCTGCTGTGACGTGCTGCTTCTGGGCTCGCTCGTGCGCGCTGGAGATGAAGTGCTCGCGCCGGTCCTCGGTCCACTTCAGCTGCGTCCCCAGGCCCGCCCTGGCCAGTCGGCGCGCGGCCCACGGGACCAGCACCTCCTCGGGCCAGGGGTGCATGATCTTCACCCCGAAACCGCCGCCGACATCGGGGGCGATGCACTCCACCTTGTTCACGGCCATCTCCAGCTTCGCCGCGACGGCCATCCGGACCGAGGTGGCGGCCTGGGTGGAGGTGTAGACGCGAATGGAATCCTCGTCGGTGGACCAGACGGCGTAGACCCCCTTGCCCTCCATCGGCATGGACGCCGACCGCTCGATCTCCAGGTCGAGGGTCAGCGTGTGCGGAGCCGCTGCCATCACCGCGTCCAGGTCGCCGAACTCCTGCACCAGGTGCGCCGCCACGTTGTCCGGCACATCGGCGTGCACCGCGTCGACCGCTGCCCTGGCCGCTTCCACCCCGACCACCGGGGCCAGCGCCTGGTAGCTCACGACGATGCGCTCGCACGCGTCCTCGGCCACGTACCGGTCCGTGGCCACCACCATCACCACCGGCTCGCCGACGTGCTTGACCTCCTCGCGGGCCAACGGGTAGCCGGTGCGCGGCGCGGTCAGCGCCGGGTGCGGGATCAGCAGCGGCAACGGCTCGGCGACGGCGGGCACAGGGTCCTCGGGGCCGGCGCCGTCCAGCAGGTCCTCGTAGGTGTAGACCGCGACCACCCCCTCGACCTCCAGGGCACCGCTGACGTCGATGTCCAGGATGCGCGCGTGGGCGTGGGTGCTGCGCACGAAGGCCGCGACCAGCGCGTCGTGGCCGAGGTCGTCGAGGTAGCGCCCTTCACCCCGCAGCAGTCTGGGGTCCTCTCGCCGGGAGATGGGTGCCCCGAAGTACCTGGTCGTCACCGGCCGACCTTCCCCGGGCCCGCCGACCCATCTAGCCCGTCCGACCCGTCCGGACCCTCAGCGGCGGCCCGCTGCAGCTCGGCCGCCCTCAGCACGGCCGCCTTGATGTTCTGGTAGCCGGTGCACCGGCACAGGTTGCCCCCGATCGCCTCGGCGGCCTCGTCCTCGCTCGGGTCGGGGTTCTCCGTCAGGAAGGCAGCGATGGTGGTGACGAAACCCGGTGTGCAGAAACCGCACTGGAGACCGTGGCAGTCCACGAACGCCTGCTGGACGGGGTGCAGGCCACCCCCCGTAGGGTTCAGGCCCTCGACGGTGGTCACCTCGTGTCCGGCCGCGCTGGCCGCCAGCATCAGGCAGGACCGCACCGGACGACCGTCGAGCAGCACGGTGCAGGCGCCGCAGACTCCGTGCTCGCAGCCCACGTGGGTCCCGGTCAGGCGCAGCTCGTGCCGGATGGCGTCGGAGAGCAGCGTGCGGGCGGCCATCGTCACCTCGTGACCGACGCCGTTCACACGCAGCACCACCGTGACGTCCTGGCTCTGCCCGCTCATGGCTGCCGCCCTCCCGAGACCGCGTCGGCCGCCGCCGTGTGCAGCGCCCGCGAGGTCAGCACCCGCACCAGCTGGCTGCGATATCTGGCTGTCGCGTGGATGTCGCCGTCGGTCTGCACCACCGAGGCCGCCAGCTCGGCGCAGGCGGCCCAGTCCGCACCCTCTGCCGCGCTGCCCAGGACGGGCTCGCCCAGGTCGACCACCGTGCCGAGCTCACCGGCCGAGACGTAGCAGGCACGGGCGGCGGCGACGACATCCTCGGCCACGACCACCTGGACCACGACACCCAGCACCGCGTAGTCCCCGTGCCGGCGTGCCACCTCAACGATGGCGGTCCCCTCACCTGGACCCCGCACCGGAACCGTTGCGGACAGGGCGATCTCGCCCGGTGCCAGGGAGGACTCCAGCGGTCCGGCAAAGAGGTCGCCGGCGGCGATGACCCGCTCCCCAGCCGCAGAGCGGACCCGCACGGAGCCGCTCAGCAGCGTGAGCACCGCCGGCATCTCTGCAGACGGGTCGCTGTGCACGATCGAGCCCACGGTGGTGCCCCGGTTGCGGATGGTGGCGTGCGCGACCTGCGACAGCGCGCGGGCCAGCAGAGGCTGGGCGGCACGCGCCCCCTCGTGGGCGAGCAGGTCGCTGTGGCGCACCAGTGCCCCGAACGTGACGCTGGTGCCGTCCACATGCACGTCAGCGAGCCCGGGCAGGTCGTTGATGTCGACCAGGTGCGCCGGTGCCGCCAGGCGCATGGACAGCAGCGGGACCAAGCTCTGCCCACCGGCCAGCACCTTGGCGTGCTCGCCCAGCTCGTCCAGCAGCGTGACCGCCTCGTCCAGCCCCTGCGGGCGGTGGAAGGTTAGCGTCGAGGGCTTCATGTGTCGATCCTGCCTCCCGTGCGATGACAGCGCTCTGGTGGGGCCTAGTCCCGCCCGGTGTCCTCGTCCTTGTCCTTGTCCTTGTCCAGGTCCGAAGTCGAGGAACCGCCGGAGCCGTCGCGCTCGTGCTGGCGGCCGTGCTGGCCGTCGGTCGGCTCCTGCTTGTACATGCCGGGCTCGCCCAGCACCAGGCTCGGGGAGTCGGCCGCGTTCTTCAGGTGCGGCGGGGCGACTGCCTTGGCCAGGTGGTAGAGCCCGACCGTGACGATGGTGCCCAGCGCGATGCCGGCCAGCGAGAAGGAGTCCGAGAAGGCCAGCGAGGTGTTGCCGATGGCGATGATGATCCCGGCGGCGACCGGCACCAGGTTCACGGGGTTGCCGAAGTCGACGTTGTTCTCCTTCCAGATCTTCGCGCCCAGCAGGCCGATCATCCCGTAGAGGACCACCGTGATGCCGCCCAGCACCCCGCCCGGGGTCGCGGAGATGATCGCGCCGAACTTGGGCGAGAAGCCGAAGATGATCGCGACAGCGGCGGCCACGAAGTAGGCCGCGGTGGAGTAGACCCTGGTCGCCGCCATCACGCCGATGTTCTCGGCGTAGGTGGTGGTCGGGGAACCACCCACCGCGGTGGCGATCACGGTGGCGACACCGTCGGCGCCGATCGCCCGCCCCATCACGGGGTCGAGGTCGTCACCGGTCATCTCGGCGACGGCCTTGACGTGCCCGGCGTTCTCAGCGATGAGGGCGATCACGGCTGGGATCACGAGCAGGACGAAGACCCACTTGAACTCAGGCAGGTGGTAGCCGACCACGCCGGCGGCGTTGTCGGTGGCCGGCGGGAGGCCCAGCCAGGGCGCCGACTGGACGTTCGCCCAGTTCACCCGCAGGTGGGTGTCGACCTCGCCGATACCCGCGTTGAACGAGGTGATCGGGCCCAGCACGACATCGAGGAACCACGACAGCAGGTACCCGAAGAGCAGCCCGAGGAAGATCGAGATCCTCCCCACGAAGCCGCGCAGCCCCACGCTCATGAGGACGACGGCAACCATGACGATGAGCGCCACCCACTGGTCCTGCGGCCAGTAGATGTTCGCCACCACGGGCGCCAGGTTGAAGCCGATCAGCATGACCACAGCGCCCGTCACCACCGGCGGCAGCACCTTGTAGATCAGGTGCGCCCCCGCGAAGTGGATGAACACACCGACCAGGGCCAGGATCACCCCGGCCACCAGGATCGCGCCGGTGACCTCCTGCGGGGTGCCCTCCTGGGCGTAGATCGCGGTGACCCCGCCGACGAACGCCGCGGACGTGCCCAGATAGCTGGGCACCCTGCCCTGCACGATCAGCAGGAAGCAGATCGTCGCGATGCCGCTCATGAGGATCGCGAGCTGAGGGTTCAGCCCCATGATCAGCGGGAAGACGAAGGTGGCCCCGAACATCGCCACCACGTGCTGGGCCCCCAGACCGACGGTCTTGCCCCAGCTCAGCCGTTCGTCAGGAGCGACGACCTCTCCTGGCTGCAGCGCCTTGCCGTCTCCGTGCAGCTTCCAGCCCAGTGCCATGGGGAGTCCTCTCGAGGGATCCTGCTGTGATGCGAGTCACTGGTAGTCAGGATGCCGGAACGCTAGCCACGGTCGTGGGAGCCCCCACCGGCGATCCTTGCCAGTCCCCGGCACCGTCGGCTGGCATTCCCTGCTAGTCCCTTCCGGACAGGCCACGCATGGCGACGACCTTCAGCGCCAGCGACAGGTCCAGGCGCAGGGTGGGCTCGGACGTGAACGGCCCCACGATCCGCTCGAGCTTGCCGATGCGGTAGCGCAGCGTGTTGTAGTGGAAGTGCAGCCTCCTGGCCGTCTCGGCGACGTTGATGTTTGTCTCCAGCAGCACCTCGAGGGTGCGCCGCAGGTCCTCCTGCTCGACGCCGGGTGTGGCCAGCTCCTTGAGCGTCTCCGCCGCGAAGGAGGCCAGCTCCCCCTCGTCCTGCACCAGGCTCAGCAGCCGGTACACGCCCAGGTCGTCGAAGTGCGTCTGGGCCCGGGGCCCGTGCACCTGACGACCGACGCGCACGGCCGTCCGCGCCTGCTCGTACCCTCGCGCCACCCCGCCGACGCCGTCACAGACCCGGCTCACGCCCACGCCGAACGGCTTGCGCCCGCCTCCTCCGTCGCCACGCACGACTGCCACCAGCTCGCGGACCAGCCGGGGCACGTCGGCGTCGGAGGGCAGCCCGAGCAACGCCACCGTCTCGGCGCGCAGGGCTACGACCGGCGCCTTGGGGTCCCGGCTGCGCACGGCACCGGCCAGCGCTGCGGCCTGGCGCTCGACGATCGGCCGGCGCGCTGCGGCGGTGTCCGTGCCGGCAGCACCGGCGCCGACGCGCTGCTCGTCACCGCTCTGCGGGTCGGGCTCGAGCACCACCACGACCATCGGGCGGTCGAGGTCCCAGCCGAACCCCCGCGCGTGCGACGCGGCTTCGGGTGCGGGACCTGCCCTGCCCAGCAGCAGGTCGCGCACGTAGTCGGCGCGGTACTTGTCCTCCACCGCCGCGACCGCCAGGTCACGCGTGACGACCAGGGCGCAGACCGTGGCCGCGCGCTGGACGGCCACGAGGTCGTCGTCGTCCAGGGACCGGCCCAACGAGAACGCCGTGAGCCGCCCGTGGTCCAGCATGCCGGCGCTGATCGTCGCCACGGCGAGGGTGACGTCCCCTCGGGGGTGCAGACCCAGTGCGGCCACCGGGTCCTCGGTGCGCAACCGGCCGGTGGGTTCCAGCCAGGGTCCGGCCCGCACGGTGTCCACCTGCTCCGGCGGGCCCGCCGTGGCCAGCGTCCGGCCGTCCGGGGTGGTGACCAGGACGACCACGTCGAGCGCGTCCGACAGCCCCTCAGCGACCGCCGCGAGCCCCCCGCCGCCCAGCACCAGGTCGACCAGCCTGCGGTGCACCTGCTCGGTGCGTACGACGCTGCCCGCGTGCCGGCTCACCCGGTCGGTGAGCACCTCGGTCAGGACCTCGGTCAGGATGTCGTCGAAGGAGACATGGGCTGGCAGCGCGATGACGGGAAAGCCCAACTCGTCGGCCTTGCGCAGCACCGCGGCCGGCAGCTCGTCCAGGTACCGGCCCAGCTTGACCGCCAGCGCAGCCACTTCGCGCTCGTGCAGGCCCGTCAGCAGGTCCACGAGCTGGGAAGGGTCCTCGCGCACCGAGTACCCCGTGGTGAGCAGCAGCTCCCCAGGCCGGACCCACGGATGGATGTCGGGGACCTCCATCACGTTGATGCGCAGCACCCGGCGACCGACGCCCGCCCTGCCTGCGATCACAGTGGACCCGGCCAGGGCCGGCGACCGAAGCACCCGCGCCAACGGCACGCCGGGTGGTCCGTCGCCGGCTGCCGTCGTCACCATCTGGTCGCTGCGCCGCTCATCGTTGGCAACTTTCCCCATGTGGACGACGGTAGCGCTGGCCCTAGCGTCGCAGCATGCGGACGATCCCCGTGGCTGCCTCGAGCGCGCTGGCCGACGTGCTGACAGGTCCGGTTCGCGGAGCCGAGGTCCTGACCAGCGGGCACCGTGCGGCCTATCTGCTCGTGGGCGGACGGGTGCTCGCGGTCGTCTCGGACCGCGCGGTGGCCCCGGCCAGCTCGGTCCTGCTGCCCCGGGAGTGGGATCCCCAGGACGTGCTCCCGTCCGGCGCCCAGGTCGAGCTCGGGCACGGTGTGCTCACGGCGGCCGACAGATGCCTGCGGATCGCTCGCTGGTTCACGCCTGCCTCCCCCACCAGCGGTGGGGTGCCCGACCCGCAGGCCCTGCGGACGGCACGGGATCTCCTGTCCTGCCAGGTCGTCGAGCCGCAGGTACGGGAGGTCCGCAGGCTAGGCGACGTTGCCGGCCGACGCCTGGTGGGCCTCGCAGAAGGCGACCCTGCCCAGGTCGTGGAGAGCATCCTCGGTCGTGGCCCCGGGCTGACCCCCAGCGGCGACGACGTCACGGCAGGGCTGCTGCTCGCCGCCCGCGCGGCGTCCCTGGACCCGGCCCGCGTCGACCGGCTCGGCCGTCAGGTGCTCGGCCTGGCCGCAACCGCCACCACCATCGTGTCCCGCGGGATGCTCGCCGATGCCGCCGCCGGGATGTGCCCGGCCGTCGTGGCAGCCGGTCTGGACGCCCTGCTCCGCCCCTACTGCCCGCACAGCACACCGCAGGCCCTGCGGGAGCTGGTCGCCGTGGGGCACACCTCCGGCTCGGACCTGCTCGCCGGGGCACTGTCGGTGTTCGAGCACGTGTCGCCCGCTGCGTGGCCGGTCGGGCCTGCGGTCGACGCTGGGGCCGGTGCCCGATGAGCAACCAGCACGTGGAGATCCGCAAGGGCAGCTACCACGACTCGGTCACCCTGCTGCAGGTCAGCAAGACGCTGGCCGCCCTGGACGGGGTCGAGGCGGCACAGGTCGCGATGGCGACGCCGCTGAACCTGGACGTGCTGGCGCAGATGGGGTTCGAGCTGCCCGCGACGAACCCCGACGACCTGGTGGTCGCGCTGAGACTGGGTGTCGAGACGTCTGATGCCGACCACGCCCCCGCGCTGGAGACGGCCCTGGACGCCCTCGAGCGGGCACTGTCGCGCCGCGGCGCCAGCAGCGAGGCGGCATCCGGCCAGCAGGATCCCCCGCGCACCACGGGCGCTGCGCTGCGGAGGCAGCACTCACCGCTGGTGCTGGTCTCGGTCCCCGGTCAGCACGCGGCGGCCGAGGCGTGGGACGCGCTGGACGCCGGCGCCTCGGTGATGCTCTTCAGCGACAACGTCAGCGTCGAGGACGAGGTCGCTCTGAAGACCGCTGCAGCGCAACGGGGTCTGCTGGTGATGGGTCCCGACTGCGGCACCGCCGTGGTGGGTGGGGTGGGGCTGGGGTTCGCCAACGTGGTCCGACCTGGGCCGGTGTCGCTGGTCGCGGCGTCCGGTACCGGGGCGCAGCACCTGATGGCGCTGCTGGACGCCGCGGGGGTGGGGGTCCGGCACTGCCTGGGGCTGGGTGGACGAGACCTCAGCGCCGCGGTCGGTGGCCTGGGCGCGCGGCAGGCGCTGGCCCTGCTGGCAGCCGATCCAGGGACCGAGCTCGTGGTGCTGGTCTCCAAGCCGGCCGACCCGGCGGTGGTCCGCGAGCTCACGACCTGCGCGTCCGAGCTGGGCATCGACCTGGTCTGGGCCCTGCTCGGTCAGGACCAGCCTGACCTGACCAGCGCTACCGGGGAGATCCTGGCGCGCCTGGGGGTGGTTGTTCCCCCATGGCCCGTCTGGCCCGAGCACGCCACCGGCACCGGCACGACCGGCCCGTCCCTCGGGCTGCTGCGTGGGCTGTTCGCGGGCGGGACCCTGTGCGACGAGGCGATGGCCATCGCGGCGGCCCGGCTGGGGCCAGTCGCCTCCAACGTCCCGCTGCCAGAAGGCGGTCCGGCGCTGGACGCCTCCGGACCCGGTGCGTTGGCGCAAGCACTGGCTGAGGCCGGGCACGCCGTGGTGGACCTGGGCGACGACACGCTCACGGTCGGTCGGGCGCACCCGATGATCGACCCGTCGCTGCGCCTGGAGGCCATCCGCGGGGCGGCGTCCGACCCCCGCGTCAGGGTCGTGCTGCTGGACGTGGTGCTCGGTCACGGAGCGCACGCCGACCCGGCCGCGGCGCACGTCCCGGCGATTCGGGAGGCTTTGGAACACGCTGCGGCACAGCGCCGCCCGCTCGACGTGGTGGTGACGCTGGTCGGCACCACGGGTGACCCGCAGGGCCTGGACCGTCAGGCCGAGGCCCTCGCAGCTGGAGGTGCCCGCGTGTTCGCCTCCAACGCGCAGGCGACCCGCGCGGCCATCGACTGCATCCAGGGACAGGGCTCATGAACGCGCAGCACGGTGTCGAGGCAGTCACGTCCGAGCTGCTCGCCGGACCCGCCAGCATCACCACGGTCGGGGTCGACCTGTTCGCCCAGGCACTGACCGACCAGGCCGTGGACGTCGCCCCGGTCGACTGGCGTCCCCCGCCGTCGGGCACGGCGCCCCTGCTTGCTGCTGTCCTGGCCGACCCCCGGCGCCAGGCGGCCAACGCACTGGCCCTGGAACGCGTCCTGTCAGCGGGTGCTGTGCTGGTCGACGTGCGGCCGGCCAGCGAGGCGTTGGATCTCGCGCCCGGCACCTTCCTGCACGCCGGGCCGCCGCTGGACTTCGCCCGCGCCTCCGGGCCGATGCGCGGAGCCCTGGTCGGAGCCATGCTGCTGGAGGACCTCGCCGCGGACCCGGACGAGGCGCAGCGGTTGCTCGAGGCGGGCAGGCTACGGGACGGCACTGAGATCACCCTGTCGCCGTGCCACCACCACTCGTCCGTCGGGCCTATGGCCGGGGTCGTCAGCCCGTCGATGTGGGTGTTCGAGGTGCGTGACCCCGCCTCGGGACGCAGCGCGTTCTGCTCGCTGAACGAGGGCTTGGGAAAGGTGCTGCGCTACGGGGCCTTCGGCGCCGAGGTGACGCAGCGCCTGCGGTGGATGTCCTCGGTGCTCGGACCGCTGCTGCAGCAGGCGGTCCGGCGCCGGGCGCAGTCCCCGGCTGGCCCGGTCGACGTGCGCGGGATCATCGCGCAGATGCTGCAGATGGGCGACGAGGGCCACAACCGCAATCGTGCCGGCACGATGATGCTGGTCCGCGAGCTGGTGCCCGAGCTGCTCGAGCTGGGCGCCGATCCGGCGCAGGTGGCCGAGGTGGTGCGCTTCTGCAACGGCAACGACCACTTCTTCCTCAACCTGGTGATGCCGGCCTGCAAGGTCGCCCTCGACGCCGGACGGGATGTGCCGGGGTCGACGCTGGTGGTGGCGATGGCGCGCAACGGGACCGACTTCGGCATCCAGGTCTCTGGCACCGGTGACCGCTGGTTCACCGCGCCGGCCCTGGTCCCGCAAGGGCTGTTCCTGGGTCAGTACGGCCCTGACGACGCCAACCCCGACATCGGCGACTCCGCGATCACCGAGACAGCCGGTATCGGCGGGTTCGCCATGGCTGCGGCGCCGGCCATCGTGGCCTTTGTGGGCGGAGATCAGGGCACGGCGGTCGCCACCACGCTGCGCATGTACGAGATCACCTCGGGCGAGCACCCGGTCTTCCAGATCCCCTCGATGGGATTCCGGGGCAGCCCGGTCGGGATCGACGTGACGACCGTCGTCCGCACCGGGATCCTGCCGCAGATCAACACCGGCATGGCGGGCAAGGTCGCGGGCGTCGGGCAGGTCGGCGCGGGTCTGGTGACGCCACCGGCCGAGTGCTTCACCCAGGCGCTGCAGGCGCTGTCGGACGCGGTTGCGGCGGGCACTGCGCCACCTGTCCGGTAACGCGCCAGCGGCCGGGATCCCTCAACGCCGCACCAGCACCGTGCCGGGCACCCGGTCGTGCAAGCCGCGCTGGTCGGCGTCGAAGATCAGCGCCGGGACCGCCAGGCACAACAGCGCCGTCCGCACGATCGCCGGAAGAGGCCCAGCCCAGCCGCCACCCAGCCGCTGCACCCGCATCCCCAGCAGCAGGTGCCCCGGGCTGGACCCCACCGTCCCGACGGTGAGCACATGCAGGCTGGCGAAGACGCCGAGCGTGGCCCACGGGTTTCCGTCCAAAAAGGCGTTCGAGACGAGCAGGCACACCAGCCAGTCCAGGGTGACCCCGGCCAGCCTGCGTCCTGTGTCGGCGATCGAGCCGGGACCTCCCGCGGGCAGACCGAGACTCCGGCCCGGGTAGGAGGCCTCGCTGCGGTCGGCCACCGTGGAAGGCTAACGACGGCTCCCCCGGCTGGCTGCGCCACCCCGGCCCGCGTAACCCTGGCGAAACATCGGGGACACTGCGGAGAAACTGCGGACCGGTAGCGTCTGCGCAGCGGACAACACGGTCCAGCGACGAGGAGGATCGATGTTCAACGACTCTGATGAGGTCGTGAAGTTTCTCAAGGACGAAGACGTGAAGTTCGTCGACGTGCGGTTCTGCGACCTGCCGGGGGTGATGCAGCACTTCAACGTGCCGGCCGCCTCCGTCGACGCTGACTTCTTCACCACCGGTCAGATGTTCGACGGGTCCTCGATCCGGGGGTTCCAGGCGATCCACGAGTCCGACATGAAGCTGATCCCAGATGTCACGACGGCCTACATCGACCCGTTCCGCACCGAGAAGACGCTCAACGTCAACTTCCGCATCGTCGACCCGTTCACCGACGAGCCCTACAGCCGCGATCCTCGTTCCGTGGCTGCCAAGGCGGAGGCGTACCTCTCCTCGACCGGGATCGCCGACACCGCGCTCTTCGCTCCCGAGGCCGAGTTCTACATCTTCGACGACGTGCGGTTCGAGACGAACCAGCACTCCTCGTACTACTACATCGACTCGATCGAGGGCGCGTGGAACTCCGGCCGCAAGGAGGAGGGCGGCAACCTCGGCCACAAGACCCCCTACAAGGGCGGCTACTTCCCCGTTCCTCCGGTGGACCACTTCGCCGACCTGCGCGACGCCATCTGCATCGAGCTTGACAAGCTCGGACTGCAGGTCGAGCGCAGCCACCACGAGGTGGGCACCGCAGGCCAGGCCGAGATCAACTACCGCTTCGACTCCCTCGCCAAGTCGGCCGACAAGGTCATGCTGTTCAAGTACGTGGTGAAGAACGTCGCGCACCAGCACGGCAAGACCGTGACCTTCATGCCCAAACCGCTGTTCGGCGACAACGGGTCCGGCATGCACGTGCACCAGTCGCTCTGGAAGAACGGCGAGCCGCTGTTCTACGACGAGCGCGGCTACGGCGGGCTCTCGGACATGGCCCGCTGGTACATCGGTGGCCTGCTCAAGCACGCGCCGTCGCTGCTGGCCTTCACCAACCCGACGGTCAACTCCTACCACCGGCTGGTGCCCGGTTACGAGGCGCCGGTGAACCTGGTCTACTCGGCGCGCAACCGCTCCGCCTGCGTCCGGATCCCGATCACCGGGTCAAACCCCAAGGCCAAGCGCATCGAGTTCCGCGTCCCGGATCCTTCCTCGAACCCGTACCTGGCCTTCGCCGCCATGCTCATGGCCGGGCTGGACGGCATCAAGAACCGGACCGAGCCGGCCGACCCGATCGACAAGGACCTGTACGAGCTGCCGCCGGAGGAGCACGCGTCGATCGCCCAGGTGCCCGGTTCGTTGGACGCGGTGCTCGACGCCCTCGAGGCCGACCACGAGTACCTGACCGAGGGCGACGTGTTCACTCCCGACCTGGTCGAGACCTGGATCGAGTACAAGCGCACCAAGGAGATCGACCCGATCCGATTCCGCCCGCACCCGCACGAGTTCGAGATGTACTACGACTGCTGAAGCTGGTCGACCCATTGCACGTGCGCCACACCGCGAGGACACTCGCGGCATGTCGTGGATGCCATGAAGCTGACCGGGGCGCTGGGTGGCCTGCTGCTCTTGGGCGCGGCAGCGTTCGTGGTCCCTGTCGGCTGGCAGCTGTGGGGCAACGACACACGGCAAGCTGACGCACGTGAGCCGGGCCATCCCCGATGCACAGGAGACGCAAGCCCTTGAGATGCGCCCCGTCGTCAGCGACCCGACAGCCGAAGCGACCATGGTTGGTCCGATCGGCGGGGTGCAGTGCGCAGCTGTCCTGTGCGCCGGCGAGCCCCCGGCTGTGGCACCGGTCGCCGAGGCCGAGGCCCTCGGCGAGGTATACCTGCCCCTGTCATGGGTGGGCTACCAGTCGCTTCCCTTGCTGGAGGGCACCACGTCAGAGCTCCTCCAGCACGGGTTCGGCCACTACACCGGGACTGTGCTGCCAGGCGACGTGGGCAACTTCGCCATCACCGGATCCCCCACCAACCGCGACCAGCGGCTCAGCCTGATCGCCCATCTGCGTGCCGGCAATCCCGTGCTGGTCGAGACCGCCGACACCTGGTACATCTACCGGGTTCTCGACTCCCCGATCGCTTCGCGCCCTGACAGCCGGCTGCTGACGCTGACCAGCTGCCCTGTAGAGACCGCGGCTTCCCCGTGCGTCACCGTGCGCGCCGAGCTGGAGATGTGGCGACCCAGGTCCGACGGCTGGCCGTCCCGGTATCTGTAGCAGGCGGAGGTTCTGCGCTGCCAACGGCCAACGAGTGCGCTTCCGTTGGTCAACCCGCGCCGCCGCTACCGTCTGCTCTCAAGAGGCCGGGTCGTACATGATCTCCCGGACCTCCTGCCCGCAGCGGCAGCCGCGGGCGATGCGAGCAGCCCAGTCCAGCGCCTCCGCCCGCGATGACACCTCGATGATCGCAAATCCCCCGATGACTGCCTTCGTCTCCGGGACCGGGCCGTCCGTGATCGCGCCTTCGGTGCCGACGATGGTCGCCTGCTGGCGCTCGACGCCGCCGCCGAAGATCCAGACGCCAGCGTCCTTGGCCTCCTGCACCACCGCGTGCGCGGCCCGGCCCACCTCAGGCCAGTCCTCGTCCGGGATATGGTCCATCGAGCCGTCGTCGAACGAGATCAGGTACCGCGACATCTAGTTACTTCGACCTGAATAAGTCGAAGCCACTTCCCCTGTAGGACAAGGGTTTCGCTCGGCGTGGCAGCGTCTTTGACGGTCTGAATGACGAGATCATGGGGCGGTCGCAGGTTGTCGAGCCCTGGAGCG
>JAABUN010001159.1_pt1 | contig 61631 bp, 57 predicted proteins | sample 5559311 | NCBI WGS metagenome assembly JAABUN01 (sample SAMN10711877, study PRJNA513370) | rock metagenome | isolation source: Antarctica rocks | place: Antarctica: Victoria Land, Siegfried Peak sud
CGTCAATCTCACAAAAAATTGTTAATCTATCCATAGAAAAGACTCCTCAGGTTGATGATTTTGTTTGGTAAACCTAATTATATCTTATCTTTGGTGTCTTTTCTTATCTCGAACTCACGTTAAATAAGAATATACAATAACGTCATTTAGAATACTACCATCGAGAAGGGCGAAGAAACGAGTGAAATCAAATTTATCGGAAGTACAAACGGAATTTAGATAATGTTGATAAAAGGCAGATTCAACGTTCATATTTTCCGCGAAAATTTTATAGAAAACATTGTTAAAAATAAGTATGCTTTGTTACAATAATGAAGAACTTAGGATTTCCTCGGTTCAATATTTTATATTTTGGAGATTTAACAAATGAAAAATAGCCGTTCAAAATCCGTGATTTTCGCAATCACGCTTTTTACTTTAACAATCCTTGCCGACGTCAATCTTCGAGCGCAGACGGCGCGACCCGCGCCGGAGAAGTGCGTCGCCGCATTTTGCCTCGGCGGAGACGAAGCCGCAGCCAAAATTAAGCTGCAGGGTTTCTCGCCGCGCTACGACAACCCGCTTCATCAACCGAAATACTTTTTTTATAACGAGTATGGAAATCAGGTAATGTCGGTCACCGGATATTCAAAAGAACGTCCGTATTTAATTGTCGGCATCGAAGCGTTCGCGGTCGACGATTCATACCAGACAAAACATTTTCAGATGAAGGACACCGCCGCCTTTACAACCGAATCCGGCTTTTTTATCGGGCTGCGCCCGTCGACAAGTTCGATGATTTTCGGCATCCCGAATGAAACCGGACCGAAGGAAGTTATCAAAAAGAAAGGTCAGCCCGATTTCGACCAAAAGCCCGATAAATTTAGAATCGTGCGGTATAAATTAGGCGAAACAGAGAAGTCGTCGGCACCGGTGCCGAAAAACGTCAAGCTCGGCTCATACACGGCGGAATACCGTTTTTACAAAAATAATCTCCGGCATTTTATCATCGCTCTAGACACTAACCTCTAATTACAGCGTCAATTTTATTTTCTAAACAGGCTTTAAAGATTTTCCGACACAATCTAATCGCGTTCATTTTTATGTTCGTGTTCGTGAAAACGATGTCGATGCGGGTGTGAATGAACTTCGCCCGAAGAATGCGCGTGACGGTGAGCGTGAATCAAATTCGTGCTTTCGAGCAGTTCGCCGTCGGCTAAAATCTGTGCCGGAGTTCCTTCGCCCGCGATACGCCCGTTTTGAAAAACGAAACAGTAATCGGCGATGTCTTCGACAACATCCAAATCGTGCGTCGCCGTCACGATTGTTTTCGCGCCGCCGCCCCAGCCAATCAAAAAATCGACGACGCGCCCCTGACTTTTCGGGTCGAGCGCGGCGGTCGGCTCGTCGAGCAGCAGAACTTCCGGGTCGAGAATCAAAACCGAAGCGAGCGCGACGCGTTTTTTTTCGCCGCCCGAAAGACGATGCGGCGAGCGGTCTTTTAAGTGCGCGATTTCCATCATTTCCAATGTTTCGCCGACGCGCCGCCGGATTTCGTCTTTCGACCAGCGAAGCTGCAGCGGTCCGAAAGCGACTTCATCGAAAACCGTCGGATTGAAAAGCTGAACGTCCGGGTTTTGAAAAACGAGCGCGACGCGGCGGCGAAAACGAAACGCGAATTCTTCGTCCGCGAACGCTTCTTCGGTCAAATTTTCGCCGAACGCGCTGATTGCGCCTTTATCTGAAAAATAGAGCGCGTCGAGCAGCCTTAGAAAAGTCGATTTGCCCGAACCGTTCGCGCCTAGAATTGCCACGCGCTGATGCCGCTTTATCGAAAGCGACAAATCGTTTAATGCCGTAATATCGTTATAAAGATAAGTTGCGTTGCGAACTTCAAAAATATTATCCGGTGTATTTTCCATTAATTAAAATTAAAATTAAGCAGTGATTCGAGCGAGTTTTGACGACCGAGCCAAAACGCTAGAACGGCGACGAGCAAAAAACCGGCGAGCGCGAGCCAATCTTTCCGGCGCATTTGAAAATCGTCGAGCGTGTAGACTTCGCCGCGAAAACCGCGCGACTGCATCGCCAGATAAACTTCCGCGTTGAGATAAAAACTTTTCGAGAGCAGAACGCCGACACTCGCGGCGGCGATTCGCCTGCTTTCACTTGCATTTAAAGCGCCGACGAGCCGCGATTGCCGCGCCTCGAACATATTTTGCGCCGTCTCGATCATCACGAAAATATAACGGTAAGTCATTCCTAAAATCACGACAAAAACAATTGGCACGCGCAGGACGCGCAAGGCTTTCAAAACGTGCGTCCAAAGCGTGCAAAGCACTAGCAATAAAGAAAGCGTGACGGTCGTTTCGACGCGGGAAATCAGGTAAGTCGCGCTCGTCAATCCCTGAGCGGTAATCGTCCAGCCCAAAAACGGCAAGCGAATCAGCGCGTCGCCCGGCGTGATGAAAATTACCGGAAGCGCAATCAAACCCGTAAAAGTCAAAGCGCTGAACCACGCTCTGGCTGCCAAAGTGCGAAGCGGAACGCCGGAAAAAACTGCCAGCAAAACCGCCAGCGCGAAAATAAAAAAAATCGTGAAAAAATTGCGTGCCAGCGTTACATCTAAAATTAAAGCCAGCAATCCGACGATTTTTACCCGCGGGTCGAGTTTTTGCAAAAAACCGTCGGCTTGCGCGAGTTCTTCGGCGAAAAGAGCGCGTTCAGTTTTGCGAATTAACGTTGCCAGCGTTCGCTCGACAAAATTACCGCGACGCTTTTTCGGCGGCGCAGCTTTTGTTTTTTGATTGGAAAGGGCGTTCAAATTAATTATTTCCCGCGTCGGCGGACGAAACGGTTTCAGCCCGCCGGCTGAAAGCTCGCGCAATCCAGCCGTACAAAAGAAAAACCGCGATAATCAATCCCGCGCCGAACATCGCCGATAAAATATAACCGAACGCCGGACTACTCAAAAAAGGCGGCGCGTAATCCGGCATCGGCGCAGTCCAAACGGTCGCCAGCCGCGCCAATCCTTCGGGCGGCGCAGTCGGCGGTGCTTGATTATTCGATGCGGCGGTAATTTGTTCGCGGACGGCGGGATTAGCAAAATCTTCGGCGCCCCATTCGCCCCACGCCGTCCCGGCGGCAAGGAGTCCGAGCGGCGTTAAAATCATCAGCGCGGCGAGCGCAATCCATAACGGTCGCGTCGTGTGCCAGCCGGATTTTTCTATTTTTTCTTTGCCGGGCGCGTCCGGCGCGGTCAATTTCAAAAGTGACGAATCGCTTCGCTGCAAATACGCGACGACTCCGCCCGCGACAATCATTTCGGCGAGACCGGCAAAAGTTAAATGTCCAATCATCATCGCCGGAACCGCGATGCTCAACGGATAAGGCGCATAGAGCGGCGCGCCGCTCGCGTCGTGAAAAAATATCGGTTGAATGCCGAACTCGATGCTCGCAAACAAAGCGGCGGCATTAATTGCGGCGTAACCGGCTAGAGCAGCGGCGACGACGCGGCGGGTTGACATAATTTCCGCGCGATTGGCAACGATTCGATAAACCGCGCTTGCGACTAAAGAGCCGACAATCGCCATATTAAAAGCGTTCGCGCCGAACGCCGTGATTCCGCCGTCGCCGAAAAATAAAGCCTGTATCAGAAGCGCGACCGAAATCGCCAGCATCGCGCCCCAGGGTCCGAGAACGATTGCCGCAATTCCGACGCCGACGGCGTGTCCGGTCGTTCCGCCGGGCAGCGGAATATTGAACATCATTATGACGAACGAAAAAGCGGCGAACACCGACAAAAGCGGCACGAGTCGCGTATTCAATAATTTTTTGACGCGCCTCAGCGCAATCGCCCAAAACGGCGCGGCGGCGACATATAAAACCGCGCAGGTAATTGGACTGAGATAACCGTCCGGAATGTGCATACGAAGAAAATTATCTGACTTTGATGCGCTGCAATCGGTAAAATCGGTTCCATACGATTGCTGTAAATTGTAATAAACAATTGGACAAAATAAATTTATAGAATTATTGAAACCATAGATTTACACGGATAAACACAGATGGTAATGGATAATACTTTGATTTCAGGATTATTAATTATCAATTGATTTTATCCGTGTTTATCTGTGAAAATCTGCAGTTAAATACACCTTTATTTTGTTCTGTTACATTATATTATCTGTATTACGGTAACAAATTTATCAAAATAGTAGCACCTAACGCGCGGATTAAACCCGAATTTACTTCTCAAAAAAGATTTCAACCTTTCTTTTCCCCGCTTTCCTTTTGAATCTGCATTACTTCGGCAAAGGACGCGAGCAGTTTTTGTTTGAGCGTTTTCGGTTTTGCCGTCTCGCCGTCGGACGCGTGAATGCCGAGCAGAACGTGAATGACTTTTATCGTGCAAAGCACGGTCTGGTCAACGTCTTTGGTCGAATACCAGGGATTTATCCCCACGTGAACTTTGCCGGATTCATCGCGCCACGCTTCGACATTTTCCGCGTCAATCGCCCGCGCGACCAGTTCCGTGTCAGTTCCTTCGGGCAATTCCAAAATTATCGAACAGCGTCCGTCGGCAAGCGAAAGCAAGCTTTCCACGCCGACGGTTTCGAGCAAACCTTCGCGCACGTCTTTGACGATTGCCGTTAAAACCTCACCGGTCGCGCCAAACATTTTTTTCTGATTTTGCGGCACACTCGAACCTTCAGGAACATTCAAAGTGTTTTCCTGCAAACTTTTCCAAACCGGCGGAATCAGCCACGCCGTCAGTTTCGTCCCCCGCACCGGAGGACCGCCCGTAACGGCGAGTTCTCAGAATTCTTCCCAGCGTCCGCGCCAACGACTCATAATTTATTTCAGTCTCTTATTTTATAAATTCTATTTTTACAATTCGCTTCGTTAAAGCATTTCAGATTCATTTTCAGATGACAAATGACTATCTGAAAAAATTAATGCGGGTGTCGATGAGTATGCGCGTTTCCGTTTGAAACTGATTTACGCTTAACCATTTGTTCCGAAGATAAAGTGATGAAAAGTTTTCCGTGCTTGACGCCTTTGAGACTTAGCAATCCGTCGGCAAGGGTGCGAATTTCCCGAACCGCGCCGCGCAAAACTATCACTTCCATACAATCGTCGTGACTGACGTGAACGTGCAGCACGGACACGACCAAATCGTGATGGTCGTGTTGAAGCTCGTTCATTTTGTCGTTCAATTCGCTGGCGTGATGGTCATAGACGAGCGTCAGGCTGCCTAACGCTTCGCCGTTTTCGGGCGAAGTTTCGAGCCGCGATTTGACCAGCGCGTCGCGCATCAAATCGCGGAGAGCTTCCGAACGATTTGCATATCCCTGACCGGCAATCAATTGGTCAAAACTCTGTAACAATTCTTCCTCGACGCTGACGCCGAATCTCGATAAATCACTCATTAAATTCTCCGACCAGACACGTTTAATTTTTGGCGAGCAATCTAAAGGTTACACCAAAATTAAACGTCGTGCCAAAGCCGGGCGTGATGTGGAAACGCGACGGGTAAATGTTTTTGCCGATTTCCGGGTCAAAGCCGATTGGCGCGTCGGTTCGTAGGCGCGATTCGTGATACTGCTGCGTTTCGTTGTAGGTTTTGTTCAAAACGTTATCAATCGAAAAATTTACGTCTATCCATCTTTTGAGACGCCTCGAAACGCTGAAATCCACGACATCGTGACCGGAGGCGCGAATCAAAGGGTCTGCGCCGCTGGCGCGGTAGCTTGAGATATGCCGCCAGGTCAGCCACGAGTTAAAGCCTTTCAGCTCGGTTAAAACAAGACTTCCGTTGGCAACCGTGTGCGGCGCGTTGTCGATGACGATTCTTCGGCGCACCGGGTTTTCGGTAAATTCTCCTAGATAAAACGCTTTGAAAACCTGCGTTATGCCGCCGTTGAAGCTCAATTGTCTGGTGAACCGCACAAAGGTTTTCAGTTCCATGCCGTAAGAGCGCGAGCGTCCGGCAAATTCAATCGAGCCGTCGTCGGGAATATAGACCTGTTCGTTCGAGCGGTCGATAAAGAAAAAGTTCGGCGCGACCGAGAAACGCTTGCCGTTATAAGTCGCTCCGGTCTGGTAAAAATCGGTCGTCGAGATTTTCGGAGAATCGGGATTGCGAATGATGCCGCGCGCGTCCTGACTGGAAATGCCGCGCCCGTAATTGCCGTAAAACGAAATCGGAAATGTTTCAAACGGCGACCAGATGGCGGTCAGTTTCGGCTGAAATTTCGTCGCGCTTTGTTTGCCGATGAGCAATCGACTGATGTCGGTTTGTTCAAAGCCGTTTACGTCAAAGGTAAAAGTATCGAACCGCAAACCCATTTCGACGTGAACGTGACCGTTCGCGAAATCTATTCCGTTCTGCGCGTAACCGGCGTAATTGTTGACTTTAGCGTGCGCCTTCGTCAGCGTTACGTCCGGGTTATCAATGTTTCCGGGCAAAAACTTACGGTTGACATTGCCGTTAAATGTCGGCGTCAAACCGACGTTGATTTGGCTGGCGTGAAAGTTTCCGCCGAAGGTCAGCAACGACTGTCTGCCGAAAAGTTTATAAGGCAATAGGTATTGCGAATTGACGCCTTCCTCAAGCCGCGAATCGTGCTGCTGAATTTGGTCGCCGTACACCGGGTCAAGCAGAAAGAAAGTAAAATCCGAAGTCAAATCAAATAGCGAACGTCTTAAAAAACCGTCGACTTTGAAAGTCTGAGCCGATTTAAATTCCTTGCGGTAATACGCGCCGATGATGCCTTGCTGATTTTTGCCGCCGTTGAACGGGTCAATCACTCCGAAGCGGTCGAGCCTTCCGGCTTCAACTTCGTCGAGCGGAATTTCTCCCGACGAAGAAAAATTATTACGCCCGTAATTGACCTTGAAACCGACGGATTGACTTTCGTCAATTTTATGAGTGACATTTCCCGTTATGTTGTCGCGCCGGTAATGCAGCGGTTTTAAAAAAGGTCCGTTCGTATATGCGCCTTCGTAGGAGATAAACGATTCGATGTTTTTTATTTTCGGGCTATAAGCCAAAAACGTGCGGTAACTGTCGAAACTCCCGGCTTGAAAACGCAGCGTCAATTGCTGCGGCAGCGATTCCTTCTGGTGAATTTGAATCACGCCCAAGCCGGAAAAATCTCCGAACTGCGCTGAAAACGGTCCGTTGATAACGGTTACATCCTGGACGAGTTCTGACGATAAACTTTTTAGACTGCCGAGAAAACCTTGCCCGTGACCTTGCGTGACCTGATTCTGCTGAAAATTATCGACAAGAACTTTTAGTCCGCCGTTGACGCCGCCGTGGTCGAGATTGAAGCCGAAACGCCTGATTTCAATACTTTTTCCGCCACCTTCGTGCTGACCGGCGCTGATTCCTGCATTGAGCGATTGAATAATCTGGTCGTCGCGGGCGACGAAATTCTTATTTCGGCTAAAAGCCTCGTCGTTCCGCTGCTCGATTTCCGGCGTCAGCGGATTGGCACGAATAGTCACGCTTTCGTTAACCAGCGCGATGATGTATGAAATCTTGATTTGCAAACCGACGATTGTGTCGGTCACACTAAATATACGCGTTACGCTGCTTAAGTTTTTACCGAAAAACCGGACGGAAAGCGGCTCGCTCGGAACTTTTATCGAAAATGCTCCTTCCGCATCCGAAACGGTTTGCAGTTTGCCGTCTGAGGTCTGCACTTCAATCGAGACATTCGGCACTAATTCAAATTGTTGGGTGACGACCGTGCCGGAAAACGTGCGGTTGAGATTCTGCGCGAGAACTGCGGAGTTAAATAAAACCGCGAGTAAAAACATTAACTTAATCAGAGATGTTGGTTTTAGCTGGTTCATAAAGATTTAATCGGTCAAGCAAAATTTGTTTCTAAATAGAATAGAAACAATTTATCATAGTTAGCACAAAAATCAAATTCGTAACACCAAAATATGAATTCGTCGTTTATGTATGCATAGATTCAGGTTTGGACTTATTAGAAGTCACGCAGTTCGGCGGGAAAGATTCGGAATAGATAATAGATGAAAGCTGATAACTGATAGATTTTATCTTTAATCTCTTATCTATTCCGAATCTTTTCGCTATAATTTTCAACCGCGTAACTTCTATTATTAAAAATTTAAGATGACAAATCACCCTCGTCTGTTATAAAACAGAAATTGATAAAAGATGGTTTATCAAAATCATTTATCAAATCACTCGTTAAAACGCGACTTTTTCGGGGCAAAACAGCATCGCTTTCGTTCATCAATCAAACAAGAACTTCAATTTTTTGTCATAATACGAAAAATCTTCAAGTAAAATTCGAGCAATGAAAGATACGACAATCTCCGGCAACAATCACGAATTTAATCAGCACGACCTTTTGCACGCCGTTGCGGACACGGACAATCCGCTGCCGCGTTCGGTTTTGCGGCGCGAAGCTTTTGTGCTGCTCGACGGCGAATGGCGGTTCGCGCTCGACGCTGAAAACCGAGGGCTGAAGGAATACTGGTTCGCGCGTCATAATTATACGTTTACGGCGGTGTTTCCCGGTTCGATTGAATCGCATTTCGCCGCCGTCAAGGACGCAATCGAAGAATCTTCTTTATACACGCACAGCGATGATGTCGTCGCCTGGTATGAACGTGATTTCAGCGTCCCGGAAGAATGGAACAAGCCGAATAAAATAACGCAGTTGACTTTCGGCGCCTGCGGTTACGAAACGCGCGTCTGGCTCAACGGCATCGCGCTGAAAACCATCGAGGGCGAAGAAGCGCACGTCGGCGAATACAATTCATTTTCCTATGAATTACCGCTCGAACTTCTCCAGCCCGTCAACCGCCTGACGGTTCGCGTCGTCGACACGATTGACGCCGACATTCCGCGCGGCAAACAGGCTTCGCGCGTGTATAAACAGGGCGGCATCTGGTATCAGACGGTTTCCGGCGCGGTGCGCAGCGTCTGGATTGAACCCGTCGGGCGCAATCGTCTGCGCTCGCGGCTCGGCGTCGTCAGCAGCTTGCGCGATCATCTGGTCGAATTCGATTTTACGACGCGCATTCACGAAGCGGGCGAATATGTTTTGCGGCTGACCGTCACGCCGCACGGCGGTTCGGAAACGAACGGGCAAGTTAGTTCGATTACCGAGCAGTTTAAATTAACACTGGAAGCCGGCGAGCGCGTGCAGCGCGTTCCGCTGGCAATGCCCGCTGCGAAATTCTGGTCGCCGGACGAGCCGAATCTTTATCATTTGTGGGCGGAACTCGTCGCCTCCGACGAAATTGTAACTGGCATCGAAGCGCGTTTCGGCTTGCGTAAAATCAGCGCGCACGGGCAGCATATTCATTTAAACAACGAACCGATTTATCTGGACGGAATACTTTATCAGCCGGGCGTCTCGACTTATGAACAAGTGCGGCGGCATCTCTATGCCATTAAAAAACTCGGATGCAATCTGGCGCGTGTCCACATTGCCGGAATCGACCCGCGAATTTACGATTTAGCCGACGAAATCGGGCTGATGCTGTGGGTCGAAATTCCTTCGCCGCATTCCTCAAATCAGATGAGCCGTGATAACCACTGGGCGGAGCTTCAGCGAATGCTCGTTTTCATCGCGTCGCATCCGTCAATCGTGATTTTGAGTTTGTATAACGAAGATTGGGGCGCCGAAGACATCGCAACGAACGTCAAAACGCGCGAATATATTTCAAACACTTTCGATTACCTGCGGCTTTTTTATCCGCAGCTTCTCGTGGTCGATAACGACGGCTGGAACCATGTCTCGCGCAGCGGCAGACTCAGCTCGCATCTGCTGACAGCGCACGTCTACACGCCTTCGCCGTCCGAATGGGTTTCGACGCTCGACCGTCTGGTTGCCGGCGAAACGCACGGTGTCACGGCGCAGCCTTTAATTGTCGGCGACGAGTATTTTTATCGCGGGCAGACGCCACTCGTCATCAGCGAATGGGGCGGATTCGGATTTACCAATTACGGCGGACCGGACGAAGTCGAAGCTAGAAGCGGTCTGATTCGCCTTTTTAAAGAAGAAATGCGCGCGCGTTCGATTGGCGGCGACATTTATACGCAGGCGACCAGCATCGAAGATGAAGTCAACGGAATTATCGACGCGGCGACCGGCGAGCTGCTCGTTCCCGCCGGGCTGCTCGGTTCCGCTGCGCCGGTTGAAAAATGAAAGGCGATTTAATAAAACCGAGCCGAAAAAAATCGGCGTTTTGAACAAAAGGATTGATTTGCAAAGGACACGAAAAACCGCTCACGAAAATAAAACTCAATCCGATTTTGCTGGCTTCGATGTAAAAGGAAGGCTGAAAATTGGAAGATGTTCCGGCTGACGGCAAGCAATTAATTCTCTGCGGCGGCATTAATCTTTCAACCGGCGAAACCGCCAAAGACTTTACGGATGAAGTTTACCAAAGCATCAAATCTTTGTGCGAGCGAGCGGCGCGAATCGTCAATCTCGATATTTGCGGAGTTAACCTCGTTTTGAAAGATATTTCCGCGCCGATGCCGAAAGAAAAAGGCGGCGTTATCGAAATCAACGCCGCGCCCGGACTCAGAATGCACACATTTCCGAACGAAGGCAAACTGCGAGACGTCGGCGGCGCGATAATCGAAATGCTTTACCCGAACGGACAAAACGGTCGCATTCCAATCATTTCAATCACCGGAACAAACGGCAAAACAACGGTTACCAGAATGATTTCACACATTCTCGGCGGCGAAGACCGAAACGTCGGGACGACGACCAGCACCGGAATTTATTTGAACGGCGAGCTGCTCGTCAAAGGCGACACGACCGGACCGATTTCAGCCCGAACGATTCTCGGCGATAAAGCGGTTGATGTGGCGGTTTTGGAAACGGCACGCGGCGGCATTGTGCGGCGCGCGTTAGCTTACGACTGGTCGGATATTTCCGTTTTAACGAACATCAGCGAGGACCACATCGGATAGGACGGCATCCGGTCAATCGAAAATTTAATTCCAATCAAAGCGTTGATTGCGGAGCGCGTTCGAGCGGGCGGAACTTTGATTTTGAACGCCGACGATGAAAATTCGCTGTGCGTTCTGGAGCGCGAAATGGTCAAACAGATTGAAAAACAACTCGTCTATTTTTCACTGGAAGAAAATAATCCGCGCATTCGGCAACATCTGGAAAACGGCGGCACGGCTTACGCGGTAAAAAATGAATTTATTGTCGAAATGATCGGCGAAGAAAGTTATGATGTCGTCAAGCCGCAAGACATTCCGGTTAATTTGGGCGGAACTGCCGATTTTCAGACGGCGAATTCGATGGCGGCAATCGCAGCTTGCCGCGCCTTCGGCATTTCGCGCGAACAAATCGTGAGCCGATTGCAGACGTTTCGCACCGATGCCGATAATCCGGGCAGAAACAATTTATACAAAGTCGACAAAGGTTACGCGCTGGTCGATTACGGTCATAACCCGGACGGATTTGCGGCGATTTGCCGGATGGTTTCCAAATGGAAGGGCAAAACTGTTACGGGAATCATCAATATTGCAGGCGACCGCGACGACCGCATTGTCAAAGATGCCGCGAAAGTCGCCGCGCATTGCTTTAAGCGCTTAATTGCCACGGAAGATTTAGACCGCCGCGGACGCGAGGCGGGCGAAATTCCCAGATTGCTCAGCGAAACGGTCAAGCAGGAAAATCCCGACTGTGTTTGCGAAATAATGCCGAACGAAACAGAAGCTGTTTCCAAAGCCATTCAGGAAATAAAGGAAAATGAAGTAGTCGTTATTTTTTACGACCATTTGACGGCGGTTTTGGACGTTTTGTCAAAAAACGGCGCTGTGCCAATTTCTTCTTTTGAGGAAAATTCAGCCGCACAAACCGCAATCTAATAAATATAAAACTATGTTGACGTTAATCGAAAACGGAGAAATCTACTCGCCCATGCCAGGCGGTAAAAATTCGGTTCTGCTCGGCGCAGGCAAGATTTTTAAAATCGGTGCAATCAATCGCAAAGCAATTGAGTCTTTGGACATCGAGCTTGATGTGATTGACGCGACCGGCTGCGTTGTTACGCCTGGATTTATTGACCCGCACGATCATCTTTTGGGCGGAAGCGGTGAAAAGGGTTTTGCTTCGCAAACGCCGGAAATTTATCCGAGCGAACTTGTCAGCGCGGGAATTACGACGGTCGTCGGCTTGCTTGGTGTTGATACGACGATGAAAACGATGGCTGGGCTTCTCGCCAAAGCAAAGGCTTTAAAGGAAGAAGTCATGAGCGCGTATCTTTGGACGGGCGGTTACGATGTTCCGCCGACAAACATTATCGGCACGCCGCGCAACGATATAATGTTCATCGAAGAAGTTATAGGTTCGGGCGAAATCGCCATTTCCGATGAACGCTCGACCGACCACGTTCCGCACCAGCTCGCCAAGCTCGTAATTGACACGCACAACGGCGGAATGCTGGCAAAAAAAGCCGGTGTAACGCATTTTCACGTCGGTAAAGGAGAAGAAAGATTAAAACCGCTCACAAATTTGCTTGATGAATTCGACGTTATTAAACCTGAATGGCATTACCCGACGCATATCACTCGAAGCGAAGAATTGATGCTTGAAGCAATTGATTTAGCCAAACGCGGCTCGTTTGTTGACATTGATACGGTTGGCGAAGATTTGTCGAAATGGTTCAAATTCTTTCTCGCGGGCGGCGGATTGCCGGAGAAATTAACCGTCTCGACCGATGCTTCGATAACCAGCCCGCACAATCTTCTGGACCAATTACGCGCCTGTGTCCTCGAACACAAATTTCCGCTTGAACAGGTGTTGGCGTGCGTCACGGCAAACACGGCGCAGGTTTTACAATTTGAACAAAAGGGAAGATTGGAAGAAGGCAAAGACGCCGATATTTTGGTAATTAAAGAAAGAAAATCTCGAAATTAAAGATGTCATCGCAAACGGTCGGCGATTGATGAAAAGCGGGAAACTGAATTTCAAGGAAAAGTTTTTGGAAGAAAGTAACCGTCATATCAAACTCGACGGCGAAAAGAAAAAGTAATACGGCGGTTTTTTATAAAGGGGAAGTTTTATGATGTCAGAAAATATGAAAGAAAGTGAACCGAAACAGAAGCTACATTCTGTTGACATTTTAAGAAAGAATTTGGTTTTGTCGCCGATGGAGACAGATTTAATAGCGGCGGGCGAAACCCGCCGTTCGTAGCAACAATGTTAATTCGACTCTTTCAGCGTCGGCGTGTTTGTTCGCATCTGTCGGCGGGTTGCTGCAACCCGCCGCTATTAAATGTGTCGCTTTCAGCGACTTTTAGGAAATGTCAACAGAAGCTAAATAAGTAAAAGGTAAACGGGCAAAAGTAAGAAATGAAGTTTTTACTTTTGCCCGTTTACCTTTTGTCTTTTTACTTTTTACTTTTAGTTTTTCCGTTTTCGTTTAATGAGGCGCTTTTAGCTTTTGCCTTCGCTTGTTTCGGAAATATCATCTCCCGTTTTTTGAGGTCGAATTTATGTCCTTCCGGCGGCACGTGAATTTTTACGTTGGCGAGCGTGATGCTTTGACCGTGTTTGACATACGGCACGTCCGTATAAGTCATTGCGCCGCCGTCAATGACCGTTACCGCGCCTTCGCCGATGACTTCAAAGTGATCTTTGTTGATTATCATCGCGGTATTTTCGTCAATTCCGAAACCGATGTCCTGCGGAAAGTGCGCGACCGCCGTGAGCAGTCTGCCGTGTCGCCCGCGCTGCGAAAAATGCGTGTCAATCGTGCAGCCGACAATCAAATCGGTTCCCGGCGCCATTTCGACGCTGCCGGAGCGCGGATTTTCGTACGAATCGCCGGTTAGAATAATCGAATTTCCCATCATTGCCGCGCCCGCGCTCGTTCCGGCAACGATTAAATCTTTTTCATAACGCTCGACAATCACTTTTTGCAGCGGTGTTCCGCCCATCAAACTCGTGATGTGAAGCTGGTCGCCGCCCGTGAAGAATACGCCGGTTGCTTGTTCGACCGTTTTCACATACTCCGGTTTCATCGCATCGGTGCGCTGCGAAACATCTATCGCCTCAACTTTTTTGACGCCCAGACGCTTGAAGACTTCCGTATATTCTGCGGCTACTTCTTCCGGCAATTCGGTTGCCGTCGTCATCACCACAATGCGCGCCTTTTCGCCGCCCGCCAGCCGCACGAATTCCTTTAAAATACGGCAATCATCTTTTTTATCTTCGCCGCCGCCGATTGCCATTAAACGCCCGCGGGCTTATATCAATTCCATTAAAAAAGTCTCCCTTTCTCGTGTTCGCTCTGGTAAATTTAACTTTTTATTTTCTCAAAAATTAACAAACGGCGAAATCGGGAAGTTTCCTAACTTTATCAGGGAAATCCCTTATTTGTTTTTTGTTTTTCCCGATGGTCGAAACTTGCGATTTTTGAAATTATATCAACTATGCTTTTGACCAAATTCAGATGAATTTCCTTCTGAACTATTGTTAGAGGAAACTCATAAGGTCTTGCTCTATTTGGCTGGATGGGTAAAAGATATTGCGAAAAAATCGGTGCTGTGTGAACCTGGCTTTGATTTTTTAATCTCCTTTAATAGCTACAATATCTTTGATTCGTCCGGCAATTTTTTATTAAGACTCGACCCGCACACTCGAAAAAAAATTTTGTTTTGTCCGAGTGAAAATACCTAAAATTTAATTCCTTGGAACTTCCCGCGAAAATGTTCTCAAACTCGCTCCGCCACTTTTTTGGTTTCCTTTTCCGCCGAATTTTGGCAAAATCAAACAAGCAAACAAACGAACCCACGCATTTAGATAAAAACGCCGTCGCCGCGAGATAAATTGCGCTTTGCAAAAACACACGATTCGTTTTTGCCCGCGTTAATTTGTTTATATTTGCGATTTTACCGAGCTTGCCAAAAAACAGGTATGAAAAAATCAAAAATCTCGAAATCCGCGTCTGAAAACGGCTCATCTAAAAAGAACAGCGGCAAAGATTTTCTCATTGCGGGAATCGGCGCGTCGGCGGGCGGTATTCAGGCGCTCAAAGAATTTTTTGAAAATGTTCCCGCCGATTCCGGCGTGGCGTATGTCGTTATCTTGCATCTCTCGCCAGACCATGAGAGTCGTCTGGCGGAAGTTTTGCAGACGACGGCGCAGATTCCCGTAACACAGGTTAAGGAACGGGTAAAGGTTGTGCCGAATCACGTTTACGTCGTGCCTCCGAATCAGCATTTGGGAATGCTTGACGGACATATCGTCGTCGAGCCGAACATCAGCGTCGAGGAACGACGCGCGCCGATTGATATTTTCTTTCGCACTTTAGCGGAATCACGGCAGGAGGGCGCAATTGCGGTCGTTCTTTCGGGAACGGGCGCGGACGGTTCGATGGGTTTGAAGCGCGTGAAAGAACGCGGCGGCGCGGTTTTCGTGCAGAATCCGCGCGAAGCCGAATTTAGCGATATGCCGCGCAATTCGATTGCGACCGATTTGGTTGACGCGGTTTTGAACGTTTCGGAGATTCCGGCGAAGATTATCGCTTATAAAGACAATCTCGGCGCGGTCGAGATTCCAATTCAACCGGAATCTCGACCCGAAAATGAGCAAGCCGCCCTGCGCGAGATTTTTGCGATTTTGCGCGTTCGCACCGGAAACGATTTTACCAATTACAAACACCCGACGGTTTTGAGGCGCATCGAACGGCGTATCAACGTCCACCAACTGCAAACTCTGGCGGAATACGCCGATTATATCCACAACAATTTAGACGAAGCGCAGGCGCTTCTGAAAGATTTGCTGATTTCGGTAACGAATTTTTTCCGTGACAAAGAGGCGTTTGAATTATTAGAAACTGAAATTGTGCCGCGCCTTTTGCAGGACAAAACGGCGAAAGACCAGATTCGCGTTTGGGTCGCGGGCTGCGCGACGGGCGAGGAAGCGTATTCGCTGGCGATGCTGTTCGCCGAGCAGACGGAAAACTCGCCCGTCGCCCCCAAGATTCAGATTTTCGCCACAGACATTGACCAGGACGCGATTGCGTCGTCGCGCGAAGGTTTTTACACGCTCATTGACGCGGCGGATGTTTCGCCCGAACGTCTGCGCCGATTTTTTACGAAAGACGGCGACGGTTTTCGCGTGCGGCGCGAATTGCGCGAGATGGTTTTGTTCGCCAATCACAACCTTTTAAAAGACGCGCCGTTCTCGCATCTCGACCTTGTAACGTGCCGTAATCTGCTGATTTATTTTAACGGCACGGCGCAGCAACGGGCGATGGAGACTTTCCATTTCGCCTTGAATCCCGGCGCGTATCTTTTTCTTGGAACATCAGAATCCGTTGACGGCGCGGGCGATTTGTATGTGCCGATTAATAAAGAGCATCGCATTTACCAGAGCCGTCAAGCGGTGTCGAAAGTCGCATATCCGGTGCCGGACTCGCCGCAGCCGATGCGTTACGTCGAACCGAACACTGCGGCGTTGACCATGCAGGAACAGGAAAATCGCCTGCTCGAACGCATCTCTTACAGCGATTTGCACCAAAATATTCAGGTTCGTCCCGTTTTGCGACAGGAAGATACGGCGCGCGGTTTTCTGCTTGTTCTTTTCGAGCCGGCGCAAAATGAAGACACGGAAACTCCAACCGAGAAAATCATCGCGGCGGACGAATCGATTGCGCGGCGGTTCGAAGAAGAATTGGAGCGGACGAAAACGCAGCTTCGCACGTCCGTCGAGCAATACGAGATTCAGACCGAAGAGCTTCGCGCCTCGAATGAAGAATTGCAGGCGATGAACGAAGAGCTGCGCTCGACGGCTGAAGAGTTGGAGACGAGCCGCGAGGAATTGCAGTCGGTCAACGAAGAATTGATGACGGTCAATCAGGAATTGAAAATCAAAATCGAAGAGATTTCGACCTCGAACAACGATTTCAAAAATCTGCTCGATTCGACCGATATCGGCACAATTTTTCTCGACCGTTCCTTGCGCGTCAAGATGTTCACGCCGAGCGCGCGCACGGTTTTTAATTTGATTGACGCGGACATCAATCGCCCGCTTGCCGACATCACGACGAAAATTAATTTCGCTGATTTGCTTTACGATGTCGAAAAGGTTCTCGACACTCTGCAAACTGTTGAGCGCGAATTTGAAACCGACAAAGGCAGATGGTATTTGATGCGTGTTTTTCCGTATCGCACGATGGAAGACAAAATCAGCGGCGTAGTCGCAACCTTTATAGACATCACGACGCGCGTGCGTTCCGAACAGGCTTTGCACAATCTTGTGCAAAGCCGCGAGCAACAGCGGCGCATTTTCGATACGACGCTTTCGACCATCACCGATTTCGCCTACATTTTCGACAAAGAAGGACGCTTCATTTATTCAAATCAACCGCTGCTCGATTTACTCGACATCGATGCGGAAGAAATCGTCGGTAAAAACTTTTTTGATTTGAATTACCCCGAAGATTTGGCGGCGCGTCTGCAAAAGCAGATTCAGCACGTTTTCAATACCAAAAAACCAATCAGAGATGAAACGCCGTTCACATCGCCGACGGGCGCGGGCGGTTTTTACGAATACATTTTCAATCCGGTTTTCGCTTCCGACGGTTCGGTCGAATCGGTCGCCGGTTCGGCGCACGACATTACGAAGTTCAAGCGTTCGGAAATAAACTTGACGTTTCTCGCCGAAATCAGTCAGGATTTGGCGCATTTGACGTCTGCCGCCGAGATTATGCAAACCGTCGGAACGAAAATCGGCGCGTTTTTCAACCTTTCGGTCTGCGCATTTACCGAGGTTGACGAAGCGGCGAACGAAGCGACGATAACGCACAGTTGGCATCGGGCAGGCGTGCAAAGTCTTGTCAGTACGTATCGGATGGATGAATTCTTAAGCACCGAGTTTCAGCGTCTCTCCCGCGCCGGAGAAGTTTTCGTCGTCAGCGATACGGCGAAAGATTCGCGGGTTGACACGGAAAAATATCGCGCCCTTGATGTCGGCGCGTTCGTTACCTTTCCGGTTTTGCGCGGCGGCAAATGGATTTTTCATATCGTGATGTTCAACTCGCAGGCACACGCTTGGCGTGAGGATGAAATCGAATTGATGCGCGAAATCACGGCGCGCATCTGGACGAGCATCGAACGCCGACGCGCTGACGAAGCCCTGCGCGAATCCGAAGAGAAATACAGCCAGCTTTTCAATTCGATTGACGAAGGCTTCTGCGTTATCGAAGTGATTTTCGACGATAACGAAAAGCCGATTGATTATCTGTTTCTCGAAGCGAATCCGGCATATGAAGCGCAGACCGGACAAAAAAACGTCGTCGGCAAAACCGCCCGCCAGTTTACCCCGAATCTCGAAAAAATCTGGTTTGAAACTTTCGGTAAAGTCGCCACCGGCGGCGAGAACGTTCGTTTTGAAAACGAAGTCAAAGAGTGGAATCGTTATTACGACGTTTTCGGTTCGCGTGTCGGCGACGCGTCGAGTTGCAAAGTCGCCGTCGTCTTTCAAGACATCACCGCCCGCAAACAGGCGGAAGAATCGTTGAATTTTCAAGCGAAATTGCTCGATACGGTCGAGCAGTCGGTGATTGCGACGGATTTGGACGGCAAGATTATTTATTGGAATAAATTTGCCGAACGGCTCTACGGCTGGAAGGCGGAAGAAGCTCTCGGTCGTAACATCGTTGAAATGGCAACCGCCGATACGTCGGTCGAACAAGCCGAAGAAATTATGTCTCAACTGCGACAAGGCAAAAGCTGGTCGGGAGAATTTAGCGTCAAGCGGCGCGACGGCACGACGTTTCCAGCGCAGGTTATTGATTCGCCGATAACCGACGTGAAAGGAAATTTAATCGGTATTGTCGGAGTTTCCGTTGACATCACCGAGCGCAAACGGTCGGAAAAATCGCTGCGCGAATCCGAAGAACGTCTGCGCCTTTTAATTGAAAGCGCGGACGATTACGCGATTTTTACCGTTACCAAAGACAACACGATTGAATCGTGGAACACAGGCGCGGAACGCACTTTCGGCTGGAAGGAAAATGAAATCCTCGGTAAAAACGGCGCGATTTTATTCACTCCTGAGGACCAAGCGCGCGGCGTTCCCAAAATGGAAACACAATGTGCCCTCGAGACCGGAAAAGCAGAAGACGAGCGCTGGCACATTCGCAAGGACAGCTCGCGCTTTTACGCTTCCGGCGTAATGCAGCCGCTTCGTGACGGCGGCATTCACGGTTTCGTCAAAATCTGCCGCGACCAAACCGATAAAATCGAAGCCGAAAAAGTTTTGCACGATAAAGAGATTCTGCAAAAATTGATGGGCGCGCAGGAAGACGAGCGAAAACGCATTGCCCGCGATTTGCACGACGAACTCGGTCAGCAATTAACCGCTTTGAGATTTAAGCTCGAAGCGGCGCGAAAAATTTGTGAAGCAGAAGAGGTTTGCAGCAAAATCGACGACATACAGCGTATCGCCAAACAAATTGACGCGGACGTTGATTTTCTCGCGTGGGAACTGCGCCCCGCCGCGCTCGACGATTTGGGTTTGATTGCCGCGCTCGAAAATTACGTGCGCGAATGGTCGCATCACGCGGGCGTAACGGCTGAATTTCACGCTTCCAAATTGAAAAAAATGCGGCTCGCGCCCGAAGTCGAAATCAATCTCTACCGCATCACGCAGGAAGCGCTCAACAACACGCACAAACACGCGCAAGCCAAAAGCGCGAGCGTTGTGCTTGAGAAACGCGACGATTTGATTGTTTTGATCGTCGAAGACGACGGCACGGGTTTTAATCCGAAACTTAAAAAGAACCGAAGCAAAGGACTCGGTTTAATCGGGATGGAGGAACGCGCCGCGCTCATCGGCGGAACAATTGAAATCGAATCCGCGCCGAAACAGGGAACGACGATTTTCATTCGCGTTCCGGCGACTCTTGCCAAAAAGGAGAAAGTAAATGCCTGAAATCTGCGTGTTGATTGCCGAAGACCACGAAACGGTGCGCGAAGGCTTGCGATTGATAGTTGATTCGCAGGAAGATATGCGCGTTTGCGGCGAAGCGAGCAACGGGCGCGAAGCTATCAGTATGGCGCAGAAACTATTGCCCGACGTGTTGCTGATGGATATTTCAATGCCCGACTTAAACGGTCTGACGGCGGCGGCGAAACTCAAACGAATCGCGCCGCAGATTAAAATTCTGACTCTGACGCGCCACACCGACGAAGCGTATTTGCAGGAACTGCTGCAAGCCGGAGTTTCCGGCTACGTCCTGAAACAAAGCGCCGCGAGCGAGCTGCTTCGCGCGATTCGTGCCGTCGCCGTCGGCGGCAATTACCTTGACCCGGCAATGACCGGCAAGGTTTTCGGTAATTACGTCGAGAAAAGCGCCAAACCGCGCGGCGAAACGCGCGGTGAAAAATTATCCAAACGCGAATCGGAATCTCTGCGTTATATCGCGCTCGGCTACAGCAACAAAGAAATCGCCGAACGCCTCGACATCTCGGTTAAAACCGTCGAAGCGCACAAAGCCAACGCTCTCCGCAAACTCAATATGCATAGCCGAATAGACATTGTGCGTTACGCGATTCTGCAAGGCTGGATGCAGGAAAACTAAAAGTTAAAAACCGAAAACTACAAATAGAAGGTGCGCGGATAAAATAAATCTTGCGTACTTTTTTCTTCTTGTAACGCCCCGGTTAGGGTTTTCCCCTAGTAAATGTTCGCTTCTTCCCGATGTTTCCTAACTTCGTACCGTGAGATAAATAACTTATTCAAAACAGCAGGCGGAAATTCTAACAAGATTTTCGTCCCCGAAAAGTCCATTGAAAAATTGGTAGGTGCAAAGTAGGGGATATTTTCAATGGCGAATGAGCAAGGGGAAGGCACTCGGAGTGAGTTCTCTAGGGAACTCACTCTATTTTAAGTGATTTCAAGAGCGGAAGTTAATTTTCCTTTCAAGGTTTGAAAATATTTATGCAGCTTGACCGAACGGTCGGCGTCCGGCGCCATCCATATCGGCTATCTTATCGAGCTTTTCTAAAGCAATTTAAGAAATTTTCTGCTCTTGATTCACATTTTTATACGCGCCGTCAACGTTTGACATATTCGGTTAGAAAGCAAAATTTTAGTTTGCCCGATTTTTTATTTTATTTTTTCAGGTGATCTTAATGTTATCGAGTAGTTTACAAATGCAACCGAACGCACCCGTTTATCCGATACCGGCACAAACGAAAAACGTCAAACCTCTCGTATTAATCGTGGAAAACCACGAAGACAGCCGCTTTATGCTCAAAACTTTACTGGAGATTTGGGGTTACCGCACGGCTGAATCCGAAGACGGCGATAAATCAATTGAAATGGCAATCAGTCAATGTCCCAATCTTATTTTAATGGACGTGTCGATTGCAAAGACGGACGGTTTGACGACGATGCGCCGAATGCGTGAAATCGACGCGCTGCGCAGCGTGCCGATTGTATTTATCTCCGGTCACGCGCAGCCGGAATTTCGCACTTTCGCTCTGACGCTCGGCGACGCTTTTTTGGTCAAGCCGGTCGATTTCAATCAGCTCGAAATTATTCTAAATAAATTTATCGGAGAAAACACTGTTCAAGCAGATTTGGGAGGATTTACGATATGAACGCTGTCAAGAATATCAACACCGGGAACAATATCAACGTCGGCAACAATTTAAATGTCTCAAACCTTACTTCTCAATCTTTGTTCGGGTTGTTTGAAGTGGACTCTAGCGGCACAATTCTCTATTCCAAGGTCGAATCCGACGGCATTTTCGACAACCGCAAAACCGCCCTCAAAGGACTTAATTTTTACGATGAAGTTCTGCCGTTCAAAAACGTCGGCGAGTTTCGGCGCCATCTCGATTATTTTGTCGGCGGCGGCGATGCGGTCGGAAATTTCAATTTCAACTGTCAATTCGACGACGGCAGCCAGCAAGTCAAAGTCCGCCTCGTGCGCGTCAGCGAAAGAGAATTCGACGGACGCGCGAAACTGACGATTATCGATATTAGAAAAGTTTAACCGACTCGATTTCATAATATTGAAATCCAATGTCGCCGATAAAATACCAATGATTAATAAAACCGAAAACAAAAATGCTTTCGCCGTTCCAACTGTGCGCTTAAAGTTTCCCGATAGCAGAGCCGCTCTGGTCGTCGGTCAAAGCGTTAGAAATCCGGCAATAAAAAATTTAAAGCACGGGTTTTTTGAAAATTTCAGAGTCAAAAATCCATTAACCAATCGAATTCTCAGTTCGTTGAACGCTAATGATTTTTCGCGTCTTCAGCCGCACCTCCAACCGGTGACGCTCACGGCGGGCGAAAGTCTCTATCAGCCGCACGACATTATTCGCTACGTTTATTTTCTCGAATCAGCGGTCGTCTCTGATTTGCAAATGCTCGAAGACGGCAGAACAATCGAGGTCGCAATGGTGGGCAAAGAAGGCGTTACGGGTTTTTCGTCCGTTTTTAACTCGCAGCCGTCGCTCAATTGGACGGAAGTAACGCTCGCGGGAAACGCTTTTAAGTTAAATGCTCAAATTCTCAGACAGGAATTCAGTGCAGGCGGTATGTTGCAAACATCGCTGCTCGATTACATAAATTCTTATATCGGACAAATTTCGCAAAAAGTAATTTGCAATAATTATCACCAGATGAAAGGACGTTTTTGCAGTTGGTTGTTAATGATTCAAAAAGGCAGCGGAAAGGACAAATTCTCTTTAACACACGAACATATCTCTCGACTTCTCGGCGTTCATCGTCCGGGCATTTCAAATCTCGCCAAAGAGTTGCGGGAAAGGGAAGTGATTGATTACCAGCGGGGAGAAATTTTTCTGCTCAATCACCAAATACTAAGAAGTTTAGCCTGTCCGTGTTTTCATTCGGTTTAAGCTGAAACAGACGGGAAATATTCTGACTGCGATTTGCCGTCGGCGCCGTTAAAATATTTGATCTAATGCGGCGCGATGCTTTTTAAAGCCGCACGCGCCGCTTCGATTGTTTTGTCGAAATCCTGCCTGTCGTGCGTTGCGGACACGAAACACGCTTCAAACTGCGACGGCGGAAGATAAATGCCGCTCTCCAGCATTCGATTAAAATACGCGGAAAAAAGTTTCGTGTCCGAATGTTTGGCTGAATCGAAATCGGTAACTTTTTCGCTTGTGAAAAAGAGAGTGAACATCGAGCCGCAACTGTTAAAGGTATAATTCAAATTCAATTCTTTGAGACTGTTTTTAATTCCATCGTATAAATAACCGCAGCTTTCCGCGAGCGTTCGGTAAAAGTCCGCGTCCGCCTCAATCGCTTTTAAGGTTTCGAGTCCGGCGGTCATCGCCAGCGGATTGCCCGACAAAGTTCCGGCTTGATAAACCGCGCCGCTTGGTGCAATCATTTCCATAATTTCACGCCTGCCGCCGTAAGCGCCGACGGGAAGTCCGCCGCCGATGATTTTCCCGAACGTCGTTAAATCGGGTTTGATGTTATAAATTTCCTGCGCGCCGCCTTTTGCCAGGCGAAATCCGGTCATCACTTCATCGAAAATCAGCAGAATCTTTTCCGCTGTGCACAGCTCGCGCAATTTTTGCAAAAAATCGTTTTCTGCCGGAACGCAGCCCATATTTCCCGCCACCGGTTCGATAAAAACGGCGGCGAATTCATCTTTATTCTGCTCGATTAAATCCTCGACCGATTTTATATCGTTAAATTTCGCGTTCAGCGTGTCTTTCGCCGTCGCTTTCGTCACGCCCGGCGAATCCGGCAATCCCAATGTCGCTACTCCGGAACCGGCTTTGCTCAAAAATGCGTCGCCGTGTCCGTGATAACAGCCTTCAAATTTAATGATTTTATTTTTGCCCGTAAAAGCCCGTGCCAGACGCATCGCGCTCATCGTCGCTTCGGTGCCGGAATTAACCATTCGCACAATTTCGACGGACGGCACGAATTTTTTGATAAGGACGGCGAGTTCGATTTCTTTTTCGTTGCTGGCGCCGAAACTCGTGCCGTCTTCCGCCGCCTTTTGAATGGCTTTGATAACATTTTCCCGCGCGTGACCGAGAATCATCGGACCCCACGAGCCGATATAATCGACGAACTCGTTGCCGTCGACATCGGTAATGCGCGAGCCTTTTGCCTTGGCAATGTAAAGCGGGTCGCGCCCGACCGATTTAAATGCCCGTACCGGCGAATTGACGCCGCCGGGAAGATGTTTTTGCGCTTCGGCAAATAATTGACTGCTTTTTGTCGTGTTCATTTTATAAATCGAGTTTGATTCAAATCGAATTAACCGCAGATAAACGCGGATGAACGCAGATTATTTGAAGATGATAAAAATTGATTTTATCCTTCTTTTATCTGAGTCAATCCGTGTCAATCTGTGGTTAACATTTCCTAAATTAATTTCGCCGCTTCTTTTGCGAAATAGGTAATTATCACATCGGCACCGGCGCGTTTTATCGAAGTCAAAACTTCGAGCATCACTTTTTCGCCGTCAATCCAGCCGCGTTCCGCCGCTGCTTTTATCATTGAGTATTCGCCGCTGACATTGTAAGCCGCGACCGGTAAATTAAAATTATCCTTCGCGCGGCGGATTAAATCTAAATACGAAAGCGCGGGTTTGACCATCACAATGTCCGCGCCTTCCTGAATATCAAGTGCGATTTCGCGCATCGCTTCATCGGAATTTCCAAAATCCATTTGATAAGATTTTCTGTCGCCAAACTGCGGCGCTGACTCCGCCGCTTCCCGAAATGGACCGTAAAACGCTGACGAAAACTTCGCCGAATAAGCCATAATCGGCGTTTCCTGAAATCCGTTTTCGTCCAATTTCTGCCGAATCACCGCGACTCGCCCGTCCATCATATCGCTCGGCGCGATAATGTCCGCACCATTTTCGGCGTGCGTCAACGCTTGTGCGGCAAGCAGTTCGAGCGATTTATCGTTGACGACATATTCGTTTTCAACCACGCCGCAATGCCCGTGCGAAGTGTATTCGCACAAACAAACGTCCGTTACGATTAGCATTTCGGGAAAATTCTTTTTAATCTCGCGCGTCGCCTTTTGCACGATTCCGTCCGCGGCATAACCGCTCGAACCGGCTTCGTCTTTGAAATCGGGAATCCCGAAAAGCAAAACAGCATTGATGCCGAGATTCAACAACTCTTCACATTCGCGCAGGACATTATCAACGGAAAGCTGAAAAACATCGGGCATCGAACCGATTTCCTTCCTGAAATTCTCGCCTTCGGCAACAAACAAAGGATAAATAAAATCATTTTTCGTCAAATGCGTCTCTCGGAACATATCGCGCAAAGCAGAAGTTTTCCGCAAACGGCGCAGACGCGAAATGGGAAAATTCGGAAGATTAAAATTGCTCATTTGTAAAACTATAAGATAATTTAACCACAGATTTTCACAGATAGACACAGATGAAGAAATAATTTTTTTTCTCAGATTTTAAAGTTTATTTTGATTTATCTGTGTGAATCTGCGTTAATCTGCGGTTAAATTTCCTTCAAATAATCTAAAATTTCTTCAGTCGCCGTAATACTGCTTTTGATGCAGTCGCTGACCGAAATCCCGCGATAAAAATTGCTGCAAAAGAAAAAGCCCGCATTGTTTTCTTTGAAATTTTCAATCGAATCTACAACTTTCTCATAACCGAGATTGTATTGCGGAATCGCTCTCGTCCAACGTTTGATTCTTTGAAAAATCGGCTCGCCTTTCAAACCCAAAATTGAATCGAGTTCTTCTCGCGCGATTTGAAATAACCCATCGTCCGATTTGTCGCAAAGCCCCGCGTTTCTCGCACCGCCGATAAACGTCGTCAAAAGATGAACATTTTCCGGCGCACGATTTTGAAATATCACCGAACTCCACAGGCTGCCGAGAATTTTTCGGTGTTCAACCTTCGGAATCAAAAAACCGAAACCGTCCAAATCGAAATTTACGTCTTCCTTTCTAAAAGCCGAAACAATCACGGCAAGCGGCGGATGATAAATTTCATTTAATTTTCCCGAAAGCTCGTCATCTAAATTTTCAACTAATTTCGCGGCAACAAACGAAGGTGCCGCAATAATAACCGCATCAAAACTCTCGCCGTTTATTTCAGCGTTGTTTGTTTTAATTTTCCACTTTCCGTTTTCCGTTTTCCGTTTTTCAATTGATAAAACTTCCGTTTCCGTTCTGATTTCGCCGCGCAGATTTTCCGCCAATTTATCGGTCAAAGTCTGCATTCCGTTTTTGAACGAAACAGTTCTCGAAATTCCTTTCGGGACAAACTTACCCGGTTTTTCATTTTTGCCAAATACGGACGCTTTCAAAATGCTGCCGTAATCCGCTTCCATTTTGAAAAGGCTTGGAAAGGCGGATTTGACGCTTAACTTATCAGGATTTCCGGCAAAAATTCCGGAAACAAACGGGTCAACAGCGTAATCTAAAACTTCCTGTCCAAGTCTGCGCCGGAAAAATTCGGCAACCGATTCGTTTTCTGACGATTTACTTTTGTCGAAAGGTTCGCGTAGAAGTTTCAGTTTTGCTTTGGTTGATAAAACGTCAGTGCCGACGATTTGAATGATTTTCAAAGGCAAGGGTCGCAGCTTGCCGTCTTTCAAAATATATCTTTTTTTCGCACTCGCGTTTGCCGGAGCGACTTCATCGAGCAAATCAAGCTCTGCAATTAGTTCAAACAAATGCGCGGATACAAGCGTCGAATTCGGTCCCCATTCAATCAAAAACTCGCCGTCCCGTTCAGTCTGAATATTCCCGCCGCACACCGCGTTTCGTTCAATCAGCAAAACGTCAACGCCTTTTTTCTTGAGCCGGTAAGCGACGCAAAGCCCTGAAATTCCACCGCCGATAACGCAAACTTTTTTCATTAACTAAATTTTACTTGACTGACCTTGCTTGCTTAAAAGATTGTTTCAAACTTTCGGTGATTTGATGCGTTTGCTCTTTAACTAAACCATGAAACGCGCTATCAGTTACAAATGCATTTTCTGAAAAAGGTTTTTCTACGATTGGAATTGCTGATTTGTAATAGTCGGTTGCTTCCATCAACAAAAGTGAAGTGGCGGCATAAATACTGACAAAACTTTCTTTATCATTCAAAAGTTTCGCAACTTCACCAGCATATTTTTTAGCTTTCAATACACCGAGAGCTAATGCCGCATCAGTTCTCACTAAACCATTTTTATCTTTAAGCATCAACGCAATTTCATTTGTATATTCTTTTGCGCCCAATAATGCCAATGCTTTAGCGGCATCGCCTTTTTTGTTCTCATCTTTTAAAAGTTTTGCAATTTCCGGCGCGATTTCTCTAGCTTTGAGACTGACCAAAGCATACATCGCGGCTTCTCTCGTTTCAATACGGAATTCGTTGAGCATTACTTGAACCAATTCTTTCTTATATTCTTTGGCGGTTCCCATTTCCACCAGAAAGAACACGGGAGAAGAATCATCGTCAAACTGAAATTCTTTATTCGTGAGAATATTTGCAACTTCTTTGCTGTATTCTTTCGCATTAAAATAGCCGAGTGCGTAAATTGCGCCTTGACGGTCAAATTCGTTTTTGCTTTGAAGCAATGGAAGTATATTCGGCAAATATTCTTTCGCTTTCAACAAGCCGAGAGCCGTCGCCGCTCTGCCTCTATCGTAAATAATCAAAGGCTCTTTTTCATATTTTCTATCTTTAAGCAAAACGGCTAATTGCGAAGCGTATTTTTTGTCTCCGCTTATTCCAAGAATAACAGCCGCAAAAGCTCTGATTGCTTGGTCGTTATCTTTTAACCATTCGGCAGATTTATCTTTAAGAGATTCAATACCGCCTAATTTTTCTAACGCTGTAATGTCGCCTTTTTCGTATTTGCCAATCGCTTCAAAATAACTTTGAAACACATTGAGAACTTCTTGCAAGTGTTTGAAATCAGCGTAATCGTGAGTGACTGTCCAAAGCGCGCCTTGCAGAAGATTTACATTTTCCTGCTTTTTGAATCGCTCGATAAAATTAACAATTCCTAAAGATTGTTTTTGTGCCGCTAGATTCGGAGATGTTTGAGTATCTCTCTGGCATTCAACATCCGTTACAAAGACAGTAAAAAGAAATAACAATATTGTGAGAATAAATTTCATATTCAAAACAATATCATTTCGCTAATTACTAACCGACGCAGTTTTCACTTCAAAATTTTCCACTTTGGTCAAAACCAGTTGCGACAGCGCGTCAATAAATTTCTCGGAATAATTTAAACCTTCGGTAACTTCAAATTGCTCGACACCTTTTTCGTGGGCTTCGTGGCGGAATTCGATGCCTACTTCAAACAGCGTTTCGAGATGGTCGGAGGCGAAAGCAATCGGCACGACGAGCATCTTTTTCACGCCTTGTTTGGCAAGTTCTTCAATTGTTTTCGGCGTTGAAGGTGTCAACCATTTTTGCGGTCCGACTTTCGATTGAAAACACAGATGATGTTTTTGTTTGTAGCCTCCTTGATTCATCACAGCCGTTACCGTTTCGCAGATATGACCGGAATACGGGTCGCCTTCGCGAACGAGTTTCATCGGCGTTCCGTGCGCCGAAAAAAGTATGTGAACGTCGGCTTGCTCGTCGGCAGAGAATTTTTCCAAACCTTGATTGATACGCTCGACAAAAGCATCAATATACGGAGGAAAATCGTAGTAATGTTCAATCAAAGTCCATTCGATTTTCGGCTTATCTGAGCGCAGAGCGATTTGTTTTTTCCATTCTTTGACGCTCGATTCGGTCGTCGCTTTTGAAAATTGCGGGTAAAGCGGAAGCAGAATAACTTTTGTAATGCCTTCTTTTTCTAGTTCATCTAAAACTTCTGCGGTGAACGGATGCCAGTAGCGCATTGCCGCGTAAACCTTTGCGGGAAATGTTTCGTTCAATTTCTCTTCAAGCAATTTTGCTTGTCCGAGCGTAAAATCCTTGAGCGGCGATTTGCCGCCGATTTGTTTGTATTGTTCCTGTATTTTTGGATGACGTTTCGATGAAATCAATTTCGCCAGCCATTCGCGGAACAAAAAACTGCCCGGAAAATTAATAATATCCGGGTCAACGAACAAATTATAAAGAAACGGCTCGACCGCTTCGAGCGAGTCAGGTCCGCCGAGATTTAATAAAACTACTCCGATTTTTTGCTGCATAAATTCAATTTTAGCCACGAACAAACACGAAAGAATTTTTATTCAAAACCATCTGGTTTTGTAAAAATAGGTTATAAATTTGTTTTTATTTTCGTGTTTGTTCGTTGCTGACTTCTTAAACCGTCTTCGAGAAAACAGGTTTTTCCTTCATCATTTTTTCTAAATACGCATCGAAACACATCGCCACGTTTCTGATAACTAGAATTCCCGAACCGACGATTTTGATTTTGTCAGTGTTGTTTTCGAGTAAGCCGTCGCGCAAAAATACGTCTAATTTTTTGATGTCTTTGGCAAAATAATCTTCAAAATTGATATTAAATTTCGCTTCGATGTCGCGCTTGTCAATTTCCAGATGACACATCAACTGCATAATCGTTTCCTTGCGAACGTGGTCGTCGAAAGTCATTCGATAACCGACGTTTGTCGCGGCTTCTCGGCTATCAACTCGTTGGTAATAATCTTTCAAATTTTTCAAATTCTGCGCGTAGACGTTTTGAAATTGACTGATTGCCGAAAGCCCGAACGCGTAAACATCACAGCCTGCTTTTGTCGAATAACCTTGAAAATTTCGATACAAAGTATTGTTTTTCTGCGCGATTGATAATTCGTCGTCAGGCTTTGCAAAATGGTCAAGACCGATGTATTCGTAACCTGCGCTCATCAACTTTTCAATCGTCATTTTGAAGATATTGAGCCGCTCGTCAGGTGACGGCAATGCTTCCGCGGGAATGATATTTTGATGTTTTTTGAGCCACGGAACGTGCGCGTAATTAAAAACAGCGATGCGATTCGGCGAAATGTCTATGATTTTTTCAACCGTTTCGGCAAAAGAATTTATAGTTTGAAACGGCAAACCGTAAATCAAATCGAGATTGATGCTCTTAAACCCGAGTTCACGCGCCCATTCGACGGTCTGTCTGGTAATTTCTTCGCTTTGGACGCGGTTAATCGCTTCTTGAACCTGCAAATTAAAATCCTGCACGCCGAAGCTCGTGCGGTTGAAACCGATTTCACGAAACGCCTGCATATGTTCAAATGTTAGACCGCGCGGGTCAATCTCGACGCTCGCTTCAATGTCTTCATCGAAATCGAATTTTGATTTGATAAACGCGCCGACATCGCGAATTTCATCTGGAAAAAGATACGAAGGCGTGCCGCCGCCCCAGTGCATTTGCGACACTTTTCGGCGTTTGGAAATAATCGGCGTGATTAAATCAATTTCCTTTTTGAGATATTCGTTGTATTCACGAATCAAGCGACGGTCACGCGAAACCATCATATTACAGCCGCAAAAATAACAGAGCGATTCGCAAAAAGGGAAGTGAAAATAAAGTGAAAGGTCGGATGAGTTCGATTCTGAATTGGTATTGATTATTTCGTTTTTGAAGTCTTCCGCCGTAAAATCAGGCGAAAAAAGCGGCGCGGTCGGATACGAAGTGTAACGCGGTCCCGGCTGGTTGAATTTCTTCAGAACATCAATGTCAATTTCGTTAAAATTACTCATTATCTTACTGCTTTTATTTGTGATATTTGATGCTCAATTCCTTAACGCAGTTGACAAAATACTTGGCGTTTTCAACCGGCGTTTTCGGTAAAATGCCGTGTCCGAGATTGAAAATGTGTCCCGAACCGTAGCGGAATTTCGACAAAACCTTCTCGGTTTCCGCTTTGATTTTTTCTTGCGGCGCAAACAAAACGCACGGGTCGAGATTTCCCTGAATTGCTTTTGTTTCGCCAACCGATGCGCGGACTTCGCCAATATCTCTCGTCCAATCAATGCCCAAAACATCGCATTTCAAATCAGCAAGTTTTTCTAATGAATTCACACCTTTAGCAAAAACAATCACCGGCGCACCGTTCGTCTCCAGATTCTCGCAAATATATCTGATGTATTTCAGTGAAAATTCTTCACAATCCCAAGGCGACAAAATTCCCGCCCAGGTGTCGAAAATCTGCACGGCATCACACCCTGCGCGGATTTTGGCGTTCAAATAATCGACAACCGAATCGGCTAAAATCTGCAAAAGTTTGTGCGCGGCTTCCGGTTCGTTGTAGATAAAACTCTTGATAATATCGAAACTTTTCGAGCCTTTGCCCTCAACCATATAACAAGCCAGCGTCCACGGCGCGCCGGAAAAACCAATCAAGGGAACTCGATTGTTGAGCTTTTCCTTTGTCAATTTTATCGCTTCCATCACATAGGAAAGTCTTTCGGTTACGCCTTCCGTTTCGAGCGCATTTATCTGCTCCGCGCTTCTAATCGGATTGTCAAAAATCGGACCTTTTGATTCGATGACTTCAAGATGCATTCCCATCGCTTCGGGAATAACTAGAATATCGGAAAACAAAATCGCCGCGTCAACGCCGATAATATCAATCGGCTGCACGGTAACTTCGCTCGCCAGTTCCGGCGTTTTGCACAAACCGAGAAAATCGGTTTTCTCACGAATCGCGCGATATTCGGGCAAATAACGTCCCGCTTGACGCATAATCCAGACGGGCGTGCGCTCTGTTTTCTGACGCTTGCAGGCTCTGATGAATATAGAATTTTTACTCAATGTTTTTTTATATAATCAATCAATTCAAAAGCAAAATCTTCGGCGTTAGCTTTTGAAGAAATAAACTCGACCTTCAAATTATTTTCAGCAACTTTTTTTGCCGTCGTCGTGCCGATTGCTGCGATTTTTATATCGTTCAGCGAAAATTTGCTAAATGTTTCGACAAAACTTTCAACTCCCGACGGACTGAAAAAGCAAATCCAGTCAATTTTATTTTTTGAAAGTCTTTCGCCGATTTCATTCTTCAAAGTTTCGTCAATCGCATTTTCGATTGTTCGATAAACGACGATTTCATCAACAATTGATTGTTCTTTCAAAAGTTTGGGAATTGTTCGCAAACTTTTGTCACCTCTTAAAAAAAGAAATTTTTTATTTGCAAATTCACGCCCGTCGAATGAGTTTATAAATTCTTCGGCAGTATTTGCATCGCCTCGAAAAACGATTTCCAAATTCGTGTGTTCAAACAATAATTTCGTTCGGTTTCCCAGAACATAAACCTTTCCACGAAAATCGTTTTCTTTATTTTCAAAATTTTGCAGAAAAACTTCCGCCGCTTTCGGACTCGTAAAAAACAAACCGTCGTAACTTTTTAAGTTTTCAATTTTTTCAGCTAACTCCCCGAAATCTTCAATCGGCAAAGTTTGAATCGCCGGAAAATTGACGACTTCAAAATCATTTTCCGTCAACAGAGAACTAAACTTATCAAATTCTCGAACCACTAAAATTAGCGACCTTTTCAAATTACTGCTTCCTCTGTGTTTTCAACAACTTGCCGCGTCATCTCCAACAATTTGTTCGCGCCTTTTTCGATTAAATTTTCCGCCAAACGCTTTCCCAAACCAGCCGCGTCTTTTTTGTCGCCGGAAATCGAATCGCGCAGGTTTATGGTTCCGTCCAAATTTCCGACCATTCCTTCGAGATAGATTTTATCGTTTTCCAAACGAGCGTTTGCGCCAATCGGAACCTGACAGCCGCCTTCGAGAGTTCGCAAAAAACTTCTTTCCGCCGCGACGCAAAAACTCGTATTTTCGTCATTCAATTTTTGCAAAATCTGTCTGATTTCCGCGTCTTCGCCTCTGATTTCAATCGCCATCGCGCCTTGACCGACGGCAGGCAGCATAATTTCAAACGGAATGATTTGTTTGATGTATGAATCCAACTTCAAGCGGTGAACGCCCGCAAAGGCGAGAACCATCGCATCCAAATCCGATTCTTCAAATTTTTTGATGCGCGTCGGAACATTTCCTCTGATTTCAAAAATCTTTAAGTCTTTTCGGTAATGCAAAAGCTGACTTTTGCGTCGCAGACTTCCCGTTGCTACTTTTGCGCTTTCGGGCAAATCGTCAATCGAAGCATACGTTTTGGAAATCAAACAATCGTTCGGCAATTCTCTCGCCGTTACCGCGCCAATCGTCAAACCCGCGGGCTGAACGGTTTGCAAATCCTTCAAGCTATGAACCGCCAAATCAATTTCCTTATCGAGCAGCGCGGTTTCTATTTGTCTGGTAAATAAACCTTTATCGCCGATTTTTGCCAGCGCGACATCAAGCATTTTATCGCCCGTCGTTTTGATAATCTTTACTTCGAGCTTTATTTCGGGAAAAAATTCTTTGAGTTTTTCCTTGACGAAATTGGTCTGCCAGAGGGCAAGCTCGCTGCCGCGCGAACCGATAATCAGTCTGCCTTCACGCATCTAAAACCTCGAATGCCGCCGCTTTCATCGCTTGTAATTTTTGCACCAATCGAATGTGATTTTGTAAATCGTCTTTGATGTCGCCGTTGCTTCGCATCGCCATTTTGTGCAGTTCCGAAACATTTTCAATGAGAAACGTCTTAATTTTCAAAATTTCATCAACCGTCGCGCGGTCTGGTTTTGAATATGTTTTTTGGAAAACGGGAAGGAGCGGCAGCGAATAATACCAGGTCAGAAAATCGCCCATTTCCTTCATAATAATTTTTTTGACGTGCGGCAAATCGTCGTTTCTGCGCCGGAAATTGCGGTCAACAATCTGATGTAAATCGTCAATGTTTTTCAGAATCACATTAGCATTTTCTGAAACCAGAGGATTTATGTCGCGCGGAACGGCAATATCGAGAAGGAGAATTTTATTTTGCTGTCCGGCAAAATCATTCGCTTCAAGAATATAATCGGCAGAACTTGTCGAACTGATAACAATATCCGTCGTCTTCAGACGGTATTTGAATTCCGCAAATTCAACGAATTCGCTGTCAAAACGATAGCTTTTGTGAAGATTCGTTAAAATTTCTTCAGCGCGCCCCCGTGTGCGATTGGTGATGAAAATTTTGCCCACCTGTTTTTTTATCAAACATTCAGCAGTCAATTTCGCGGTTTCACCCGCGCCGACGATTAAAACGGATTTATCTTTGAGCGAGCCGAAAATTTCCTGCGCCAGTTCGACAGCCGCCAGACTTATCGAAACCGCGCCTTTGTGAATCGAGGTTTCCGTATAAGTTTTCTTGCCGATTTTAAACGCGCGTTGCGAAAGCTGATTCAAAATTTTGCCCGTCGAAGCGTTTTCCTTTGCAACAAAATAAGCGTTTCTCAATTGCTGCAAAATCTGCATATCGCCGATAATTTTAGAGTCAACGCTGGTGGCGACTTTGAATAGCTGCTGGCAGGCGGCGCAGGAAATGAACGTGAAAAAATGTTCCCTTTTGACAATATCACCGACATTTTTGAAATTTGTAACGAGCTCTTTGTAATAATCCAAATCAATTTCAGCCGAATCGCATACGCCGTAAATCTCCGTGCGGTTGCAGGTTGACAAAACGACACACTCCGACAAGGTTTCCTTTAGCAGCCTGAGCAGCGCGGGAATTTCCTCATTTGAGATGTACAATTTTTCTCTGACCTCAATCGGTGCTGTTTTGTGATTGACTCCAAGCGCAAAAAGCATCTGCTGGTCGGCGGTTTTTCTCAACTTAAATTCTAAAACCTCTTATGAATTAGCTTGCAAAAAAAATAATCAAAATAAACTTTGATTATGCACTATTTCATTATATAGAAAAAGTTCGGGCGATAAAGAGCCGGTTTGATGAATACGGTAAAAGCATTTAATAAGCCGATTTAATAACTTTCAATAATCTGCTTTTTGCTTTCCCTCTTTTCAAAATAAGCGGAAATTATTTACTTTTCAGATTTTCTGAGAGTAGATTTTCAGTTGACAAGGAGGAATAAAGAAAATGTTGAAAATACTTTTGTTGTTCGGCGTGTTTATGGCAGGTTTTATCGTGCTAAGTTGTAATTCGGCAACTTCCAGGAATACTCAATCGAAAATCGAAGGCGATACATCTCTGCAATCAACTGAAACTTTGCCAGAACAGGATACAAGAATAGAAGTTACGCCGTTGAAACATTATTAAATAAGCCCCTGTTGAAAATAAAAGACTTATGATGATTTGGAAATCACACAAAGGCTTGTAAATTGTTGATTTTGTTCAACTTCTTAACTTCTATTTTATTTTTTAGGTAAATTTAATGTCTATACATTGAAGCGAAAATCCACGACATCTCCATCCTGCATTATATATTCTTTGCCTTCGAGCCGAGCTAAACCTTGTTCGCTGGCGGCTTTGCGTGAACCGAGACGGACTAAATCGTCATAGCCGACAATCTCGGCGCGAATGAATCCGCGTTCGATGTCCGAATGGATTTCGCCCGCTGCCTGTGGCGCTTTTGTTCCGATTGGAATTGTCCAGGCGCGAACTTCCTTTTCTCCGGCAGTTAAAAACGACATCAAACCAAGCATCTTGTAAGCCGATTTGATTAATTTATCAACGCCGCTCGAGGTTACGCCCAAATCTGCCAGAAATTCCGTGCGCTCTTCCGGTTCGAGCGCAACGAGTTCGGCTTCGAGCTTCGCGCAAATGATGACGACTTCGGCGTTTTCCTTTGCGGCGTGTTCTTTGACGGTTTGAACGTGCGCGTTTTCGTCCGGGTTTAATAAAGTTTCTTCGTCAACATTCGCCGCGTAAATCGTCGGTTTGGTTGAAATCAAAAAGAATTGTTTAGCAATCAATTGTTCTTCTTTGGTTAATTCGACGGCGCGCGCCGGTCTGCCTTCTTCGAGCGCGGGAAGGATTTTTTCAATCACTTCCATTTCCGCTTTGGCAACTTTGTCGCCCGCGCGCAAACCTTTTTGCGCCTTGTCGCGGCGTTTTTCGACACTCGCTAAATCAGCCAGAGCTAATTCGATTTGAATCGTTTCGATGTCTCGAATCGGGTTGACCGAGCCTTCGACGTGAATAATATTGTCATCTTCAAAACAGCGCACGACTTGAATTACGGCGTCGGTTTCGCGGATGTTTGCGAGAAATTGATTGCCCAAACCTTCGCCTTTCGACGCTCCGCGCACGAGTCCCGCAATATCAACAAATTCTACAGTCGCGGGAACGACCTTCTGCGCTTTGTTCAACTTTTCCAAAATTGGAAGACGTTCGTCCGGCACGGCGACGACGCCGACGTTCGGCTCAATCGTAGCAAACGGATAATTAGCGGCGAGCGCGTCTTCAGCGGCGGTCAGCGCGTTAAAAAGTGTAGATTTTCCGACGTTCGGCAGTCCGACGATTCCGGCTTGTAGCATAAAATTAGTTCAAAGTTCTCGGGTTAAAGTTCAAAGTAAAAGCAAAACAAGCATTTTAACCCGTAAGTTTGATTTTGAGAAATGCGGAAAATGTGGCTTAATTTTGTTGAAGATTTTACTGCCGAAAAACTTTAATGACACAAGAAGAAATCTTAGAACATTTTCGGGAAACAAACGCGCTTCTCGAAGGACATTTTATCTTGTCGAGCGGTTTGCACAGCCCGAATTATCTGCAATGCGCTTTGGCTTTGCAAAATCCGCAGGACGCAGCGAAATTCGGAAAGGCGATTGCCGAAAAATTTAACGGCGAACAATTCGATACGGTTGCTTCGCCCGCAATCGGCGGCTTGATAATCGGTTTCGCCGTCGCGGAAGCCTTAAATGTTCGCTTCATTTGGACGGAAAGAGAAAACGGCGCGATGACTTTACGGCGCGGTTTTTCGGTCAAAGAAAACGAGCGAATTTTGGTTGTCGAAGACGTTATCACAACCGGCGGTTCGACACGCGAATGTATCGAAGCATTGGAAATGCGCGGCGCAAAGGTTACAGATGCGGCATCAATTATTGACCGCTCAAACGGAAAAGCCGATGTCGGTGTTCTGCGAATCGCGCTGGCGAGTTTGGATGTTCCGAGCTACAAAACGGAAGATTGTCCGATGTGCGCGAAAGGCGAAATTGCAGTAAAACCGGGCAGTAGAGTTTCAAAATGAATTTTAAGTTGTTGATTCAGTATGACGGTACGGATTTTCACGGCTGGCAGGTGCAGGAAAATCAGCGCACCGTGCAGGGCGAACTCGAACGAACTGTGAGCCTTTTGGAAGATGCGCAAGTTCAAGTCGTCGGTTCCGGGCGCACCGACGCCGGCGTTCACGCCGAAGGTCAGGTCGCCAACATTCGATTGAACAGAGCGTTTACACCGGATAAACTGCGCGTGGCAATTAACGGAAATCTGTGGCGCGACGTGCGCGTTTTGAATGTCGAAAAAGCTGCTGATGATTTTCACGCCCGGTTCAACGTTAAGAATAAAACTTATATTTATCGCGTCGTCAACGCGCCGGTAATGTCTCCGTTCTGGCTGCGCTGGGCGCACCACGAAGCGCGCCCGCTCGATGTCGCGCGAATGAACGACGCGGCGCGTATTTTTTGGGGCGAACACGATTGGACGGCTTTTTCGGCGGCGCGTTCGGACGTTGAAAACCGCGTGCGAACAATCACCGGCTTTTCTGTCGAATCTCATTGGGACGCGCGCGCGGGCGCCTCAATAATTGAGTTTCGCATTTCGGCAAACGGATTTTTGCGTTATATGGTGCGCTCGATTGTCGGAACGATGCTCGAAGTCGGGCGCGGCGAAAAAGATTCTGATACAATTTTGACGGCAATCGTCTCGGGCGAACGCGATTTAGCCGGCGCCACCGCGCCCGCGCAAGGTTTGACGCTGCACAAAGTTAAATATAATTAAAATGCTCATTTATCACATTGTTTTGCCGGAAATCTGGGAAAATTTCAAAAACGAAAAGTTTTACGAAGCCGGAAGTTTAGCGACTGAAAATTTTATTCATTGCAGTTTCGCCGAACAGCTCGAAGGCGTTTTGCAGAGATATTACAAAGACGCGGAAAAGGTTTTGATTATGAAAATCGACTCGGAAAAGCTGGCGGCAAAACTGATTAATGAAATTTCGACGGGCGGCGAAATTTATCCGCATGTTTACGGCAAAATAAACCGGGAAGCGATTGTCGGGATTGAAGAAAAGGAATTGAAACCACAGATAGACACGGATAAATACTGACAAAACAGAAAGAAATAAGAAGGGAAAAATAAAAATAAAAACTCGTTTTTTTTGTTCTCATCCGTGTTTATCCGTGTCTATTTGTGGTTAAATTGTCCTCGATGCGCGAAAACTTTGCCGAAATTATCAAACCGAACTCAGAAGAAGCCGAACTGCTCGCGCAAATTGACGCGGCGCGGCTTCCGCAGCACGTTGCGATAATTATGGACGGCAACGGACGCTGGGCGAAACAGCGCGGCGAGCAACGTATTTTCGGACATCGCGCCGGTGTCGAATCGGTTCGCGCCATCGTCGATACGAGCGCGAGATTAAATTTAAAAGCCGTCACGCTTTATGCTTTTTCGACCGAAAACTGGCGGCGTCCGAAACTCGAAGTCAGCGCGTTAATGCGGATGCTCAAGCATTATATCCGCAACGAAATTGCGGAAATCAACCGGCAAAATATCCGTTTTCAGACAATTGGGCAAATCGCCGCTTTAGAAAAATCGGTGCAGAAAGAGATTGCCGACGCGACTGAGAAAACACGCGCTAATACGGGAACAATTCTAAACATCGCGCTCAACTACGGCGGACGCGCCGAGATAACCGAAGCGGCAAAGAAAGCCGCGAAAAATCTTTTGCAAAACGGCGCGTCGCTCGACGATTTGAGCGAAGCCGACATCGAAGCCAATCTCTACACGCGCGATTTACCGGCGGTCGATTTGCTGATTCGCACGAGCGGCGAATTTCGTATTTCAAACTTTTTGCTGTGGCAAATTGCCTACAGCGAAATTTATGTGACGGAAACGCTTTTTCCCGATTTCCGCCGCGCCGAAATCTTTAAAGCGATTCTCGATTTTCAAAAACGCGAACGCCGTTTCGGGGGAATCGCTTAACGGACAATAAAAAGATTGATTTTTTACTTTTTAGTCTTAGAATATATCAGACTGAATTTTCGAGGTTAAAATATGAAAGTTTTTTTAAGTTATACACATAATGACAGTTTCTTGGCAAAGAAAATAGCTTCTGCGCTTGTGAAAAAAGGTCTGGATGTGTGGAATGCCGAAACGGAAATATTGCCTGGAGATAATTGGGCAGAGAAAATTTCTAACGCTTTGAAAGAATCTGACGCAATGGTGGTTTTAGTTACTCCTGAATCGCTTGAGTCGAGAATCGTCAGGCGTGAAATTGAATATGCTTTAGGTGACAAATCTTATAATAAGCGTGTAATACCTGTTTTAATCGGCTCGGAGGAAAACCTTTCCGTAGAAAGTATCCCGTGGATTTTACGGAAATTACAAATGATTCGCTTATCAAAACCCGAACAAACGGATGAAGGAATAAATCAGATTACCGAAGCCTTAAAATTGGCAGCCTAACATCAATTTAAAATATGCTGCCTAAAGAAGTTTTTCTCTCTCATTCCAACTCGGATAAAAAGTTTGCTGATTCACTGAGCGAAATTTTAAGAAAACACGGCATTCCTATTTGGTATAGTCAAACGAATATTCTCGGCGCGCAACAATGGCACGATGAAATAGGTGAGGCATTAAAGCGTTGTGATTGGTTTATCGTTATTCTTTCGCCTCATTCCGTTCAGTCAATGTGGGTTAAAAGAGAAGTTATGTCTGCATTAAACAATGATAGATTTGCTAATAAAATAATTCCTATACTTTATCAATCTTGCGATTACGATAATTGTCTTGGACGTTATCTTTGTTTCAAATAATCGATTTTACTAAAGATTTGGATGAAGGATTTCGTGAGTTGTTGAGAACCTGGGGTTTTGGTTACAAAAAATAAATGTCTAGGCTTATAACCGCGCTACTTGCGCTTCCCGTTTTAATCGCTTCAATCGTTCTGCCGTATTTTCTGCCGCAGTTTCCGGCTTCAAGATGGCTTTTTTTATTAATCGCCGCGTTCGGACTCGGCGCCGGGCTTTTTGAATTTTACGCGCTGACGAAAAAACTCGAACTCAAAGCCGACGCCTCGATTGCCTACCTTGGCGCGGCGACATTTTTCGTTGCTTTTCTCTTCGATGCTCCCGCGCAAGCACCGGATTTATTGCTTTTGACGCTCGTGATTTTTTTGATTCTCGTTCTGGTGACGCAAACCTTTCGCTTTCAAAAAGATTTTTCCAAAATGCTGACCGGTGTCGGCGTAACGATTTTCGGGGTTTTATACGTCGCTTTTTTGGGCGGTTTCATCGTTTCGACGCGCGTCGGTTTTGAAAATACGCTGGTGCCGCATCTTTCGACAAAGCTGCTCGCGTTTTTCTTTCTCGTCGTAATGGGCGCGGACACGGGCGCGTATTATGTTGGGAGAACCTTCGGTAAACACAAACTGGCGCCGAAAATTTCGCCGGGCAAAACCTGGGAAGGCGTCGCCGGCGGACTTGTTTTGAGTTCAATATTCGCTGTAATTTCTTCCGCCACGTTCTTTCCTGAATTATCTTACAAAGTCTCCGTTCCGCTGGCGATTGTGATGAGCGTCGTCGGATTATTCGGCGATTTGGCGGAAAGCGCGATAAAGCGCGGCGCGGGAGCAAAAGATGCCGCCAGTATTTTGCCCGGACACGGCGGTTTCTTAGACAGATTGGACAGCTTGCTTTTCAACGCGCCAATTCTTTATTATTTTGCGCGATTTTATTTTTAAAAGGATTTATTAAATCGAGCCAAACGGGAAGCGGAAGCCAATTGAAAGAATTGCCGTAAGTTTTTTTATTCAATTTTTCGATTCGATTTTCGATTTCTTCCAGCAGAATTTCAGGCGGCAAATCCGCTTTGTTTTCATAACAGGCGTGCTGAATACACGGCGCGGGTTTTATTGAATGAACGAGACAGCCGACGCCTTTTTCAAAAAGTGGGCAGGCGAAAGTTTTTTCAAAAGTGTCGCCCGAAGTTTTCAAATCATATTTTTCAACTGTTTCTGCGGCGCGTTCGTAAATTTCGCGCTGCTTTTCCGCGCTTAATTTGTCGAGCGTCTGACCAATCGCGGTGGCTTCGAGCTTTGTGATATGAACATTGACGAAATGCGCGTCGAGACAGCACGCGCCTTTTGTCGGACAAGTTTGGCAATTTTGGGCTTGGTGTTCGTAGTTTATTTTTATGAAATTTTGAAGCGCCGTTTTGAGTTTGCCCAACTGGTCTAAGGCTTTTGTTTCTGACAGTATTTTCATATTTGACTGATTGCCGTGATAAAATTCTATCAAAATTTAACATTTGGAGAAAACTATGCTTACAGAAGGTAATGTCGCACCGGATTTTACAGTTAAAGACCAGAACGGCGCGGACGTGAAACTTTCGGATTTGCGCGGGCAAAAAGTCGTTTTATATTTTTATCCGAAAGACGACACGCCCGGCTGCACGAAAGAAGCGTGTTCATTCCGCGATAATTATTCGATTTTGACCGAGAAAAATATAAAAATTCTCGGCGTCTCGACGGATAATGAAAAGTCGCATCAAAAATTTATTTCCAAATACGAGCTGCCTTTCACTTTATTAACCGACGCTAATCACGCCGTCGCCGATTCATACGGAAGTTACGGCGAAAAAAAGTTTATGGGCAAAACCTATAACGGCGTTTTGCGAAAAACTTTTTTGATTGACGAAAACGGCAAAATCAAGAAAATTTTCGACAAAGTAAATGTCGGCGAACACGCCGCCGAAGTTTTAGAAGCCTTTGGCGAATGATATTTATTAGTTGAAGCGGCTGAATTTCGCGCCTAAAATTAGCGGCAAACAAATCTGTCTAAGGGGCGACGAATTTCGGTTTGGCGCTGCTAATCTTTTTATAATCGCCGTCGGCGGAAACATTGTTGCCGAAACCGCATTCAACGTCCGTCCCCTTTTGCGTAACTTTCAATCGTCCGCGCGTCAGAAACTTTATAGTTATCGTGCATTGTTTAGTGTCTTCGCGCCTAAAAATTGCTGTATCACCGGAAATTATGGCTTCGCCTGACGCTTCGCCTAGATTGGGCATCTTTTCGCCGCTCGCCGTCATATGCATATAAATTCCTGAAAAAGCCACGCGCAGTTTTCCTTTGCCGAGTGCGAGAATACGAAACTCGCTGCCCGATTCGTCTCTGAACGTTCCCGTAACTTCCGTGCCGCTAACAGATTTTCTCGTCTGCGCGTTTGTTTCCGTAGGCACGCAACAAAAGAAAATAAAAATTGCAAACCCCCAAAATGACAGTAAATTTTTCATAATAATTTTTGTAATCTTTCTCATATTTTCGGTCAAACCTTTTTTTTAACCCTGCAATCTGCTATATTTTGCCCAATTCATTTCAAAAAGCAAGGAAAATTAAATAAATTATGAGTTCAACTGCTGAATCTATTAACGGCTCGAACAATGATCGCGGATTTTTCGGACATCCGAAAGGTTTATCAACGCTCTTTTTTACCGAAATGTGGGAACGCCTCAGTTATTACGGGATGCGGGCGATTCTCGTTTTGTATATGACGGCGGAACTTGCTAAAGGTGGTTTGCAGTTTGACACGAAAAAAGCCGCCGCGATTTACGGGCTTTACACGTCGTCAGTTTATTTTCTTCCGCTCATCGGCGGCTGGATTGCCGACCGTTTCATCGGGGCGAAACGTGCGACACTCATTGGCGGCGTGATTATTGCTATCGGACATTTTATTTTGGCATTTCCGTCAGAAAATTTCTTTTACGGCGGGCTGGTCTGCGTCGCCGTCGGCACGGGTTTTTTGAAAGCGAACATCAGCAAAATGGTCGGCGACCTTTATTCGGCTGAAGATGCGCGGCGCGACGCAGGATTTTCAATTTTCTATATGGGCATTAACATCGGCGCGTTTGCAGCGCCGTTCGTGTGCGGAACTCTGGCAGTTTATGACTGGCATTGGGGATTTGCTGCCGCTGGCGTCGGAATGCTTTTGGGCGTAATTCAATACGTTATCGGCTACAAAAATCTGCGCGGTATCGGCGAAGCACCGATAAAATTTTCAGGTGAGGCGACGACCGGGAGCGACGCGAGTCCGGCGTATTTAATTCAAATGATTGCCTTGATTGCCGCGGCGTTCGGCGTCATTTATTTCGCCGGAATGCCGCTGCTCCCCACTGTCGTCGTCGCTGGACTCGTCGCCGTTTTGCTGACCGGAATGCAGGATAAACTTTCCGCAGAAGATTGGAAACGACTTGCTGTAATCGGCGTTTTATTCGTCTTTTCAGCGATTTTCTGGATGGGTTTCGAGCAAGCAGGTTCGAGTTTGACGCTGTTTGCGGAGCAAGTTACAAATCGTCAAGTAACTGCCAATTGGGAAATTCCGACCGCCTGGCTGCAAGCGGTAAACCCATCTTTCATCATTATCTTCTCGCCGATTTTTGCGGCGCTCTGGCTCTACTTGGGCAAACGCCAGCCATCCGATTCGGTTAAATTTTCCTTTGGTTTGTTTTTCGCCGGACTCGGTTTCGTCGTTCTCGCTTTCGCTTCTTCGCTTTCGAGCGCAGGCAAAGTTTCTCCCTGGTGGCTCGTCCTTGTTTATCTGTTTCACACATTCGGCGAGCTTTGTTTAAGCCCGGTCGGTTTGAGCGCGATGACGAAACTCGCCCCTGGAAAGATGGTCAGTTTGATGCTCGGCGTCTGGTTTTTGTCAATCTCAATGGGGAGTTACATCGGCGGATTAGTAGCAGGAGAGTTTGAAGCGAAGGCGGACGTTTTAGTCGATTTATTCACTAAAGTCGCTGTCGTTACTTTAGTCGGGGCGGTAATTTTGTTTGCCATTTCGCCGCTCGTGAAAAAACTTTATTCAAAACCAAATGAAATTGTGCCGACAGAACCGGCTTAAATTAAGTTTAAAGTCTAATATCTGTTGAAAGTTGTGTTTCAGATTATAGTCAACAATCTGAAACACAACTTTCCTGTTTGCTCTAAAAATTTATTTTTTCGCTCGAAGAAATTTCACCGCCCGATTTTTGAATCGAATGAATACGCCATTTTTCCTCACGTTCGGGAAAATCCGTACGGAAATGTCCGCCGCGCGATTCTTCGCGCCACAAAGCGGCTTTTGCCACTAAAATCGCCACGGTGACAAAATTGCGCGAAGCAGTTCCGAGATTTGCTTTCGAGATTTGCTCGAACTCCTGAAGCGCGCGCTTCAAACTTTCCGCATCGCGCAGGATTCCGACGCGTTCCCACATTACTCGCTTGACGCGCTTTCGCACCGCAGTTGAGATTCCAGATTCCAGATTTCGGATTCCGGCTTCGGGCTGTTCGGTTTCAAATTTTAAGTTTTGAGCTTTGAATTTTGAATTATCTTCTATCATTGCCTCGCCTGCGCGCGCGCCAAAAACTAAGCCTTCGAGCAGGGAATTTGAAGCCAGACGATTCGCTCCGTGAACGCCCGTGCAGGAAACTTCCCCAGCCGCGTAGAGTCCGGGAATCGAACTTCTGCCGTGCAAATCCGTACGGATTCCGCCCATGCAGTAATGCGAAGCGGGAGAGACGGGAAGCAAATTCCGCGCTATATTTAGATTGTAAAATTTGCACGTTTCATAAATTTTCGGAAAACGCTCTTTCAAAAAATCTTCGTCCAAAGCCGTCATATCGAGAAAAACGTCGCGTGTTCCGGTGCGTCTCATTTCGGCGACGATTGAACGTGAAACAATATCGCGCGGCGCAAGGTCCAGGCGCTCGTCGTATTTTGCCATAAAACGCTCGCCATACTTGTTTTTCAGTGTCCCGCCTTCGCCGCGCATTGCTTCGGACAATAAAAATCGCGGCGCGTTTTCGAGGCTCAAAGCTGTCGGGTGAAATTGGACGAATTCCATATCAGCCATTTCCGCTCCGGCAAAATAAGCCATCGCCATTCCGTCGCCGGTCGCCACCGTCGGATTGGTCGTGTGCTGGTAAAGCTGACCCGCGCCGCCCGTGCATAAAATCACCGCCCGTGCATAAATTTCACGCGGAGCTTTGAGAATCGGGTCGAGAAAACGAACGCCGCAGCATCGTCCGTCTTGAATAATCAAACTTTCCGTGTTGGCAAATGGTAATAAAACGATTTTCTTTTCTTGTCTGGCGCGGGCAATCAAAGCGCGAACAATTTCCTTGCCGGTCGAATCGCCGTGCGCGTGCAGAATTCGGCGGCGCGAATGCGCGGCTTCCTGCGTAAAAATTAATCTCCCGCCCTCGCGGTCGAATTCCGTTCCCCAATCGATAAGTTGCTGAATATATTTCGTGCCTTCGGTTACGAGAATTTCGACCGCTTCGGCATCGCACAACCCAGCGCCCGCAATCAAGGTATCTTCTTCGTGAAGCTCGGCGTTATCGTCATCGGATAAAACAACCGCCACGCCGCCCTGGGCATATTCGGTATTTGACTCGCTTGCTTTATCCTTGGTTAAAACCGTTACACGCGCGCCGCTTTCGGCAAGCGCGATTGAAGCGCGAAGTCCGGCAATTCCGCTCCCGACGACGACAAAATCTGTTTCGAGTGACATAAGAAAAAGATTAACTTCAACTGCCGCGTTAATTCAAACTACTAGTTGATAAATTTCTCAGACGACATCACTTGACATATACGAATTCTTTCGTATATTCTTGAGTCGCAATTACGAATTTCTCCGTAGATATAAAACTAAATGAACAAGCCAAATAAACCAACCGCCGCCGAACTTGAAATTCTTGCCGTCTTATGGGAAAAAGGCACGGCAACCGTCCGGGAAGTCCACGAAATTATTAACGCGCGCAGATCGACCGGTTATACGACCGTTTTAAAGACAATGCAGATTATGCGCGAAAAAGGTTCGGTCGAGCGCGACGACACGAACAAAGCGCACGTTTTTCGGGCGGTGCAGGCGCAGCACGAAACGCAGAAACATTTCGTTGCCGATTTAATTGAAAAAGTGTTTCGCGGCTCGGCGCTCAAATTAGTACAGCACGTTTTAGAAGCGAAACCGGCAAGCGCGGACGAGCTTAAAAAAATTCGTAAGATGATAAAAAAGGCGGAAAAGAAAGGAGAGTAAAAATGAATTGGGAACACTTAATAAATTCAAAATTCGTTGAAAATCTCGGCTGGACCCTTGTGCATTCCGTCTGGCAAATCAGTTTAATTGCCTTTGTGTTATTTTTAATTTTGCGCATATTTACACATCTCTCATCAAATACGCGCCAATTATTTGCGGTTGCGGCACTCAGTTTCACGTTGATTTTATCGCTTGCGACTTTTGTCCAACTGATAAAGAACACGGCGCAAAATCAATTTGCAAGTGAGAATTTGACCGCTGAAAACTCAAATTTCCTAAAAACAAGGACGCAGATGCCGGAAAGCCTTTCGCTCTCGGCAACCGGTAACTTTAAAGCCGCGAATCAAACGGGTAGCGACAATTATTTTTCATTAGCGAATTTACAGGAAAAATTTAAGCAGTATCTGGCGTCCGCCCTTCCAACAGTTGTTTTGCTGTGGATAGTCGGTATCGGCTTCTTCGCGTTCCGGCTGGGCGGCGGTGTTTGGCAGCTTCATAAATACAAGACGCAAAAAATTTTATTGCCGGATAATAATTGGCAGGAAAGATTCTCGGTTCTGTGCAGTCAACTGCGAATATCGCAAACCGTTCGACTTCTGCAATCTAATTCAATTGAAACGCCGATTGTCGTCGGCTGGCTTAAACCTCTGATTCTCGTCCCGACGAGCATTTTTTTGCAGATGAATCCGCACGAGCTTGAAATGATTCTCGCCCACGAACTCATACACATCAGACGTTTCGACAATCTCGTCAATTTCGCGCAGAGCTTTGTCGAGATTTTATTTTTTTATCACCCGTGCGTGTGGTGGATTTCCGCGCAAATTCGGCGCGAGCGCGAGTTTGCTTGCGACGACGCGGTGACGGAAATGTTTGAAAACCCGTACATCGTTTATGCCAGCGCTCTGGCAAATTTAGAGGAAATTCGTCGTTTGACGAAACAAACTTTGTCGCCGCTCGCATCGGCGGCAAACGGAGGGAAATTGATGTTGAGAATACAAAGAATTTTACGAAAAAATGCCGAGGGGCAAAATCCCAAACAATCGCTTTGGTCGGCTGTCAGTTTGGTTTTTGTACTTATCTCGGCAGTTCTGCTAACGGTATTTTGGAACGACTCGAGCTTTAATGTCAATGCGCAAAGCCGGACGAAAGATAAAAAAATGGCAATCGGCTTTGTTTCGATTCCGCCGGTTTATAGGGAAAAGACGGACAAAAGTTTTGATGAAACGGCAAGGTTATTAATTGACAAACTGACGGCACACCGAATACCGGCAATCGGATTTGTTAACGGCGCGAGCATTTCGCAAGAGCAGGGCATTCGGGAATTGGGCGACCGATTACAGGAACAGCGCGAACGATTAACCGAATTAGCTAATGACACGAGTAAATCCGGCGGCGACAGAACAATTTCTAAGCCCAGTATAGATGCTCGAATATGGTTATTGAGGGAGCAAATAACCGCGCAAATGTTATCGCTTGAAAAAATGTCCTCCAATCGTGTCGATGTCGTGCGAATGTGGCGCGACGCAGGGCTGGAAATCGGCATCGGTAATTTCAAACACATTTGGTTTTACGACACGCCGTTTGACGAATACGTCGCCGGTGTCGAAAAAAACGAGCGCGTTACGAGAGCGATTTTAGCCGAAAAAAATTTACCGCTGACGTTTTTCAGTTATCCTTATTTGAACACGGGGAAAACCGTCGAAGATAAACTCCGTTTTGAAAATTGGCTGGCGACGCGCGGAATTCGTTCCGTAAAATACACTTTCGACAATCAGGAATGGATGTATTCCTACGCTTACGATATGGCGCGGAAGGACAACGACGTGAACACGATGAAGGAAATTCGCGCTGAATTTATAGACTATATGACGAAAATGCTCGCGCATTACGAAGCGTATTCGTCCGAGATGTTCGGGCGAGACATCGCGCAGACGCTTGTTTTAACGCCGAGCCGTCTGGTTGCCGATTCTTCCGACGAGCTTTTCGGAGCGTTTGAAAAAAACGGCTACAAATTCGTTTCGATGGACGAAGCGCAAGCTGACGCGGCATATCAAACCGAAGAAAAGCACGTTGACAGCAAATCGGGAATTTCCTGGTTCGAACGCTGGCAAATGGCGCAAAACAAGAAATTGCGCGACGAGCCGCGTGTCAGCAAATTGGTTGAAAAGATTTGGAACGAGAAGAAAGGCAATAAATAGAGTGTTTTGTAATAATAAGAAAAGCCCATGCCATTTTTCGCCCAGGCTTTTCTTTACTTTACGGTAAGAAGATTTATTATCTTCACCGCACCGGAACTGTTGGTTAATTGAACTGCGTAAGCCAAATTTTCTTTTGAAATTGTTCCTCGCAAACTTACGACACCGGTATTTACTTCGACTTGAACATTTGAAAAAATACTCGGACTCATCGAATACTTCGTCCTTTTGAGAATTTCCGCATCAGATGATTGGTTTTTTTCTGAAATAGAGCGATGCGGCGTTTCAAATTGTTCGAGCGGTTTCCAAAAAATTATTAAACTTCCGTCCGAATCTTTTCGCTGAACCTTGAATTCCACGAGAATGTCATAGTAATCAGTATTGATTGAACGAACTATGTAAGTATGACCGGCAACTGCGGGTAGAGAACCTTTGAAAACAGTTTCATTCGCCTTAAATCCCTGATAATGAAGTGTTTCAAAATCTTCATAAACAGAGTTCGTATCTTTCACTTTTTGATAGTTAATCAAACTGTTTACACTTGGACTGTCTTTTGTAACTTCGTTTAGTGAAACTTCACCTAAATCAGCCAACAAGCCGTAATTAGGAGCTGAAAAATTTTTTTGTTCCAGAGAAATATCTGAACCGTAACCATAATCAGGTATTTTGAAATAGAAGGAATAGTAAGCACCACCGCCGCGAGTTGTAAATAAGCCTTTATCATAAGTTTCGCGCGGTAGAATCCTAAAAACGCCGACATTTTCTTTTTTTGCGTTTTCAAAATCTTCTTTGTCAGGCAACAAAATCCTTTTCTCCTGAATTTCAGCCTGATTTTTTAAGTCGTTAAATTTTTCGATAGCCTGCTGGCGAAATTGAGCAGTAATGCTGACTGTTAAAGTAAAAAGCAAAAGCGTAAGTTTGAAAAATCGCATAAATTTTCTCCATGTAAAAGAAAAAGCACTTTGATTTGTCAGCATATCACCAACAAATCAAAGTGCCTAGAAATATTTGATAAACTTCTTAACCCTGCGGAATCGTCAATTCCTGTCCGGGATGAATTTTATCGGGGTCGCTTAGTTTGTCGCGGTTGGCTTCGTAAATTTTCTGCCAGCTCACGCCGTAGTGCGAACCGATTTTGCTCAAACTGTCGCCCGATTGAACCGTATAGGTCGAACCCGCGCTCGAACCTGAACTGGAAGAACCCGAAGAACTTCCTTCCGGCGCGGAGATGTTCATCACTAAATCGCCAGACCGGTAATCCGGATCGAGGCGTCCGTATTCGTCCCAAAGCTGCTGTTTGGCTTCCGCGCTTCCGGCAACGCCGTCGACTTTTAAAACGCCGCCGTCTTCCTGGACGTTGAGTCCCGAAATGCCGAGTTGGTTCGCCATATCAATCAAAGATTGGTATTTATCCGTTAACATAATTCTTTTTCTCCTTTTTATCTACTATTTTTCGGTCAATTCATTTTTAACCGGTTTTCTGCCTGCTTCCTGAGCGACTTGAACAGCTTCTCCCATTTTGCCCTTAGCAACCGAACCGCGAAGAGTCACGCCCGCCGTCGTCGCGTCAACCGTGACGCCGGTGATTCCGGCTTTGGTCAGCGCGGATTCGACTACCGATTTAGTCGCCGAATCCGCCATCGGCGCGGTCATCGAATTCGCCATCGAGTTTGAATTCGACATCATATTGCCGTTTGCCGTATTGCTCGTGGCTGCGCCTTTGCAGCCGACCATCAATAAAAACGCTGCTAAACTGAGAATCGTTAAAACTTTAATTTTCATCTGTTTCCTCCTGAAAACTTTTAGAATGATAATATTGTTACTTTCAAATCGAACGCACGAATCGGTCTGACCTGATTTTGCATCTTTCACTAAAAATTTCTCAAACGATTTTGAGAAATTTTGAAGCTCCTTCAATTTGGTAAGCTAGTCTAAATCATTTTGCAAAAAATATCACTCGAATTTTACCGAAAAGATTTCTTCGGCAATTTTTTTTGCGATTTCCCACGACGTTAAATCCGGTTTGATAATAAAATGCCAATCGGTCAGACAATAAAAATTTTGGCGCTCTTCAAAAAGTTTTTTGGCTTGTTCTTTGTTACGGGCGAGCGGACGGTCGCGTTTGGAAGATTTTATATTTCGCCAGCAATGTTCAAACGTCGATTCGAGCCATACGCTCGTGCAGCTCTGCGCCGCTATCAAGCGGCGGTTTTCCGCAATCGTCCACGCGCCGCCGCCGAGCGCGAGAATCCTCGCATCGTATTCGGACAAAACTTTTTTCAGGTTTTCGGTTTCGATTTTGCGGAAATGCGCGATTCCGCCGGTTTCGATTACTTCGGCAATCGTCTGTTTTTCGCTCGCTTCGATAACTGCGTCGAGGTCGACTTTTTCCGTCCGCAAAATTGAAGCGAGATGACGAGCGATGGTCGATTTGCCGACGCCCATAAAACCGGTGAGAACTATGCGCTTTTCATTGTTCATTGCAATTTTCAGAAAGATAAATTAGAAATCTCGAAAGATGAATCGAAATTCTTAAATTCATTGTTCCAAACTCATCATTTTCTTACACTCGAAAGCGTTTGAAAAAATTCGGGAAAAGAGACGTCTGCGCATTCCGCGCCGAGGATTTCCGTCGCTCCTTCGGCAAAAAGCGCGGCGACCGCAAACGCCATCGCAATCCGGTGGTCACCAAAAGAATCAACCTGCGCGCCTTTCAGTTCTGATTTTCCGATTCGAAATCCGTCCGCAAACTCTTCGACATCAGCGTTCATCCTCCGCAAATTCTCGACAACCGCTTTTATTCTATCCGATTCCTTGACGCGCAGTTCTTCGGCGTTGCGAATTTCCAGACCGCTTTCCGTCTGTGTCCCGAAGACAGCTAAAATCGGAATTTCATCGATTAAATTGCCGATAATCTCGCCGCCGATGACATTTGAAAAGCCTTGCGACGCAAAACTCTCGCGCCCGCGCACAATCAAATCGCCGATTGTTTCGTTACAGATTTCGCGCAAATTCATGATTTCTATTTCCGCGCCCAGATTTCGCAAAACTTCGATAATTCCGGTGCGTGTCGGATTTAAACCGGTGTTTTGCAAAATGATTTCGGAATCTTTCAAGCAACTTGCCGCAACGATAAAAAACGCCGCCGAAGAAATATCCGAAGGAACGTTTAAATCTCGCGCGCTCAATTGCGAATCTCCGTCAATCGAAATTTCCTGCACGAATTCCTCTTCAACTCGCTCAAAAACCTCCTCGATTTCCGCGCCTAAATAACGCAGCATCAATTCCGTGTGATTTCTTGAAGTCGGACTTTGGACTTTGGACTTTGGACTTTGGACTTTAGATACACCTTGAGCATTCAAACCCGCGAGCAGAACACACGATTTCACTTGCGCGCTGGCAACCGGCAAATCATACGCGATTGGACGAAGCGGATTTTTTCCGCAGATTTTAAGCGGCGCGCAATTATTTTCCGCTTCGATTTTTGCGCTCATTCCGGTTAAAGGTTCGATAATTCTTCGCATCGGACGTTTTGACAAACTTTCGTCGCCGATTAAAACCGAGTCGAAATCCTGCCCCGCCAAAACGCCTGCCAGCAATCGCATCGTCGTTCCGCTGTTGCCGCAATCGAGCGCGTTTTTCGGTTTTTGAAAACCTGTTTTGCCGACGCCCGTAATAAAAATCGTGTTGTTTTCTCGCTTAATTTCAACGCCTAAATCTTGCAGACAACCGATTGTCGAGGCGCAATCCGCACTGGTCGCAAAATTTTCAATGCGCGTGTCGCCCGTCGCCATCGCGGAAAAAATTGCCGCCCGATGCGAGATTGATTTATCGCCGGGCAATTGAATCGTTCCGCCCAGAGAGTTTGCGGGATAAATTTTCATAATAAATAGAATTAGATGAATGCGCTTTTGATAAATTTATTTTTGTTTTTTTACCTTTTCAGGTTTTATCTGCGAAAAAGCGATGTCGTAAATCGCGTAATCCTGCCAGTCTCGATAATCGAAATGCCACCATTCGTTTTTGTTGACAATAAAACCTTCGGCTTCCATCGATTTTCTCAGCAACTCGCGGTTTTTTGTTTGCGTTTTGCTTGCGCCCTGATAATCGGGCGAAGCCCTTTCGGTAAATTCGTCAAAATCCGACGGCATATCAAGAAGTTTTCCGGTTTTTAAATCGTAAATGCTCAAATCAACCGCGCAGCCGCGATTGTGGCGCGAGCCGGTCGTTGGGTTGGCGACGTATTTTCGTTTGTCTTCGGGTGTCACTTCCCAGAATAATTTTGTTACCGACCAGGGACGATAACCGTCGAAAATCATCAAACCAAGCCCGAGTTTTTTCATTTTTTTGTGAACGCGGACGACGGCTTCAGCAGCGGGTTTTTGGAGAAAAGCGCGCGCTTCAGTATAAACCGCGCGTCCGACGAAATTATCGGCGCGGGCGTAGCGAACATCGAGTTTTATCGTCTTATCGAGTTTAACCAGTTCAATCAAATCAGCCTCACGTTTGTCTTTTTCTTTCGGCGGCGCGTTCTGGGCAATTGCGGAAACCGATGCCGCCGACATCAAAACAAGCAAAACAAAAGTTGTCAGAGAATGTTTTTTCATAGCCTCAAGACGGCGCCTTAAATAATTTGAAAACTTTGTCTAAACAGTTTATTTTATCAATATAGTGCAGCACCCGGAGAAAAAATCCGTCATAAAATTGATAAAGCGTTTCGGCGCGGCGGGATTTTTATTTTTCCTCATCAAAGGTTTGCTGTGGCTTCTAATTCCTGCACTTGTCGCCTATCTTGCCTGGTAGATTTCCGCCCGCGCTTCAACCGAATCGGCTTGTCAGCATAAACATTTTACCGACCGAGTCGTTTTCCGTAATATTAGCGCGAATTCATTTAAAGCGCATCTTATTTTAATCGCTAAATACGCGTGCGCGCTCTGCAAATTCCTTTCAACCACGCCGCTCGATAAAATTAACATTTTATTAATGCAGACTTCACAATGTCTTAACTTGCTTTCTTTAATCTCTTAGTTTGAAGACTAATTTCGGTAATTTTAATTGTGCAAAAATCATCGTGCCGAAAAATTCAGCCTCATGATTTTTTGCGCAACCGTATTTAACAAAAATCAAACAGACAAATTTACTCTTTCAAAAGGAGAAGTTATGAATTTACAATTTTTTAAACGGCTTAATCATATTTCAGCGTGCGTAATGACCATTATCATTTTGGCAATTTCGGCAACCGTTTCACTCGCGCAGACCGACCAGGGGCGCATCGTCGGAACCGTTACCGATTCGGTCGGCGCGGTTATCCCGGGCGCAAACATCGTCATTCGCAACGATAAAACCGGCGAAGAACGCGCCTATAAATCAAATGACGAAGGAATTTACACCGCCGGCGCCTTAAAACCGTCGGTCTACACGGTAAAAGTCAGCGGCGGCAATTTTGCGAATTCCGAACAAACGAACGTCCAGCTTCTCGTCGGACAGGAATTAAATCTCAGCACCGTGCTGCAGCCAGCCGGTTCGACGGTTTCGGTCGATATTGTGTCGAATTCCGAAGCCGCGCTCAACACGGCTTCGGCGAGCATGAGCGCGAACGTCAGCCAGCGCGAAGTCGAAGGTTTGCCGAGCAACGGACGCCAGCTTTCGCAATTTTATCTCCAGGCGCCGGGCGCGCAAAATACCGGAACGGGAACTTTCAGCGACATCCGTTTTTCCGGTCGCGCCAACCAGCAAAACGTTATTCGCTACGACGGCGTGGAAGGCACGGCGATTATCGACGCTAGTCCGGGCAATTTGAACGGCGAAGTTCCCAGCCCGTTTCGTCTGCAATCGAGTCTCGAAAACGTCCAGGAATTTCGCGTCGATTCGAGCAATTTTCCGGCGGAATACGGCACCGGAACCGGCGGACAAATCAACGTTGTGACCAAATCGGGCGGCAACGCTTTTCACGGCTCGGCTTTTGAATACATCCGGCGCGACGCGCTCGACGCGCGAAACTTTTTTGACGGCGCGACGAAAAGCAAATTGTCGCTCGACCAATTCGGCGGCTCAATCGGCGGTCCGGTTATCAAAAACAAATTATTCTTTTTCGGTTCTTACGAACAATATCGCGGACGCTTCGGCTTGAACTTTGTCGAAGCCGCGCCGAGTTTGAGTTTAGCTCAGACGGGCGCGGTTATACCGGGTTCGGTAACGGCGACAAACCCGAACGGAACATTGGTCAATCCGGCGATTCAACCGTTTATCGCGGCGTTTCGTTCATCGAACGCGACGGTTATTCCGGGAGCTTCGACCAATTCAGCTTTCGATATTTTGCAGCTTCAAGACAACGAAAAAACTAACGAGAAAGCCTACGCCGCGCGCTTCGATTATAAATATAACGACTTAAACAGTTTTTATTTTCGGTTTTTCCGTGACCAGGGAAAAGATGAAGCGCCGGAAGGAATTTCCGGGCGGCGGACGATTATCGAAGCCGTGCCGCAAAACGGAGTTCTCGGTTATCAATCAATCGTTAAAAAAGACGGCTCGCTGATTAACGAATTCAAAATCGGCTATAACGGGGCGCGAACGCGCATCAACGGCACGGCGCCGACAATCGGCGGACTTGATTTCTCGAATATCATTTTGAATATTTCCGGTAACGTCGCCAACACCGGAATCGCCGGGCAGGGACAATCTTCCGGTATCTCGATTCCAGGCGGGCTGGTTCGCGCAAACTCGGCGACCAACGGACGCGGGCAGCCTTACACGCCTTATTCATTGGGTTTTATCGACAGCTTGAATTACATTAAAGGCAGTCACAACGCCAAATTCGGCGGGGAAGTTCGCCTGATTCGACTTTACACAGACCGTCTGGGCGGAACGACGTACACGTTTTCAAATCTCAACGCTTTTCTGACGAATACGCCGAGCCAGATTCAATATCTCGGCGACGTGAGCGCGCCGAGTCCGTTCAATAACGGTTTGAGCGGCAACCGTTTGGCGAAACAAGAGTATTACATCGCTTACGGACAGGACGAGTGGAAAATTCGTCCCGGTCTGACTTTGAGCTACGGTTTGCGTTACGAGTATTACGCGCCGCTGCGCGAGAGAAATAACGGGCAGGTTTTATTCGACATCACGACCGGACAACTGCGCCCGTCGAGCGAGGCGGCTTTCAAATCATCGAAAAACAATTTCGGTCCGCGCGTCGCCGTCACTTATTCGCCAGACCAAAACGGCAACGGCTTTTTCTCCGGCGGCAAAACGGTTTTGCGCAGCGGCTTCGGCATTTATTATGGTCCCGGTCAAACCGAAGACCAGATTCAGCCGATTGAAAGCGACCGCATCAGTTCGACCGTTTCAAACAATAACAACGGACTTCTGGCATTTCCGGCAAACATTCCCGCGATTGTCGCAAATTTCAGCGCCAATCCGCTCAATCGTCAGTATCAGCCGCGCGCCTACTCGCCGAATTACAAAATTCCCGAAAAAGTTTATCAATATAGTTTTTCGATGCAGCAGCAATTGCCGTATAACATTGTTTCAACCGTCGCTTATGTCGGAAGTCGTGGTCGCAATTTGTTTTTGCGAAGCGTCGCCAACCGAATTTTGCCCGGTCAAACGACAATTTTGAACGGCGCGGTTCTGCCGAACGGCGTCGGCGTCGTCAATCGCACGAATACCGCCGGAAATGTCGTCGGGATCGATACGATTCGCCAATTCGACATTGTTTCCGGCACGACTGTCCAAAGACCGTTTGCCGAAGTCGATTACAAAACCAGCGGCGGCGATGACCGTTACAACGCTTTTCAATTGTCTGTGCAGCGTTACTTCAACACCGGCTTGACGATGAATTTGCAATACACTTTCGCTCACAGCCAAGGCTTGACCGCCGGCTCAAACGAAGCCAGAACTTCGGCTCAATTAGACAATTTTGAAGCCGACCGCGGACGCAACAACTTCGACGTGCGCCACAGTTTTAACCTCAGCGCCTTATACGCATTGCCAATCGGCAGCGGCAAACGATTCGATTTCGGTAAAACTGCGAATTTCCTTCTCGGCAACTGGCAAGTCGGCGGCATTGTCAACGTCCGCAGCGGCATTCCGCTGGAAATTCTCGTCGTGCGTCCCGATGTCGTCGCGCAGTGCGGATTCGCTGCGGGCTGCGCCGTGCAAAACGGAACGAACGCGCTCGTTCCACAAGGTTTTACGGTTAATTTACCGACATTCAACGCGACGAGTTTTCCGAATTTGCCGCCCGGATTCGTCGCGGTCGTCAACACGCCCGGCGGCGGCGCGTCGCGCAACGTTCGCCGTCCGAATTTGATTGCCGGAGTCAATCCGTTTTTGAACGACGACCGCAGCTTTATCAATCCGGCGGCTTTTGCGATTCCGACAGCCGGAACGTTCGGTGATTTTCCGCGCAACGAACTTTCGGGTCCGAGTTTCAGGCAAGTGGACTTAACCGTCTCAAAACGCTTTCGCATTTCGGAGACGATGAACTTCGAGTTTCGGACGGAAGTTTTTAACGTCTTCAACCACACGAATTTTACCAATCCGTCGACGACCTTGAGCAACGCTTTGCCGAGTTTGAGCTTTAATCCGACAACTCAAACGTTCTCGGTCGGCACGTCAAACGTCGTTCAGCCCGGACAAGCCTTTACGCAAAATGCAGCCGGTTCCACTTTCGGCTTGCTGCGCTCGACAGTCGGGCGGACGGTCGGGTTAGGCACGAACAGGCAAATTCAATTTGCTTTTCGGTTTAATTTCTAAAACGAAACGAGAGGAAACAAGAAAAAGGCGACAGGAAAATAAATTCCTGTCGCCTTTTTCTTGTTTCCTCTTTCGTTATTTTTATTTTACCGTCGCCGTCGTCTGTTTTTCGCGCGGGTCAAACGGCGTGGCGAGATATTTCTTGACGGCTTCCTGCACGTTGTCGTAATTTTCGCCGGAGTTTTCGGCGCGTTTGTATGCGGCGACGGCGCGCGGGCGGTCGCCTTTCGCGTCGTAAGCGTTGCCCATTTTGACGTTTGCCCAAACTTCGAGCCACGTCGGGCGCAGATTTCCGCTCAAGACGGCTTTGAAATTATCGACCGCCAAATCGTAATTCCGCTGTTCCAAAAAGAGCAATCCCAAATTGTAATAAATCCAGGAATTCGAGCGGTCTAATTTCAGAGCGGCTTCAAACTGCTGCTGCGCTTCGACGTAGTTGCCTTCCTTGAATTGTTCGATGCCGCGCCGCGCAATCGAAGAGACGCGCAAATCGTCTGAGATTCTGAGCAGTTTATAATTCGGGTCGATAATCAATTCGAGCGGCTTGCCGTTTGATTCGATATTAAAATCCGCGCTCGCGTCTTCGATGTCGACCTTGACGATTTTCGTTTCTCTTTCGCCTTCGGCGCGAAGCTGTAATTCGAGCGGCAGACGCAGATTGTCGTAATTTTGTTTGACCGTTCCGCGCGTCACGAATTTTCCTCCGCGCGTGCGAATGATTTGATAATCCGCCGTAAATTCCGGCACGCCCGTGCCTTCGACCCACCGCGCGAAAAAGTAGCGCATCGGTTGACCGGCAATTTGCGTCGCCAATTTTTCAAAATCGTCAATCGAAGCATTTTTGCCGCGATACTGCTGCAAATACGTTTTCAAAAGTTGATTGAATTTCTGCTCGCCGAGCGTTTGCCGCAAAAGTTGAAAAATAAACGCGCCCTTGCCGAACATTATGTATTGATAGGCAATCGATTGGTCGTCGAGATTAGCGGGCGTCCGCGAAAGCGACGCAGTTTGCTCGAAAGTCAGCGATTTTTCCAAAAGCTCGCGTCTTAAATCGTCTAGTTTTGCGCCCGAAAGCCGGCTTTCGCGCAGAGAATACGCGCTGTATTCGGCTAAACCCTGCGAAAGCCACGCATCATCAAAAGATTTTAGTCCGACGGTCAAACCCCACCATTGAAGCGCTGCTTCGCGCTGAAGGCGTTCCTGCGTTATCTCGCGCGGCTGCTCGAACAAATGACGCGCCATAAAAATCATTCCCTGCGTCGAGTAAAAATCAAGACTTTCGTCGTCAATCTCGGCGATTATCAAGCGTTTGCCGCTGTCCGGCGTGCCGTATTGTTTGGTGTAAAATTCGAGCGCGCGTCCCAGAGTTTCGCCGTAAGCCGTCGCTTGCGCGTTGTTTCCGGCACGCGTATTAAACTGCAATTCGTAATCGCCGAAGCGAAGGGTTTTATTCGTGTATTTTCCGTAAGCGAAATTTCCGATGAGCGCGGGTTTTGATTGAACGAAACGCGATTTTCCACCGACCTGCGAAACCGATGCGTCGCTGAAACCGACGATTTGAAAGCCGCCCGGAACTGAAATCGAAATATCCGAAGTCGCCTGGTCAGCCGCGTATTCATGAAACGGAAACCAGCGCGCCGCATAAAGCAGATAGCCGTCGTTACTGCCGACCGACGCGAGCCGTTTGGTTAAAAGCGGTCCGCCCTGCGGCGAGTTCAACACGCCGCCGTATCTGAAACGCAAAGTAAAGGGCGTGCCTTTCGTAATCGTTTCGCCCAAATCGACTTTGACGCTTGGACCCAAATCCGAAATGCCTACCTGGTCTTGTATAAAAGTTACCTGCGACGGATAACCGATAATATCTGGAGTTCTATTGCCTTTGATAATCGCCGAAGTCGATGCCAAACTTCCCGACGCGCGCGTGACGCTTTCGACCTTTAAAGAGCCGTTTAGTTCAAATGTTACGCTGCGCGTGTCCTCAAGGGGCGTGAAGTTAACGTCAACCGTTGCGTTTAATCTATTTTGACTCGGCGTCAGCGCGACATCCATTTGATAATTCGTTACGTCAAAAGCCGAACGCTGAACTTTCTGCGCGTCGGCGGCGAACGAAAACAAAACGAGCGCGAAAAGCAAGCCGAACATTTGAAAGATATTTTCTCTAAAAGTTTTCATTTCTTCCCAAAATCCCGATAAAATTTTTACTGTTGATTAATGCTTGTTTATGATGAAGGAAAACTTCGATTCGTTTGCTTGAACAATCATACAAGGATGATTGATAAACGCGTGGGCTTGAACAATCACCGAATGGTGTCACCGGGCAAGATAAAATATTTTCTCCGAATTTTGTGAGTACTAAATCGGGAAATCTTTGATTGAATTCGGTTGTTTATCACTCGCTGATAAAATCTTCGTCAAGAAAATCAATTGACACGACGTGCGCGGCAATCTCTTTTCCCAGTTTTACGACTTCTTGATGAATTGGATGAATCGTGTAGGCATCCAAATCTTCAAGATTTTTGAAAGTTGCGACCAGTCCCGTGTCATAAGAACGCGCCAGATGAAGCACGTCCGCGCCGACTTTTAAGTCGACGACTTCGGCGATAATATTCTTTAAACTCGCCAGTTTTGCCCGATGTTCTTCACGTGTTTCCTGAGAAACTTCTTCTTTATATTTCCAAACTACAATATGTGTCAGCATAAATTTACGACCAGATTTTTTCCATTTTCAGAGAGAAATTTTCGAGCAGCGGTTCGCCGCTCACACTGCCGGGATTTTCCAGAATTTCCATTTCAAAGTTGGGACGATAAACATAAATTTTTCGTTCAATCGGGTCAATCAGCCAACCTAAAGACGCACCGTTTTCAATGTATTCCTCCATTTTTGCTTGTAAATTTTTAATTGAATCAGACGGCGAACGTAGTTCAACAACGAAATCGGGAGACAGCGGCGGAAACTTTTTCTTTTCTTCCGCGCTTAAAGCATTCCACTTTTCATCCGTCGTCCAAGCCAAATCAGGCGAACGCTTCGCGCCGTTCGGCAATTTGAAAACGGTCGATGAATCGAAAGCGACTCCGTTCGGATATTTTTCCAACCACTTTCCAAATTCAAAAATCAAAGAAAAGTTGCGAATTCCTGTTTCTCCTCCGGTCGGCGGCATAATAACGAGTTCTCCTTCTTTGGTCAGTTCGATTTCTATATCTGGATTATGACGGCAAAAAATTTCAAATTCGTCATCGCTGATTTTTTTCAAAACGTCCCGAAAATCAAGAACAATCGGCAGAAAAGAACCGTCAACCGAAGCAGTTTCAACTTGCATAAAATCATTCTCCTTACAACACACACCATTTTCGCGTAACTTCGTGCCGATACGCAAACATTTTTTCGATTTTTGGCAGGACGGCAAACGGCGCGGCTAATTTTCCGAAAATCCAAAATGGCGGCTCGAACTCAATTTCGTCTCTCAGAATCGCGCCGCTTTCGTGCAGTTTTATAATATGTCTGTGTCGCCAACTCTTAAACGGACCTGAAATCTGCACGTCTTCAAACATCTGCGGCGGTTCGTATTTTGTGTGTTCGGCAACCCAGCGCGACGGAATCAAACCGAAAATCTTTTGTTCGATAATCGCCTGCGAGCCGATTTTCGAGATGTCGGCTTTTTGAATTATTCGCGCGTTTTCCCAAGGCGGAATCAACCGCTCGATTGCGTCGGGCAGCGCGTGAAACGCGAAAACCTTTTCCGGCGAAGCGTTGATAATTGATTCTTTGATAAATTGCATCTTTTGTTTTTGAACACTTTTCAGATTTAATTATCGTTTAACTTTTCGGATTTAGCTAAAGATAAATTTTCATTGAGCAAATTCCAAACTTTTACGATGTGTCTTTCTTCCACCCTGATATTTCCGATTGAAAGGCGCAGTGTAAATTTGTCGTTTAGTTTCGTCTGCGAAATATATGCTTTGCCCGAAGCGTTTGTATCGTTCATCAATTTTTCGTTAAGAGCGTCGAAATTTTCAATATCTTTCGGACAGGCGCGGAAACAAACGAGCGCGAACGTAACAGGCGCGAGCAGTTCCCAATCTTCGCTTTCTTCAATCCAGGACGCGAGCAGTTTTGCCAGGCGGCAATGTTCTCTTATTCGTTCAATCAAACCGTTTTGCCCGAAATAGCGAATGACAAACCAGAGTTTCAGCGAGCGAAAACGTCTACCGAGTTGAATGCCGTAATCCATTTGATTTGTAACGGTTTCGTTGGTTTTGAGATATTCGGGAACAAGTGAAAACGCGCGTTTCAACAAATCCAGATGGCGACAATATAAAACCGACAAATCAAACGGCGTGAACAGCCATTTATGCGGGTTCGTGACGACCGAATCAGCGCGTTCGCAGCCTTTCAGACAACTTTGCAGTTCGGGAACAATCGCCGCGCTTCCGGCATACGCGGCATCGACGTGCAGCCAAAGCGCGTGTTCTTCGCAAATCGGAACAATAATGCGAATCAGTAGTTGAAAACGAGCAAATAGAAAGCCACTGCCAGTTTTCCCCAACAGTGTAGCATCAAGCCATCGGCAGAACGAACTTTACCGGCTTTTTGAATATGAGTTTTCTCATGTAT
>JAABUN010001160.1_pt1 | contig 61529 bp, 46 predicted proteins | sample 5559311 | NCBI WGS metagenome assembly JAABUN01 (sample SAMN10711877, study PRJNA513370) | rock metagenome | isolation source: Antarctica rocks | place: Antarctica: Victoria Land, Siegfried Peak sud
TACTGCTAATAGTAGCCTGCTTTACTTAAACTAATGAAAAGAAAAAAACGAGAATATGAAATAGTATTTACAACCATATAAAAAATTATTACTTCCTATGCAGCTAATTGTTTTTCATAGTAACCCCTTGTTAGCGGTTCGTGCTTTTGTTCTTCGTTTTCAATTAAGCTTATTGTTTTTCTTAATTCCATATTTCATTCATCTCTGTCAGTACAATTGGCAAACCGTCAGTAACAACAATTGTATGTTCGTGTTGCACCATAAAACCGCCCTTATTTCCTACCATTGTCCAGCCATTTTCTAAAGTATCAGCATATGTGGAAGTTGTTGAAATAAAAGTTTCAATGGCAACTACAGAGTTTTTCTTAAATCTTGTCAGATTAAATCGGTCTCTATAATTTGCTATTTCGCTTGGTTCTTCGTGAAGGCTTTTTCCTATTCCATGTCCTGTTAAGTTCTTGATTACTTTGTAACCACGTTTTTTTGCTTCTGTTTCTATTAAATTACCTATGTCTGAAATACGAACCCCACCTCTTATATTATAAATTGCTTTATGTAAAATCTGCTTTGAAGTGTCTATAAGTTTTTGGTGTCGGTTAATGTCTTCACCTAGCACAAATGAGCCTCCGTTATCAGACCAAAAGCCATTAAGCTCGGCTGAAACATCAATATTGACCAAATCACCCTCATACAGTATTCTGTTTTCGGACGGAATACCGTGGCAAAATTCATTGTTTACGCTTATACAAGTCCATCCTGGAAAACGGTAGGTTAAATATGGGCCTGATTTTGCCCCAAAATCTGAAAGAATTGTTGCTCCATAGTTGTCTAACTGTTTTGTCGTCATACCGGGTTGAACATAGTTTCTCATTTCCTTTAAAGTGTAGGCAACAGCCTCACTTGCCTTTTTCATACCGATTAGTTCCGTTTCTTTTTTTATTGACATAATCGTTTTTTCTTTTTGTTCTGCGGTGTAGTCATAGCCTGACCGCTAACACATAAATATATGCACCTTTTCCTTCGATCCAAAAATTTCTGTTTCTTCCTAATCTATTGATTTATACCTGCAAAAAATTGCGTTTTTTACATGGTAAAACTGCACACGCCTTACAGATTTATAATTTAACAACTCGAAAAACGCAACTCATTATAAGTGCAACTTAAGTAAAGGGCCCGTAAATTACAGGTTGCTTACTGGCATATAAGCGTACCAAACGGAGTTTAAAAAATGTTCTAATAATTCCTGTATTCCCATATCCGTGCTGCACTCTATCAGCTAAACAAATACTTAAAACCATCTCTGCTTCTTATTCACTTTTTGCAGGCACGTATGATGCGGGTTTGTCAAAGCTCATAACTGAAATGCCTGCATCTATATATTGCCCGCCCCTGTTCTGATGGCAATGAATAGCAATCACATTTTTACCATTGAACTTTAAAGCATCTTTTCCTGCCTGGTTAATTGGCATCATGGAGTAACCAGAGGTATGACCGGTTGCAGAAGCCGCTTTAACGCCATTGATATAAACTTCGCAATCATCATCGTGGTAAATATTCAGTACAAGATTTTCTTTCTTAATGCCGGCTGCCTCTCCTAAAGTAAACTCGCGGCGTATCCAAATATCCTTTGTATCCCACGTGGTTCCTGGCTTTACTCCGGGTGTACCGGCCGAACCAAAACCAGCCTCTCCCGTTTTCCACGATGAAGCATCAAAAGCAGTGGTAAACCAGGTGGTGCTATCGGGTTTATCTAAGGTGTAATTCCAGGTATGTGCCTCTTTTTCAGAAGAAGGCAGCACGTCGGTGAGGTATAGCTTTTTATTAATAACATTGCTGTTAGAGGTTCTTATTTTTTCAACAGCGCCTTTTACAACAACCCTGTCGTAAGTAAGCAAGCCATTTAATTCTGCTTCAACATCTGTAATTTCTGTATAAACTGCTGCACTTAAACCTTTACTAGTTTTATACATTACCAGGTCGTTTGCGTAAGTGTCGTACAGATCGAGATATTCTTTTTCGTTATTGATAAAAATATAAGTAGGCTGTTGCGCCCAAATATGGCCAGGTATTACGAAGCCTATTCCACCATACTCGCCGCATGCCAATGCCTGTGTAGCGCTGGGCGCCGGAGCCGCCGGCGGAGGATAACTGTGTATGTCCATTACATCACCTACACCAAAATGACCGCCGCCGCTTGCCTGGTTTATTACACGCGAAGGATCAAGTTCACGAACCATTTTTACCAGCCCGGATGTGTTGTGCTGGCCCTGACCTTCGTTAAAAATAACCCACATAATAATGCAGGGTGAGTTCCAATGCGTTTGCACTAAACGGGTGAGTTCAGATGCATAAGCCACTGTATCTACCGGAGGAGTATTGCGGGTATAAGAATTTGCAGAAGGCATATCCTGCCAAACCATTAAACCTAATTTATCTGCCCAATAGTACCAGCGATAGGGTTCCACTTTAATGTGTTTCCGCACCATGTTGAAGCCGAAGTTTTTGGTCATTTGCAGATCGTACTTTAAAGCTTCGTCTGTTGGAGCAGTGTAGCCGCCGTCGGGCCAGAAGCCCTGATCTAAAGGGCCAATCTCGAACAAAAATTTATTATTCAGGAACAGCTTCTTAAAACCATCCTCATTTTCTACCGAAATTTTTCTCATACCAAAATAACTGGTAACTGCATCAGTAGTGGTGTTGCCTTTTACTAAAGAAATCTGGAGATCATAAAGGAAAGGTTGGTCGGGCGACCAAAGTTTTGCGTTAGGAACAGGAACAGAAATTTCAGTATTTGATTTTCCGTTAACCGTTTTTACTATCTTTTGTCCGTCTTTAACGGTAACACGTACCGCCTCACCTGCCAATGATTCGCTTGTATTTACAGTAAGCCTTACCAGTGATTGATCAACATCGGGAGTAATTTTAATATCGGAGATACCCGTTTTAGGTACAGGCTCCAGCCAAACAGTTTGCCAGATACCGGTAACAGAAGTGTACATTATGCCGCGCGGATTGAGCGTTTGCTTTCCTCTTGGAAAACCACCTTTATCGGTAGGATCAAATACACGAACCGCTATCACCTGTTGGCCGCTTGCAGTAAGGTAAGGGCTGATATCAAAACTAAAAGGATCGTATCCTCCTTTATGCACGCCTAAACTTTTGCCGTTGATAAACACTTCCGATTCATAATCTACCGCTCCAAAATGCAGCAATACCTCCTGCCCTTTCCAATCGTTGGGAACAGTGAATTTTTTACGATACCACAGTCTTTCGTGATGTTCCATCACACCTGACAGCGCCGATTCTACCGGGAAGGGAACCAGGATTGTTCTTGATAAATTTCCTTTTGGTAATGTTTCAAGCGAATCCGTTCCGGGTTGAAATTGCCAAAGCCCATTCAGGTTCATCCATTTCTGGCGAACCAATTGCGGGCGGGGATACTCTGGTAATACTTTATCAGGTTTTACATCCTGAGCGTATTTGGTCATTAATACCGCTTTCTTAAGCTCCCATCCCTGTGCTGGCTGCGCATGCAGAGATACGGTAATTAAAAAGAAAAAAGCCACGGATACCAGTTTTCTAATATTCATTGCCAAAGGTTTTTAAGATGGAAATGTAATTTAAAATGCTTTTGCATTTTGACCGGTTGAAAACGAATAAGGATAGGCAGAAGCTGATGTTCCCCTGCTTTTATTTGGAGTGCTGCCCATTGTAAAATTCACCGTACCACCTTTCTGAAGCTCAGAATGCGGCAGCCAGTTTTTATCCCAGGGTTTGCCGTTGAACTGAATGCTTTGTACATATCTGTTTTGATCAGAATTATTTGGCGCATTAATGATTAGCTGCTTGCCATTCTCCAATGTAACGGTCACTTTTTTAAATAACGGGGCGCCTAACACATACTGGTCGGTTGCGGGGCAAACAGGGTAAAATCCCATCGCAGAAAACACATACCAGGCAGATGTCTGGCCATTGTCTTCATCGCCGCAATAACCATCAGGGGTTGCTTTGTATAACCGGTTCATCGCTTCGCGAACCCAATATTGTGTTTTCCACGGCTGGCCTCCATAATTGTATAAATAGATCATGTGCTGTATGGGCTGGTTACCATGTGCGTATTGCCCCATACCGGCAATTTGCATCTCCCTGATCTCATGAATAACGCCGCCGTAAGCGCTTTCATCAAATATGGGAGGCATGGCAAAAACAGAATCAAGCATTTTTACAAACTGCTCATTTCCGCCCATCAGAGTTTTTAGTCCTTCAATATCCTGAAACACGCTCCAGCTATAGTGCCAGCTATTGCCTTCTGTAAAGTCGCCGCCCCATCTTAAAGGATTGAAGGGGGTTTGAAAACTTCCATCTGCCTTTTTGCCCCGCATCAGTTTTGTTTCGGGATCAAAAAGGTTCCGGTAATTCTGAGATCGCTTTGCATACAATTCAATTTCTTCTTTAGGACGCTTTAATGCTTTTGCTAATTGATAAATGGTAAAATCATCATAAGCATATTCCAGAGTTCTGGCAGCGCTTTCATTAATCCTTACATTATTTGGAACATAGCCCAATTCAATATACTGTTTTGCCCCGGCACGGCCAAGAGCGGATATTGGGCCTTCGTTGTTGGCGCCATGCAGCAAAGCTTGATACAAGGTGTTGATGTCATAGCCCCTCAACCCTTTAATGTATGCATCTGCAACCACCGATGCAGAGTTATTACCTACCATGATGTTGGCATATCCTGGACTGCTCCATTCGGGTAGCCATCCGCCTTCTTTATAATCGTTGATCAATCCTTCCTGCATTTCTTTATTGGTGGAAGGATAGGCAAAATTTAGAAAAGGATATAAGGCGCGAAAGGTATCCCAGAAGCCGGTTCCGGCAAACATATAGCCGGGCAGTGTTTCGCCGGTATAAGGGCTCCAGTGCATTATTTTTCCGGCGGCATCCATTTCATATAATTTGTGCGGGAACTGCAGGGCACGGTACACGCACGAATAGAATGTTCTTGTTTGCTCGGGTGTTCCGCCTTCAACTAAAATTTTATTCAACTGTTTGTTCCATGCGGCTTTTGCTTTTTGTTTCGTTACGTCAAAATTGTCGCTGCCTACTTCTCTTTTCAAATTGATTTCGGCCTGTTCGGGACTGATAAAAGAAGAGGCTACTCTTAGATGCACCTGCTCTCCTTTTACGGTTTTAAAACCAATAATTCCGCCGGCATGACGGGCGGTGGTTTCTAACGAATCTCTTACAAGTGTAGTGTCGTGCCAGGCATAAGAAACATCAAAGCCTTTATCAATATAGATAACAAAAAAGTTTTTGAAATTTTTTAATGGGCCACGGCTATACTTTGTTGTATAGCCTACTATTTTTCTTTCATTAGGTATGATCTTTACATACGAGCCGCGATCAAAAGCATCCACTACAATAAATGAACTGTCGCCCTTAGGAAAAGTAAAACGGAATTGTGCCGCTCTTTCTGTAGGCGAAATTTCTGTTGTTACATCGGCATCGGCCAAATACACGCTGTAATAATAAGGCTTTGCAGTTTCGGTTTTATGCGAAAACCAACTGGCACGGTCATCTTGTTTAAATTTCAATTTACGGGTTACCGGCATAATGGCGAATTGACCGTAATCATTCATCCAGGGCGAAGGCTGGTGTGTTTGCTTGAAGCCTCTTATTTTATCGGCGCTGTACTGGTACATCCATCCGTCGCCCATAGCCCCGGTTTGTGGCGACCAAAAATTCATTCCCCACGGAACACATATAGAAGGATAGGTATTTCCATTGGATAAACTTGGTTTTGAATCTGAACCCATTAAAGGATTAACCCATTCAACAGGGTCTGTTACTTTGCTTACCATCTGCGCAGAAGAACAGAAGAAACTAAAACCGGCTGCAATTAATGCGAGTGCTTTTTTCATATTTATTTTTATCAGCTTTATTTTTTAGTCAGGCCTTTAATTAAGTCCACTTCTTCCTGTTTATAAGGAGTTCCATCTTTACGAAAAATATCATGAAACCATAAATCGGGCTCGCTTGTATATTTTTTACTCCAGCTATCCCAGGGAAATATGGTTTGAGATTTGCCACTCACAAAGCCCCAGTTAATAGCAGCTACATTATATTTTTTTGCCACCGGCAACGAACCCTGAAAAGTGCTTCCATTACCACGAGACATATACTCGGTGCATATTACTGGCTTTTTATAACGCTGTAGCCATTGAATACGTTTTTCAAATTCTTCAGCCTTATCATAGTTGTGGAACGAAATAATATCGGATTGTTCAAGCATTAATTTTTCTATAGGTCTTAATTTATCGTCGCTGCTCCAGTCACCAATCCAAACGGCTGCGGTAAGGGGCTGCGAAGAATTAGCAGAGCGTGCCCATACAAACACTTTTTGTAAAAGAGCCTGCACCAGTTCTATTTTCTCATAAGGTTCAAAACGGTTATAGCTGCTGTTGTTTGTATTGTCGGGTTCGTTCCACACATCCCAACCCAACACACGCTGGTCTTTTGCAAAATGTGTTACAATATCTGTTACATATTTTTGTAAACGAGGATATTGAGTGGTATCTTTTAAAGCATCTGCACCCGGGCTTTGCACCCATCCTGAATTATGTAAGAACGGCGCAGGCTCGTGTTGCTTACCGGTATGTGGAAAGGGATCCCAACAGGAATCAAACAATACAAGCAAGGGCCTGATGTTGTAACGTTTTGCGATGTTTAAAAAAATTTCTATGCGTTTAATAAATCCGGTAGGGTCTTGTTTATAAGCGAGGTCGTGTAAAAAAACACGCATGGTGTTCATACCAATAGAAGCTGCCCATTTAAATTCTTTAGCAATGGTAGCAGTATCAAAAGTTTCGGCCTGCCACATTTCAAGTTCGTTAATAGCATTGTAGGGTAAGTAATTGGCACCAACCAAAAAACCTTGTTTTGCATACCACGTATTCGCCTGCTGCGCAGACCAAACACTACGAGCCTGCCCTAAACTTTTTTGCTGTGCATTAACGCTGTTTAAAAGCAGTAAATAAGTAAATACTGCTATTAGTGGTTTGTATATTTTTTTCATGCGAACAATTTAATAACTATTGTTTGGTTTGATGAGAAATTTTTATAATTCAATGGAAATGGAGCGCATGTTTATCTAAGCTTGTTGAAGAGTTGTTCAGCTTAAGATTAGTTCAAAAGCAGGCTTACATTTCGGGATGTTGCTCATAAATACTCCAATATTGGGTTTTATCTGCTCTCTTTTTGGCAAGAATTATTTTACTGTTTACTGTACCACTTTTATCTGAAGGCGTAATAAACAAATCGCTGCCTTTTAATTTAATCATATAGGTATTATCAGGAGCGCTGATAAACTCCCATTGCTGATAAGTTTTGCTGTTATCAAAAGGCTGTTGTTCTAACGATATACCTTCTGTAGCTTCTCCTTTTTGTGGCTGAAAAGTTTTACCGGTAAAAAGATTTCGCAGCAAATAAGTGTGGCCTTCTACCTGGTTAAAATCCCATGTCATGCACTTCCAGTTAGTGGGCGAATAGGCAACAATGGGTGTTTCATTCTTTTTGTTTGCATCCATCACACGTAATAACATACCAGTACTTACATTTTTTATAGCATAGGTGCCTTTTATGTTTTGGGCTAATCCTTTAAAAGTTAAAAAGACAATAGCGCTTATTGTAAGTGATAATTTAATCGTTTGCATAAAGTTTAAATTAAGTGAAGTTATAAATATTTAGAGATATGCTTAAAACCACAGAGCTTAATTTAAGGTAAGTGATAATTTATTTCGCAACCACTTCAAATTGTCCGCTTGCTCTTATATCTTCTGATGAGCTGCCGATCATTATATCAAACATTCCTGGTTCAACAATAAAACCATGTGTTTTCTCATCGTAAAAAGCAAGCTTATCAGCAGGAATAGTAAAGGTCAGATTTTGTTTCTCTCCGGGATTTAAACTAATTCTTTTAAAACCTCTTAATTCTTTAGCCGGACGTTTCACACTTGATACCACATCATGCACATAAAGCTGAACCACTTCATCACCCTTAAGTTTGCCTGTGTTTTCAACAGTTATATTTACAGTAACTTTGCCTTGTTTATTGATTTTTTTAGATGCTATTTTAAAATTGCTGTACTTAAAACTTGTATAACTTAAACCATGACCAAAAGGAAAGAGTGGCGTGCCGTTGATGTACATATAAGTAAACCCTTTGGTTACATCGTATTCATCAACTGAAGGAACTTGTTCGGCAGAGGCATACACAGTTAGCGGAAGCTTGCCCCCTGGATTTACATTACCAAAAATTACATCGGCTATAGCATTACCACCTTCTTCTCCACCCCACCAGGCTTCAATAATTGCCGGCACTTTTTCTTTTATTTCAGGTATGGTTAATGGGCCGGCATTCATCTCAACAACTATCGTTCTTGGATTTGCTGCCAGTACTGCTTTAACTAATTCCTCCTGTTTACCAGGCAGGTTTAAAGATGTGCGGTCGCGACCTTCCGCTTCAACGGCAAGTGTTGTGCCTATATATACAATAGCTATATCAGCCTTCTTTGCTGCATCAACGGCTTTTTGCAACTCTTCTTTTGTATTTGAAACCAAGGCATCAGTACTATCTTTTCTTGCAAGAATTTCGCATCCTTTTACATACACGATTTCTGTACCGGGAGACATGCGGTTTTTTATTCCCTGCAAAGGTGTTACCGGATTGGTAACTCTGCCACTATAACCCCCGGCAGTAAATAAATCAGCATGAGGGCCGATGACTGCTATCGTCTTTATCTTGTTTTTATCTAAGGGAAGAATTTGATTTTTGTTTGTTAGAAGAACCATTGACTCCTGTGCTGTTTTCAACGCCAGTTGCCTGTGTTCAGCGCTGCCAATTACATCAGGAGAAATTTTGCTGTAAGGAACCATTGAAGGCGGATCAAACTCTCCTAAACGAAAACGATTATACATAACGCGATAGAGCGCATCATTCAGTCTTTCTTCGGAAAGCAATCCTTTTTTAACAGCAGCAGGAATATAATCCTGTACTCTTTATCCGAGAAATCGCAACCGGCATTCAAGGATCTGGCAACTGCATCTTCAAATGTCATCTGTCCTTTTTCATGACCGCTAACCATACTGTTTACACCACCCAGGTCTGAAACCACAAATCCTTTAAAACCCCATTGGTTTTTTAAAATATCTGTAAGCAGCATTTTATTAATGTTATTAGGCACACCATTAATTGCATTGTAAGAAGCCATGATTGATTGTGCTCCTCCTTCAACAATACAATCTTTAAAATGGGGCAGCCAAAATTCATGCAACATGCGTTCACTTACGGTGGCTGAAAGTGCCTGGCGGTTTCGTTCAACATTATTTACGGCAAAGTGCTTTAGGGTAGAAACCAGTTTCAGATATTTAGGATCATCGCCCTGCAATCCTTTTACATAAGCCACACCCATTCGTCCCGTTAAAAAAGGGTCTTCGCCATAACATTCATTAATACGTCCCCAATATGGGTTGCGGCTAACATTAATAACAGGCGCTCTATATATCAATCCTTTTTTTTCGCCTTTAAAAGCTGAGTCCTGGTGCCATCCATTGTGAATGCCCCTCGCTTCATCAGAAATAGCGGTGGCAACTTGGTGAATTAATTTGGTATCCCAGGTTGCTGCCATTGCTATTGATACAGGAAACATAGTTGTAGGCCTGTCCCACCAAACTCCATGCAAACATTGGTTCCAGCCATCTGATCTTATTTTAAAACGCTCAACCGTTGGGCCTCTATGATTTAATAAAATAGCTTTTTCTTCTAAAGTAAGGCGTGAGATGAGATCGTGAACCCGTTTATCAGTTGGTTCTTTTGTGTTTAGATAAAGGAGTTGGTTGCTGTTGGTTGAAGAAGTTTGTGAGTATAGAATACTTTTAAAACTTATAAAGAGGATTAGTACAATAATCAATCTTATGATGTTGTTAGATATTTTCATGAAAAGGCATTATCGTTTATGAAAAAAATTAGAGTCTATGTTAACGGCTTTGATTCTAAAACTTCAGCGTGTTTTTATTTCTATAGAATAATTGTGATCTGCGCTTGAAAAAACGCTGCTCGTCTTTGCGGGGAAGAACAGCTTGTCCCGTCAAACTTGCGGGAACGAAGCAATCTGCTTTATCAATAAAACAACGGTTCCTATTGTTGAAGCAGATTGCTTCGTTCCTCGCAATAACGCGTGTTTTTCTTTAATAGCTTAAGTTATACCTAAAAACTTATTGCACTACGGGAAATGCAGAAATCCTTAACCTCGCTCCACCCATAGGTACTAAGGTTAAAGTAGTTGCAGCTTCATTAGTAGCTACAGGACTTTGAGGTAATACGGCTACTAACCCATATTGATCAATTCCCCACGCAGGTATCTTTTTCCCGGTTGCAATAATTTCTATCGGAGCCGTAGCGTTGGTAAATGGATTATTGTTTGCAGGCCAGGCTTTTTTAACCACTTTAAAATATTTGGCTAGATTTTGCTCATCTAAAATCAATCCATAATTCCAATCTGAAGCCGGAAGAATCTCGTACGAAGGCCATTTTTTCGGATCGGCTCCTTCCTGCCATCTTGAATCTCCTATTGCAGTTTCTTTACTGTCTTTCTGTACATAATTTTCCTGAATTTTTAAGGAATAGGTCAAAGGACCATAATTAACACTAACGCTGTTTTTATTCTTTTCCCATTTCCGAACCTGTAATTCCATTGGCAACTGCAACAGAACTTTATCGCCATTCTTCCAGGTATTGGTCAACTTAATATATCCTGTCACATTTGAATTGAGGGCAACCGATTTTCCATTTATTTTTACCGAAGCACTTTTGCACCATGCAGGAATGCGCAGATAAAGCGGGAAGGCAACTGGTTTAGATGTATTTACTGTAAAGGCTATCTGATCATCAAAAGGGTATTTAGTGTTTTGAACAATTTTTACCTGCGCACCATTACCTACTTTGGCATTCACTTCATTTTCAAAATATAGTTGTACAGCTAAGCCATTATCGGGAGTTGCCATCCAACTGTTTTCTGAATAATAAACCCAACCTGCTGCGTGATTGTGCTGGCAACACCTGCTGCTGAAAGGGTTCATCATTAAGAAGGGACCTTGATTAGCAATACCGGGAGCATGATTTTTACTATCGCTGATTGCCATATTAGGTGCGGTTAGATAACGAAGCGCTTTATAATCGGGAGTAAAGGCTGCGGAGAAAGTATTAAATGCTACGTCTTCTGCATTTTCGGCCCAAAAGGGATCGCCGGTAATAGCAAGCAACATATTATCAGAAGTGATTTGTTCAACCAGCCCACAAGTTTCTACAGCCTGCCTGGGGTCGTCATATCCTTTTCTCGCATTTTCATCCGATCCAAACATTCCTCCCGGAACCTGCCCGTAAATATCTCTTACCAATTTAAAATCGTTGTAAGTTGCCTGCAGGTCTTCCTCGTTTTTACTTTGCTGGTAATATTGGGCGGGTTCTCTAAAACATTGAGCAATGTTTACATTATGCCAGTTGGGAAGATTATTTTTTTGACGCCAGTCTGCCGTATTTTTATCAATCTTTGTTGCAAGGTCTAAAAGAAAATTACCCCCTGTGTGATTGTAGAGCCAATAAACACTTGCTAAATTATCACCCCCCCTACTCTTCTCCCAATAATCCTCCAAAAATTTATCATCTGGAATTGACAATTGCCATTTGAAATACTTTGTCATTAAATTAATAACACGCGGATCTTTTGAATATTCATAATAAGATTGCAGGCACCAAAGCATTGGCATATTCGTCCATAAATCTCTTTTACCTGCGCCCTTTTCTACTGCAGGTCCAAAGTCGCCATTTTCGCGCTGGTTATTTAAAACTGCATCTATCCAGAACTTTGCTTCTTTAATCATCTTTGCATCGTTAAGCTCATAACCAATGTTTGCATAACCTTTTAACCAGTAGGGCAATTCTTCCCAGCCATATTTACCTTTACCTTCTTTATTTAACCAGGCATTGTCGGTTTTAGAAAGCCAGATACTGATCTCTCCTAAATTTCCGGTAAGACCTTCTCTTTGCAGTTCTAAAGCCTGCCGTACCCAACCTCCGGGTTTAATGCTTGTAACAGGCAGTTTTACAAAATACTGATTTTGCAAAGGGGCTTTATTAGTAAGGTAAAATTTATTAGAACCACTGTTCGAAATTTTATTCACTATCTCTGCCTTTTGTGCAAACGAACTTTTAAACATTACTGCAATCAGCAATGTGCATCCAAGGGTTTTGAATGTTCTTTTCATTTTTTATTGTTTATTATTTTTAAAAATTATAAGATTTTGCTTAACACTATCAAGGTTTTATACTTCAACACAAAGACTTACAAGGTAAGAGTAATTAGTTGTTCAATTTTTATTCTTGTCTGGTCTGTACTACCTTTTCAATCCTTATCATTTTGCCCGTTTCGTTCACTCCTTCCAAAACAACTCTAAATGATTTTGTAATGTCGTTATTATAAAATTCAAGCTTTACTTTTTGGTTGCCAGGGCCGGTTGAAACTGCAGGATCCCAAAATAAAGTGGAACGATAATCACCCACTACGCCACTTGATACAGAAGGTGTAGCATAATCAGGCGAATAGAATTGTTTGTTAGACGAATACCCTGTTACAATAGCCTCGTTCAATCCTTTAACCGGCATTTGTTCATCACCTCCTTTACGTGTATAAACCGCAATTGCACCTCCTCCACCTCCCATATATGCGCCATTGAACGGCGGCCTGATAACTTTTATATAAGCAATATCTGATACAGAAAGATTTAAAAGGTCGTTAGCTTCTGCTTATATTTCATTTATAAATAAAGAGGTTTTACTTCCACGCAAGGTAACATAAAACTTTATTTCGTTAGCCACTTTTTTACTGGTAACCTGCACTCCCGAAACTCTCACCCGCAGTGTTGCGCTAAAGCAGGTGGTGAAAGTAGTTTACTTAACCTTTAAATAACACCGAAGGATACGCCAAATCCTTTTAAGCACAAATACTGAATTTAGTAACTTATTTAATACTTAATCTCTCCAAAACTTCCACACAAAACTAATTCACTTGTTTTTGCTTCCTCCACTCTTCCAACAATCCTTGCTTCAATCCCGGATTTTTCTGCTACCGCAATGATATCTGCAGCACTTTCTTTATTAGTAAAGACTTCTAAACGATGCCCCATATTAAATACCTGGTACATCTCTTTAAAATTTGAATTGGATGCTTTTTGTATGAGATCAAATATGATTGGCGGTTTAAACAGGTTGTCTTTTACAACCCGCATGGCAGCAGGTAAATATTTCATGCACTTCGTTTGTCCGCCGCCGCTGCAATGTATTAATCCGTGAATTGCTTCGAAGTGTTGCTCTAATAATTGTTTTACTACCGGTGCATAAGTTCTTGTAGGGCTAAGAATAAGTTTGCCAATATTTATAGCGCTGCCGTTTATTTGTACTTCGTCCGTTAACCTGTGTTCACCTATATAAACTACCTCATCTTTTAATGTAGGTTCAAAGGTGTTGGTAAAGTTTTGGGCATACCATTTATTTAATACATCGTGCCGTGCGCTTGTAAGTCCGTTGCTGCCAATGCCGCTGTTATATTCTGTTTCGTAAGTTGCTTGTCCAAAGCTTGCCAGACCCACAATAACATCACCTGGTTTTATTTTATCGTTGGTTATTAATTTGTCTTTAGGCCATCGTGCAGTCATTGTACCGTTTACTGCAATGGTTCTTACTACATCGCCAACATCTGCAGTTTCGCCGCCTAAATAATGAATGTTTACACCAGGCTTTTTTAACCAGTCAAATATTTCCTGTGTTCCGTTAATGATTGTTTCAAGCACTTCGCCGGGTATGTGCTTCTTATTTCTATCAATGGTTGAAGAGAAAAGCAGGTTATCATAAATGCCCACGCAAAGCAGGTCATCAAGATTCATCACAACTGCATCCTGAGCAATTCCTTTCCATACGTTTATGTCGCCTGTTTCCTTCCAGTACAAATAAGCCAATATACTTTTGGTGCCTGCGCCATCAGCATGCATGATGTTTACCCATTTATCATCATTACCTAAATAATCCTGATAAATTTTACAGAAGGCGTGCGGATACAAGCCTTGATCGAGATTTCGTGTGGCTGCATGAACATCCTCTTTTTGAGCAGAAACACCACGTTGAGAATATAAAGACATCGGCGAGAATCAATTTACAGGTTGCGGGCAAAAATACAGGATATGGATTACACGGATTGTAAGGATTATTGATAGGGATTACACAGATTGCAAGGATTAAGGTTGGTTGATATAGGTGCAGCTTAAAGGTTTGCTGCTTGCAGCTATTGCCTTAGCTTTGCGCCCTAATTATGATACAGGTTTACAGAGATTTGGAACATTTGCCTTCATTCAAAAATGCTGTAATAACTATCGGCACTTTCGATGGAGTGCATCTTGGGCATCAGCAAATTATTAAACAACTTAATGAAGAATCTGCACAAATTGCGGGCGAAACTGTTATCATTACCTTTCATCCGCATCCCCGTAAAATTATTGCTGCCGGCAAACACGACATTAAGATATTGAACACGCTAAACGAAAAGATAGAATTACTGAATGAAAAAGGGATTGATAATTTAGTAGTTGTTCCTTTTAACCACTCATTTTCAAATCAAACAGCAACAGAATATACCGAAAACTTCCTGGTTAAAAAGTTTCATCCTCACACTATAATTATCGGGTACGATCACCGCTTTGGAAAAGATCGGGCAGGCGATTATCACCTGTTGGAAGAACTGGGTTTGAAGTATAATTACAAAGTGAAAGAAATACCCGAACACATTTTAAATGAAGTAATCATAAGTTCGACAAAGGTACGCGAAGCTTTATTAAACAACGATACAGATACCGCCAACAAACTTTTAGGCTACCCATACTTTTTTGAAGGAAAGGTAGTTGAAGGAGATAAAAGAGGTCGCACTATCGGCTACCCAACCGCCAACTTACAAATTGAAGATGAAGAAAAACTTATACCCGGCAATGGTGTTTATGCAGTGGAAATAACAATTAATAAAGCCGCAGAAAAATTAAAAGGAATGATGAACATTGGCATACGGCCAACTGTAGATGGAACGCACCGCACAATAGAGATAAATATTTTTGATTTTAATAAAGACATTTATGAAGAAACTTTACGGGTATATGTAAAGCATTACTTACGTAGCGAAGTTAAATTTAACGGACTGGAACAATTGAAACAGCAACTGGCGCAGGATAAGATTCAGGCAGAGGATAGATTGGAAGATTAGTTTTTTTTTCGTCATGCTGAATTCATTTCAGCATCTCCTGGCAAACTTCCCATGTATGTAAAGAGGTTTGAAAGCTGTCAACACGCAAACCAGGAGATACTGAAACAAGTTCAGGATGACGATGACACTTTTCCGTCCTGCTTAACAAAATAAAAACTTACACTGAAGCCGCCTTCCTTCCATTTGTTGGCATATCTGTTAACCCTCTAAAATCAACAGGCACTAATTTACTAACCCCCGGTTCCTGCATGGTAACGCCATAAATTACATCAACAGTGCTCATGGTTTGTTTGTTATGCGTAACAATAATGAACTGGGAATTTTCGCTGAACTGGCGAATCATTTTGGTAAACTTTCCAACGTTTGCATCATCCAAAGGTGCATCCACTTCATCCAGAATACAAAAAGGTGCGGGTTTAATTAAGTAGATTGAGAACAACAACGCGGTAGCAGTTAATGTCTTCTCGCCACCACTCAACTGGCCAATACTGCTTGGGCGTTTACCTTTAGGTTTGGCAATAATATCAATTCCTGTTTCGGCAAGGTTTTCAGGATTTTCAAGTATAAGGTCGCCCTCATCTTCTTCGGTAAACAAAGCTTTAAATACCTTTTTAAAATTATCTCTTACGGCATTAAAAGTATCAAGAAACTTTTGATTAGCGGTAGTTTCAACTTCCTGTATGGTTTGCAACAGACTGTCTTTTGCATTTACCAGGTCGTTCTTTTGCTCAACAATAAAGTCGTAACGCTTTTTCATTTCCTGGAAAGCTTCAATAGCTGTTGGATTTATTTCGCCCATATTTTCGAGGCGCTTTTTCATCCTGTCGCTTGCTGCCTGCAGTTCTTCAACAGATGTATCAGTATTTCTTTGCTGGTCTATTATATCATCAATGTTTATTCTAAACTCTACGCTCAATCTTTCCTTCATCCCTGCTAATTGAAGCTTGAGTTCGTTTAGCTTGTCTTTTATTTCGGTAAGCAAATGATCAATCATTTCCCTGCTCTTTACCTTATGGCGCAACTGGCTTTCCTTTTCGGCTAACGCATTCCTAAGATTGTAATATGCCTGGTCGGCTTCGTTCAGTTTTTTCTCATCTTCTTCTTTCATGCGCATCAGGCTCACTAAAAATGCTTCAGAATCTTTCAAAGTAGCTTCACCTTCAGCAATGTTTTCAGTCGCCTGCTTCAATTGAACGGTGTTTGTTTCAATCTGTTGAGTAAGGTCGTTTAACTGGTTTCGCTTGAATTGCAATTCTGTTTTTAAAGCAGCTATTTTACTTTGCTGGCGGGTAAGCTGCAAGTTGTTCTCGTTATATAACCTGTTCACTTCATTGTAATCCTGTTCTGCCAAACGATAATCCTGTTCCTGGGTTTTCATTTCATCCGTAACTGTTTGTAATTGTCCGTTTGAAACAATCAATTGCTGCCTTACGTCTGCAATAGAAGTGTGGTTTGATAGCAAGTTATTTTCGAGGTCTTCCAGTTTTTTCTGGCTGCTTATATGCGAAGCATTAATGTTCTCGATCTTATTTTGAAGCGCAAACACCTGGTTGGTCAGGTTGTTCATATCCTGTTGAGCCTGCCTGATGACGTTTTCTTTCAATTGCTCACTAAAAGCAATTACCTGGTTATGATGTTCCTGAATATCGGTTTTTAAAGCATTTACCACAGCTTCCTGCGATGCAATACCGGTGTGCAACTTTTCTAAATTTTTTGCACGACCAATCTTCTTACCTTCAAACAAACCTACGCTTCCGCCGCTGATGGAATATTTTCCCCTCACAAACTTGCCATGCTTTTCAAGCACGATCGCATCCTGATGGCTATCGCCCCGATAGCTATAGGGGATGTTTTGTAAAGCAGCTTCATCTTCTGCAATAAAAACATTTGGCAAAAGATATTCTGCAAGCCAGCGATATTTCTCATCTACCTCAATTACATCAAGAGCGGCAATAGTGCTTGCCGGTTGATCTTCTTGTTGTCTTTTATAATTATTTATACTATCGAGAAGGAAGAAATTTGCCTTGCCTTTTTTATTCATCTCAAGCAGAGACACAGCCTTTAAACCTTCCTCAAGATTGTTTACCACATAATAGTTAAGGTAGGGTTCCAACACACTTTCAACTGCTGCACGATATTCTTCCTTTACATAAATAATATTGCTTAAGAGGGGCGCTTCATAGTTCCAGTTTTTATTATTATGAAGGAACTTCACACTCTCTGGATAGCCTTCCATTTTATCAATCAAACTCTTTAACAGCGCATGTTCATTGCGCCTGGAGTCGAGCTTACGGTTTTCATCAGCAAGCTTATTACGCAAGCTTTCTAATTTTTGCTGGGTTTCGAGTATTTGTTGCTTAGTTGCTTCATGTTGCTGCTGCAACTTGCTGATATGCATTTTTTTATCTTCCAGTTCCTGTTCTTTTTGTTTATGTTGTTCTTCAAGTTCTTTGAGCTGAACTTGGCGTTGACCGCGTTCATCCTGTAACTGTGCTAATGCCCTTTGCATATTTTGAATGGATGCATCTGCAACGGCAACTTTTTTCTCAGCATCAAACTGCCTGCGCTGAATTTCCTGGTATTGCCTGCGTAACTGGTCTATATGCCGGCGTTTATCATCAAATACCTGCCGCCTTGTTTCAACATCCGTCTTCACATCATCCACCTGCTGCTGAAGACTGGAAAGCTTGCTTTCTTCCTCACCCAACTGGGCAGTTGTAAAATTTATAGAATCTTCTATACCTTTTAACTGACCTTCAGCCTTATCCAAAAAACCTTTCAGACTGCCTTCTTTTTCTTTCAGGTATTGAAGCTTTTGCAGGCCCAGTTTTTTCTCATTCTCCTGAGAGCGAAGCTTCTGCACAAGATCATTAAACTCGTGCTGCATGTTCTGTAACGCTCTTTCCTTATCAATAAAGCTTACCTTTTCCTGTTCAATCACAGCTTCTTCGGTTGCAATCTCAGCTTCCAGCTTTATCTTTTTATCAGTTTCTGTTTGTTGCTGGTCGTTCAGTTCATGATAAGTTTGATTAAAACCTTCCAGCGAAGCTTTGGCTAATTCAATAGAGATCTCTTTATAATCTTTCTTAATTTCGTAATACTTCTCAGCTTTTTTTGCCTGGTTCTCAAGGGTTTTTAACTGGTTGTTGATCTCAAATAACAAATCCTCGATGCGGTTCAGATCTCCCTCTGTTGCTTCGAGTTTGGCTTTGGCTTCTTTCTTCCGGGTTTTATAAATGGTAATTCCGGCTGCCTGTTCAAGCATGCGGCGGCGGCTGTTTTCCTTGTCGCGGATAATATCGTCCACCATTCCCAACTCAATAATCGCATAGCTGTCGGTACTTATACCCGTATCCATAAACAGGTTATGGAGGTCCTTCATCCGGCAGCTAACATCGTTGAGGCGATACTCGCTTTCGCCGTTCTTATAAAATTTGCGGGTAACGGTTACGGTACTAAACTCTGTAGGCAACAGGTTCTTGGTATTTTCAAAAGTAAGGCTTACCTCAGCCAGACCACTTGCGCTACGGGTACGACTGCCGTTAAAAACAAGTGCCTCCAGGTTTTCGCTGCGCAACGCACTGATCTTTTGCTCGCCAATCACCCAACGGATACTGTCAATAATATTACTCTTACCGCAACCATTAGGCCCGATGATGCCGGTAATACCCTCATCAAAGTTTATGACGGTTTTGTCGGCAAAACTTTTAAAACCTTTTATTTCTAAACTCTTTAATCTCACTTCACACAATTTATTATTGCGAACTTACTTTAAAAGCTGCTGGAAATGAAATAGGGGATTTTTTATGTGGAGAGGTTGTGGAAAGAAATCATTTTTCATCTTAAAGAGGCATACAAGAATAATTTATAAATTCGTATAAAACAAAGCAAATGGAAGTAACTGCCCTTCGTGAAAAATTGCATTCACTAATTGATACAAGCCCGGAAGATAAGTTGATGGAGGTGTATTCTATTTTCGAAAACTGATTATACAGATGAATTTAAATCTGAATTGAATGAGGAATATGCGGATTATGTAAAAAAAGGCGAAGTAATTTCAAAAGAAGAATTAGACGCAGTTATAGATAAATTATTGTATGGAAAGTAAGTGATTAACAAAATTTAAAAATGAAACAAATATTTCTTCTTTTTTTAATCCCGATTTCAATACTATCATCGTGTCGCATTGAAGGGTTGTCTCTTTTCCCCCTTCAGTGGAGCCGTCATAAAAATTTAAAAGAAGAATATTCATCAATAACCTCAAGAACAAAAGCCGCACTTATACAAGCACGGCTTTTTTATTTGTCTGTAAGAGCAACAATTACCTAAGTACACCTACAGGTTACCACCGGTATCAACCCTAAATGAGATTTCGCAGATAACACCATACGTGCTTATCTTATTATCTTTTACATGGGCTTTAATATCTTTTACGTACACTGAATCCACATTACGAACCGTTTTAGTAACTTCTGTTACTGCCTGCTCTATGGCATCTTCAATACTTTTTTCTGACGAAGCAATTACTTCAATAACTTTTACAAGTGGCATAAAAATAATTTTTGAGGTTTTTAAATAACATGACGAATTATAAAACCATAAAAAATTATGCCTCCATCTTTCTAATAATAGCATCGGAAGAGGAGAAGCAATGGTATTTTATCTTACCCTTATGATACGAGTTTGTTTTTTACCTTTGTAAAAACAATTGATGAAAAAGTCTGCTAAAATAATTATACCCATTGCGGCATTAGCAGTTGTGCAGATGATTTTGTTGGTGCGGAAACGACAGCGAACAAGACAGCGAACAAAATATATACTTTACGAGGTAGCTGAAGCAGGCTATGAAACAGCCGAGGATGTTCTGTTTCCATTAAAATCTTCACGCTTAAGCAGGCGCTATTGACAATGAACACGAATAGTAAGTTATAAGATTTCAACAAAAACATTTATGGGCAAAGGAAGGTTAGAAGCATTTAGCGACGGTGTTCTTGCTATCATCATCACGATTATGGTTTTGGAAATGAATGTACCCCACGGAAATGATCTGGCAGCCATAAAACCCATCCTACCTATTTTTTTAAGTTATATACTCAGCTTTATTAATATCGGTATTTACTGGAACAATCATCACCACATGCTGCATACAGCAACTCATGTAAACGGCGCTGTACTCTGGACAAACACTCACCTGCTTTTCTGGCTGTCGTTAATACCTTTTGTAACCGGTTGGATGGGAGAAAACCACTTTGCTATGTGGCCCGTTGTTTTGTATGGTATGGTTTTAATAATGGCAGGTGTTGCCTATACTCTATTATGCTTTTCGCTGATAAATCTTCACGGAAAAAATTCTACACTTGCCATAGCTGTAGGTAAAGACAAAAAAGGAAAAGCATCCGTGTTTATTTATGCCATTGGCATTGGCCTCAGCTTCATAAACCCCTGGCTGGGTTTTGCAGCTTATGTTATTGTTGCAGTTATGTGGTTTATCCCTGATAAAAGAATCGAAGAAAAACTTACAAAAGAGGAAACGGCAAATGCAAAAACAAACTGAACAAAGAATATAACTCCGGCTCCTTCTTAATTACATAATAGTCGTTTTCTTTCTTATCACATCGGGGTCGTCACTAAGCTCACCTTCAGAAAAAGGATCGTCATCATCATCATCGTCATCGTCTTCCTTTCCAGGATTTTTATAGGGCAGAACGCCGGGTTCTTCCTCTGGCAATGCGTCAGGTTCAACTTCAGGTTTTTTCTTTGGCTCGGTAGCCGGTTCAGTTTCGGGGTTTGGCTCCTGCTCTGGTAATGCTTCAGACCGTTGTATTGTAAAAGAATTCGAAAGTTTCATTATTAAATGCTTTAGGATTATTATGCTCCAATAATTATACCGTGCAAAACAAGTTCATCGTTTATTATGAAAATAACCTGGAAGCTGTCTGTAATTTTATATGAAGAAAGCATAAACTATAAGATGATACAAGAGCACGAAGAGTACCCGCTGAGAACATAAGATGTGGAGGGGTGTTTAAAAAAAAACTATTTAAGCATAGTATCCATTGTGGTTGAACTTTTGTTTTCCTTTGTGGTAATTTTTTTACTACATAGTTATACCATTAAAAACTGAGTGTTCTTAAAACAGTAAGTTTACGAAACTAAATTTTAAACAGCAAGACGGTTAATAAATAAATCAGATGAAGCATTATAAACTCAGGTGCAATGCGATTATAAAAAAACACATAAAACTTCTATTCCTGTTTAATTTCATGCTGCTCTCTGTAGCAGCAATATCGCAAACTGTTATTCCTCTTTATGCTGGCAAAATTCCTAATTCAATAGCCGGCCTTAACCGCGAAGTTTCTGATACCGGCGTTAATGGTCGTATCATTATCCGCAAAGTTTCTATTCCTACTTTAACGGCTTATTTTCCTGAAAAAGATAAAGCCAATGGCACTGCTTTAATCATCATTCCCGGCGGCGGATATCATCATGTTGAAATTACTAACGTAGGATATAAGATAGCTGTAGAATTTATAAAGCTGGGAGTAACATGCTTTGTATTAAAATATCGTTTGCCTAATGATACGATTATGATTAAAAAAGAAATTGGTCCATTGCAGGATGCGCAACAAGCAATTAAAATGGTTAGAGAGCGGGCAAAAGAATGGAACATTGATACCGGCAAAACAGGTGTTGCAGGTTTTTCGGCAGGCGGGCACGTAGCATCGCGGTGGCTGCGGTGATTTTGTGCATCAATACTTGTTTGATACATACCTGTTATCAATGCCGAGCGGCTTGCCGAACAAACGGGACCGGTAACAAAGGTGTTTGTATATCTAACACCCTGGCTTGATAACTTATCAAGGTTGGGCGTTTGCACCAAAGGATAACCATAGCATCCAAGTTCGGGGCTAATATCTTCTGTTATTATCCAGATAATATTAGGCTTAGCCTTTTGAATTGGGCTGTATAATTTTTTTGCCTGGAGCTCAGTGGTTAAGTTACAAACGAAACCCGTTAACAAAAGAACCAATAAGATATGCTTAACCGTTGCTTTATTCATTATTTTTTTTGCGTTTTAAAATTGCCACGACCTTCAGGTCGTTGCTTAATATAAAATTCAGGTGTTGGCTTTAGCTAAAACTCTCCCGATAATGGGCATTAGATAATTTTTCATATTTAGGTATTGTGTTTTGATTTTTTGGCTAAAAGCCTGTCATTTATTTTTCTTTATCTCCCACGACCTGAAGATCGTGGCAATTATAGTGGTGGCAACTATAGTTTGGGGAATTATAAAAATTTGAAGCCTCCTTATTGAAGCTTGGGATTAATACTTACTTCAGCTAACGGAATAGGCCAATATTCATCCACTCCTTTTCTAAAGTTCTTAGTGGTTACATACCAACGCTTATATGGATCGGCAGCGGCGGTGGCAGATTTTTTACGAATAGCCCGTACAGAAACAGGATAAGGATGTCCGTAAAAATCACCTTTCAAAACCTGGTCTGCTATTTTCCATCGCAATAGATCCCACAACCTTGTACCTTCCAATGCCAACTCCACACGTCTTTCATTTCGTAACAGCGGTCGTAATAATGTTGGATCTGTTTGGGTGAATTTAGGCATGTTTACCGATGCTCTGCCCCGCACCCGGTTTACTGTAGCATCAAGCAGAGCCTGATCTATAGGCATACCCGCTTCCAGCCTTGCTTCGAGGTAACTTAATAATACTTCTGCATATCGAATGATGACTAAATTACCGCCATAACCTGTTTGCAAATTTCCCTGAAAATTTTCATCAATCCATTTATGCTGCGCATAACCGGTTTGAGTAGTTTGTTTTGTTGATGATTGAACCTGGTCGGTAGAAGTTGCTGAATCGGGATGAGAAATAAAGTTGGTGCTTCTGAAAGGAGCATTGTTATAGTAGATGGTATATTTTAATCTGGGATCCCTGTTTTTGCTCAAGTCCCTGTAATCATACCTGGCATCGGTATAAGAAAAAGGCGTACCATCGGTAAACTGGTATGCTTCCATTAAACTGCCTAACGGATTTAATACATCAAACCCTCCCATTATACCAGGAGCATGATGTTGCATAATTCCATCAGCCTCTAAATTTGGTATAAACTGTATGCTGAAAATATTTTCCAGGCTGTTTTCATTCGACTCTAAAAAGATGGTAGAATAATTTGGATCGATAATATTATCACCAAAGTCTATGATGGTTTTAAAGGTAGCGGTAGCATCTGCAAACATATTTTCACCGAGTTGTGTTCTGCCTAAAAAAGCTAAGGCAGCCTGCTTGCTTGCACGCCCAACTTCTGCAGCAGGTATATCTTTTATACGAGGCAAATCTGCTGCGGCTGCAGTTAGTTCATCAACTGTATATTTTATAAGATCAGCATGAGGAGCTTTTGAAACATTATTAGCTTCATCAGGCGTAAGAACTTTAGTGATAAGTGGCACTGAACCCCAATATTGCGACATATAAAAATACTGGCAGGCACGAATAAATCGCGCCTCTGCTATCATTCTCCTTTTCTTGGCATCATCCATTGGCACCTTATCAATGTTTTGGAGAAAATCATTACAATGTGCAATTCTATAGTAGCTGCCAGTCCAATAATATTGCAACGCATTATTGCTGTTAACAAGCGTACCATTGGTAAGCCTGTTAAATACCGAATTATCTAAACGACGGTCATAAGCATTGTCGGTAGCCATTTCAAGCCAGAGCAGGCCGTTATAATCCCACCAATCAACAGGATTGAAGGAGGCTACATTAGTGAGAATAGAACCTCTGTACAATGCATTCAATGCAAGTTGAGCATTCGTCTCGCTGGTATAAAAATTTGTTTCAGAAAAGGCATCTAATGGTTTAGTATCTAACTCTTTTCGGCAGGCTGCAAGCGCTATTACGAACAATGAAAGTGTGATAAATATTTTCATGATTGATCTGATTGATGTTTTAGAAAGTAACGTTTAAACCAAATGTATAATTGGTTATAATAGGGTAAAAAGTGGCTCCTGTGTTAACCTCTGGATCCCAGCCTTTTCTATAATTGCTGAATGTGTGCAGGTTTTCGCCGCTCAGGTAAAAGCGTATTTTAGAAACATTGATCCTTTGTAAAACTGTTTTGGGTAAAGTATAACCGACCTGTACATTTTTAATTCTTAAATAGGCACCATTAATTACCCAGAAAGAAGAGACTACACTATTTGCAGTGCCTGAATTAGTAATGTTTTCAAGACGCGGATAAATTGCATTTGGGTTTGGATTCTCTGCCGTCCATCGCCCTTCATACTGCCAGCGCTGCACATTACCCTGGTTAAATAATGCATAACCGAATGCACCATTCAGGTATCCCTTTACACCAGCTATACCCTGCAAAAGCGCTGACACATCAAAGCCTCTATAATTTATACCCATATTAACTCCGTATGAATATTTAGGTATCTGGCTTCCTAAAACTTGTCTGTCATAAGTATTATCAACTTTACCATCAGGAACACCATCAGGGCCACTTATATCCTTATAGCGGATATCGCCGGGTTTTACAGTAGGATTGATTGTTGTCATTGCAGGCCATTTGGCAATATCGCCCTGGTCAACAAATAGTCCATCTGCAACCAGGCCATAATATAATCCGAAGTTGCTGGTTGAGCCTGGATAACCTATAAAAAGATTGCTGCCATTTCCTACCAACCCGTTAGGCTGCTTCACATTGCCCACACCAAGATCTAATACCTCATTCTTAAGAATGGTTAGGTTTCCGTTTATGTTATAAGAAAGTTTACCTATAGTATTATTATGTCCTAACGTAAACTCCAACCCCGAGTTTCTTAACTTACCCGAATTGGTAGCTGACAGTTGAAAGCCCAATACATTAGAAACACTGCTGTTGGGACTATACAGAATATCGTAAGTATATCTGTCGAAATAAGTGGAAGAGAAAGTTAGTTTATTTTTAAACAACCCGGCCTCAATTCCAACATCTGTTGTTCTGGTTGACTCCCAATGCAGATTGGCATCTGTTATTCTATAACGGGTAACACCTTGCGCGATATTGCCTCCAAAAGAATACAGTGTTCCTCCGATAGCGCCTGCTGCAGCGGCACTACCTCCCGCATTGGCGCTGCTGGTAACCAACGTATTTTGATAAGGATAGTTGTTACCCAGATTTTGATTGCCCAAAACACCACGTGATGCTTTTATCTTAAGTTCACTTATCCAGGCAAAGTTTTCTTTTATAAATCTTTCCTCACCAATGCGCCAACCCACTGCTACCGATGGAAAGTAAGCGTACTTATTATTGGTAGGAAACCGCGAAGAACCGTCTCTGCGAACAACGCCTTCTAATAAATACTTGTTGGCGTAAGAATAATTTACACGTGCAAACTGTGATTCTAAAGCGTACAAAGTAGCAGTACCATTTGATTGTTGATTACCAGGTGAACCTACATTTAAAACAGTCAGATCATTGCCCGGCAGATTATCTCTGAACGCATTAAAATTTTCTGCTGAATTCTTTTCAAAAGAATAACCTGCTAAAAAGTTTACCTGGTTTTTACCAAATTGCCTGTTATACTCAGCCAAACCTTGTAAGGTATAATAATAATTATTGTTGGTTAATTCAGTTAATTGATTTGGACCTAAAGTAATGGTGGGATTTAAACGCTGGGTAGATCTGAACCTGGTTTCCCTGCCTGCATTTTGCACGTATGAAGCAATGAAAGAAAGTTTAAGTCCTTTAAAGGCTTTATAATCGAGCCTGGTATTACCATTAATATTAAGACCTTTTTGCTTGCGAAAAGATTCACTTGCAATATAAGATATAGGCGTACCAAAAAGATTTATACCTACACCATAGTCGCCATTAGCATATCTGCCAACAAAGTTGCTTGGCACTCTTACTGCCTGGTCAATAATATCAGTCAGGTCAGTTTGATTAACACCGGAAGGCACATAAGGCTCATTGGTTATGGCATTAATGGCAGCAATACGCGTGGTCAAATCAAACTTTGGGCTAAGTACAGTATTCAGGTTCAACCGTACATTGTACCTGCTATAATTGTTATCAATCACTAATCCATCCTGAAACAAATATCCCATTGATAAATTATATTTCGTACCTGCTGATCCACCGTTGATAGTAACATTATGTCCCGTTTGCATTCCATTTTTAGTGATAATAGAATTAATGAAATTAGTATTAGGATAATTTTCATCGTTCTGAGCCCTGAATTTTTCAACAATAGCCATTTGCTCTGGCGTTAATGTAGCAACCCCGGTAGCTGAGGCAGTGGCGTTAGTAGCTTCGAATACTGCCTGCTGGTATTCCCACGAGTTGACAAATTCAGGTAATGCAGTAGGTTTTTGAAAACCGGTGTAACCACTATATGTCACCTGTGTTTTTCCGGCCTTGCCGGATTTTGTGGTAACAAGCACAACTCCGTTAGCTGCCCTTGCTCCATATATTGCCGCAGACGATGCATCTTTTAAAACCGAAATAGTTTCTACATCATTAGGATCAATATCGTTAAAGCCTCCTACCGGGATACCATCAACAAGAATCAATGCATCTGCACTGGCGCCAAATGAACCGACCCCGCGTACACTTATTGTTCCGCTTGCTGTACCGGGCCTGCCATTACGTTGGGTAACGGTTACTCCTGCTAACTGTCCTGTTAAGGCATTTTGCAGTTGAGTTACCGGCCTGTTTTCAATTTCTTTAGCACCAACCTGTGCTACTGAACCAATAACTTTTTCGCGCCGTTGTGTTCCGTAACCTACTACTACAACCTCGCCTACTGATGCCGTAGAGGTGGCCAGGGTAACGTTAATAACACTGCGGCCATTAACGGCAACTTCCTGTGTGGTATAGCCAATATACGAAAATACAAGAGTGGCATTTTCATCGGCAACAGATAAGGTAAAATTACCTTCAGCATTAGTTGATGTTCCCCCCGTATTTCCTTTTACTGAAACGCTTACTCCATTTAAGGGGTTACCGGTTGCGTCTGTTACTTTACCTCTAACAACAACAGCTTTTGATGCCTGTTTATACAGTACTATTAAATTGCCCTGTACATTGTAAGCAATGTTCTGACTTTCGAAAATTTGATTGAGCACGGTAGATAAGGCCTCGTCCTGGTACTGAAGAGAGAGTTTTCCGGCTTTAAAATTTTCGGCGCTATATGCAAATTTAACCTGCGCCTGCTCCTCGATCAGGCTTAAAACTTTTCTTATATCTGCATCTTTGGTTTGTACCGTAACCTTTCGTTCCAAAACACCCTGCGTAAAAGCTTTTACATCTATCGCAAATAAAAACAGCAACGCTAATAAAAAAATAAAAGGGTATCGAATTTTCATATAGGCAAACTTTAGAAATTATATTTATTATTAAAAAATGAGGTGTCAACTGAAAGCATGCAGGCGCTGATTTATTTTGCGGCTGCATTATTATAAACTACAATCTTACCATCAATTACTTCATATCGTGCATTTAATGCTTTACAAATAATATCCAGTTTTTCATAAAGGGTTTCGGTGGTTAGGGCAGATGTAAAAGTTCGGTTAGCAAAACTTTTCTCGTCGTAAAGTATTTCAATTCCATAAGCGTTGGTTATTGATCTAAATACAAAATCAACAGGTGTATCTTCAAATTTGAAATCAATTTTATGAGTGCTCACTATTACAGGATTTTCAACAATGGTTGCCATTAAAGTTTTATCCTCACCCGAATAGTTAGCCTTTTGATTTGCTGTTAAAATAAGGCTGTTCAGTTTCTTGCTGCTGGTCTCTTCCTTCGGCTTTTTATTTATATACGAATAAACCGAAACCATTCCCGAAATAACCTCTACCGATACTTTTTTATCTGCTTCTGATGAATGTATCTTAAACTGAGTGCCCACAACTTTAGTGATTAAACCATTAGCATACACTAAAAATGGTTTGGCAGGGTTTTTAGCCACTTCAAAAAAAGCGTTGCCCGACAAGTAAACTTTTCTGTTGTTGGAATGGTTGAATGAAGCCGCATAACTGATCCTTGCATCTTTTTCCAACAGAATCTTACTTCCATCGTCTAAGAAAACAGACATTGGTTTATCGGATTGATTTTGCTTTTCCAACAGGTTTTCACCGGATGATTGAACAAGCTCCTGGTACGCAGAGGGATGGTTTAGGGACTTTGAAAGCCATACCACCAAACTGACCGCCAATACCATTATTACAGAAGCGGCTATGCCGGCCTGCCAATATTTTTTATAACGAATTGCTTTAAAACTGTTTTTATGTTGTGGCTCAATTTTCTTTACTTCAATTTGGTTAAGCGTATCTTGTATTGCTTCGTTAATGCTTTCTTCTGATAGCTGCGGTTCATCTATATTAAGACATAAAATAATTTCTTTGGCTGCATTTATAATTTGTTTTTTATCAGCATGAGCTATTAACCAATCGTTCCAGAATATATTTAATTCTTCGTCGGGAGATAAAACCCATTTACGGAAATGCTCGTTCCAAACAAAATCCTCCCTGGTGAAATCTGTAAATCTTTCCGGGCTGTTCATCATAATTAAAAGATATAGAGACATGAACCAACCAACGATACTAAACAAAAAAAGTTTTTTTAAAGGTTGAGCGCTTAAAGGATTTTTAAGGCTCTTTGTTTGTCTTGCAAATGGGCCGGATCTGGGTGTGTTGGCTGATGTTGGCAAACTGCTTGTCAAATAGCTGCTCTTTTATCGTACAAATAAGTTTGAAAACCAATGAATGAATTTCTGATTGATGCAATGTCACCTAGTGCTTTCTTAGCGTCTGCAATAGCATGATATTTCAAAACCAATAAGTCACCAATTTTAGTGTCGTCCAATTCTTCAACGCCTTGCTTTACATACTGGCTTAAAACGAAGTTCAAAAACTCCTGCTGTTTTGGGTCGTAATTGTCTAAATGAATTTTTGCTTTGTCTGCCCGTATTGCTCGTTCAATTATGTCAGCATGAAAGGCTATGTACGCTAAAACATCATACAAGTCGCTGTTTTCGGCGTGTAGTATTTTCTGAAATTCCTGCAATTGTGGTTTGGCAAATCCTTTTTCTGAAAGTTCTTCCAATAACTTTTTTCTTGTGTCGGGTTTACTCCAAATGGTTCTTAGTTCATCTTCACTTTTAAATAGTTCAGGCAATGTTCCAAAAAGCGATTTCAAAAATTCTTCTGCTGAAATAGGTCTGCCGTCGGGGCTCCAAAAGGAAGTGCTTACCATGTGTTGAAACTGTCTCACTTTTCCGTCAGCCAATTTCACTTTTACCATTCGTATAGGTGGATTGTCGCAACGGCACAATGTATATCCACACACTTCACAAACTGGTTCAGGCTCTCTTAAACAAATACAAGGTGTTTAGTGCGCATAGCTCACAAGGTTGTGGCTGTGGTCTCGGTCCGGTTGTTTCCGTTTCTTCAGGTTCGCCGTCCCATTCAGGGTCGCTGAAATGAAGATGTGCTTTTACAAAATCATAAATGGTGAAATAGTCTTTACCATCAAATAGCCTTGTTCCCCGACCAATGATTTGTTTGAATTCAATCATTGAGTTTACAGGGCGAACTAAGACAATGTTTCTTACTTCGGGTGCATCTACTCCAGTGCTCAACTTCTGTGATGTTGTCAGAATAGTTGGTATGTGTTTTTCATTGTCCTGAAAATCCCGCAAATGTTGTTCACCTCTTTTTCCATCGTCTGCGGTAACCCGGTGACAATAGTTGGGATTTGTAGTGGTTGCATATTGATTGATTAAATCACGAATTGCCAATGCATGCAATTGAGTAGCACAAAAGACTAATGTCTTTTCGTTTTGGTTCAGCAGGCTCATAAATATCTTCACCCGAAATTCTTCCCGCTCTTTAATTTCAATAATGCGATTTATTTCTGCTTCGGTGTAGCGTTTGCCCTCTTCAATTTCTCCTTCTAAAACCGTATCATCAGAAGTAAATAAATATTCATCAATGGTGGTATCTATCTGTTTTACTTTGAAAGGTGTTAAGAAACCATCATTGATACCATCTTTCAGGGGACTTGTGGGACATGGGTGACAAGCCCTACAAGTCCCACAAGTCCCCTGAATTTAACACTGCTACTTTTTATTTCTTTGATTTATCCTTGCTTTGGTCATTCGTTCTCTTAAGCCTCCTTCGTTAATAAAAGCTTGTTCCAACGATTTTATTTGTTGCGCCAGCAAATAAGTTGTCACTTTAATTAAACAAATCATGGTATTGGCACATATTTCAGCTTCGGGATTTTCAATGGCTTTTTTAAAGGTTTCATAACCGGCATTGGGTGTTTTGTTTAACTCACTAAAGCGAAGCGACAGCCTGTTATCTTTTTCCCATTGCTTTAGTTTATTCGTTCTTAAAAAATCCTGGTAATCTATTAATAACTCTTCTAAGCTGGCACGGGCTACATTGGTAAGTTTTATTTCTGTTTCTTTTGATGTAGCTGATGCCATGCTGGCTTCGGCAATGTTTTGCTTGCCCGACCTTGCTGCCTGCACCATCTGTTCTATGGTTCTGTCGTATTTTCTAAAAAAACGATTGGTAAAGTAAATGGTGCCATCATAAATAATCTCTGACTTTTGGTAAGTAATCAAATTTCGGTAGCCACCGTGCTTTGGTATAAAGCCTTCGTTGTTGTTGGTTGGTTGCATAATACTTTGTTTTTTTATTGCTCTTTAGGGGGACTTTGGTGACTCTGGCGACAAGTCCCTGGTGTCGCCGAAGTCCCTAAATGGTTACTACTCTTTCTATTTTATTTTCTGATAACTCTCCGCTAAATGCCTTTTGCAAAATACTCTTTTTCAGTTCTTCTAAACCTTCTATTTTTTGTTGATAGATACTTTCTAATTTTTGGGTTTCGGCTCGCAGGGCATCAAGTTGATGGACGATGGCTTGTTGTTCAGTTTTTGATTTTGGAAATGGAATATAAATTGCTTTCACTTCGCTATCAGTTACTGCGGGATAACTGGCACCTTTTTGAAGTTTCTCCATTTGGTTATTAAATCCTTTAGTAAGAAGAAAATAGAAAATTAAATTTTGTTTATAAACTCTTTTGTTCTTAAAACAAAATACCCGGTACTACAAACTTGCCCATCATATTCTTCTGTAATTATAGCAACTCTGCTGTGAGTTGGTCTTACAGTTGCAAAAATCACATCATTTGTTCTAACTAATTTTCTTGCTTGACTTGGTGCATCTTTACCTAACAAAACTGTTGTGTTTTCAATTTCTTTATTTTCTTTATTTACACTTGAAACGTCCAGATAAATAAATTCTTCATTTGGTTTTTTTGTAGGGTCAACTGTTTCAGTCTTTGCTAAAACATCCCCCAACGTCTTTTCTTCCCAACCTTCACCCTTCTTCTCAAACACCCCTTGCAAATAACTCTCAAAAAGCTCTTTTGCATTTTGTAGGTTTTGTTCGGCGTTCGCTTTTGCTTTGGCTATGGCGGCAAAGGCTTCATCTAAAATGGCTACAATGTGTTGTTGTTCGGGAAGTGGGGGAAGGGGAATTTTTACAAGCGATAATTTTGAACCAGACAGCTCCTTGAAAGTTGTACCACTTCCTAAATCATTCAATAACTCCACTGAATTTTTAAAGAAATGATAAAGGAAAAGTGTATTAATTTTTTCAGAGGGTATGATTCCTTTGCATCCTTGATTTGTTGAAATCGGTTTGGTGTTTATTGCCAAATGTCCAATAGGTGCTCTTGATGAAAGCACAACAGAATTTGGTGGAAGCATTTTTGCAGAAGAATTTTTCAAACCTGCATCAGTAATTTTTCTATCTGTTTTATCGACAAACACAGAATTAAGCTGTCCCATATCCTTTGGAGTAATCCATAGATTATTTCCATCCCAGAATTCTTTAATCTTAGTATCAGGAGTTCCGCCGTTTACTATAGAACAAATTTCACCCAATTTCTTTATCTCCCAACCCTGGGGTAACTGAGCTTGTCGAACGTTCATATTAATTCCATTATCGAGTTTAAAATATCTGCGCTTTCTTCATCCAATGCTTTCATCTCTTCTAAAATTTCCTGTGGGCTACGCAGGGTTGTGGCTTCGGGCTTGTTGGGGTTCTTTACACTTAAGTCGTAAGTGGCGTTACCGTTGTGGGACTGGTGGGACAAGGGGGACGCTACGCTCCAGGATTTTACTGTTTCGGCTTTTGTTTTACTTAGGGTGATAAACTCCTGCATGTCTGCATCATTCAAGGGATTGCCTTTGCCCATGTTTCTGCCTGGTTGTAGCTGGTAATACCAAATCTTTTTGGTTGGTTCGCCTTTGGTAAAAAACAACACCACCGTTTTTACACCTGCACCCAAAAACGTACCTCCTGGCATATCTAAAATAGTATGCAGGTTGCAGCTCTCCAGCAAATGTTTGCGCAACGAAACAGAAGCATTATAACGCCAAATTTAAGTTACCGGTGACGATAATGATTAATGTCAGGATGATAAATGTTTCGTGGGCTGGTGAGACAACAAAATCCCTACGATCTTTGAATTAGCAGGGAGTGTCAATATAGGGTAGCGTACATCTTCATAATCAAAGTTGCGCCGCCGCCAATTGCAGAGCAAGCGCCAACGTAACAAACCGGCTGAACTTTTGCATCTCAAATTCTGCACGTAATTTTTTCAGCGCCAACTGCAGCAGGTTCGATACAGTTTGAGGACTGATGCTCATAGCATCGGAAATATCATCGCGGCTAAGACCCTGAAAAAACTTAAGATAGACCACTTCTTTCTGCCTTTTAGGAAGGCGGCTTAAATTTGCTGCAATCGTTTTGGCTATTCTTACATTGGTTTCATTGGTAATTATCCTGTAGTCTGCCGATGCTTCAAGATCAAAAGTATATGCGCCGTCTTCGTTATCAAAAAACACGGTTTTAGATTGAGACTTTATCTTTCTGTATAAAGCCCGTCGTAAAGAGGCAAAAAGATATGCTTTGGGGTGTACGTTTGCACTCAACCTTTCCCTGCTGTTCCAAAGACGGAAGAACAATTCCTGAATGGCATCTTTAACCAGTTCCTCATCTTTTATAAATTTAGATCCATAATTAAAAAGGGGACGGAAAAAAAATTTCATCAATTCTTCAAACGAAGATTTATCGCCTTCAATAAATAAATGCCACGTAATTTTTTCAGATGCAATTGCCATTGATATTCTTAAACTCTTTTATTATTTAAGTCTGCATTATAGAAAACTGTGAGCTGGAAAGATTTTTAAAAACTTAAATATCTGCAGCAGCAAATGCCGTAATGCTTTAAGAGTTAATAAGAATTAAATGTACAACATCTTATAATATCTTATAAAACGACTTGAAATTTATTTTAAAATGTTACAAAAGGTGGATGATGGTTTTAGTATGTTTAATTATTGCAACTTAATTTCCTGTTGCTGTATGCCTGCCGCGGTTTTTATTGCTCCCAATTTGGCGGCAAAGGCTTTTACTTTTTCGGGATATTTTTTTGCCACATTATTTTTTTCGCCTTTGTCTTTGCTCAAATCATATAATTGAGGATCGGGACTGTTGCCTAATTCTATACCTGTTTCAGCGCTTTTTGCAGGTCCTTTACCCGGTTCAATATATTTCCATGTTCCTTCAATAATAGATAAAGTGTTGTTGAGCGATTGTTCTATAATTTGATCCCTGTCTTTTTTACTCTTTCCTAAAAATACGTTTAAAGTATTCTTACTGTCGGGTGCATCCTTAGCATTGAATTGCTGACTGGTTAAAGCAGCAAACGAAGCCAAAAAATCCACCTGTGAAACGGCAGCATCAGACGTACCTTTTGATACAACGTTAGGCCATCGTATAATTAAAGGAATACGGGTGCCGCCATCAAAAGCGCTGTATTTTCCGCCTCGCAAAACCCCTGCGGGTGTATGTCCATTCAGGTTTTCCACAGAGCCATCCTGGTAGCCGTCGTTAACTACAGGTCCATTATCGCTGCTAATAATTACCATTGTATTATTTGCAAGACCGAGGCGATCAAGTGTTTTCAGAATCTCTCCTACTGTCCAATCGAATTGTAAAATAACATCTCCACGTGCACCTAAACCGCTCTTACCGGCAAAGTTTGCATGCGGGGCACGGGGCACATGTACATCGTGTGTACTAACAAAAAGAAAGAAGGGATTATTCCTGTTTTTCTCTAAAAAACTTACCGAGCGTTTTACCAGCACATTCGCAATATCTTCATCTGTCCATAAAGCTGATTTTCCTCCCGTCATAAATCCAATTCTGCTAATGCCGTTTACAATAGTCTGGTTATGCCCGTGGGATGGTTTCATCTTTAAAAGTTCGGGATGATCGAGACCGGTTGGCCAGTTACCGATAGGTTGGTTATAACTTACCTGGATTGGATCGTTGGGGTCAAGATTTAGTACACGGTGACCTTCAACATAAACACAAGGCACACGGTCAACAGTTGCAGGAATAATGAAGGATGAATTGAAACCTAATTCCATTGGCCCCGGTCTTATTTCGCTATTCCACTGAGGGCCGTCGCCGGTACCTAAACCTAAGTGCCACTTGCCAATGATGGCTGTATTATAAGAAGCGTTTTTTAGGATGGCAGGTAAAGTAAGTTTAGTGGTGTCAATCAGCAGCGATGCATTTCCGGGAGCAATGCCTGTTCCTTTTTTACGCCACGCATATTCGCCTGTAATCATTGAATATCGTGATGGCGTACAGGTGGCAGAAGTAGCGTGTGCATTGGTAAAAAGCAAACCTTGCGAAGCCACTTTATCAATATTGGGCGTTTTAATTTTAGTAGCGCCATAGCAGCTTAAATCTCCATAACCCAAATCATCAGCATAAATCAATAGAATATAGGATGATTGTTTGCTGCATTACCAGGCTTACTTTGTGCATTGGAAAAAGAGACATTTAAAATGGCAAAAGAAAATAAGATGGCGTGTAGAAAGGGCTTAAAATGTAATTGCATCCCTTTGGTTTTCTGCATATTTAATATCATTGTTACTGTATCATTTTATCTTGTTAAGTAGAGACATTGTTAGTAGAGACATAAGCTCTTATTAAATACCAATTCAGGTAAAAATAACTACTATCAAACTTTGCACTCATTACTTTCCAATTATTTTTTTGGTTTATGGTATAAGGGATATGTTTATGTCTCTTTCAATTTATAGCAATTTACTCTGTTAGTATTTTAAAGTTAACCTAAATGCCCTGAGTATATTCGTTCTTAAATGAAACATAATTTCAAATACCTCTTATATCAGCTTACAATAATTGTTTGGTTACTTAATGTACATCAAATTGTTCTTGCACAAAATCTTCCAAAGGCAACGGGGCCCAATATTGTTTTTATTCTGGTTGATGATTTAGGTTATAGTGATCCCTCTTTTATGGGTAACACTTATTATGAAACACCTAATATTGACCGGCTTTCCAAACAGGGAATGATTTTTACCAATGCTTATGCAAACGCTCCTAACTGCGCACCTACACGTGCAAGTTTGATGTCGGGCTGGTATGCACCACGTCATGGCATTTACACTGTTGGAAATTCTGATCGCGGAAGATCGCAGGACAGAAAACTTATCCCAATAAAAAATATAGAAGTATTAGACAGCTCCGTTATTACACTTGCTGAAGTGCTTAAATCAGCAGGCTATACTACTGCAATGTTTGGCAAATGGCATTTAGGCGCAGGCGTCGGAACACGCCCGCAAGGACAAGGATTTGATGTTAATGTTGGCGGTAATGAACAAGGACATCCCCACAGTTATTTTAGTCCTTATCACAATCCTGATATAAAAGATGGACCTGCCGGAGAATACCTTACCGACAGGCTTACTACAGAAGCGATAACTTTTTTAAAGGAACATAAGAGTAACCCGTTTTTTCTTTATCTCCCTTTTTATGCAGTGCATGTTCCCTTGCAGGCTAAACAAAACACGGTTGAAAAATACAAACAGAAAACAAGCCCTTATGTTCGAAGCAGTCCTGTTTACGGCGCTATGCTCGATAATGTTGATGAGAATATTGGTAAGCTTTTAAATACCATAAACGAACTTAACCTCGATAAAAATACACTCATTGTTTTTACATCAGATAACGGCGGTTTTTACCCGGTTTCTTCTGCCGGTCCGTTACGAGGCAATAAAGGAATGTTATATGAAGGAGGCATACGAGTGCCGATGATCGTAAAATGGCCGGGTAAAATAAAAGCAGGAAGCGTAAACAATGAGCCGGTAATCAGCATGGATTTTTTTCCTACCTTTTTAAAAGTGTGCGGCATACAGAAACCAGCGACAAAAATTTTAGACGGCGTAGATATTTCACCATTATTATATGGATCAGGAAACATACAAAGGAAAGCCTTATACTGGCACTTCCCGGCTTACTTAGAAAAGGCTCCGGGAATGAAAGAAACATGGAGACAAACACCCAGCAGTGCCATACGCAAAGGCGACTGGAAATTGATCGAATACTTTGAAGATGGCAAACTCGAACTCTTTAATTTAAAGAACGATATTGGCGAGCAAAACGAGATGTCAACAAAATTTCCTGATAAAGTGAAAGAGCTAAAGAACGATTTAATACAATGGCGAAAGGATTTCAATGCACCTGTTCCTACCCAATTGAATCCTGAATATGTTGCAAAATAAAGTATGATCCAACCATCATTAACGTATATCAATATGAAGTCAGGATTTATAAAATGCATATCTCTCGTTTTATTCGTTTCGCTAAGCTTACTTTCCATTGGGCAAACAACTGCACAAAAAACACAAAAGCCACCAAATATAATATTGCTGCTCGTTGATGATCTGGGATGGATGGATATTGGCTCTTATGGAAGCAGCTTTTACGAAACGCCCAACATTGATAAGCTAACAAAAGAAGGAATAAAATTTACCAATGCATATTCCGCATGTAATGTATGTTCGCCTTCTCGGGCAAGCATACTTACCGGAAAGTATCCTGCACGATTACACATAACAGACTGGATTGACGGCTATGAAAAACCTTATGCAAAACTATTACCTCCTGTATGGACGAGATACCTTCCTCTTGAAGAAATCACCATCGCAGAAATACTCAAGAAGAAAAATTATGCAACTGCTTCCATTGGCAAATGGCATTTGGGAGACGATGTAAAATATTATCCCGAACACCAGGGCTTCGATCTTAACATTGGCGGTAATTATTTAGGAAGCCCTCCAACTTATTTCTCTCCTTATCGTATTCCAAGATTACAGAATGGCGACAAAGGCGAATACCTTACAGACAGGTTAACGGATGAAGCAATAAAATTTTTGGATGATAAAAAGAATGACCCCTTCTTTTTATATCTGTCTTATTACGCCGTGCACACGCCCATCCAGGCAAAGGAGGCAGATGTAGAGGCATTCAAATTAAAAGTAAATCCATCATCACCGCAACAAAATCCGGTATATGCAGCAATGATTAAAAGTGTGGATGAAAGTGTTGGTCGCTTATTACAATATGTAAAAGAAAACGGTTTGGAAGATAATACCATCATCATTTTTACAAGCGATAACGGCGGTCTCATCAGAAGTAAAAATCCGATAACTTCAAACTTACCATTGCGCGAAGGAAAAGGTACCGCTTACGAAGGTGGGGTTCGCGTGCCGCTAATTGTAAAGTGGAAAGGAAAAATTAAAGAGAACACACAAAGTAATATTCCTGTTATTGGTACCGACCTCTTCCCTACTCTTGCAGCAGTCACAAATTCAAACATCAGTTCAATCAGCAATATAGATGGAGTGAATATCGCACCGTTATTATTTAGCGCACAGTCATTAAAACGGGATGCACTCTACTGGCATTACCCACATTACCATAGTGAAGGCGCTACACCGTATTCTTCTATACGTGAAGGTGATTATAAATTGATATCGTTTTACGAAAACGAAAAAATTGAATTATACAATTTAAAAAATGATGTGGGTGAACAAAATAATTTAATTGACAAAGAACCAAAAATGGCTGCTATGTTACTAAAAAAACTTACGGCATGGAAACACAAAACAGGCGCACAAGACCCGTTGATAAATCCCAAATACGACATTAAAAGGGCAAACCAAATAACTACTTCCAAACGGATCGTTAAAGACTCATTAGCAGGCAAAGAAGAATTATAAACAAATATTATAAATCAAAAAAGCGATTATTTCAAAAGCAGTGATTGAAACTTCACCTATCCTTTCTTACTGCTCATCTCCATCACAACACTTTTTCCTGCCAGTCCTTCTGCCGGTAAGTCAACATTAATAATGGATGATTTACTTTCTTTATTCCAGGCAACCCGCCAGTTATTTCCTGATGCTTGTACGGGTGCGGTTATTTGTAATTGCAGTGATTTTAGTTTCTGTGTTGGATCTGATACAGCCATTTTTTCTATCGCATTTCCAACCATTCTTATCATAACAATGCAAGGCTCTTTGGCTGTAAGACTTATGTTACCGGATAGTTTAATTGTTCCCGGTTGGTAAAAAACTACTTCGCTTATATTTAAACTTTTGTTTTGTACAGCCTGCACTTCAGGTGTGTTTGCCAGGATTATTATATCAGATTTTTTGATGTATTGATCCAGAGATGAAGGTGTTATTGCGGGAACAACAATATAAGCATAGCTGGCAGAACGGGGCTTTTGACCATGATCGAACCACAATGTAAAGAGATCCTTTTGCACCTGCTCTGTTGATGCGGAGGCCTGATGTGTTATTTCACGCCAGTTGCCCGTAGCTGTTGCATTGCTGATATTTAAAGTAACGGAGTCAGGAAAAACGTAGGCAACACTATCATGCATAACCCACAATACATCCTTTAAATTATGTTGTCCTTTGTCAAGCGTTTGCAACCCATTTTTTGTTTTTACAATAACATTATTACGCAACAAGCATTGATTAATTGTAGTAGCAACAGGGTAGTCAGCCTCAGAAGTGATTGCGGTGCCAAGGCAAACATATTCACGATCAAAAAAGAACCACGACTTACGGGCTTTAAGGGGATCATGAACGCTTTTAAAATCAAAAGCTGCGGCACCAAATTGTCCATCGCTTACAGCGCCAACAAAATCACTTAACCCTTTTTTAGCTATCTGGTTAGGAGGAGGAAGAGAAGGCTTTTGCACTACTGTTGTTCCGGGTATTTTCTGCCAGTCCCATACCGGAAAAACTTCAACATATTCTTTACCGCTGCGCGAAATAAAATTAGCTCCATCAGCCACATGATGGTTCTTCAATCCTTCTTCGTTGTAAGGTTCTTCCATATTGTTCTGGCGCGAAGAATGCATACGAACAGAGGCATAATAATTTTTACGCTGATGGGCAAAATACGATGAATGCCAGAAGTATTTGTTCCAGGTTAAGTCAGGGTGTTTCTCACCTTTCCTGACTTTTATGAGGTATTCAAGTTCATTCTTCCTGTAATCAGAAGACAGCATCAGATTTTCAGGTATTTCAGTACCGGCAGGATGTGATGATTCCCCCTTTCTACTTAAGTCTCGATTCTTAGCGCCGGGATCGGGGTATATACCATAAGCCATACACTTGCTGATACCATCAATGTAATAATCAATCAGCAACGTTAAAGCTTCAGCGGGTAACGAATATTTTGTTCCGGCAGTTTTTACAGCCCAATAAGCGAAAGCGCTCACATAATTTGTACCATAAGTATGTATAGAAGTTACATTGTCAACACGATGATGAAAGCCTAAGTCAGGATTAATACCTCTGGCTGGTGTGATCTTAATTTGATCGGCCATAACCTTTATTGCATTTTGCAAAATGGAATCATCATTTTTAAACAATCCTTGTTTACATACCATTCCTGCAATTGGCACGAAGTCGCCACCTGCTCTTGCTCCAAAACCTGTAAGGCTTGCACGGCTTGCAATTCGTGCACCTTCTGTACGTTGTTTAGGTGTTAATTCGGGGTCTAAAACAAGTAATGTATTAATCATCCAATTAGGCGTTCCCATTTCATTCCACCACCAGTTCTCGCAAATAAAATCATGAGCGATCCAAAAATCAAGTGCAGATGAAACAGTTTTTTTTACATCTGCATTCATGTAAAATTCTGATCCTTCTTTTTTATAGGCTCTTGCCAGATCCAGCATATTTTCAAGGTGAATGCTATGTTGAAAACCCGTCTTTGTAGTGTCCTTATAATTTATGCCGGGCCAGCTTCCATCCGTTTGAATTGTTTTTACCAATCGCTTTATTTTATCGGCATCTATAGCCGGTTGTAAAAGGTCATCAATTATCCTTTTTCTGATAATCTGCATATCCTGGCTTGATGCATCTTTTCGTGTTTTCACTTCAGTAGCATGTTTCGTACTATCTGATGCCGGGCCAGGATTTTTATAGGCATATATAAAAAAGACGGCAATAACTATCAGCAACAAACGAAAACTATTTTGAGAAATTTTTCTTTTCATATATAAAGCTTTATTGATAGAAATATAGAAACAGGTTATGCAGGAATGTAATTGCAGCTACTTTTTTATTGTAATAATTAGCGAACCTGATAAAGTTACTTTAATCATGCCTGTTAATCAGGAGCTCCGTCCCTTTAAATAACTTCCAACAACTTATGTAACGAGGCCTGTTCTTTCCTGTTCATTATAGGTTTTCAATAACTTACTTAACAGCTTATAGCCTTTATCAATCTTATTATTTTCATGCTCTTTTATACTATGAATTATAGATTGAAGCGCGTCAGCTAATTGAAAGAATTTAAGCTTGGCAAATAATTCCCTTGTATCAACTTCCGGAAAATATTTAAGAAGCCGCGTTACGAACTGCTGGCCTAATTCGTCATACAAATACATCAGGTCATAGTCCGGATCACCAATAGCAATATCACCAAAATCAATTATTCCTGTTAATACTTTTTTTGTCTCGTTGTATAAAAGATGGTCACAACTAATGTCGTTATGAAGCAGTGATTTCTTAAAGATAAAATTCTTTACGTTGTTAAGATAGCTGTTGTAGCTATCCGTAATTATTTGCTGAAAATCGTCTGAAATGTTGGGATAAATAATTTCCTGTACTTCAATAAAACCAGCTTTATAAAGTTCTTTATAATTAGCCTCTTCAAGTTCAATATGCTGTAATTTTTTAAAATCAAAATCATGCATTGTTAACAAAAAATCAGCTATCTGCTTTATAATATTTTCCTGTTCAACTGCTGACAGGGAGATGAAAAATTCGTGGTTGAAAAATGAACCCTCTAATTTTTTATAACCTACAAAAATTTGTATGTTTGAAATATATTCGAATAAAGGCATGTCTAAGTTTACCAACTTCCGAATTGCCGGCAACAGTAAAACTTCCTTTTTTAGATTATTCTTTACTTCAGGTCTTTTTGGAAATCTAAATATCGAGGTTCCATTTATAATAAAGGCTTTGCTATCCCAACCTTCCCCAATTTTAGCAACAGAAAAAATATTAAAACCAGGAAATTCTTTATTTATTGCCTCTTTAATTTTTTTAAATTTCATTGCAGCTTGTTTATATTGTTCGTCCTACTTAGGCACAATACTTTGACTTCAGACTAAATTAATACTTATTTTTGACCGGTATTATTTGATGGGTTCTACGAGACATGTTTTATTCTAACGCAGAGCCATACTCCTCTCCCATCTCATTTCAATCTCCTCATACTATTTGAAATTTTAGAGATGTCGGTAAATAAAGAAATAAAAAAGGTAACTACCAATACACTTCAAAGGCTTAAAGCAAGCAGGCAAAAAATTTCGATGCTTACGGCTTATGATTTTTCATTTGCCCGTATTATTGACGCTGCGGGTATTGAGGTTATTTTAGTTGGCGATAGCGCCAGCAATGTTATGGCCGGGCACGAAACAACCTTACCTATTACATTAGAGCAGATGATCTATCATGCATCATCAGTTATCCGCGGAACCAGCAGATGCCTTGTGGTGGTTGACCTTCCTTTCGGCTCTTATCAAAGCAACAGCGAAATTGCACTGGCCTCAGCTATAAGAATAATGAAAGAAACCGGCGCCCATGCCATTAAGCTTGAAGGAGGCGAAGAAGAAGCAGATTGTATTACACGCATTGTAAACGCAGGCATACCTGTAATGGGTCACTTAGGCCTTACGCCTCAGTCCATTTATAAATTTGGCACTTATACCGTAAGAGCCAAAGAAGAAGAAGAAGCGACCAAACTTAAAAAAGATTCCGCCATATTACAGCAGGCAGGTTGCTTTGCTGTGGTGCTCGAAAAAATACCGGCATTGCTGGCAAAGGAAGTAACTGAAAATCTTACCATTCCTACAATTGGCATTGGCGCCGGAATGCATTGCGACGGGCAGGTGCTGGTTATGCACGACATGCTTGGAATAACCACTGAATTTAAGCCCCGCTTTTTACGCACTTATCTAAACCTTGGCGAACAGGTAACAGGCGCGGTAAAGCAATACATTGCCGATGTTAAGAACAACACTTTTCCTAACGAGAGCGAGCAATATTAGTTATGGCGATATGTTCCTTTGACCATTGACCATCGTCCATCGCCATTAACCTCATGACTCAATAACTCAATGACCTAATGACCCCAATGACTTAATGACCCATGACCTTTCACCGATTGTGTATTAACCTTAATCTATAATGTTTTCGGGGGTTTTTTGCTTTGCATATTTTTAATGCTTAAAAGAAATTCTGTACTTTCAGCTTAACAGTTATTATATCATCATCATCATTTACTCACAATAATTATCCTTGAATAAAAAGCTTTTAATAAGTACAGTACATATAGCAGCCTGGGCTTGTTTTTTTCTGCTGCCTATACTTTTTTTTCCCCGACCTAAAGATCCGAACTACCAGTTAAATGAGGGTTTCATTTGGATGTACGTTTGCATGGATATTTTTCTTGTTGCTTTTTATTATACAAATACACAAGTGCTTATACCCCGGCTGCTTACACAAAAAAAATGGTTCTGGTATATACTTGCCGTAATAACGTGCCTTATCCTGTTCTCACTAATACCCCGTTTATTTGAGGAGATGATTAGAGAAGATATGCCGGAACGTTTTAAAGCGCATAAACCGAGGCGTCACCGTTCTTTTTTTCCTTATCCCTTCAACGGTACAACTGCCGTTTTCTTTTTAGTGTTTACGGTTAGCACCTGCATAAAAGTGATACAACAGTGGTTGCATACAGAAAAGAGGAACGAAGAAGTTGAAAAGGAAAAACTGGTTACAGAATTGTCGTTTCTAAAATCGCAGATAAACCCGCATTTTTTATTTAATACCTTAAACAATATTTATTCGCTTGCACTGGTTAAAAGTGATGCTACCGCAGGCACAGTTTTGAAGCTTTCATCCATTATGCGGTATGTATTAAATGAAACAAAGCACGATTGGGTGCCACTCGAAAAAGAAATTGAATTTATAAATCACTTTATTGACCTGCAAAAGGTGAGGCTCACAGATAAAATGACTGTTCAATTTAATGTTACCGGCAATGTTGAAGGACAACAAATTGCACCCCTCATCTTAATGCCGCTTGTTGAAAATGCTTTTAAATATGGAGTAAGCACAAAAGAACAATCGGCAATTATTATAAATGTAAACGTTCATGATAAGGGCATAAACTTTTCTGTAAAGAACAGGGTACACAGGGCGGAAAATAATCTTCACGATAATACATCTATCGGTTTGCAAAACACCAGGCGCCGTCTTGAACTGTTATATCCTGAAAAACATAGTTTAGAAGTTAAAGAAGAAGGGAACGAATTTATTGTTAACCTAAGCCTTAGCAAATGATAAGTTGTATTGCAATAGATGATGAGCCATTAGCACTTCAGCTTATTGCTGAATATGCTTCTAAAATTTCTTTTTTAAGATTGCAAAAAACTTTTACTAACCCCGATGAAGCAAAGCTGTGGCTTCAGGAAAATAATGTTGATCTTTTATTTCTCGACATACAAATGCCCGATATAAACGGCCTGCAATTTTATAAATCGCTTACAAAAAAACCACAGGTTATTTTTACAACTGCCTACAGCGAATTTGCTGTTGAAGGATTTAACGTGGATGCAGTTGATTATTTATTAAAGCCTTTTGAGTACGACCGTTTCTTAAAGTCTGTATATAAAGCAAAGGAATATCTTGAGTTTTTAAGCAACCAGGAATTACAGATGGCGTCCATTTTTATTAAAGTGGATTACCAGCTAATGAAGATCAATCTTAAAGAGATTGATCTGATAGAAGGGCTTGACGATTATATAAGAATATATACAAAGCCAAAACCAGTTCTCGCTTTAATGACACTTAAAAGCCTGCAGGAAAAATTACCTGTTCACGAATTTATCCGCATTCACCGCTCATACATTATACCCATTAGTAAGATTGAAAGCTTTGGCAAAAACAAAGTAAAAGTAAGCGGCAAAGAAATCCCTATCGGCAGCAGTTATGGCGATGTGTATCAGCAACTGCTGGTAGCTAAAGGCATACAATTGTAAATTCCATTTATCAGAAGTCCATCCCTAACTTTGTTACAAACCACTTTCCGATGGATTTTCTTACTACCTTAAAAGTTCAATCTCATAATCCCGGCGTTTCTACCGGCCAGCAATGGCTTCAATCTTCCGGCGAAACTATTCAATCCATCTCCCCGGTTGATGGAAAGCTCATTGCCTCTGTTACTGCTGCAGATAAAGAAACTTACAACACCGTTATTACTACAGCAGGCGAAGCTTTTAAAGAATGGCGGATGTGGCCATCACCAAAACGCGGAGATGTTGTGAGGCAAATTGGTGAAGCTTTACGAAAGTACAAAGAGCCTTTAGGTAAACTGGTTAGCTACGAAATGGGCAAAAGCCTGCAGGAAGGCTACGGTGAAGTGCAGGAAATGATTGATATATGCGACTTTGCTGTTGGCTTATCTCGCCAGTTGCATGGGCTTACTATGCACAGCGAACGACCCGGTCACCGTATGTACGAGCAATGGCATCCTTTGGGAGTTGTTGGTATTATCAGCGCTTTTAATTTCCCTGTGGCAGTATGGAGTTGGAATGCAATGCTCGCCTGGGTATGCGGTGATGTTTGCGTTTGGAAGCCCAGCGAAAAAACGCCTCTTTGCGGCGTTGCATGTCAAAATATAATTGCTGAGGTATTTGATAACAACAATGTTCCCGAAGGTGTAAGCTGCCTTGTGCAGGGAGGACGCGAAGTGGGTGAATGGCTTGCTAATGATTTACGAATTCCATTGGTTTCTGCTACAGGATCAACCAGAATGGGTAAAGCAGTTGGCGCTGCAGTTGGTGCAAGACTTGGCCGATATTTATTAGAACTTGGTGGCAATAATGCCATCATCATTAGCAAAGATGCAGATTTGGATATGGCTTTAATTGGTTGCGCTTTTGGCGCAGTTGGCACAGCAGGACAACGTTGCACTTCTACGCGCCGCCTTATTATTCATGAAAGTGTTTACAACGAATTTAAAAACAAACTGATAAGCGCTTACGAACAATTAAGAATAGGCGATCCGCTTGATGAAAACAACCATGTAGGACCACTGATTGACAAAGATGCAGTAAAGCTGTATCAATCATCAATTGAACAATGCAAACAACAAGGCGGCATTTTTATAGTTGAAGGCGGAATAATGGAAGGCGATGGTTATGCCAGCGGATGTTACGTAAAACCATGTATAGCTGAAGTAACAAAAGACATGGAAATTGTACAGCACGAAACTTTTGCACCCATTTTATACTTGATGAAGTATGCTGATTTTGATGAAGCTATTGCTATTCAAAACGGCGTTCCGCAAGGATTGTCTTCTTCTGTTATGACTCTTAATCTTCGTGAAGCCGAACAATTTCTTTCATCTGCCGGAAGCGATTGTGGCATTGCTAATGTAAACATAGGAACGAGTGGCGCTGAAATTGGTGGTGCCTTTGGCGGCGAAAAGGAAACCGGCGGAGGCCGGGAAAGCGGCAGCGATGCCTGGAGAATTTATATGCGAAGACAAACCAACACTATCAATTACTCAAACAAATTACCACTGGCGCAGGGGATAAAATTTGATTTATAAAACACTAAGAGTGCATGTGCAACCACCCCTGATTTTTATGCTGCGCATAAAAAATCGTCCCCGCCTTGAAAAGGTGGGGAAATTTTTGCAGAAGCCTCAACCCAGTTTCCCCTCCTTTTCAAGGAGGGGACAGATTGGTTTAAAACTTGTTTTAAACCAATCAGGGGTGGTTAAACATCCGCTCAGGCAGCACCATGAAAAAAATCATCATCAACAACAAACCCGAACTAAAAGCTTACCGCCGACAACTTCGCAACAAGAGCACCTCTGCTGAAGCTACACTGTGGACATACCTCCAAAAAAGCCAGCTTGAAAACCGAAAGTTCCGCCGCCAGCATAGCCTTGGAAATTTTATCGCAGATTTTTATTGCCCTTCCCAAAAACTGGTAGTGGAGTTGGATGGTGAAGATCACCTTTGGGAAGCGGGAATGGAAAGGGATCGAATAAAAGAGAATTATTTAAAAAGTTTAGGGATAAAAGTGTTACGATTTGAGAACAAATGGGTGTTTGAAGATATAAACTGGGTTTTAGAGCAGATTAAAGCAGCGTTTAACCACCCCTGATTTTTATGCTGCGCATAAAAATCGTCCCCTCCTTAGCAGGAGGGGAAACAAAGGTGCTCATGTAAAAATTTTCCCTCCTTTTCAAGGAGGGGACAGACTGATAAAACTTGTTTTATCAGTCAGGGGTGGTTAAGAACGCTTGTAAATTAATCCTAAATTTAAACCCAATGCTTTTTTCAATAAACCTCAATATGCAAATTTGTAACGACTAAATAAACAAGAGGATCAAAATGCACAGTGGGAAACGATTTTTAATAGCAGTATTATTATTTATTACGTCGGTTGCACAAGCACAGCCTAACCTGAAGGGATGGTATTTACTCGACAGTAAGAAGGATACTTTCAATGGCATAAGCATTAACAAAGCCTACGATTTTTTAAAAGGCAAAAAAAGCAAAACAACTATTGTTGCAGTTATAGACAGCGGCGTAGATACCACACACGAAGACCTTAAAAATGTTCTTTGGAGGAACCCAAAAGAAATTCCGGGAAATGGTATTGATGATGATGGCAATGGCTATGTTGATGATGTTTATGGCTGGAATTTTTTAGGCGGAAAAGATGGAAGAAACCTAAACAAAACAGGCAGAGAAGCAAGCCGTATTTACCATCTCTATAAAGCTAAATTCTACAACCAGCCAATAGACGTACAAAGCTTAAGCAACGAAGAGAAAGAGCAATATACATTATGGAAAAAGGCAGCAGCTTTGGTAGAAGTAAAACCCGAAGACCAGGCAGAAACCATGTTTTTGGAAGTGGCTTATAAAGCGGTGCGAAAAAATGATAGTCTTTTAAAAAGCGAAATTCAAAAAGATGAATTTACAGCAGAAGATGTTGAAAAGTTTATACCACAAACAAGCCAGGGAAAACAAGCTAAACATGGTTACCTTACTTTCATAAAAATTTTCGACCTCGACCGGGAAGAAACAAATACCAGTATTCTTTCCGAACTGCAGGAGGTTGTTGAAGAAAAGAAAAAAGCAATAACAGAAAAGGACATACCGCCTGTAAACGACCGGGAAGCAATTGTTAAAGACAACTACAACAACATCAACGACCGCTTTTACGGAAATAATGATGTAATGGGTCCTTCGCCCTTGCATGGCACACATGTTAGCGGAATAATTGCCGCCGAAAGAGGTAACGGAAAAGGTATAGACGGAATTGCAGACAATGTAAAAATAATGACGATAAGAGCCGTGCCGGATGGTGATGAATATGATAAGGATATTGCGCTTGCTATAAAATATGCTGTTGACAATGGCGCCAAAGTGATTAACATGAGTTTCGGTAAAGAAATTTCGCCGGAAAAGAAATGGGTTGATGAAGCCGTAAAATATGCAGAGATGAAAGACGTGCTGATAGTACATGCTGCCGGAAACGATGGAGAAAATAATGACACCATAAATAATTTTCCAAACCCAGAGCTTACAACGTTGCATTCACAGGCATCTAATTTTATAACAGTTGGGGCCAGCACCGATCCTGGTATTAAGGGCAATTACATAGCCGACTTCAGTAATTATGGAAAAGCCACTGTAGATATTTTTGCTCCCGGGGTTAAAATATATTCCACTGTGCCCGGTGGTAATACTTATAAGTTTTTGCAGGGCACCAGCATGGCTGCTCCTGTTGTAACAGGAGTTGCTGCCATTATCCGCTCCTATTTTCCTGCTCTTTCTGCAAGACAGGTAAAAAATGTGATAGAAAAATCGGCAGTTACAATGGATAGCACAGTAAAAATTATCAAACCAGGCAGTAAAGAAAAAGTACTTCTTTCTGCCCTTTGTGCTACCGGAGGTATAGTAAATGCGTACAATGCTGTAAAACTTGCAGCAACTTTACAGCCCGATAAAAAAGAAATTAAAAAAGAACCCCTTCCTAAATCTACTGTTAAAACTACACTCATTAAATAATGCCAAAACCACAAACCGGTACTTACCCCGCTTATTTTGATAAATATATTCAGTTAGTTGAAACAGACAGTGTAACTGAAGCAATTATTAAATATGCTCAACCATTAATAGAATTTTTTGAAAGTATCCCTGAAGACAAAGCATTGTACCGTTATGCCGAAGGAAAATGGTCGGTAAAGGAAATGCTTCAGCATATCATAGATACGGAAAGGATCTTTGGATATAGAGCCTTATGCATTTCAAGAAAAGATCAAACGCCTTTACCGGGTTTTGATGAAAAGACTTATTCCGGTGCAAGCCATGCTGATGAAAGAAACCAGCATGACCTGGTTGAAGAATTGAAGGCTGTTAGAACATCAACAGATCTGTTGCTTAAAAGTTTTACCGCAGAGCAGCTTCAACAATCAGGAATTACCAACGGGCAACAAAACACAGTTAATGCAATTGGCTTTATAATATTTGGCCACCTGCTACACCACAAGAAAATTTTGGAGGAAAGGTATTTTTAGTGTGTTGCAAACCTGGTTAGTGGCAGCGATAACAGATAACGTATGTTATCGCTGCATGGCCTGATTTTGTTTACATTACTACGATAAAAAAATGGTAATGCAAACAACTACTGCACAGGTAACAAAGAAAATAAAAGGCATATCGCTAAGGTTGATAGTAGTAATTTTTTTATTTCTGCTGGCCCTGGGTCTTTTTTATATAATTACCGATGAAGCAGTATTAGAAAACGAGAGCGGGTTCGACACCATTGTATTTCAAAAACTTTCTCCGCTTACCTCCCCTGCTGTTACCCGTTTAATGACGGGCATCACATTCTTTGGCTCCTCTTACTTTCTTTTGCCTGCTTATATTATACTAACTGCTTATTATCTTTTCTTCAAAAAAAACAACAGGTTATCATTAAATATTTCTTCCATTGGGTTAACAAGTGCAGGTATATTGTTCGCCATCAAATCCATCTTCAAACGTCATCGTCCTTTATATCCTGTAATTAAAAATGTAAAAGGGTTTAGTTTCCCCAGCGGACACTCCTTTTCGGCTTTTACTTTTTTTGGGCTGCTTATTTATATTGTATGGCAAACAGAAATAAGCAGGCTTGCTAAATGGATAACCTCTGTATTCTTTTTTTTATGTGCCTGTTCAATAGCTTTTAGCAGGGTTTATTTGCATGTGCACTTTGCAACTGATGCAATTGCTGCATTTTGCTTATGCGTTATCTGGCTCACTATTTCTTTATTCGTTTTAAATAAGATTAATTTCAAAAGTGACAGACGTAGTTAATAAGACAGCTTTATAATTAACTGCTTTTTATTTCTCCTACAACTTCCTCATCAAGTATCTTTTTCTTATTACGTTTGGCAAATCTCTGGCCTAAATGCCGTGTAGGTACGTCATCCCCCAATAACCTGCCCCAGGGTTCCAGGTCGGGAATTCTGTCGAAAATTATTTTTAATATGGCAACTGTAGGTATCGAAAGAAACATTCCCGGCACGCCCCATAATGAACCGCCAAGCAATACAATTAATATGGAGCACAATGCATTGATCTGTACTTTAGAAGATACTATGCGCGGAACCAGGATATTATTATCAATAAACTGGATAATGGCATAAGCTATAATTATTCCGATTTGGGTAGAAAACCCGTCTTTAGTAATGGTTGCCATAAGCACGGGCAAAGCAATTGCTATTATGCCGCCTATATAGGGAAGCATATTTAAGATGGCGCCAATAACGCCAAATAAAATGGCATATTCAACACCTAAAATAAGTAAGGCAATTGAGTTAAGGGTTGCAACAACCAGGGCTTCTATCAGAAGCCCTACCATATAACTTTGTATAGCTGCTTTTGTTTGCGAAAGTATTTCAGCTACCTGTTTTGAGTTTTCTTCGGCAAAAACTTCGTAAAGAAAATTTAATATCAGCGTTTTATAAAACAGCAGTAAAAAAACATATACAGGCAAAAACAACATAACGCCAATAGTTCCCAGTGCAGTTCCTAATGTTTGGCCTACCATAGCTTTACTGTTATTAACTGCCTGGTTAAGTAACTCCACCTGCTTATTTATAGTAAGACCAAAGGTATGCTGCAGCCATCCCTGCAAACGGTGCAGCACTTCGACAAACTTTTGTTGTAGTAATGGCAGGTTTTTGCCAAGCCCAATGATTTGAGAAGATAGAAAATAAAATATGCCAACTACCACTGTAAGCGCAATAAGCATTGCAATAATGATTGAGAAAACTTTACTGATTTTTTTACTGCGAAACCGGTTAACAAGCGGGTTTAACAGAATAGTTATAATAACCGCAAATGCAATGGGTACAAGAATGTCTCTAAGCCCTAAGAGTATATATACCAGCAGTACAAGACCTAATAATATTACTGTACTTTTTATGTAAAATGGGTATTGTTTGGGTTGCATAAATTATGTTTTTCCGGATGCAGGAGTTTTTTTTCTAATGCATTTATTAAAGTTACTTGTATTATACTTACCCTGTAATTAAATTGTTTAAAAGAAAGAATAAAGCAAATGAAATTTACAAACAACTAAAATTAGTATGCCAATAGTGTTAACAACCACGGTACATAAATGGGAAAGCTTTTTCCTGGGGTCATTAGCAGCACGCGGGTTTATTAATCTGCTGCATCCTTCTTTGGGTCTTTCTTAATTAATACATATAACAGCATACCTAATGCAATTGCCACAACAACACCAATAAGCCACCACCAGTTGCTTGTTGGCCTTGTTTCTTCGGGCGGGGTAGTGATGCCAGAATTTTGAAAAGCATAAGCAAACGGAGCAAGCAATAAAAAAGCAAAGGGAAGTAAACGTTTCATAATGGGATTAGTTTACTTACAAATTAAGACATTATTTATAAATAATACATTTCATGAACAAGCAAATATTACCTGCTTTTTTTACCCGCTCATTTCTTTATAAAGTTGTATGGATCATAATCAATAAATTCATTCACCCTTGTTTCAACCGAGATTACTTCATTGCCTGCAGTTTTAAACTTTACCGGAAAAATTCCATAACCTAAATGATTATAAGTAAGCAACCACTCACCCTTATCCATATATTGAAGCGTAGCTTTTAAATTATTATGCCCTTTAAAATCTATAACTAAACCTTTGCCATCTTTGTCTTTAATAATTGCAATTGGGCCGTATAATTCATTAACGTATGTTCCTGTATAGCTTTCTATTGTAAGCGCAGGTTTGTTTCCTTTTACCCTTGCTTTTAAAGCATCAGTATTTTTTACAGTTTTTTGCAAATCCTGCACAAAACCACTTAATAACTGTTTGCTTCTGTTTACGTAAGGCACTCCTAAGTAAGCATCGAGTATCTGGTAGCGCAGGGCTTCAAAAAAATCCTGGTTATCGTTGTTGGTAAGAATAGTGAGGCCCAGCTTTTCTTCGGGTACAAAGCAGGTGTTTGTAACAAAGCCATCTGCACCGCCTGTATGATAATAAATTTGCCTTCCGTTATAATCACCCATAAAAACGCCTAAGCCATAACCTGCGAAATGCATTGGATAAATACCCGAACGCTTACTCCTGATAACAGTATTCATTGTTCTTGTTTTTTCTATGGCTTCCCAGGCAACAATTCTTTTTCCTTCGTAGCTGCCACTGTCAAGCTGCATTAATAACCAATGGCTCATGTCGTTCACATTGCTTATTATACTTCCTGCAGGGCCAAGATTATCAATATTATCATAAGGTATGCGTGTCAGCTTTCCGGTAAAAACTGATGTATAAGGTTTGGCAACATTAGGCCTTTGCGACATTCCCTGAGCAAGTGTATGTGTGTTAGTCATTTTAAGAGGCATCAGCAAACTATCATAAACATATACTTCCCACGGCTTGCCGGTTACTACCGGTATCACTTCGCCGGCAGTAAGAAAACAACTGTTGCAATAACCGTAATCCTGCCTGAAAATGCCTGGTGGTTTTAAATACCGCATCCTGTACATTATGGTTTGGCGGCTAAGGTTACTGTTCCAAAAAATAAAATCGCCCTGAAAGGTTTTAGTGCCGATACGATGACTTAAAAGATCGCGGATGGTAACAAGCGCGGTAGTGTTTTTATCATACAATTCATAGCCTTTAATGTATTTACTTACCTTATCATCCAGCGAAAGTTTTTTATTATGATCAAGTTGGGCAATAGATGTTCCGGTAAATAATTTACTGTTGCTGGCAATCATAAACAAGGTGTTTTCATCAACCGGTTCTTTTCTTTCAACATCCTTTACACCATAACCCTTCATTACAACTGTTTTGCCATCTTTTACTATGGCTATCGAAAGGCCGGGGATGTTCCAGTCCTTCAACCCTTGTTGTATATAGGCATCAAGACTATCGGCGATAAATGAAGGAGTAGTTTGCTGTGCATGTATTACTAACCGCGCCAACAGCATTAAAGCTGTAAAAATGATCCTGCCTTTTGTCATTATCTATATTTTAATTAAAAATTCAAAAGTAAAAATTCAAAAATATTATTTTAATTACTTTGCCTTCTACATTTTCATTTTGACTTTTGACTTTTGACTTTTGACTTTTGACTTTTGACTTTTGACTTTTGACTTTTGACTTTTGACTTTTGAAACAACGACTGCAGGCTTTATTCAGTGGTTCGATAGGCAACCTTGTTGAGTGGTACGACTGGTATGTGTATTCTGCATTTGCTTTGTACTTTGCTCCTGTATTCTTTCCTAAGGGCAACGCAACTGTTCAGCTTTTAAATACTGCGGCCATTTTTGCAGTTGGCTTTCTTATGCGCCCGGTTGGCGGTTGGTTGTTTGGAACTATTGCCGACAGAAAAGGACGCAAAGCAGCTATGACGTTGTCTGTATTAATGATGTCTTTTGGCTCTTTAATGATTGCCATTACTCCATCTTATAAAAGCATTGGGGTTGCCGCTCTTGTAATGTTATTATTTGCAAGATTACTGCAGGGATTAAGCGTGGGAGGAGAATATGGCACGTCGGCAACTTACTTAAGCGAAGTAGCTACCGCCGAACGACGAGGTTTTTATTCAAGCTTTCAATATGTAACGCTTATTGGCGGGCAGTTAATTGCTTTGGGCATCCAGGTATTATTGCAGCGGGTATTTCTTTCAAAAGACCAACTTGAAGATTGGGGTTGGCGAATACCTTTTGTAATTGGCGCTCTGCTTGCCTTCGTTGCTTTTTACCTGCGAAGAAACATGGTAGAATCGCAATTGTTTGAACAGGAAACCAAAAAAGCCGAACGCGGTTCTTTAAAAATATTGATACAACAACATCCCCGTGCAGTGCTTACAGTTGTTGGTCTTACATTGGGTGGCACACTTGCCTTTTATACTTACACCACTTACATGCAAAAGTTTTTGGTTAACACTGTACATCTTACAAAAGACCGGTCAACAATTATTACCTTTTGGCTAATGCTAATTTATGCTTGTATGCAACCTTTATTTGGTGCGCTCTCAGATAAGATCGGTCGTAAACCCTTACTGGTTGGCTTTGGTATTTTAGGTTCGTTATTAACTGTTCCTATCTTAACAACCTTAAGCCATGCAACTTCTGAATTGCAGGCATTCTTTCTTATTCTCTGCGCCTTGATTATTGTAAGTGGTTATACTTCTATAAACGCGGTGGTGAAAGCCGAAATGTTTCCTGCAGAAATACGTGCATTGGGCGTTGGATTACCTTATGCCATAACTGTAGCAATATTTGGCGGCACGGCAGAATACATTGCTTTATACTGTAAAGATGCCGGACATGAATCATGGTTTTACTGGTATATAACAGGCTGTATTTTTATTTCGTTAATCGTTTATGTAGCGGTAAGAGACACGAAGCGTACATCGTGGATGGATAAAGAAGGAAATGAGTGATAAACTTGTAAGTTTTTTATGAATGACTTTACCGAAACTGGACTAAGTTTTGCAACACAAATTTGTGTACCTTGTACAAGGTTTGTACAACATAAAAAATTACCTATGCTTAAAACTCTTACTCTTTTTGTTGGCTTATCAGTTGCTGTTTCTGGTTTTAGCCAGGCTTATGAAACCAGCACTACTTTTAAAAAAAAGGCGGTTCCTGCTATCGCCATTGAAGTTCCTTATGCGGAGGAAATTGCAGAAGGTACATTGATTTCGAGGCTCGATAAAGCAGGAGCAGATATTGAAAAGAAAGGAGCTTTATTTTGGAAGAGCAACAAAATTGACGGCTTTCTCACTTATAAAGAAACATCGCTTCCCGACCTTAACAACAACAAGTTAGACCTCTACTTTAAGGTAGTTAAAAGAAGAGGAGACAACTCACTTATTTACATGCTTGTTAGCAGAGGAAACGAAAATTTTATCTCCTCCACTTCAGAGCCCGCACTTTTTGATACAGCCAAACAGTTTATGAATAAAATGCTGGCACAAACCACTTCGTATAAATGGGAAGTTGATCTTAAAAACCAGGAGGATGCTTATAACAAGGCACAAAAAAAATTGAAGGGTTTACAGGACGATGAACAGGATTTATTGAAGAAAAGAAAAAAACTGGAAGAAGACCTGAACCAAAATAAAAAAGATCAGGAAGCGCAAAGCCGGGAGGTGGCTACCGAACTGCAAAAACTTGAAAACTTAAGGAAGAAGACAAACTAATATTTACTATTGAAATATGTTTTTATATCTCCCGTCAGCCTTTGTGCGGGAGATTTTGTTGCAGGTTCATAAACTATAAATTAACGGCAACAGAAACTAAACAGGTTTAAGGTTCTGCAACAAACCTTGCCAGGCAAGGCATTTTATTTATACTCCACCTGCTCATCAGTATAATAAGTTTTTCGAGAGCTTACTATTTTGTTGTGTATTTCTGCACCTGTTGGGCTTTGCTTTTTTCGGGCGTTATGTATTTTTAAAAAGTCTCTCACCTCTCCTCTTATAATGTCAGGATGAGTTTTAAGAATCTGCTTTTCTGCATCGTGTAAAACATGCTTAATAGATTTTGCCAGTGCTTTTATTTTCTCATCCGGTATTTTGTTGCTTACCGAAAATGGAGATATGCCTGCGTCCCATAAAATTTCATCAGCGTACGCATTTCCTATTCCACGTATAATATGTTGATCGAGTAATATGCTTTTTACATTGGTCTTTTTTTGTAACGGCTCTTTTAAAAATTTAAAATTCACTTCGTCCGACAAAGCATCCGCAGCATCCCGCTCTTCAGGATTTAAAGTTGGTGTTGCCATTCCCTGGTAATCCGTCATTGCCAATCCTGTATCGTCATCAAAAATTAATTCGATTATTGTGTTCTTACGATCGTTTGTTGTTTCAAACAAAAACAGTTCGCCGTTAAGCATTAAATGCAGCCCTAAAACACTTCCGTTCGCAAATTGAAAATGAAGTTCTTTACCTACCCGTTCTACTTTAGTTAATTGCTGATTTTCTAAACTTTTTTGAAGTTCGGCTGGCGATACTTTTAGTTTTTTTGCATTAACTACAGTAACTTTTTTTACTGTTTTTCCTGATAATGCTTTATTAAGATTGCGGCTAAAAACCTGCAGGTCGGGTAATTCAGGCATGTTCCGGTTTTTAAAAAGTTAGCTTATACTTTTTCGTTTTCAATACCCATGGGTCAAAAGTTTATAGTCAATATCATCGTTCCGTCTCACCTTCGACCCCTTTAGGGTCGAACTGAAATTATCTTTTTGTTTCTATAACCATTTTGCCCACTTCACGGTTACCCTAACAATATGCCTTCTTAATTTAAAACTTTATACAGCTTGTTAGATAGATGTAAGCAGTACTATCTTATAAGCACAACCGTTCCTTTTCTATAAACCGGTCCGCCACAAATTGTCTTAGCTGTTATCTGATAAACAAAGGCAGCAGTGTTTTGAGGAATTCCTTTATATGTACCATCCCAACAAGCTGAAGGATCAGTTGTTTGGAAAACAATCTCGCCCCACCGGTTATAGATGGCAAATTTAAGATCGGTAATAGCTCCCCACGATTTTACGCCAAAGCAATCGTTCTTACCGTCGTTATTAGGTGTGAAGGCGCTTGCCAACTGATAACCGCCATCAGGGCTGCCGTAATCAACTTTCACTTCTATACTGTCTTCTGCCGAACATCCGCCCGATGAAGTTCCCCGAACTTTATAAACAGTTGTAGCAGTTGGGGAAACAACCAGCTTTGAAGCATTCGTATTATTTATTGGCGCTGCGGACGACCATACATATCTTCTTGCACCTGTAACTGTAAGCGTTGCCGTTCCGAGCATGCAGTTAACATCATTTGATTTTGTAATTTCTACCTTCGGTATAGGATTGGTTATAAGGTTAACCGTAGTTATTAAACTATCGCAACCGGCAGCATATCTTAGTGTATCGTTGTAAATGCCTGCTCTTGTTACAACACGACCCCACGGCAACGTATATTTTTCTCCCTCACACATAGCCATTGTTTTACTTACTCTTAAAGTATTTCTAACCGAAACATTTATAGTAGTAATCAAACTGTCGCAGCCTGAAGTATATCTCAAAGTATCCTTATATACTCCCGCAGCATTCACTACAGCACCTGATGGTAAAGAATAAGCACTTCCGGCACAAATAGTAGCAGTTATATTTTTTGCGGCAACAGTAGCCAGTGCTATCGTAGTGTTGGTTATTAAACTATCGCAACCAAGTACAGCACGGGCCGTATCATGATAAATACCGGGGGTACTTACTACCTGACCCGACGCCAGGGTATATGTTTTACCGGCACAAAGCATTACCGTTTTATTTTCTACAGTAGCTGTTCCCACCAATAAGTTTATAGTAGTGATGAGACTGTCGCAACCTGCTGCATAGCGCACCGTATCTTTATAAACACCGCTTGTATTTACCACTGTTCCCCATGGTAAAGTATAAGTTTGACCTTTACATACGGAAAGCGATTTGGTAAAGGTTGTTGTAGTATAAGTTTTGAGATTTACGGTGGTTATCAAACTATCGCAACCGCCAACATTCCTGAGGGTATCAATGTATGTACCGGTTGCAGTAACGGGCCTTCCTGATGGAAGCGTATAAGGCTGACCTGCACAGATAGTAGAATTAATAGTTTTAGTGACAACTGTATTGGTAATGATGCTTACTATTACACTTGAAGCAGCAGTACATCCACCACTGTTTTTCACCCTTATATTATGCGTACCGCCTGTAACATTTGTAAATACAACTCCTGATTGATACGGGCCGCCATCCAGACTATAACTAAATCCACTACCTGTAGGAGCTGTTACTGTTATTGTTCCGGTTGGTGCGCTACAGGTAGGCTGGGTTAGCGTATAGGTTGGTGCAGCAGGCGCTGATGGCGCTGCCTTCATAGTTATAGTAACAGGCGTGGTACAACCACCCGCGTTCCTTACAGTTAAGGTATGAGAACCGGCAGCTACTCCGCTGTAACCTCCAGAAGGATAGGAACCAAACGCTCCGCCATCAAGGCTAAACTCTAAACCTGATGTTGGTGAGGTAATCACTATCGTTCCGGTAGGTGTGGTACACGTAGGGTCGGTTAAGGTATAAGTGGGTGCATCAGGCGCTGCCGGCGTTGTCTTTAATGTAATGTCTGCTGTTGTGGTACAGCCCGCAGCATTCTTTACTGTTATGGTATGCTTGCCCGCTGCCAGTCCGGTGTAACCACCTGTTGGGTATGGCCCAAAGGCGCCCCCGTCAAAACTGTACTCGATACCTGCAGTGGATGAGGTTATAACGATCGATCCGGTAGCTGCGGTACACGTAGGGTCGGTTACCGTATAAGTTGGTGCAGCAGGCGCTCCGGGCGCTGAACCCATTGTTGCAGTTACACTGGCTGAACAGCCGCCAGGAGTTCTTACTGCTATCGTATGCGGTCCTGTACCTACTCCGGTATAACCCCCCGAAGGATAAGCACCAAACGTTCCACCATCAAAACTAAATTCTAAACCTGTTGTTGGTGAGGTGATGGTTATTGTTCCTGTAGGTGCGCTACACGTAGGTTGGGTTAGCGTATAGGTTGGTGCAGCAGGCGCTGATGGCGCTGACTTCAGAGTTATATTTATTGTAGTGGTACAACCACCCGCATTCTTTACCGTTAAGGTATGTGAACCGGCAGCTACTCCGCTGTATCCGCCTGAAGGATAAGCACCAAACGCTCCCCCATCCAGCCTAAACTCTAATCCTGCTGTTGGTGAGGTAATAACTATCGCTCCCGTTGGAGTGGTACACGTAGGGTCGGTTAAGGTATAAGTTGGTGCATCAGGCGCTGCCGGCGTTGTCTTTAAAGTGATGTCTGCTGTAGTGGTACAACCAGAAGCGTTCTTTACTGTTATGGTATGCTTACCTGCTGCCAAACCGGTGTAACCACCTGTTGGGTATGGCCCAAAGGCGCCCCCGTCAAAACTGTACTCGATACCTGCAGTGGATGAAGTGATGGTGATCGATCCGGTAGCTGCGGTACACGTAGGGTCGGTTACCGTATAAGTTGGTGCAGCAGGCGCTCCCGGCGCTGAACCCATTGTTGCAGTTACACTCGCTGAACAGCCTCCCGGAGTTCTTACTGCTATCGTATGCGGTCCTGTGCCTACTCCGCTATAACCACCGGAAGGATAAGGCCCAAACGTTCCGCCGTCAAAGCTGAACTCTAAACCTGTTGTTGATGAAGTGATGGTTATTGTTCCGGTTGGTGCGCTACAGGTAGGCTGGGTTAGCGTATAAGTTGGTGCAGCAGGCGCTGATGGCGCTGACTTCAGAGTTATAGTAACAGGCGTGGTACAACCACCGGCGTTCCTTACAGTTAAAGTATGTGATCCGGTAGACACTCCGCTGTAACCGCCCGAAGGATATGCACCAAACGCTCCGCCATCCAGGCTAAACTCTAAACCTGATGTTGGTGAGGTAATCACTATTGTTCCTGTTGGTGTGGTACACGTAGGATCGGTTAATGTATAAGTGGGTGCATCAGGCGCTGCCGGCGTTGTCTTTAAAGTGATGTCTGCTGTAGTGGTACAACCAGAAGCATTCTTTACTGTTATGGTATGCTTGCCCGCTGCCAATCCAGTGTAACCACCTGTTGGGTATGGCCCAAAGGCTCCGCCGTCAAAACTGTACTCGATACCGGCAGTTGATGAAGTGATGATGATCGATCCTGTGGCAGCAGTACAGCTTGGGTCGGTTACCGTATAAGTTGGTGCAGCAGGCGCTCCCGGCGCTGAACCCATTGTTGCAGTTACACTGGCTGAACAGCCGCCAGGAGTTCTTACTGCTATCGTATGCGGTCCTGTGCCTACTCCGCTATAACCACCGGAAGGATAAGGCCCAAACGTTCCGCCATCAAAGCTGAACTCTAAACCTGAGGTTGATGAAGTGATGGTTATTGTTCCGGTAGGTGCGCTGCACGTAGGTTGGGTTAGCGTATAAGTTGGTGCAGCAGGCGCTGATGGCGCTGCCTTCAGAGTTATATTTATTGTAGTGGTACAACCGCCCGCATTCTTTACCGTTAAGGTATGTGAACCGGCAGCTACTCCGCTGTATCCGCCTGAAGGATAAGCACCAAACGCTCCGCCATCCAGACTAAACTCTAATCCTGCTGTTGGTGAGGTAATCACTATCGTTCCTGTTGGTGTGGTACACGTAGGATCGGTTAATGTATAAGTGGGTGCATCAGGCGCTGCCGGCGTTGTCTTTAATGTGATGTCTGCTGTTGTGGTACAACCAGAAGCATTCTTTACTGTTATGGTATGCTTGCCCGCTGCCAATCCTGTGTAACCACCGGCAGGATAAGGACCAAACGCCCCGCCATCAAAACTGTACTCGATACCTGTGGTAGATGAAGTGATAACGATTGATCCTGTGGCAGCCGTACACGTTGGGTCGGTTACTGTATAAGTTGGTGCAGCTGGCGCTCCCGGCGCTGAACCCATTGTTGCAGTTACACTGGCTGAACAACCGCCCGGAGTTCTTACTGCTATCGTATGCGGTCCTGTGCCTACTCCGCTATAACCACCGGAAGGATAAGGCCCAAACGTTCCGCCGTCAAAGCTGTACTCTAAACCTGAGGTTGGTGAAGTGATGGTTATTGTTCCGGTAGGTGCGCTGCATGTAGGTTGGGTTAGCGTATAAGTTGGGGCAGCAGGCGCTGATGGCGCTGCCTTCATAGTTATAGTAACAGGCGTGGTACAACCACCGGCGTTCCTTACAGTTAAGGTATGTGAACCGGTAGACACTCCGCTGTAACCGCCCGAAGGATATGCACCAAACGCTCCGCCATCCAGGCTAAACTCTAAACCTGATGTTGGTGAGGTAATCACTATCGTTCCTGTTGGTGTGGTACACGTAGGATCGGTTAAGGTATAAGTGGGCGCATCAGGCGCTGCCGGCGTTGTCTTTAATGTAATGTCTGCTGTTGTGGTACAACCCGCAGCATTCTTTACTGTTATGGTATGCTTGCCCGCTGCCAGTCCGGTGTAACCACCGGAAGGGTAAGGCCCAAACGCCCCGCCATCAAAACTGTATTCGATACCTGTGGTAGATGAAGTGATAACGATTGATC